>Ga0194136_1000090_pt1 | contig 56089 bp, 58 predicted proteins | sample TARM_MetaG_T3A_1_FD_134023 | JGI IMG/M metagenome (GOLD analysis project Ga0194136, IMG submission 134023) | Freshwater microbial communities from Pennsylvania, USA, analyzing microbe dynamics in response to fracking - TARM_MetaG_T3A_14 (version 2) | ecosystem: Environmental > Aquatic >...
ATACCTGGACATCAGCAAGATCCTTGGTATGTCAGCACTCAGACAGAACATGACTTTGACTCAGTTTCGGAGTGCAACAAAATTGAATTTAGTGAAGAATCTAGAATAAGTGTACAAAAAAACCGCTGGAAACAAGGTGCAAACCTTTTGTTTCCAACGGTTTTCTTAATATGAAGTTCTAAAGTCAGGATTTAGTATACAATAAAATCTTGAACAGAGTTTGAAAGAACCATTAACACTGGGGAAGACAGGGGTCCATCCTCGGTGGAAAAAGAAAAGGACTGGCTTTTGCCAGTCCTGGTTTTTGATTCAAAAGGGGTTTTATTCTTTTTCGCCCACCACGGGAACTTCAGCATCTTTACTTGCTACGCCTTCTTCCTCTTCTTCAGAGGTGGCCATTTGGGCAGAGAGCACGATTCCTATGAGGGCATCTTCTTCTGCGTCCACGGTGATGCCTTCAGGCATGGGGATGGCAGATAAGAACACTTTTTCTTCATACTCTAGCCCTGTGACATCAAACTCTAATCGTTCTGGCAAATCCTCAGCAGGTCCTGTTAAGACCAGCTCTTGGAGATTTGGTTGGAATAAGAGACGTCTGTGCTGTAGATTTTCTTCACCCAGTATATTAAGGGGCACTGTCACAGTGATGATCTCTCTTAAGGAAATGGCTTGAAAATCAATGTGCTCTGGTAAGTAAGTGGCACCATTACGCTGCACTTCTTTCACGATGGCATTGATGGGTTTCTCCATGCCTTCCAGCTTTATAATGGATGTCTTGGTATTGTCTTTTAGAAGCTTATTGGCTTCTTGAAGACTTATTTGAAGGGGTAGAGAATCCTGATACTCTTTTCCATAAACGACGCCAGGGACATACCCTTCTCTGCGAAGTTTCTTCGCCTTCAAATCACTACGTTTTTCTACCTGATATACTGTATTACTCATAAAATCACTCCTCATACGATTGTATATCGTTCATCCGACAAATATTATTGTACCCCAAAGACTTTCCTTTAGGGGTAAATTGACAGATTATTCAAAGTATATTGTTCTCTGGTTTACAGTTTGTTCTAATTGTTTATAAGAACTTTAGAATTCCCAAGGGATTTCAGCATTTCTTTGGAAAAACCTGGGTCAATGCTTATCTTTTCAGTGGAATATAGTATAATAAGAACAAAGAATCATGAAGAAGGTGGGATTGCTATGCTGAAAGTAGTGAAACGAGACGGAAGAATCATCGATTTTGATCTGGAACGTGTGAAGGTATCCGTGGCCAATAGTGCCAGAGATTCTGATATTCAGATTTCCAGTAAGGAGCTGGATCTCATTGGCAAGTCTGTGGAGAATACCATCCGCAAGGTTCGTGGAGAAGGGGGTATTACCTCAACTTACGAAATTCGTGGGGTGGTGGTCCGGGTCTTAAAGGAAATGGGCTTCAAAAACATAGCCAAGGATTTCTATGAGGGCGAGAAGATTCGAAAGAGTGAGAAGCCAGAGGAATCGTCCTCAACATAGACCCACGTGAAGGAGGCGTAAAGATGGAACTTATTATCGTAACAGGCATGTCAGGTGCAGGGAAGTCAGTGGCTGTAAATGCCATGGAGGATCTGGGCTTTTATTGCGTAGACAATTTACCGCCTCAGTTTATATTGCCCTTTGCAAAAATGAGCGTGGGCAACAAGGGGAAACATGACCGGGTGGCTCTGGTGGTGGATGCCCGAAGTAAGAATGTCTTTGTGGAGCTCAATGAAGAGCTGAAACTGTTAAAAGAAAATGGCATTCGATTTAAGATTTTTTATTTAGATGCTTCCGATGAAGTGCTGCTTAATCGCTACAAAGAGACCAGAAGAAAACATCCATTGATGGATGAGCAGTTGACATCTTTAGAGAAAGCCATTGAGCTGGAAAGAAGCAGCTTTCAGGCCATCAGAAGCAATGCAGACTTTATTTTAGAAACCACCTATTTGTCCAACGCCAAGCTGAAGAAAGAAGTGAACAACATCTTTCATCAAGAAGGAAACCAACGGATGCAGGTGAAAGCCGTCTCCTTTGGATTTAAGTATGGCATCCCCAATGATGCAGATCTGGTCTTTGATCTCAGGTATTTACCAAACCCTTACTATGTGGAATCCTTAAGAGCCCATACGGGGTTAGATGATGATGTATATCAGTATGTCATGGAAACAGAATTGGCGGAAACCCTTTTCCAAAAGCTCATCGATCTCATCGATTATCTGGTGCCTCTTTATACGGAGGAAGGGAAGAGTCAACTGGTCATCGCCTATGGCTGTACCGGTGGCAAGCATCGCTCCGTATCCTTTGCTAGACGTACTGCGGCGCATCTTACAGAAAATGGTTTTCCAGCGGTGACCCAGCATAGAGATATTGAACGCCTCTAGAAAGGAAGTGTAATCAGTCCCATGAAAAGAATAGGAAAACGTCATGTCCTCAGTTTTATGCTGGTAGGCACACTTCTTTTTACGGGGTGTATTTCTTCCACCAGGGAAGCCTTACACACCAAGATGCAAGAAGGGGAAGTGCTCCTTCAGCAAGAACGTTATGAAGAAGCGGTGGCCTACTTTGAAGAACTTTATGAAACCAATTGGGACAGTATTTCCCTCATGGAAAAGCTGGAGCTGTCCATCATCTTAAAAACTTCTCGGGAAAGCTTAAAAAAAGCAGAGGTATACTTAGCAGAAGAACAGTTTGCCGAAGCGTTGAAAGCCCTAGAAGGGGTGTACAAAGAAGATGAAAAAGGCGTGCTATTAAAAGAAGCACTGCTGGAAGATCTGAAAGTAGCCTTTGTATCCAAAAGTCACACCCTTTTAGAAAAAGCAAAGTTTGATGAAGCTTTGGCGCTGCTAGAAGAATATCAGACCTTACGGGGTGCAGATGAAGACATCATGGTGCTTCATGAAACCATCCTCCAAGAGAAGGAAAAAGAAGAGATGTTAGAGGAGGAAGGAGATCTACTTCTTCCAGAGGATCAGCCGTAATAGAAAAAGTCATGGGGCAGTACCAAAGAAGAAATTCTTGGCTGCCTCTTTTCTTTTATCCCTGTAAAAGGATTCCCTTGCAGGGATTTTCTAAGAAAGCGTATAATAAAGTCATTATGGACTGGAAAAGGAGACAAAAGATGAAGATTTGGGGAGATAAACCCTACCATAGTTTCAATTACTTCTTGCGAGAGAAGTTTCAAGATAAAGTGTATAAAATTAGTCTAGACGCGGGGTTTTCTTGCCCCAATCGGGATGGCACCATCAATGAAGTGGGCTGCGTCTTCTGTAGTGAGCGGGGTTCTGGAGATTTTGCGGGAGATCGAAACTTTGGCATCAAGGACCAATTTGAAGACATTCGTTGCATGATGGAAAAGAAGTGGAAGAGTGGCAAATACATTGCTTATTTTCAAGCCTATACCAACACCTACGCAGAGCCAGAGGTCTTACGACAGAAATATCGAGAAGCCGTGGAAGAGAAGGGCGTTGTGGCCCTCTCCATTGCCACGAGACCGGACTGTTTGGGGGAAGAGGTCATGGAGGTACTCAAAGAGTTTAGGCAAGAGGTGTATACCTTCGTGGAGCTAGGTCTTCAGACGGTATCTGATCAAACGGGTCGTCGCATCAATCGTGGGTATGATTTACCGGTGTTTGAAGAGGGCTTAAAAAAGCTTCGACAAGAGGGCATCGATGTGGTGGTTCATGTGATCTTTGGTCTTCCTGGAGAGTCTAGAGAAGAGATGCTGTCCACGGTGGACTACCTGGCCAAGCAAGACATTCAAGGGGTGAAGTTTCACCTGCTTCACCTCATGAAAGACACCCCCATGGTGAAGCTTTACGACCAAGGGAAGTTGCCCTTTTTAACCATGGAGGAGTATGTGTCCTTGATTGGGGAGTCCATTGCCAGGCTTCCAGAGCATGTGGTGATTCATCGAACCACGGGGGATGCCCCCAGGGAACTACTTATAGGGCCTTTGTGGTCGTTGAAGAAATGGGAAGTACTCAATGCCATCGATGCATATTTTAAGACCCATGGGCTCTATCAAGGGAAATATTTTAGACGAGAGGAAGAGAAGGAGACGGAGTAGAGATGAATACAAACAGAAGAGAAATCCATGTCATTGGGGCTGGAAAAGAGGTAACTTTGGAGACGGTGAAGCATAAAGTGGCCGTGGTTATTGATGTGTTTCGAGCCACCTCGGTGATTTTGACCGCCCTGGAGCATGGCGCAAGGTCTGTGGTGCCTGTGGAGACCATAGAAGAGGCCTTGGCCATGGAAAAAACCATGGAGAAAGTAGTCCTTGGGGGAGAGAGAAAAGCCATGAAAATAGAAGGCTTTCATCTGTCTAATTCCCCATTAGACTATACCAAGGAAAAAGTCATGGAAAAAAATGTGGTGCTCACCACCACCAACGGAACTTTGGCCATACAGCGGGCCTCCGGAGCCAAGGAGCTCTACATCGGGGCCATGAGAAATGCCAAAGCCGTGGCCAAGAAGCTTCTTTCCTTAGGTGAAGATGTGGTGCTCATTAATGCAGGGACCGGAGGACAGTTTAGCATGGATGATTTCATCACTTCTGGGGCCATCATTCATGAACTCATGAAAGAAGGGGATTTTCTCCTCACAGACTTTGCCAAAACGGCCTGGATGGCCTATGAAGAACATCAGGATTTGTACAGTTATGTGAAGGAGGCCAGGCACTATGAGATTCTTATGGACCTTGGATTGGAAAAAGACATCGCGTACTGCTTGGAGAAAGATGCCTCAGAGTTGGTGCCAAGGTTTCTCCATGGCATCATTGTAATAGAAGAAGAAAAACAAAAACCATAGGACTGAAGGGGGATGGGCCATGACATTTGACTTGGTACAGGAAGAACCAGAGCTTCATACACTGAAGAAAGTTTTTCATCGAAAGGCGTTGCGGGGCATTGCCTTGAAAGAGGGGAAGGTGCTTCTTCTGTCAAACCTTCGTGGAGATTACAAATTTCCAGGGGGTGGTCTGGAATCTTTTGAAACAGACGAAGAGGCATTGAAAAGAGAAGTGAAAGAGGAAACAGGCTATGAGGTCAAAGCTGTGGGGAGATTTTTTGGCCGTGCTTTGGAGCGTAAAAAAGATGCCTTTCAAGAAGATACGGTTTTTGAAATGGAATCTCTGTATTACTTTTGTGAAGTGGAAGAGGAAAAAGGCGCACAGCATCTTGACGATTATGAAAGAGCTTTGGGGTTTCGGCCTCATTGGGTAACTCCAGAGGAAGCCATGGAGAAAAATCTCTTGGTCCCTCAGGAAGAAAGTGCCCATAATCTCTGGGTGAAAAGAGAAACGGCAGTGCTGAAGCATCTGTTTTTGTATCTGAAAGGAGTCGAGCTATGAGGACCACCATCTACTTTGTGAGACATGCAGAGCCCATTCACAGTCATGAAGAGGACCGTAGTCGCCCCCTTAGTGAAGAGGGGAAAAAGGATACCCAAGAAGTCACCGCCTTTTTTAGAGACCTTCCTGTGACAGCCTATTACAGCAGTCCCTACCTTCGGGCCAAAGAGACCATTAGCGCCAGTGCAGAAGAAAAGGGCTTGAACATGGAGGAAAAAGAAGGCTTTAGAGAGCGGGAAAGTGGACCCCATGGCAACACGAAAAGCTACTTTCAGGCCAGATGGGCAGATTTCACTTTTCATGAACCAGGGGGGGAGTCCCTAGGCACCCTTCAAGAGAGAAATCTTCAAGCCCTCAGAGAGGTTCTTGTAGAAAATCCCCAAGGTACTGTGGTCATTGGTACCCATGGCAGTGCCTTATCTACCATCTTGCATGGCTTTGACAAGACCTTAGGTCTGGAGAATTTTCTAAGAATCATCAACTATATGCCCTACATTGTGAAGCTCACTTTTGAAGAAGGGATCTTTGTGTCCATGGAAGAAGTGTTTTTTTTGAAGAAACCTTATCAGAAGTCACCCTAGGCTGAGGGCCAAGCGTTCAAGACTCCAAAGAGTTAAGTGCAAATGCCTTGATGTACCTAGAAGATAATGATATAGTTAAAATAGGGGGGGATATCATATTGATTCTGCTTTCTCCTAGAAAAATACCAGGGAGGAAGTTTGGATATGAAGTGGTTCTTTACAGTGCTGATTATTGCTGGTTCTTTTGGCTATGTCTACGCGGGTACACGAAAAGAAACCAAGAAGAAAGTGCTATGGTTTTTGGTGACGACACTCTTGGTGGTCATTTTAGGAATTCTAGAAGAAACCATCCTACCGTAAGGGTGGAAGGAGCAGTCCAGGGAGGGATTCCTTGAAGTGTGCATGGCTTAAAATAAGGAGACGACGTTTTTTATAAGGAGAAGCAAGATGGATGATCGATATAGAATATTTTTAGGGATCTTGCTACTGGCTGCCTATGGTCTTTCCTACGCCATTTTTAAAGGGCATTATTTTCCCTTGAGAAAAGAGTACCCTGGATGGCCAGAACGGACCTTGTTTCAACAAAGATATGGTGTTCTTTTTGCACTCCTTTGTACCGTGGGATTTCTTCGGGAAGTGATTTTTGTAAACTTTGAAAACTCACTGTACTATAAGGGTAGCTATTGGGTGCTTCTTTTGCTCTTGGTAGCCTTCATCGCCAATGTACGCCGCTTTATCAAGGGGAAGAGGAAAGCCGTAGGTGCTTCTACATAAAGGTTCAAAAAGAAAGCGCACAGTCCTCGTTACTGTGCGCTTTCTTTTTGTAGTTTAAAAGTCTGTGGAAGCTAGGTTCTCTAGAGGAATCCAGCCTGATTGTCCAGTTTTTATGTGGATACAATAAGCCCAGTTGTTGATGAATTTTTTAAGCTCCACCACATCCCCCACTTGGACATGGAGTTCCTTGGAGGAGTAGTCTGTGAGTAAAATGGACTCATCGTACAGATCTTTCAAATAAGATCTGGGGATCCACCCTTCCTTTAGGGTGTCTTGGGACAGGCAATAGACCCAATTTTTCCAAATGGGGTTGCCAATGTATTCTTCTAAACGAAGGACACGGTCATCTTTTTTCACCTCTATGTGATTGGCTTCGTTGACGATATGGTTTTTCACCACCAAGTGCCTCATGGTTAGATCCCTAGGCTCATGGCAATGTCTGAAATGATGAGCTCCATTTCTTCTTCGGTGAGGTTTTCTTTGATTTCGAAATAAGGGGTCAACATACAGTTTCTGTCAAAAAGCCGAAATAGCTCAATCATCACTTTAGAGGTTTCAGGTTCCACTGCTTGGTTTTTGTCTCCTTGATAGGACAGCACCCCAAGGAAAGTACTGCCGGTTTTCACCCGAGCCATGACGCTGTTGACCAGTGGAACCAAGGTTCTTTTCACGTATTTGTCATAGTCCACCCAGGTGTCTTCGGGTTGCTCTTTTTTATACAGGGCGTAGTATTCATCAATCTTTGGGAGGACCACCAAATTAATGCCCAGGTCCACCAAGTCTTTCACCACGGGAAGAGGTCCTGGACCGTATTGATGTTCTTTCTCTAGCATGCTTTGATCGAGGATGCTGGCGGTGACTACGAGTATTTGATCTGCCATGTGTAAAACCTCCTCATGGGGTAAGATACTACAATTATGCCATTATTCTGATAAAAACTCAATGATTCCCATGAATTAGGAAAGGGCCTTGGTGACTTTGTTGAATGTTGGGCGGAAGCACGGTAAAATGAGCATAGGAGGTGGGAACATGGATCAGGAAAAAGAGCAGCAGATCATGGACAATATCACCAAAGTTTGTATTTGTCGGGCCATCACCCGAAGAAAAATAAAGGATGCCATTCGTCAAGGAGCGGACACCGTGGTGAAGGTCAGTGAAAAAACCGGTGCCATGACAGGGGAATGTCGTGGCAGACGTTGTGGCTTAAAAATAAAAGGGCTCCTAGAGGAGCATCAAGAAGGGAGCTGGACGTGATGCAGAAGTTTTTCAAGAAAGGCCTTAGTATTTTCCTAGGACTGTTTCTCCTGTTTACCGTGGCAGGGTGCCAAGAGGTGGGGCTTCTATTAGAGGATCTTCTAGAAACGGAATACCTCGAAGAGGAAACGCCCGTAGAGAAGGGCGAGGAAGGCTCCTTAGGCATTGAAGAAACAGGGCACTATACCAGCAAAGAGGAGGTGGCCCTCTATCTTCATACCTATAAGAAGCTGCCAGAAAACTATCTCACCAAAAGAGAGGCAGAGGCTCTAGGCTGGGAAGCCAGTAAAGGCAACCTATGGGACGTCACAGAGGAGCAAAGCATCGGGGGAGATCGCTTCTACAATCGAGAAGAAAAACTGCCCATGGTGCCAGGAAGAAAATACTATGAGTGTGACATAGGCTATAGAGGAGGATTTCGCAATGCCCTGCGCATCGTCTATTCTGATGATGGGCTCATCTACTACACAGAGGACCATTACGATTCCTTCACCCTACTCTATGATGAGAAAGGACCGGTGCACTGATGAAAAGACGTATTCATCTCAATGGCAAAAGAATGATCACAAAAGAGGTGACCCATAGCTATCTGAAGAGAAAGTTCTCTTTGCCAGACTACTACGGACGAAATTTAGATGCCCTGTGGGATCTTTTAAGTACCCATTTAAAAGACACAGAGATCCAATTGGTCCATGAAGAAGCCTTGAGAAAGAACCTGGGCAGTTATGGACAAAAGCTCCTTGTGCTCTTTGAGGATTTAGAGGACTTAGACCAGGGAGTCAAGGGGCCTCATCGTCCTAAATAGATGAGACTACACCCAAAGCGTTCATCGCTTTGGGTGTTTATTTTAGTGTTCTAGTCACAGGGGTGTCTGTTCCTGAAGGGCCATCTTAGGTAGAATGGTGAAGAGTAAATGAGCATAAGAGAGGTCGTGAAAGAGGCTTGGCAAAGGAAGAGACACTCTTCCGTGGGCTGTTAAACAAGAGACCCGCTTGGCATTACCTGGGGCAGTCTTATGAGGAGACCCTGGAGAAACCGCTTGGTGCATCTTCTGTTATTTCTTTCAAGGACCGTAGGGATTCTTAAGGGCTACTTCATAAATACCCCTGTTTAAAAAAAGAAATATCAGGTAAAATGGAGGAAATAAGCAGATGCCTATGAAAGGGTCAAAGAGGAGAAATGTATGAACTATAGATATAAGACCATGAAAGAGATTTTAGCAGCCTATGATGAGGAAGGCCTCATCATAGCCCTGGAGAACTTGGATGTGGATGTGGAGGAGGGAGCGTCCTTAGCGGAGCTTCGAGAAAGACTGCTGGAGGCGCAAAAAAGTTACCTTTCTGAAATGTTCTACATGCTCTCTGAAGTAGACCTTCGAATGCTTTTGAAGATGAAGGCCCAAGAGGGGAACTTCTACGTGGGCCCCATGGAAGATGAAGTCACCGATGACTATCTAAACGTCTTAGAGACCTTTGAAAGACTCTTTGATTTGGCCATTGTGTATCCAGACTTGGAAGAGATGCCTGATGGTGGTCTAGAGGCCTGTGTCAGTGAAGAATTTTTGACGCTCTTTGAAGACTACTTACAGCCAGAGCGGCTAGGGTTTTCTGGGTATTTGGATGATGCTGCAAAAATCATCAAGGGGGCACTATACTATTATGGCGCCATTTCCTTAGAGAAGCTCTTTGAACTGGTCCATACAAACCATGGCAACATGGACTTCACCTTCTTCAACCGGGTGCTTTCCTATAAGATGATCCTTCATCATCGATATGTTTCTGTGGATGTGGGGGAAGAGGAGTATATTTTGGCAGCGGATTATGAAGATTTTTTTGATCCCAGTGCCATAAAGGCTAAGGAAAAACGCTATGGATATCGCCCCTTGAGTAAAGAGGAGCTTCTAGATGCATCAGCGGAAGATTTCATTGAAGAGTTGGCCTCTTTCGAGCACCTCTTTGACTATTTCAAAAACTGTGAACTCATGGATGACCAAACCAGAGAACTGTTCCATCAAGTACCGGAAGAGATTCTCTTTGATGTGTTTTTGAGTTTTACCTTGGAATTGTCTAGAAAAGTGGAAGACCCCACAGAAGTGGTGGATGCCTTCTTTGCCAGCATTGAAATCAGTGGGGAGATGATTCTTCAAGAAGCCAAAAAGCTTCTCATGGATCATATGAACAGCTTGAGCCGCTGGGCTTATCTCGGGTATTCCGAGGATCAGCGACCCAACAAAAGATTGTCCACGAAAAATGTAGTGTCCATGAAAGCTTATCTACAGAAAAAAGATCCTTCTTAGAAGAGGGAAAACCTTTGGGCTAGAGTCGAAAAACTGTGGTTTGACAAGGTATAACCCATATACTATAATGAGAAAGTCAAACACGATGAGTAGGACGAGTAGCTTCCATTTGTGGCTTTTAGAGAGAGGTTGTCTGGTGCAAAACCTTAAGCGGCAAGGAAGTGAACATCACCTGGGAGTGGATCTTCTGAACAGAAAGTAAGAAGATACGTGGTTTCGCGTGAAGAAATAGGATATAAACCAGAGAATCCTTCATGAAAGGGTGGTTTTGGCGTATCTGAAGTATGTATTTAGGTGGTATAGCGAGACCTCGCCCTATTTTGGGCGGGTCTTTTTTATATAGAAAAACAACACAGTCATGTGTAGAAGGAGTGGTCGTAGCATGTATAAAAAGGTAGACGCAGGGAAATCCTTTGTGTCCATGGAAGAAGAAGTACGTAGCCTTTGGCAAGACAAAGACATCGTGGATAAGAATTACAAACTCAACGAAGAGGGAGAGGTCTTCACCTTCTTTGATGGTCCCCCCACGGCCAATGGAAAGCCTCATGTGGGCCATGTCTTAACCAGAGTCATCAAGGACTTGATCCCAAGATATAAGGTGATGAAGGGATATAAGGTCTTAAGAAAAGCTGGCTGGGATACCCATGGTCTTCCTGTGGAGCTGGAAATTGAAAAGAAGCTGGGCATCAACGGAAAAGAAGGTATTGAAGAATTTGGTGTAGAAAACTTCATCAACGAATGTAAGGAAAGTGTCTTCAAGTATACCAGCATGTGGAAGGAAATGTCTGAGAAGATTGGATTCTGGGTAGACATGGAAGATCCCTATATCACCTACAAAAATGATTATATTGAGTCTGAATGGTGGGCCTTAAAAACCATGTGGGAGAAAGATCTCCTCTATAAGGGTTTTAAAGTCATGCCTTATTGTCCAAGATGTGGTACAGGGTTATCCTCCCATGAAGTAGCCCAAGGTTATAAGGATGTGAAGGACTCCACGGCCATCGCCAAGTTTAAGCTTGTAGGCACGGAAAATACCTACATCTTGGCCTGGACCACCACCCCCTGGACCCTGCCTTCCAATGCGGCCCTGGCCATCAACAAGACCTTTACCTATGTGGAAGCCAAGGTAGAAGATGAAATCTACATCTTGGCCAAGGATCTTTGTGAGAAGGTTTTGGCAGAGAAAGACTATGAGATTGTGAGAGAGTTCCTTGGGGAAGAGCTGGTGAATAAAGACTATGAGCAGCTGATGCCTTTCCATACCCCTGAAAAGAGAGCCTTCTTTGTGATTCACGGAGACTTCGTCACCTTGTCTGATGGTACCGGCGTGGTGCATACCGCCCCTGCCTATGGAGAAGACGACTATATGGTGGGCATGAAAAACAACATTCCTTTCATCCACTTGGTCAATGAGGAAGGAAGGTTCACGGAAGAAGTGACGCCTTTTAAGGGCATGGATGTACGAAAAGCAGACAAAGCCATCTTAACGTGGCTGGAAGAAGAGAACAAACTCTTCCATACAGAAAAATATACCCACTCCTATCCCCATTGCTGGAGATGTGACACGCCACTGCTCTACTATCCCAAGGACAGCTGGTTTGTTCGCATGAGCTCATTACGAGACAAACTCATGGCAAACTCTGACAGCGTCAACTGGTATCCAGACAACGTGCGTACAGGGCGTATGGGGAAATTCCTTGAAAATGTTATCGACTGGGGCATTTCTCGGGATCGTTACTGGGGCACCCCACTACCCATTTGGGAATGTTCTTGTGGCCATAGAGACTGCATCGGCTCCATTGAAGAGCTGAAGAAAAAGGGCAAAGAAGTCCCAGAAAACATCGAGCTTCATAAGCCTTACATCGATGAAGTGCATCTTACCTGCGAAAAGTGTGGGGGAGATATGGCAAGAACCCATGAGGTCATCGACGCTTGGTTTGACTCTGGATCCATGCCCTTTGCCCAGTGGCACTATCCCTTTGAAAACAAAGAAATGTTTGAGGAAAACTTCCCAGCCCAGTTCATCTCGGAGGCTGTGGACCAAACAAGAGGTTGGTTCTATACCCTCTTGGCCATTTCCACCGCCATCTTTGACAAGAGTCCCTTTGAAAATGTCATCGTCATGGGCCATGTACTAGACAAGAAGGGGGTCAAGATGTCCAAGCATAAGGGCAATGTGGTAGACCCCATGAAGGTCATCAACGAGCAAGGGGCAGACGCCACCAGATGGCACTTTTATACAGCCTCCATGCCTTGGCTACCCACAAGATTCTCAGAGGATGATGTGGCAGAAAGTCAAAGAAAGTTCCTCTTAACCCTTTATAACGTGTATTCCTTCTATGTGCTCTATGCTGACATTGATCAGTTCAATCCCCTGGAGTATAAAGGTCATGTATCTGAGAACATCATGGACAAATGGGTCTTATCCAAGCTGAACTCCTTGGTGAAGAGAGTCACAGAAGACTTAGATGGCTATAGAATCACCCAGGCAGCCTTGGCCATTGAAGAGTTCACAGAAGATCTCTCCAACTGGTATGTGAGAAGAAACCGATCAAGATTCTGGTCTGATGAACTCACAGAAGATAAGATCAGTGCCTATACCACCTTGTACCATGTATTGGTGACCTTGGTGAAAACCGCAGCACCCTTTATTCCATACCTGGCTGAAAGCATCTACCAAAACTTGGTGGTGGGCTTAGATCCAGAGGCGAAAGAATCCATCCACTTCACCCAGTATCCAGAGGCAGATCTCTCCATGATCCACGAGACTTTGGAGAAGGAAATGGGCCTTGCCTATAGCTTGGTGGCTTTGGGAAGAAGTGCAAGAAATACTTCGAATATGAAGAATCGTCAACCCCTCTCCAAGATGCTCATCTCTGAGAAGGAGCTACCTGAGTATTATGGAGACATCATCAAGGAAGAGCTGAACATCAAGGAAGTGGTTCTTGGGGCAGATCTTTCTCAGTATGTAAACTTTGAAATCAAGCCTAATCTGCCTGTGCTAGGAAAGCGTTATGGGAAGATGATTCCAAAGATCCGTACGGCCTTATCCTCCATGGACCAAATGGCTTTGGCCAAGAAGATCCACGGTGGAGAAGAAGTGGTCATGTCCATTGATGGAGAAGACATTGCCTTTACCCAGGAGAACCTTTTGGTGACCATGCAAGGGTTAGAGGGCTATGCCTTCGCTGGCCATGGAGAACTGGGCGTGGTCTTAGACACCAACGTGACCCCTGCCCTGAAGGAAGAAGGCGATGTGCGAGAAATCATCTCTAAAGTCCAGAACCTTCGAAAGGAATCGGGTTTTGAAGTGGCGGATAAGATCCATCTCTATGTCCGGGGCAACGAGAGACTGGAAACCATCATGAAGAAGTTTGAAGGGCACCTGAAGAAGGAGACCTTAACAGAAACCATTCATTATGGGGAAGAGCGGTCCTATGAAGCCTTCAACATCAATGGAGAATCCATGGATCTTTCCGTGGAAGTCCTTTAGAAAGAACCCTATAAAACCCAGCTGCCCAGGCAGCTGGGTTTCTTTTGGTCCGAAAAGTATGAAAAGCACTGAAAGTGCATAAAAATTTACATGAAACATTTTCATTTCTTAAGAGAAGGTGATATGATAGGATAAAGGAATGTAAAACCCTCGGGGTTTTACATTTTCATGAAAAATTCAAAAATTTTCCGTGGATTCTATATTACAATAAAGAGTGATAAGGTTTACGAATTGATAAACTGGAGAATCATCGCTAAAGATGGGCGAGAATCCATGGAAATTAGGGAAGATGAATAAAAAATGAGGAGTGGATCAAATGGCAGCTTCAATCAAGGACGTTGCAAGAGAGGCAGGCGTATCCATCGCCACAGTTTCTCGTGTATTAAACAATGTAGATGTAGTAAATGAGGACACCAAGAAAAAGGTTCAGGAGGCCATCAAGAAACTGAACTATAGGCCCAATATTGTGGCCAGAAGCCTCAAGACCCAAAGAACCAAGACCATTGGCATACTGGTGCCAGACGTGTCTAACCAGTTTTACCCAGAGGTGGTTCGTGGGGCGGAGGATGTGGCCAACATCTACGATTACAACATCATTCTTTGCAACTCGGATTCAGATCTTGAAAAGGAAAAAGAGTACATTCGAGTGCTGAAAGAAAAAATGGTAGATGGCATGCTGTATATGAGTTCCTCTTTAGAGGGAGAAATCCTGGACCTCATTGATGAGCTGGAGCTGAAGACGGTGCTGGTGGAAACCAAGGTTTCCGGCGGAAAGCTACCCAGTGTCACCATCGACAACAAGAAAGCCGCCTATGATGCCACCAAGTATTTGTTGGACAAGGGCAACAAGAAAGTGGCCTACATTGGCCTGAAGAAGGATCGTACCAATGCGGTATCCAGGCGTTATAATGGCTATGAAAAGGCCATCAAAGATGCTGGCATGGAAGTGGACCCAGGGCTGGTGTACTTTGGGGAATTAAAGCCTGCCGATGGCTACAATGGCATCAATGTGATTTTAGAAAATCATGACATTGACGCGGTGTTCTGTGCCTCTGATGAAGCGGCCATGGGGGCCATCAATGCCTTAAGAGACAAGGGGTTAAACTGTCCAGAGGATGTGGATGTCATGGGCTTTAACGATGTCAATATGGCAGCGGTATTCTATCCAAAGCTCACCACCATTGCCCAACCTATGTATGACATGGGCTCTGTGGGGATGAGAATGCTCATTAAGGCTGTGAACAACAAGCCTTTGGAAGACAATCAGTATGTGCTTCAGTATTACTTAGTAGAAAGAGATTCTGTAAAGAAGTAAGGAGGCGCTATGGCTTACAAATACAACATGGATGAACTCCATGACATGACCATAAAGACCTTAGAAAGACGAGGCGTCACCTTGGGTGACATTGCAGACATTGTGATGATCCTTCAGGAAAAATACTATGAAGGGCTCACCAAAGAGTTTTGCGTGGAAAATCTCGTGGCTGTTTTAAGGAAAAGAGAAATCATTCATGCGGTGCTCACAGGCATCGCCTTGGATGAAATTGCGGAGAATAAACTGTTGCCAGAGCCTCTGCAAGAGATCATCGAAAGTGATGAAGGGCTCTATGGCATTGATGAAATCCTTCCTTTGTCCATTGTCAATGTCTATGGCAGTATTGGCCTCACAAACTTTGGGTATCTAGATAAGGAGAAGATCGGTATCATCAAGAAGCTGGATGAAGAAAAACATGGCATCCATGTGAATACCTTTTTAGATGACATTGTGGCTGCACTTGCGGCGGCTGCGGCCAGTAGAATTGCCCATTCAGACCAATCTTAAAGAGAATAAGAAGAGACACCCAAGTAGAAAGATCCATAAAACAGCGGACATGGCTGTGGATCTTTCTTCTTTTTGTGTGCATAGTTTTTTTTAAAATCTGTGCTACTTTTGGCATAATCTTCATTCCCTTTCTAAGGAAAAAGTTGTATCATAATGGGTATGCCTAGGGCTTCGGAGAAAATCTTTAGCTACTGACAGAAGAAGTATAGCGGCGCTTTGTAGAAAGAGCGCTAAGGAGGAATATATTGTGGGCGATCGCGCAAAATTAATGAGAGAAGAGAAGATTTTCAAACTGTTTTTAAGGTTCTCCATTCCGGCCATTTTAGGAATGGTGGTCCAGTCTCTGTACAACATTGTAGACCGAATTTTCATCGGAAACATCCCAGAGGTGGGTGGTCAAGCCATCAGTGGGGTGGGGGTTGTGCTCCCCATCACCTTCATCATCATGGGTTTTGGGATGCTTTTTGGCATTGGTTCTGGAGCGAACATCTCCATCAAACTGGGCCAGAATGATAAAGAAGGAGCCGAGAAGATTTTTGGTGCGGGCTTTTTCATGTTGGTGGTCACAGGAATTCTCATCACGGTCTTTGGCCTTTTGTTTTTACCCCAAATCATCAATCTGTATGGAGCTGATGATACCATTCGTGGCTATGCGACGGATTATTTTAGAATCATCCTCTATGGCAATATTTTCAACACCATTGCCTTTGGCTTAAACAACATCATCCGGGCAGAAGGGAATGCCAAGGTGGCCATGTACACCATGCTCATTGGGGCCATCACCAACACTATTTTAGACCCCATCCTCATCTATGGATTTAATATGGGCGTCTCTGGCGCAGCTTGGGCCACCATCATCGCCCAGACTTTGAGCTTTCTATGGACCATGCACTACTTCTTGTCTGGCAATAGTATGCTGAAGCTTCGCAAGGAAGCGGTACGCTACAGCCAGGAGTTGGTGCTTAAAATCATGTCCATTGGGTCTTCTCCCTTTGCCATGCAAGTGGCAGGAAGCCTCATTGGGATCATCTTAAATCAAAGTCTCCTAAAGCATGGGGGATCCTTAGCCATTGGGGCTTACGCCGCCATAAACTCCGTGGTTACCCTCTTCTTCATGCCCATCTTTGGCATGAATCAAGGGCTACAACCCATCATTGGGTTTAACTACGGGGCAAAAAACTATCAACGGGTAAAAGATGCCTTGAAGGTGGGCCTCATTTCTGCCACGGTGGTATGCACCCTGGGCTTTCTCTTTGTGCAGCTCTTCCCAGAGGTGTTCATCAACTTCATCACCAAAGACCTAGAAATTCGAGAAATGGGCGTCACAGGGATGAAGCGCTTCATGCTCATGATGCCCGTCATCGGCATGCAGATCATCAGTGCAAACTTTTTCCAAGCCATTGGACAGGCGAAAAAAGCCTTCATCTTGTCCATGCTCCGGCAAGTGCTGTTCTTGATTCCTTTGCTCCTGATTTTGCCCAATATTTATGGGCTCATGGGGATTTGGAGTGCGGTGCCCATTGCGGATACGGCCTCCACGGTGACCACCCTTGTGGTGCTGTTCCATCAAATTAAACTCCTCAATGAAGAGTCTCTAAAGCTCAAAGAAGAGCGTTTAGACAACATCGAGCATCGGGTGGAAGAAAGACTGGGCAAAGAGATCTAGCGCCAGGAGAAAGCCAGGAGGGCATAACCAGGTGCTGTGAGGTTAAATTTACAGTACCATAACGACTCCTTTACATACCAGTATACCTAAAGAAAGAAGCACGGAACCTACCATGTGGTTTCGTGCTTCTTTCTTTTATGGAGGACTATTCCAGGGAGCTTTTTGTAACGCCCTGTAAGGCATAGATCTTTTTAGCCTTCAAATTGGGCGTTGTAGAGCTTCTCATAGAAGCCTTTTTTCTTTAAGAGGGTTTCGTGATTGCCCGTTTCCACAATGTCCCCTTCGTTCATCACAAGGATCACATCAGCATTTTTGATGGTGGAAAGTCTATGGGCAATGATGAAGCTGGTTCTGCCCTTCATGAGCTTTTCCATGCTTTCTTGGATGAGCACTTCTGTACGGGTATCCACAGAGCTGGTGGCTTCATCTAGAATCAAGATGGCGGGGTCTTTTAAGAACACCCGAGCAATGGTTAAGAGCTGTTTTTGCCCTTGACTGATGTTGGTGGCTTCTTCATTGATTTCCATATCATAGCCATTGGGGAGGGTTTTGACAAAGTGATGCACATAAGAGGCTTTGGAGGCATTGAGCACTTCCTCATCCGTGGCAGAAAGTCTACCGTAGCGTAGATTCTCCATGATGGATCCAGAAAAGAGCCAGGTGTCTTGAAGCACCATCCCCATGGATCCGCGAAGATCCCTGGTGCGTAGGGTGCTGATGTCTTGTCCATCCATGAGGATGGCGCCTTCTTGGAGTTCGTAGTAGCGCATGAGGAGCTTCACCAAGGTGGTTTTCCCAGCGCCGGTGGGACCCACAATGGCCACTCGTTGACCAGGTTCCACCGCTAAGGAAAAGTTCTTGATGATGAGCTGATCTTCTGTGTACCCAAACTTCACCCCTTGAAAGGATACATGTCCTTTCACAGCGTCTTTGTCTAATGCCACAGTGCCATCGGCGGGAAGCTCTTCTTCTTCTAAGAAGTCAAAGATTCGCTCGGAGGCAGCCACGGTGGACTGCAACACATTAGATACTTGAGCCACTTGGGCAATGGGTTGCGTGAACCGTCGGATATATTGGATAAAGGCCAAGATTTCGCCCACGGTGATGGCCCTGATGATGGCCAGATATCCGCCCAAGATGGACACCAAGACGTAGCCTAGGTTGCCTACAAATTGCATCACCGGTTGCGTCAGTCCTGAGAAGAACTGGGATTTCCAAGCAGAACCCATGAGGTCTTCGTTGATGACGGTGAATTCCTCTGTGGCTTTTTCTTCTCGATTAAAGGCTTTCATGATGATATGGCCAGAAAAAGCTTCTTCCACGTAGCCATTGGCTTTGCCCAGGTATTCTTGCTGGGATTTAAAAAACCGTTGGCTTTTTTTGATGATGAACACCATGAGGCCCATGCTCAAGGGGAGAATCAGTAGGGCAATGAAGGTCATGGGCACTGAGATGGACAGCATCATAAAGAGAATACCGATGATGGTGGTCACCGCGGTGACAATTTGCGATAGGGACTGATTAAGGCTTTGGGATACGGTGTCCACATCATTGGACATACGACTCAAGACATCGCCATGGCTGGTTTTATCAAAGTACTTCAGTGGCAGCGCGTTGATCTTTTTGGCGATGTCTTCCCGGAGGGTATAGGACACCTTTTGGGCAATGCCAGAGACCATGTACCCTTGGATGAAGCCCAAGAGGCTGGAGATGGCATAAAGGGCTAGGAGAAGGAGTAGGGTTCGCTGAATATACAAAAAGTCAATGCCTGGGCCTGTGCCAGCGATTTTCTCTAGCAGTCCCTCAAAGACCTTGGTGGTGACGTTGCCAAGGATTCTAGGCCCTGTGATGGCAAAAATGGTACTGCCCACAGCGAAGATAAACACAAAGATCAGGGGCAAGAGGTAAGGTCTTAAGAAGCTGCGAAGCTTTCTAAAAGTGTCTTTGAAATTTTTGGGTTTGTCTACCATGGCGGCCATGCCGGGACCAAATCGTGGCCCGGCTGATGGCTTTAGGGGTTGTTTTTTTCGATCTTCACTCATGCGCCAAGCTCCTCCTCTGTTAGTTGTGATGCTGCTATTTCTTGGTAGACGCCACAGGTCTTCATGAGATGCTCATGGGTCCCCTGGCCCACCACTTGGCCTTCATCCAAGACGATGATGTTTTCTGCGGTTTTGATGGTGCTGATGCGCTGGGCCACAATGATCACGGTGCTGTCCACTTCTTTTTTCAATGTGGCGCGAAGGGCTGCATCGGTTTTATAGTCCAAGGCGGAGAAGCTGTCGTCAAAAATCAGCACTTCACATGGAGTGGCCAGAGCTCTGGCGATGGCGAGCCTTTGACGCTGACCACCGGACACATTACTGCCTCCTTGGGCAATGGCAAAATCAAAGCCTTCTTCTTTCTCCAAGATGAAATCCATGGCTTGGGAAACGGCGGCGGCCTTTTCCATGGCTTCCTCAGAGATGTGTTCGTCGGCATACTTGATGTTGGACCTGGCGGTGCCTGAGAAGAGTACGCCTTGCTGCGGCACGTAGGAAATCTTCTCTCGAAGAACCTTCAAGGGTAGATCTTTGATGTTTACGCCGTTGAGGAGAATTTCTCCTTCCGTGGCATCATAAAATCTTGGCAAGAGGTTCACCAAGGTGGATTTTCCTGAACCTGTGGAGCCAATGAAGGCGGTGATTTCGTGAGGCTTTGCTTGGAAGCTGATGTTCTTTAGTACATAATCTTCAGCCCCAGGGTATTTGAAGGAGACTTTATGGAAGGTGATTTCTCCATGACGATCTCCAGGTAAGGGCACAGGGACTTCTGGGTCTTTGATGCTTAAGGGGGTATCTAAAACCTCTGCAATACGGTTCATGGACACAGAAGCTCTAGGCAAAATGATGGAGACCATGGACAGCATCAGGAAGGACATCATGATTTGCATGGTGTATTGAATGTAGGCCATCATATCCCCCACTTGCATGTTGCCAAGATCCACCTGGGCAGAGCCCACCCAGACCACCAAAATGGCCAGGGCGTTCATGATGAGCATCATGAGGGGCTGCATCACCGACATGAGTCGGCTGACAAACAGGTTGGTCTTGGTGAGCTCCTCATTGGCCTTTTGAAACTTCCCTTCCTCGTGGGTCTCTGTGCCAAAGGCACGAATGACCATGAGGCCAATGAGGGATTCCCGAAGGACCATGTTCACTTTGTCCACCAGTTTTTGTAGGGATTTAAACTTGGGCATGGCGATGGAGAACATGATCACCACCAAAGTCAAGATGGCCATGACGCCCACGGCGATGACCCAAGCCATGGATCGATTGGTATTGAGGGCTTTGAGAATGCCTCCCAGACCTAGGATGGGTGCAAAGAACACCATTCTTAGGAGCATCACCGAGAACATCTGCACTTGCTGAATGTCATTGGTGCTACGGGTGATCAGGGAAGCGGTGGAAAAGGTTCCATATTCTTCATTGCTGAAGGAGGCGACTTTTTTGAAGAGGGACAGTCTGAGGTCTCGCCCTAGGTAGGCGGCCACTCTACCGGCCACAAAGGCCACGGTGATGGCCACGGCCATGGCAAGGAGGGCAATGCCCACCATTTGAAGACCAGCCAGGAGTACATAGTTTCGCTGGAGCACTTCTAGGTCTCTACCCAGGGCTTCATATTCCCTTTGGGCAAAGAGGGCGCCGGTTTGGGTGAGGTTGGCTTCTGGAAGTACTCCTATGGTGTCCAGAAGGGATGTCACAAGTGCACTTCTTTCTGCCTCAGGGAGGCTCAGCATAAAGTCTAGGGGCGCTACCCCCTCTGGGACCATGCCCAAGGGACCGCCTTCTAAAGGACCCATGGTGCCCGCAGGGCTCTGAAGTGCCACGGTGATGAGGAGGTAGGGGGAAAGAAAAGCCATCTCCTCTTCTTCCGGCGCGCCTTGTAACACATAAGCCCCTTGATCTACTAATGCAGGATATCGGTCTAAGAGATCCTGGTCAGGGCTTTCCACCCAATGATAGTGGGTGGAAAAGGCGATTTGGTCTTCTTCTTGAAAGAGGGCCTGGAGAAAGTCTCCTTGTTCTTTACGAAGAACCTCTGGATAGGCTTTGTCGATGCCTCCTTGCTGAATGCCCACATTGACGATGCGAGACATATAATCTGGCAGGGCCAGTTCCAGGGCGGCCTGGGCAAAGAGGAGGAGAAGGATGATGAAAATATGGGGGGTGTACTTCTTTAAAAAATGAAAAAGTTTTTTCATGGACGTCTTGTCTCCTTAATCCTTACTAGGGTGTTGATAACTATTTTTTCATTATATTTCAGAGAAAGTTACAAGTCAATAATAATTATGATTTTATAAATAAATCTTGCAAGGGAGGTCATTTTTTCTTATACTATAGAAAACAGGAGAAAAAGGGGATAGAACCTTGAATAGATTGGATTATATTGAAGAGCTGGGCACGGAGATTTTTCAAGCCAATATGCTCATCCATAGCAAACTCATTAATTTTCAAACCATGGCCAAGGTATGCGATTTGCCACCCAGCCATATTAAGATGCTCTTCTTCCTTAAGAAGTCTGGAGAAAAAACCATGGGAGACTTGGCAAAGCTCATGGAAGTTTCCAAGCCCAACGTCACGCCCATTGTGGATCGCCTCATGGCAGATGGGTTGGTGGCCAGAAAAGAAGGAGAGAAGGATCGACGGAAGCTTTTGGTGTTCATCACCAAAGAGGGGGAAGCCTTTATTCATGAGCTCCATGAAAAAGCCAAAGTCCAGATGGGTCTGGTCCTGGAGGTTTTATCCAAGGAGGATCTTCAAAAGCTTTATGAAGCGGCTGTAAACCTCACGGAGATTTTACGAAAGTTATAAAGAGAAAAAGAGGACATGGCGTGCCCAAAGATGTTTTGGGGTGCCATGTCCTTTTGCCCTTAGGGGCTTCTATTCTTCTGTGTTAAATGCCCAGGGCATTAAGTACGGGAGTCAAATCGATGATCCCTTGTAGGTCTAGATAATAGAGTAAAAACAAAATGATCCCTGCGCTGATGACGAATTTTACAGCGGATTTGATGATCTTTAGTACGGCCACCACGGCGATGAGGGCCAAGATGATGACGATGAAATCCATGGTCTAAGCCTCCTTTAAGCGAAGTTTAATTATGAACGTTTATAATCCATTATAGCATAAGGATTTTAGAAGTCATGGGAGAAAATCTTAGAAGACTTTTAATAAATAGAGGTGAACTATATGAAAATGCTCATCATTGAAGATGACAAGCTCCTGGCAGAATCCATGAAGGATTATCTTAAGGATAACTTTTCTGTGGATCTTGCAGGAGATGGAGAAGAAGGCCTATATGAGGCTGAGAAAGACATCTATGATTTGATCTTACTAGACATCATGATGCCAGAGATGAATGGCTATGAAGTGCTAGAAGCCTTGAGAAAGCAAGGTATTACCACCCCTGTGATCATGATCACAGCCAAAGATGGGTTAGAGGATAAGATCAAAGGCTTAAAGCTAGGCGCCGATGACTATATTGTGAAGCCTTTCTTTAGAGAAGAGCTTCTAGCTAGGGTGGAAGCGGTGCTTAGACGAAGCGGACGCCTTCTGGACATAGCCACCATCAAATACAAAGAATTGGTCTTGGAGAGAAAAACCAAGCGGGTATTTCTCAAGGAAAAGGAGATTTTTCTCCAAGGAAAGCAGTATGATTTATTAGAGTATCTCATTTCCAACAAAGACACCATTTTGACCAAAGAGCAAATTTTTGATCGAATTTGGGGCTTTGATTCAGATACCATGGTCAGCGTGGTGGAAGTCTATGTGTCCAATCTACGGAAAGCCTTGAAAAATTATGGCTATACGCTGCCCATTAAAACCGTTCGAGGGTTAGGGTATATGTTCTCCGTGGAGGAAGAGACGGATGAAGAAGAGAAAGCCTAGGATTCTTTTCACCTACGCCTCGGTGTTCTTTCTCATCATCACCATGTTTGCTGTGAGCATCTTCATGTTTGTGTCTCATAACCAGATGAAGAAGGTGGACCAAGATCTATTGCTTTTCAAAAGTGCCATCTTAAGAGTGTATGATCGGGATCTTCATGTGGCGTTGCCCCTGAATCCTAAAACCATCACCATTGTGAGAAATGAAGAGGGTCATGTGGATCCAAACTTTCCCATCACGGAGTTTTACCATGAAATTTTGGCAGAGTATGAAGACATTCCCTTGGATGAGATTCAAACAGTGCTCTACAAGGGAGGCCATTACCGCACCTTAAAGTTTCAGCTGTTCATGGACGGAGAACCACGGGAAGTGCAGGTGCTTTACAACATCGACTCAGATATTCGGGTGCTGAACAGTTTGAAGAGTATTTTGGTCAACGGCAGCATGCTCATCATCTTTGCATCGGTGATGATCAGTTATTTTCTTGCCACCCAGACCATCCAGCCCATGAAGGAGTCCATTGAAAAGGAAAGGGCTTTCCTTCAAGACGCCTCCCATGAACTGCGAACACCCATTGCGGTGATTCAAAGTAGGCTGGAGGGGCTTTTGAGAAATCCAGAAGAGAAGATCATCGATCAGTATGAATACATAGAGCCCGCTTTAAGAGAGAGTAGAAGGATCTCCAGGATGGTGTCCAACCTGATGATTTTAACCAGAGCCGATGCCGGCGCTTCGTTAGATAAGACAGAACGATTTGATCTTCGAAAGCTGGGGGATGATATTGCCATCATCTATAGTGAGTTCGCAGGTATTCAAAACAAGAAGTTTGTGTATAGTCCCAAGGAAGAAGTGTTCATTGAGGGCAATTATGAAAAGCTCCATCAGCTGCTCATCATCTTAATGGACAATGCCCTAAAATACACCAAAGATGAAGGGGTCATTGAGCTGTCCATCTCCTCCACCAAAGACAAAGGCATCCTTCGGGTCATAGACAATGGCGTGGGCATCAAAGAGGAGAATTTAGACAAAGTCTTCACCAGATTCTTTCGGGAAGACAAAGCCAGAAATAGAAATAATGGAGGCACGGGCCTTGGGTTATCCATTGCCAAATGGATTGCCGATTGCCATGGAGGCACCATCAAAGCTGAAAAAGGCAAAGAGGGGGGCACTGTCATCGAGGTGCAGCTGCCCAAGGAAAGTAAAAAACAAAACGGTGTTAAGCCGGAGAAACCCACGCCATCCACCTGAAGATAACCTGTGGAGGGCAAAGAGAGAGGAAAGAGAAGAAGTGGTCGCTGTGGCGGCCTCTTCTTCTTCTTCGTTGATTCAAGGTTTTTTCACAAGGCAAAGAATTTTTGTCCACTGGTTGGCAGAAGAAGAGAGAAAGGATATAATAGGTACGTTGTAAAATTGGGAGACAGAAGATATGGGAGAGAAGAACTATGGAAAAATATAAAATAGGATTGGTGAGCCTTGGCTGTGACAAGAATCGTGTGGATTCTGAAATCATGCTGGGGATGCTGAAGAATACGTATGAAATTGTAGAGGACCCAGAAGAGGCGGAGATCATCATTGTGAATACCTGCGGCTTCATTGAGAGTGCCAAGCAAGAATCCATCGATACCATCTTGGAGATGGCAACCTATAAGACAGACCATAACTGTAAGCTGCTCATGGCCACAGGGTGTTTGACCCAGCGCTATGGGGAGGAGCTTTTGAAGCTCATGCCAGAGCTGGACATCATCTTAGGCGTGAACAACTATGGGTTCCTGGACCACTATGTAGAAAAGTTCATCAAAACCAAAGAGAAGGTCATGGCGGTGGATTACTTAGATGAAGGCATTAATGAAGGGGAGAGAATTCTCACCACGGGCTTTGGTCAAACGGCGTATCTTCGTATTTCTGAAGGCTGTAGCAACCATTGCACCTACTGCATCATTCCAAAGATTCGTGGACACTATAGAAGTCGACCCATGGAAAACATCTTAAAGGAAGCCCAAACCCTTGTGGCTGGAGGCGTGGAAGAGATCATCTTGGTGGCCCAAGACACCACCCGCTATGGCACAGACCTCTATGGAGAGAAGTCCCTTCCAAAACTGCTGCGTGCTTTAAAAGACATCCAGGGGCTTCGCTGGATTCGTGTGCTATATCTCTATCCAGAAGAGTTCACCGAAGAGCTCATAGAAGAGCTACGTGACAATGAAAAAGTGGTGAAGTATCTAGATTTACCCATTCAGCACATCAGTGACTCCGTACTGAAAAGAATGGCGCGGCGTACCAAGAAAAAAGATCTTCTGGCCCTTTTGTCTAGGCTCAGAAAAGAGATGCCAGAGATCGTTCTTCGAACGGCCCTCATCGTGGGCTTCCCAGGAGAAACAGAGGAAGAGTTCCAAGAGCTTTATGAATTTGTGGAGGACGTGAAGTTTGATAAGCTGGGGGTCTTCACCTACTCCAAGGAGGAAGGCACCGCTGCAGCTCTTATGAAAGAGCAAATTAAAAAATACGTGAAAGAAAGAAGACGCAACCTCATCATGGAGAGACAGCAAGAAGTCAGTAGAAAGATCATGGCAGGAAAGGTGGGCAAAACCTATGAGGTACTGGTGGAAGGTCTTGGGGAAGATGGCTACTATGGTAGAAGCTATGAAATGGCACCAGAGGTAGATGGCGCCATCTTCATTCATGCAGAAGACACCCTACTGGTGGGGTCCTTTGTCCAGGTGAAAATCAAGGAGGCGCTGCATTATGATCTCATTGGAGATCTCTTGGTGGCCAAAGAAGACTGATAAAACCCTAGAAGTATTGTTGATGAAGAAGAGCGCGATGCAAAGGATGCACAGCGCTCTTCTTTCTTGAAAAGTCAAAGGAAATCATAAGGACATTTTACGAAACCTTGGGATGCTCAGGTCTCTTCTTCAGAAGATCCAGGATGGTGAGGCCAAAAAAGACCAGTAGAAAAATGAGCACCACAAGGAAGGCGATGATGAAGTGTTCAGGGCCATAATAATCCCGAAGCCTCACCACAGCCATGGTGAGAGAATAGAGGATGCCTGTGATGACCAAAGCCAGGAGGGCACGGAGTAGGTGACGATCCACAGGAGTGATGATTTTCTTCTCTTCTTGATGCATGGTCCACTTCCTTTTTATTTATTTTATTTTATTCAGCATGGTGAAAATAGTATAGCACTTATTCGTAGACATACTCAATATATAGTAGGACAAATAATAGCGAGGGCAGCACCAAGAGCCCTAAGAACTGGCTTGTGAGAAGGCGATCTCCCAGGAGAAGAAGGAGAAGCATCAGCGCGCTGGCGTAAAAGATTTGTACCTTTAAAAAAGCTTTGGCTTTTTTCAGGGCCAGCTCTTCTGGCAGTTTCATCAGCAGTCTTCGGATGAAGGCGAAATCTTCTACAGTAGGCCTCATCTTCGCCTGGGCATAGGTCCTATGCCACTGGATACCGCTGTAGAGTAAGTATCCCAAGAGAAGGAAAAAGAAGATGCTCAGCCAAGTGATCAAGGTCAGGGGTTCTTTGTGTAAGACTTGAAAAATCATAAGGTACCTCCAGAGGTTGGTGAAAGAGATCCTCTTTCATTATGAGTAGCACAAAAAGGATAAATCGTAAAAAAGATATGCATGTACTAAGTATACGTTTTTTTTTGGTGGTTTCAACCCCAATGATCATATCATTTGAATAGACAAAGAAGAACCCTTTAGGATCTAAATGCCTAGAGGGTTCTTCTTTGTCTTATTCACGATAGAGAATCTCCTCTAATCGCTCTTCATCTACGATGGTGATGTTTCGTTGGCCTTTTAAAGAGAGGATGCCATCATCTTGAAGCGCTGAAAGCTTACGACTTAAGGTTTCTTGGGAAGTGCCCAGGACGCTGGCCAAAGTGCCTTTACTAAAGGGCAACTGAAAACTGGTCTTGGAAAACTCTTTGGATAGGCCCAAAAGGTATTTGGCAATGCGCTGCTCCACATCATAGAGGCCAATGGATTCCACAATGTCTAGAATTTGCACGTTCTTTTTGGCATACTGCTCAAGGATTTTTAGGCCCATGTCTGGATGAGTCAAGATGAGAGCCTTGATGTCTTGTCCCTTGAGGATACAGATTTTGGTTCTCTTCATGGCTTCCGCGGTGTTTTGAATGGGCTTGGTGTCAAAAAGGGCATGTTCTCCCAAAAAGCTCTTGGGGCCAAGGACATGAAGGGTTTGCTGTTTTCCTTGACTGGAGAGCTTATAGATTTTTACTTCCCCTTCATTGATGATATATAAATTGTCCCCAGGGTCTCCAGGGGAAAAGATCACTTCACCTTTCTCATAGGTCTTATGGACGGATTTTGTGAGAATGAGCATTTTTTGTTGTGGGGTTAAAGCGTCGAAGAGCGTGAGTTGCTCCACGCAAGAGATGCCATCATTTTTGCAGCGATCGCAGCTGCAGTTGCAACCAGTTTCTTCAAGTAACATGGGCTCACCTATCCTTTTTCATGAAATCACTCTACTAAAAAACAGGATACCATAAGCATCCTGTTTTGACTATTCTAGTATGCCTTCTTTTTTCAAGAGAGATTCTAGGCTATGGACCTTTTCGGACAGCATCTTGAACTTCTCTTTGATTTGCTCTTGAGAGAGTTCTTGACCTAGTAAGGATTCCATATCCGTGACATCGTTTAACGCAGCTTCTACTTCCTTATGGATGGCTTCTAATACTTCTTTGTTCATGGTTCACCTCTAATTTAGTTCTTCTTCTTTGGACTGTTCTGTAGCAGGGAATATAAAGGGGGCTCTGAAAGAGAATTCTCTTTCGTGACCACAATCTTCACATACACACAAGGTAATGTTCTCTGGTTTTCCACTGTCAAAGCGAAAACCTACGGACTCCGTTAAGAAGTTTCCACCGCAGATTTCGCAAGGGGTATTGTTGATGACGATATATTCACTTTCTACAAACTTCATGACTTCATTTAAATTCACTGGGTATCCTCCTTGGGAATAATTCTTCCCTATGTTAGCACTAAGAAGAAGTTAATGCAACAAAGATTCTTGGGCTAAGGAAAAAAAGAGTTCAACTGGGTGGAGAAAAACCTTGAGATGCCCTATAATAGGTAATATACTGAAAATACAGTCTTTGCACCATGGGATACATATCTCGAAAGGTTCTCTGGAGAAGGAGTGTAGGTTTAGCACCCTCTATTTGTGCCTGAACTGAAGAGGAATCTCCAGGGGTTTCTTTTGGCTTTTTCAGGACGCCTCAGGTAGGTTTTGGTCTATTTTTAAATGGGAAGGAGAGGAGAGCGTGGAGAAAACGGTCCATTCATTTGAAATTATTAATGAACGCATCATTGTAAAAAGAATTGATAAGTCTCTCTTAACCTATGGTGAAATTCGAATTCCCAATTATTTAAGAGATTATTTCCACTTTCATGAGATGGAAAAACATGATCGGTGGGACATTGAGATTACCTATAATCGAGGACTCTATTATGGGGTGCTCTATTTGGATGACTACAAAAGGCTTCGGGGAAAGCTTCGCTGGGGGAAAGAGCTCACCAGGGAGCTTCGGGCCACGGCGGAAAAATACATCTTTGAAAGCTTTGGCTATGATATCAAAGAAGATAGTGCACCCCTCCTTCGCTTAGAGAAGGTGGATAAGACCACTTTTAAAGCGGATGTGATTTTCCCGGAGGAAGTGGAAAAGGATGCCAAGGAGTACTTCCTCCACGAAGATAAATTTATCTATGGGGTGAAGGCCCGTTTTGAAATGGACCCAGAGGTACGGATGAAGGTGCTTAAGCACCATGGCACCAGCTGCGCCATTTGTGGATTCCATTATGAACATGCCTATGGAGACATTGGCAAAGGATACATCCAAATTCATCAAATCATAGAGGATGAACAAGCCATGGAAGACTATGATGTGGACAAGGACTTCATTCCCATCTGTGAAAACTGCCATGGGATTCTCCACCGTAATAAAGACCACGCCTTATCGGTGAGTTCGCTAAAACAAATGCTCAATATTCATAGAGCCTTAAGGAAATTAGAGGAAGAGTAAGATTCTGCCACATTGTGTGTCAGGACCTTACTCTTTTGTGATTTTGCACAGAAATGTAAAGGATTTCTTTTAAAATGGTGAATTTATCCCCAAGGCTTTTCTAGGGAGAACCTCTCTGATATAATTGAGTATACGGACAAAAGAAACTATTTGTAAATACACCAAACACACAGGAGGTATTGTCATGAGTAAAGCCCTGAACCAATTTCTCTCAGAAAACCTAGCGGATTTAAAGAGCAAAGGCTTGTACAATGAAATTGATCTTTTAGAAGGTGCCAATGGACCTAAAATCAAAATTCGAGGAAGAGAGCTCATCAATCTTTCATCCAACAACTATTTGGGGCTGGCCACAGATGCGCGACTGAAAAAAGCAGCCAAGGAAGCTACAGATCGTTATGGCGTAGGTGCTGGAGCGGTGCGTACCATCAATGGGACCATGGACATTCATGATGAATTGGAGAAGAAGCTTGCTGCCTTTAAGGGGACCGAAGCGTCCATCGTCTTCCAGTCTGGATTCAACTGCAATATGGGGGCCATTTCTGCGGTGATGACCAAGAAAGATGCCATCTTATCCGATGAACTCAATCACGCCTCCATCATCGATGGGTGTAGATTATCTGGCGCCAAGATCATTCGTGTGAAGCATCAAGACATGGAGGATCTCAGAGCCAAAGGGAAGGAAGCCAAGGAATCAGGACTCTATGAAAAGATCATGTACATCAGTGATGGCGTCTTCTCCATGGATGGGGATGTGGCCAACATTCATGGCATTGTAGAAGTGTGTAAAGAACTAGACATCATCTCTTACATCGATGATGCCCACGGATCAGGGGTCATGGGGAAAGGTGCTGGCACTGTCAAGCACTTTGGTCATGCCAAGAACATTGATTTCCAAATGGGGACCCTCTCCAAAGCCGTTGGGGTTGTAGGGGGCTACGTGGCAGGGACTAAGGATCTCATCGATTGGCTCAAAGTACGGGCAAGACCGTTCCTGTTCTCCACGTCTTTAACCCCCGCCAATGCGGCAGCCATCATCGAGGCCATACGTGTCATGGAAGAGGACCCAAGTCTCCATGAAAGGCTTTGGGAGAATGGAGATTTCTTAAAGAAAGAGCTGAAGAACTTAGGATTTGACATCGGGGCATCAGAAACTCCCATCACCCCAGTGATCATTGGGGATGAATCTTTGACTCAGAAGTTTTCCAAGCGCCTTAATGAAGAAGGCGTGTATGCAAAGTCCATCGTCTTCCCCACAGTGCCCATGGGTACAGGAAGAGTGAGGAATATGCCCACAGCGGAGCATACCAAAGAGATGCTTTTGGAAGCAGTGCGGATTTATGAAAAAGTCGGAAAAGAATTAGGTGTAATTTAAGGGAGAGAATCTATGAAGAAAATACTCATTACAGGTGCCATGGGGCAGCTAGGCTCAGAGCTCACCACGGTTTTAAGAAAGCAGTATGGACAAACAACGTCATTGGTACAGACATTCGAAGACCAGAGGAAGGGTCGCCCCTTCTAGAAGGGCCTTATGAGCTTTTAGATGTGTTAGATGGGAAAAAGATGGCAGAGATTGTGGCCGGAGAAAAGGTAGATACCATCATTCACCTAGCGGCCCTTTTATCCGCTACAGCAGAGAGAAATCCGCAGCTGGCTTGGGACATCAATATGGGCGGTCTCGTCAATGCTTTAGAAGTGGCCAGAACCTATGATACCAAGTTCTTTACCCCCAGTTCCATCGGGGCTTTTGGCCCTAGTACACCAAAGGTAGCCACTCCACAAGATACCATCCAAAGACCCACCACCATTTATGGGGTGACCAAGGTATCCGGAGAACTTCTGTGTGATTACTATTTTCAGCGCTTTGGGCTAGATACAAGAGGCGTACGTTTTCCAGGACTCATTGGTTATGTGGCAGAACCTGGTGGCGGAACCACAGACTATGCCGTGGACATTTACTATGATGCCTTGAAGAAAGGTTCTTACGAGTCCTACATCGACAAAGGAACCTTCATGGATATGATGTATATGCCTGATGCCCTGGATGCCATCATTCAACTCATGGAAGCAGATCCAAAGAAACTCATTCATCGAAATGCGTTCAATATTTCTGCCATGTCCTTTGATCCAGAAATGATTGCACAAGAGATCAAGAAGCACATCAAGGACTTTACCATGAGCTACAATGTGGATCCTGTTCGTCAAGGCATTGCCAACAACTGGCCAGACAGCATCGACTATCAAGCAGCCATAGAAGAGTGGGGCTTCAAAACCAAGTATGATTTGGCTGCCATGACCGTGGATATGCTAGAGAAGCTCAGAATCAAACTTGGCGTCACGGATCGATAACATGAAAAAAGAAGGTGAAAATATGGGCGATGAACTCTATGTTGTAAATAGCCGTATCCTCCCAGAGATTTTTTCTAAAGTATTAGAGGTGAAAACCCTACTGCATACGGGGAAGGTCAAGGACATCAGTGAAGGGGTCAAGGAAGTAGGCATCTCTAGAAGTGCTTATTATAAGTATAAGGATCATGTCTTTCTTTTATCTGAAGGAAGCAAAGGCAGAAAAGCTACTTTTTCCTTCCTCATCAGTCATGAGGCAGGAGTACTGTCCAGTATTTTAGACAAGCTTCGAGATGTCCATGCAAACATCATCACCATCAATCAAGACATCCCCATCAACAATGCGGCCAGCATGAATCTAACCATTGACACCCAGGAAATGACCGTGGGCGTGAAAGATCTCCTAGATCTTTTAGATCAAGAAGACTACATCATCAACGTGCAATTGGTGGCGGTGGAGTAATAGAAAAAAGAAGTCGTCACAAAACTTGTGGTCAGTTTTGTGACGACTTCTATATTTTTCATGGGTTTCTTCTGGCAGAGTTTTGGAAATTTAAGGGGCTATGTAGGAGCTAGTAGGAGCTTCCTTGAGTAGTTGCAGGATCCCTTGGAGTAGGTCTACCTAGGTTGTAGCCCTTGGGCAAGAATTGCAATGGTGCTGGCTTTTCTCTCCCCGCTTATTGCACTCCATAAAAAATGGAGCCTTTTACAACAATTTATTGAGATCTTCTCCACCGAATGATCAAGAAGTTTGTCATAAGATTTCCAAGTATAATTGAGATGATCATATAGATTGAGAATATATAGCCTAGTTCTTCAAATCCCTCCAGGGTTTCCAGCTGAATCATCAGTGCATAACGCATGATGAGAATCACGCCAGTGATGCTTGGAAGAAACCATACCCACTTCTTACGGAAGCATGTGGAAAGTAGTAGAGATGTTCCTGCGCCTAAAGCTAGAAGCACGAGTACTGTCCCTAGGATTTTATCCATATCTTTGTACTCCTTTATAATGAAATGGTCGGATAAAGAGCTCTTCGTCTTTATGCCGACCATTTCATTTTTATTATGTCATGCTATTTTTAAAATGCTGAATTTTTGGCCGTAGCTGCTCCATGGTCTTTAAGATCATAAAGAGTAGGGCGGTGTCGATGGGGAACATAAGAACGTTCTTCACCACCCGTGCACCCAGTAAGACGATGAAGGCATCCCCATACATCATGCTTAGCCAGAGGGTTGTGAGGCCCAGGTTGATGACCACTGTGATCACCAAGGAGCTTAGGACTACGTTGAGTAGTGAGACCTTTTTCTGATAGAAGAAAAGGCCAAAGAAAGCACCTGTTAAGATGGCGTTCAGTGTGAATCCTGGGAAGAAGAATCCATTGGGTCTTACGATGAAGCCCAAAAGGTCACTGACAAGGCCGATGGCACCACCAACAAAGGGTCCAAAAAGCATACCGCCAGCTGCAATGGGCAGAGACGCAAAGCTAATTTGGAGGGTAGGGGTGATGGGGACCTTGAAGAAAGACAATACGACACTAATGGCGATGAGCATACCACCGATGGTAACCACGGAGGTTTTCCTCATCTCTTGTGCGGACAACTTGAATGTGTTCATCATTTTTTCCAAAAAAATGACCTCCCTTTTTTTGTGACTAACCACATAAAGAGAAGACTCTTCTGTGGCAACGGAATGCGGAAGATGTACCGTAAACAGCTGTTGTTTTTCGTCCAGTGGCAACTTCCCGTCCATCTGGCACTTAACGCACATCATCCTACTTTGCCTGTCTTCATTGTAAACAACTACAAAGGCTTTTTCAAGTTTTTAACAAGATATATGACATTGGCAATTCGATTGGGCGCAACTTTTCAAGTTGATGATAAAGGAGCCTTTTTCCTTGAGAATGAAAATGAAGCTTGTGGCATAGTTCTCGTAAAAAGAGCACAGTTTCCAGAGGTTATCACCTGTAGCTCTTCCTAGAACTGTGATACAATCAAGAAAGAGTATAACAATTGGAGGCGAAAAGATGAAAGAATTTCATGTAGAGAATCGTAGAAATGTAGCGGAAAAAATGAAGGAAGGATCCTTGATGATCCTTTTTGCGGGGGAAGCGCCTAAAAAATCAGCAGATGCAGTCTACGACTTCACACCCAATAGAAACTTTTACTATATGACCGGCATTGATGAAGAACAGGTGATCTTGGTTCTGGAAAAAAAAGCCGGGGAAGTGCTGGAACACCTCTTTATTAAGAGAAGAGACCCGGTGATGGTGAAGTGGGTGGGAGAATCCATTTCAGAAGAGAAGGCCAAGGAAGTATCTGGCGTGGAAGACATTCGCTTTTTAGATACCTTTGATGCGTATCTTCATCAATCCATAGCCAAGGAAAGTCTTGAGCGCATCTACTTAGACCTGGAAAAAGACCATTTCAACAGCCTAGAGGTCGTGGGTAGCCGATTTGCCAAAATGATAAGAGAGAAGTATCCACAAGTGCGCATCAAGAACATCTACAATGAGATCTGTGCCCTTCGGGTGTTTAAGAGTCCTGAAGAGATTGCGCTCATGAGAAAAGCCATTGCCATCACCAAGGACGGTATTGAAGCCCTCATGAAGAATACCAAAGCTGGGATGAAAGAAAATCAGTTGGAAGCCCATTTCAACTTTGTGCTCAAAAGCCAAGGGGTGAAAGACTTTGCTTTTACCACCATCTGTGCAGCAGGGCAAAATGCCACAGTGCTTCACTATGTGGCCAACAATGAAGAAGTAAAAGACGGGGACTTGGTGCTACTGGATTTGGGCGCGCAATATGGCTACTATAGTGCTGACATCTCCAGAACTTTCCCAGTGAGTGGGCGGTTTACAGAGCGTCAAAGAGTCTTTTATGACTTGGTGCTGAAAGCCCATGATGCTGTGCTGGACATGCTGAAGCCTGGGGTACCTTTCACAAGAATCAATGAAGTGGTTCATGAGATTTATGCTAAGGAGCTGAAAGCCTTGGGACTCATCGAAAAAGATGAAGAAGTACGGAAGTATTATTACCATAATACCTCACACTTCCTAGGGCTAGATACCCATGATGTGGGCAGACGGGACTTGGTCCTTGAAGAAGGGATGGTCCTCACGGTGGAACCAGGACTGTACATCGAGGAAGAGGGCATTGGCATCAGACTTGAAAATGACATCCTCATCACTAAGGACGGCATGGAGAACCTATCCAAGGATATTCTCATCCGTCCAGAAGAGGTGGAAGCATTTCTGGCAACAAGAGCCTAATCTATAAAGTTCAGGCATAGGAGGGAAAAATTCCATGGCAAAAATAGCAATGCATGGACAAGGGTCCATGAAAGAAACCACCAGCTGGTTTATAGAGGAAATGCTTGATACAGGGGCCTCTGTGGAGCTCTTAGAGTCCTCTGAAAGGACCTTGGGAGGCGTTTCTTTTGCGGTGTTGGTTTTTGAGAAATATTTCATGAGAGCATCCAATAGGGCCAGCTTGACGGTGCTCTTCACAAGTAATGGAGAAGATCTTTTTGTGGACATCATCGGCGCTGGCGGAGGCCAGGGGGTCTTCTTTAAGCTTTCCTGGGGATCTGAGGAAGATTTTGTGTATAGCGCTCGAAAGGTTCTAGAAAAACGAGACTTTCGGGAACTTGCCTAGAAAAAGAACGATCAGTGGACAAAAAAAGAGGCCTTTGCATGATGCAAAGGTCTCTTTTTAGATGGTGCAGATAACAGGAGTCGAACCTGCACGAAGTTTCCCCCACTAGCACCTGAAGCTAGCGCGTCTGCCAATTCCGCCATATCTGCATGGAGTTGAAATCTACATATATTGTTATACCAGTTTCCGTAGGTCCTTGTCAAGAATTTGTTTCCAAGAAACATTGGCGCTTCCATAGAATAGAGGAAGGAAAAAGGATCCTCCATGAAGTTGTGGAGGATCCTTTGGTGTATGTTTAGGCAAGTTTGAATTTCTCAATGAGCTCTTGGAGTGTAAGGGCCAGGTTTGCCAGTTCTTCACTGGAGCTGGCAATTTCCTCGGAGGTGGCACTTTGCTCTTCCATAGCGGCAGCCACTTCTTCTGTGCTGGCGGAGTTTTCCTCTGCGATGGCAGACAAGTGGGAGAGGGTTTCCTTAAGATCTCCTTTCATGAGATCCATTTCCTTTCCGAGAGAAACTAGGTTCTGTACCTTTTCGCTAGTATTATTCATGGCGCTGGAGATGGTTTTAAATTGCATATCATTTTTCTTTACGCTCCCCAGCTGCAAGGTGGTGATTTCTTGAATTCTTTTGATGGTGGCAACGGAGGTTTCTGAGTTTCCACGAAGCTCTTGGATGATCTTATCAATATACTCTGTGGAAGACTTGGATTCTTCTGCAAGTTTTCGAATTTCCTCTGCCACCACGGAGAATCCACGGCCAGCTTCCCCCGCTCTGGCTGCTTCAATGGCTGCGTTTAAAGCCAAGAGGTTGGTTTGAGCGGCGATGGAAGAAATCACTTCGCTGGCTTGACTAATCTTTTCTGAACTTTCGTTGGTGCGGATAATTTTGACAATGATGTCTTCTGTAGCCACGCGACTTTCTTCTGTGACCCTGGAGAGGGTATGGACTTCTTGTAGCCCTTCTTCTACTAAGGTGGAGACCTCTTTAGTGGAATGGCTTAAAGTCTCTAGATATCTATGGTCTTCCTCAATGATATCCCCTAAGCGCTGGGTCTTTTCTTGACCCTCCCCAATGAGTTTCGCTTGTTCTTGAGCCCCCAAAGCGATTTCTTCGATGGTTTTTGACACCGCTTCTTGGGAAGCAGCGCTTTCTTCAGAGCTGGCGGTGAGCTCTTCTGAGGCTGAGGAGACTTGGGTGGAGGAGGTGGATACCTCTTGAATCATTTCACGCAAGCTGTCTAAGATGCCTTGAAGAGATCCAGAGAGTCTGCCGATTTCGTCTTTTCTTTTCAATAGGTTTGGTTGTAGATTCCCTGTGAGATCTAAAGCGGCGATGGCGTTGGCATGGGCCACGGCCATGGTAAGAGGCTTCGTAATTCTGTGGCCTATGATAAAGACGATGAAGATGGCTAGAAGCAGAACCACGCCTGTGACAAGGAGGATCAAACGCTGAAGATCTGGTATGGCAGCAAGAACATCGCTGCTGTTGGCGGTGATGATGAAGTACCAGGGAGTGCCTTCCACTGGGGCATAGCCAGCGTAGAGATGTTGTCCTTTATAGGTGTAGTCGTTGACCCCTTCATGCCTGTTTAGGACTCTTGTGAAAAAGCCTCCCAAAGGTGCCAAAGAGGGGTCTGTCTCTACAGCTTTGATGGGGTTAAACTTCTCCTCTACAAGACTTCTAGTGGGATGTCCCACCACGGTGCCTTCATGGTTGATCATATAGCTGTAGCCCGTGGAGCCATACCCAAAATCATCTGCGAGAAGGCTCAAGGCTTCGCCATCTCGTTTGCCGATGACAGCCCCCAGGACGGAGTTTTGATTCATGATGGGTGCGCCGTATAAGATGTATCCTTTGCCGTCTTCCCCAGTAAGAAGATCCGTGATGGCGGTTTCTCCAGAAAGAAGCGCATCCAGGAAAGCATCTTTTGGGAGGTTTATGGCTTCTCTACTTAAGAACTGCCCAATCCCTTGAAGATTCACCACCCCTAGATCCTGGAAGTTGGTATACCCAAGCTCTGAAGATAAATAACTACGCTGTCGCTCCCAGTTCATGGAACGGATGTCCCCGTTATGGGAAAAGATTTCTAAGGTCTTGCTTTGCAAGGCCACACGTCCCTCAGTGATTTTTGCGGCGTTCTTGGCCATGATGGTCAAAGCTTCCTCGGCTTCTTTGGTGATGGATGCGCCAGCAAAAAGCATAGAAATGGCGCCTATGGTGAGAGAGCTTACCAGAATGAGAAGTGTGAAATAAAAAATGAGTTTGGCTTTGATGCTTTTTCTTGGTGACATGTGGGGTTCCCCTTTCGATGATTCCTATACGTTATGAAGTATTTTTTCAAATAATAATGAATATAAAATGTTTTAGGTATATGTTTCATAGAAATGTTTATGAAAACAATTCCAAGATGGCTTATTTATAATATCATCCTGACAATATTTAATCAATATTAAAAATTATAAATGAAAAGTTCACAATATACAGCGATGTATTTTTTTGGAATGGATTTTTCAAAGCCTGAGAAATGGGAATTTCATAGAAGGATTTTTCTGGAGAAGGTGGACAGAGCCCATAGGAATCAGTGCGTGTGATTGTTGAGTAAGAAAGATTTTCGCTGAGATAGAGATTGAAAAAAAGTGCATGAAAAAAGAGCCTTTGCAATAACTTTGCAAAGACTCTTTTTGGAATGGTGGAGACGATGGGACTCGAACCCACGACTTCCACACTGCCAGTGTGGCACTCTCCCAGCTGAGCTACGCCCCCAAACAAATAATATTATATAACAGCTTGTGAGAAATATCCATAGGTAAAATGCAGAATCCTATAAAAAACTTCCTGTGGGCGTTGGAAATCACAAAAGGGCGAGAGAGGATGAGCAGGGGTTCCTTTGGATGTCAGGGGAAAAGATTCATTGCAAAGTCTGTGCTTCTTTGCTAGAATAAAGTACGATAACATGGACAAAGAAGAGAAGAGTACAGAAAAGATCCTTCAAAGAGAGCCTACAGTTGGTGAAAGAGAGGCAAGGTTTGGCGTTCTGGAACATGGGCTCGGAGTCTTGCATCTGAATAGTGAAGATGCACGGATGCCACCGTTAAAGGGCAAAGAGTATCTAGAAGAGATACTTGAAGAGGCAAAGCTTTGTGAGAGGCTTTGTGAAGTAGAGTGGTAACACGTGGAATAGACGTCTCTATGATCAAAGATATTTGATCATGGGGGCTTTTTATTTTATAAAAAACTGAAATTCGATACAGAACATTGAGGAGGAAGAAAGAATTATGGACAAAACTTATTACATCACTACCCCTATTTATTACCCCTCGGCAAACCTACACATTGGGAATACCTATACCACGGTGGCGGCGGATGCTTTGGCCAGATACAAGAGAAAAGATGGCTATGATGTGATGTTCTTGACGGGCACCGATGAGCATGGCCAGAAAATCCAACGCTTAGCAGAAGGCAAAGGGGTCACACCCCAGGCTTATGTGGATCATATTGTGGCGGGGATTAAAGATCTTTGGCAGCTCATGGACATCAGCTACGACAGCTTCATTCGTACCACCGATGCAGATCATAAGAAGGTGGTGCAAGACATCTTCAAGAAGCTTTATGATCAAGGAGATATTTATAAGAGTGTTTATGAAGGGTGGTACTGTACACCAGATGAGTCTTTCTGGACCGATGGACAGTTAAAGGATGGCAAATGCCCAGATTGTGGTAGAGCTGTGGAAAAGGCCAAGGAAGAAGCCTACTTCTTTAAGATGAGTAAGTACGCAGATCGTCTTATTCAGCACATTGAAGACCATCCCCATTTCATTCAACCAGAATCTAGAAAAAATGAAATGTTAAACAACTTCCTAAGACCAGGACTGCAAGATCTTTGCGTATCTAGAACCAGCTTTGACTGGGGTATTCCAGTGACCTTTGATGAGGGCCATGTGGTCTATGTATGGATTGATGCGCTTTCTAACTACATCACCGCCTTAGGCTATGGTTTAGCCGATGACAGCCTCTTCAAGAAATACTGGCCAGCGGATGTGCACCTTATTGGTAAGGATATCCTAAGATTCCATACCATTTATTGGCCCATTATGCTCATGGCGCTGGATATTCCTTTGCCAAAGCAAGTCTTTGGCCATGGATGGCTCCTGGTGGATGGCGGGAAAATGTCCAAATCCAAGGGCAATGTGGTGGACCCTGTGATCCTGGTGGACCACTTTGGCGTCGATGCTGTGCGATATTTCTTATTAAGAGAAATTCCCTTTGGCAGCGATGGTCTCTTCAACAACGAAACCTTCATCAAGAAAATCAACTCAGACTTGGCCAATGACCTGGGCAATCTCTTATCCAGGACAGTGTCCATGGTGGAGAAGTACTTTGAGGGGGTGATTCCCAAGAGACATGAAGAAGGACCCTTTGATGAAGAATTGGTGGCCTTGGCTGAAAAAACCGTAGTGTCTGTGGCTAGTGCCATGGATACATTAAAGCTTCCAGAAGCCTTGGCGCATATTTGGACCTTCATTGGCCGTGCCAATAAGTACATTGATGAAACCACCCCTTGGATTCTTGCCAAAGATGAAGCGCAAAAACCAAGGCTGGGTGGGGTCATGTATAACCTCATGGAGTCCCTTAGAATTGTCGCAGCTCTTGTGGAGCCCTTCTTGCCTACCACGGCAGGGAAGATCCAAGAGCAGATCCAAGCAGAAGACCTTTCCTTTGACAGCGTCAAAGTTTTTGGGGGCACCAAAGAAGGCGTGAAGGTGCAAAAGGGAGAGATCATCTTCCCAAGAATCGATGTGGATAAAAAGCTTGAAGAGCTGGCAGCACTTCAAGAAACAGAAGCACCTAAAAAAGAAGTGACACCTCTAAAAGAAGAAATCACCATAGAGGATTTTGGTAAACTGGACTTTAGGGTGGTGAAAGTCCTCTCCTGTGAACCTGTGAAGGGTGCTAAAAAGCTCTTGAAACTTACGGTGGACCTGGGAAATGAGGTGCGTCAGGTGATCTCTGGTATTGCAGAGCATTATAAGCCTGAAAGTATTGTAGGGAAAAAAGTGGTCTTGGTGGCCAACTTAAAGCCTGCAAAGCTCCGGGGCGAACTTTCCCAAGGGATGATCTTAGCAGCAGCAGATGAAGAGGGACTCTCTTTGGTGACCCTGGATCAAGATATGGAAGAAGGTACAGTGGTCAGTTAGACCCTACAAAGGAAGAAAGTACAACCTGTGAAGGAGTGCTTTCTTCCTTTTCTTTCGAGACATAAAAAAGAACGGGAAGAGAACTGTTTTTGGGCGTAAAGTATGCAATGTTTTTTTCCTATATATAATGTAGGAACTCCGCCACGAACCCGTGGACATGAAAAATGCTGGATAAACCCGTATAACTATGCAATGTAAGTCCAAGGACTTTTCTGTGGAGGTGACCAAGGATCTAGGAAGAAGGGATTCCTTGAAGTAGAAGGAATTTGTGGTACACTAAAAAAGTGAGGTTTTTCTTGTAAAGGTCTTCTATACCCAGGGTAATCACTTAAAATACCCTATAAAAGAGGGTAGGAAATGACAAAAATCTTACGTTTTCAGGAAGATGAAGAAAATTAATAGCTGTGAAGAGCTCTTTACAACTGTTGGAACCGTTGAAAAACAAGGGTTTTTCGCAAATATGTATAATTGATGAACATTCGCTTAATATGTTTACAATTCGTTCATCAATGTAAAGTTTTCACTACATAATTGATCCCCTAAGGAAAAGGAAGGAAGAGAAATATGGCCATGATATTTGACTCCCATGCACACTACGACGATGAGCAATTTGATGAAGATCGAGATGCACTTTTACAAGAAATGAAAGAAAATGGCGTGGGTGCCATTTTAAATATGAGTTCTAGTTATGCCTCGGTGAAAAAGACTGTAGCACTTACGAAGAAATACGATTTCATTTACGGAGCTGTGGGCATTCATCCAGAACATGCAGATGAATTCACAGAGGACGTGAAAAAAGAGCTCCATGAGATTCTCCAAGGAGAAAAATTTGTGGCGGTGGGAGAAGTGGGCCTAGACTATTACTGGGCATCCAATCCCCCCAAAGAGGTGCAGAAGCGTGCCTTGATAGCCCAATATGAGTTGGCCAGGAGCCTTGATTTACCCATCATTCTCCATGATCGAGAGTCCCATGAAGACATCTTAAAGATCGCCAAGGAGAACCAAGATGTGGTGTCTGTATTCCATGCGTATTCAGGTAGTGTGGAGATGGCAAGAGAGATCGTAAAAATAGGGGGTTATATTGGCGTTTCAGGGGTATTGACCTTTAAAAATGCACGAAAACTCCCCGATGTGGTACAAGAAGTGCCTATGGAGAGGCTGCTTATTGAAACCGATGCCCCCTATATGGCACCGGTGCCCTATAGGGGCAAAAGAAATCGATCGGATTACCTCTATGGGGTGGCAGAAAAGATTGCAGAGCTTAAAGGCATGACGAGAGAAGAGGTCCTCTTGGCCACAGAAAAAAACATGAGAAGGCTGTTGTCCATTTGATATAAAGAAGATGTGAAGAAAGTCGTTAACAATTTGTACATATTTAAAAGTGGAAATCACTATAACTGTTGACTGTCAAGGGTTATAGTGATTTTTTGACACCGGTATGAGCCGTGGATATAATATGTCCGTAGCTCAAAGGAGGGTAATATGAAAAGATTTTTTTCAAAGAGTGTTTTCATTTCTCTATTTGCAGCCGCTGTGATTTTAACAGTGGTCATTGCTGTAGATAGTATGATGAAGAACATTACAATTGTTATCGATGGAAAAGAGCAAGTAATCGCAACATTTAAGGACACGGTAGAAGAAGTCCTGGAAGAGAACGGGATTACCGTAGCAGAGAGAGATAAAGTCAATAAGCAAGGTTCTGAAGTTTTAGGAAAGAAGGATCTCATTGAGATTCATCGAGCTGTTCCTGTGGAAGTAACGGTGGATGGCATCAAGGCATCCTATCTCACTCCAGAAAAGACTGTACGTGCATTTTTCGACGTAGAAGACATTAAGGTGTATGAAAAGGACAAAGTATCCGAAACCATGGATACAGAAATCGTCAGCGGTATGAAGCTAAATATCGACAGAGCTGTAGAAGTTGTGCTCATGGCTGACGGAGAAGAAAAGGCCTTTTTAACTCCTGAAAAGACTGTGGAAGCTTTTTTCCGGGAAGAAGAGATTGCCGTCTCTGCACTGGATAAAGTGTCCAGCGACTTAGCAGAAGAGATTTCCCAAGGGATGACCATTTCCATCGTAAGAGTCACCAAGGAAGTCGTAGAAGAGAACCAAATGATTGCCTTTGGTGTTCAAGAAAAGAAGGACGACACCATGTTTAGAGGTCGCTCTTTGGTGAAACAAGAAGGTACAGAAGGCGAGCGCGTGCTCACCAAGGAAATCACCTATGAAGATGGTGAAAAAGTAGGAGAAGAAGTCCTGGAGACCGTGGTCATCAAGGAACCCGTGGACAAAGTGATCCATGTGGGTACTAAGGTGGCACAAGTGGCCAAAAGACCTTCTGCCTCTGCCATCTATGCATCTAGAGGTACAGCTGTGCCTTCAAGTTTAAGTTATTCCACGGCCATGAGAATGGAAGCCACAGCCTATTCCAATGATCCCATTACAGCCACAGGTACTGTGCCTGTAAGAAATCCCAACGGATGGTCTACCATCGCGGTGGATCCACGGGTCATTCCTTTAGGCACCAAGGTGTATGTGGAAAATTATGGGTATGCCATTGCAGAAGATGTGGGTGGTGCCATCAAAGGCAACATCATTGACATCTACTTAAACAGCAGAACCGAAACCAGAGCTTGGGGCCGAAGAATGGTCACAGTCTATATCTTGAATTAAGAACTTTATAGTGGATCAAGAAGAGAGGAAGAAGCGTCAAAAGCTTCTTTGTCTCTTTTTTCCTTTCCTTAGGTGTTTTCTGCTATAATAAGGGGTAGAAATTTTGAAAGTGAGTAAAAGAATGATAAAAGAAGTGATTGTGGTTGAAGGGAAAGATGACATTTCAGCCGTGAAAAAAGCAGTGGAGGCAGAGGTCCTAGCCGTCAATGGTTATGGCATCAATAAAGCATCCATGGACCAAATCATAGAAGCCCAAAAGAGAACTGGTGTAATCATCCTCACAGATCCAGACCATGCAGGGGAGAGAATACGCCGGATGATTGCCAAAAGGGTGCCGGAGGCTAAGCATGCCTACATCATGAGAGAAGAGGGTCTTAAAAAAGGCAATGTGGGTGTGGAGAATGCTTCAGAAGAGGCCATTAGAAGAGCCCTTAGTGCAGCCAAAGCGGTGGAAGAACAAAGGGAAATTCTCTTTAGTATGAGAGATCTTTATTATTTCAAGCTGGCAGGAGCATCTGATGCTAAAAAAAGAAGACAAATTGTGGGCAAAGCCTTGAGGATTGGCTATGGAAATTCCTCGGCCTTCCTATCCAAACTCAATGCCTTTAAAATCTCTCCAGAGGAATTTATGAAGGTCATCACAAGTAATTTTGAGGAGTTTAAAGATGAGTAACAATACAAAAGCGTTGGTGGAAAAATATGGGTTCCGGTTCACAAAAAGCCTGGGACAAAACTTTTTGGTGGATCAAAGCGTCGTGGAGGATATTGTCCGTGGGGCAGAAGTGTCCAAGGAGGACCATGTGGTGGAAATTGGTCCTGGGGTAGGGACTTTAACAAGAGCGCTCCTTGAAGCTGCCAAGAAGGTCACTGCGGTGGAGCTGGATGAGAAGCTGCTGCCCATTTTGACAGAAGAGCTCAAGGAGTTTCCCAATTTTCAACTGATCCATGGAGATGCCACCAAGGTGGATTTTCAAGAGATTACAGAAGGCATGCCCATGAAGCTGGTGGCAAATCTACCCTATTATGTGACCACCCCCATCATCACCAAGCTCTTAAACGATCAGGTGGATTTTCAAAGTCTCACCATCATGATTCAAAAAGAAGTGGCGGAGCGGATGAATGCGGGGCCTGGGACAAAGGATTATGGCAGTTTATCGGTGCTTGTGCAGTATTACTGTGAGACGAAGATCCTTCGCTCTGTGCCACCAGAATCCTTCATCCCAAGGCCCAAAGTGGATTCCACAGTGATTCGCTTAACGAAGCTCAAGGAACCTCGGGCCAAGGTTCTGGATGAAACCTTATTTTTCAAAGTAGTTCGACAAGTATTCACCATGCGAAGAAAAACCTTGGCCAATAATTTGAAAGCCTTAGGCTACAGCAAAGAATTTATCGAAGAAGCATTGGAGAGAGCAGGCATTGATCTGAAAGCCAGAGGGGAGACCTTAACGGTGGAAGGCTTTGCCACTTTAGCCAATACCATAAAGGGGATGATGAAAGGTGAAGGCCAATAAAAAATGGATGGCACTTCTTCTTGTGGCCCTCTTGTTTATGACAGGATGTAGCCAGTGGGAGGCCTTTCAAATCAGACAAGGATGGAAGAATACAGATTTTGAATTTCTCAAGTCTCCGGATATTTCCTCCATTATCATTCAAAGTACAAGGGATCCAGGGTTTCGGTTTGTGGTGACAGATCGCACCACCATTTTGGGACTTTATGAGAGTCTTTCTTCAGCAAAAGCTGCAGAGGCTATCATTGTCCATGATGCAGACTATATTTTTGAGATTCATGATTTGGATGGCCATGTCCAGTCCTATCACTATGTGGCGGGGATGTCTGACCAAAATCGTGCCAATTTTTATAATGAGGAAGGGCAATACATCGTTACGGATCGCATCGACAATCATCTGATTCAAAACCTCTATACCATTCGAAAGCCAAGGTATTTCGAAAGGGTGTACTATGGAAGTTTGCTAGACCTTATCAAAGTGGTTAAAGAAGAGTATAATGGAAAGAGTATTGGCGTTCGTTTTTCTGGTGATGGAGAAGCCTTAAAATATCAGCTCTCAAGAGACATCGAGAACTTTCGTGAGAAAGCGTTGAAAGAAGGGGTACTGGTGTTATCCCCAGGAGAAAAAGCCGATGTGGTTTTGGACATCAAAACCCAAGGATATACCACCACGGTCTATAAGGCTGTGGTAACGGCCCAAGACTTGTCTAGGGGGAGCAAAAAGGAGTACTACATCTGGGGAACGTATGTCAATGAAGTGACTGGTTGGAACATCTTGATTCAAGATACCAAGTGGGATGATTTTTAGGAGGGAACAGTAGATGGTGAAGTGTGCCACATGCGCAGTGAAGAATAAATGTTTGAAAGACCTGAAATGTGATTTGATCAAACCCAAATACGGAAAGATCAAGCACGTGGTGGGCGTTATAAGTGGAAAAGGTGGCGTAGGGAAATCTACGGTCACGGGTATTTTGGCCGTGCAGCTGAGGAAACTGGGGTATAAGGTAGGGGTCCTAGATGGCGACATCACAGGGCCTTCCATGCCAAGATTCTTTGGACTGGAAAAGGAAAAGACGGGCTATGCCCCCACAGAGGTGGAGGATGTCTATAAGTTTGTGCCTGTGGAAACTGGTCTTGGGATCAAGTCCATTTCCATGAACTTTATGATCGATGAAGAAGAGCCACTCTTATGGAAAGGGCCTGTGCTGGGGAATGTCCTTATGCAGCTCTTTACGGATACAGATTGGGGTGAGCTAGATTATCTACTCATCGACATGCCACCTGGTACAGGAGATGTGGCCATGACCATCATGGAACAGTTCCCTGTGGATTATTTGGTGATGGTGTCTACCCCCCAAAGCATGGTCTCTATGATCGTGCAAAAAGTGGTGAACATGGCGGAGAAACTGGAAATTCCCGTGAAGGGAGTCATTCAAAACCTTTCCTACATCAAGTGTAATCACTGTGGGGAAAGAATGAATGTCTTCACGAAGAATACGGCGGAGAGTCAAGCGGAAAAGATGGGGCTGCCTCTTTTGGCAGAGCTTCCCATCAATCCAGACTTTAGTGAACATCTGGAAGCTGGTCAAGCAGAGCGCTTTGCCGCGACCAATCCAGAGTATGAAGTGATCATGGAGGTCTTTAAGGACGACGAGAAGGAAATCTATGAACGAAACAAGGCTGTGAAGAAGAAGACCATTCCATTTTTCTAAAAAAGAGAGAAGGGAGAAGAAGGCCTATGGAATGTCCTACGTGTGGAATACCCATGAAGGAAGGTCACGTGGTGGTGAAAAGTGCCTTCAGCTTTTTTCGGGCAGGAACCTTGAAGTTTGTGCCCAAGGAAGAGGGGAAGCGTAAAACTGCAGATCAAATGCGAAACAGTGAAGGATATTATTGCGAGGCATGCAACAAAATCGTTGCGGTGTTCTCTGCTTGGTAGCTTTCCTGAATACAATAAGAACAGGTGTCACTCCAGGAATGAGGAGTGGCACCTGTTTCTTCTTTAGGGGCTATTTCTTTTGGAGATCTTCTAGGAGAGCTCTTGATGCTTTATGAGGCTACTCTCCCGGCTTTTACTCCCCAACACTTTCATGAATCTCTCCCAGGGCACCAAGGTGATGATGGTGAGTAGAATCAAGGTTTCCAGGGCCACAAAGCTGCCGTTGTAGCCTATGGAATAAAGCCAAAGGCCAAAGCCTTCTTGCTGACCTACGGGTGCATAGGACGCAAAGAAGATGACGCCGGATAGGGTGTGCATAAATAGCCGAAGCACTTGGCCCACAAGGCTACCCAAATGCCTTTGCTTGAAGTACCCAGCAGCGCCCACCAGCATGAAAGGCAGCGGATAATCTAGCAGGGTCTGTAGTGGATGGATGATGAAGGGTCCAAGGAAAAGGTTCACCACACCAAACAAAAAGCCTGTGAGCATCCCTACTTCAGGACCATGGGCAAAGGCCATGATGATGATGGGTAGGGTAGAGGCTAGCGTGACGCTGCCTCCTTGAGGGAGCCTAAAGAGTGGAAAGGCGTTGAGCACCGCGCAAATGGCCACGGACAAACTGATTTGTGCCATGAGTAGTGGGGTGAGCTTTACTTTTCGAATCATCATGACAAAGACGATCATGGCCAGTAAGATCACCAAGGCGGCTAAAGAGATGGGGTCTTTCCAGAGTGCTTGTAGCGCTTCTTTTGCGCTGTCGAGTAATTGGGACATGTTGCAATACCTCCTTTTATTAAAAAGGCTAGGATAAAAAACAAAAAACTGCCTTACTTTTTAGGGTAAGGCAGTTAAAACTTTCGCTTATCCGCTTCCCTACGCTGGTACTAACCAGATCAGGTAACAGGGTTGACAAGTTTCCTTGCCTCTCAGCTTGTTAAAGCACCCCTAGCCATGGCTTCATTGTAGTAAATAGTCTTCTCGTTGTCAAGATTTGTTTATTTAAAGAATCGTTCCACCGCGATGCCGATGAGCCCTCTTCCCGTGTGTACGCCTAGGGCTGGGCTGATTTGACGATATTCAAGAGAAAGGATTCCAGGGAGATCTTTAATACGCTCCACCATATCCTGGGCCTCTTTTTTCGCACCCCCATGCAAGACATAGACTCTGCACTTGGTTTTTTCCAGGTTCTCTTTTAAGATGTTCACAAGCTTTGTGTAAGCTTGTTTTGTGCCTCTGGCTTTATCCAGGGTCACATAGATGCCTTCTTCATTAACATATATGATGGGCTTGATGTTTAACATCTGTCCAATGGTCCCAGAAACCTTCCCGATACGGCCGCCCTTGATGAGATATTCTAAAGTGGCTAGGCAGTAGTAGGTATCCACAGAAGCTCTTTCCTTGGGGAGTGCTTCTTTGATGGCCTCAAAGGAGGCCCCCGCTTCCACCATCTTGGCAGCCTTAATGGCCATGATGCCTTGGGAGATGGACAAATTTTTCGTGTCATAGATGTAGGTGGTGAGTTCTGGATATTCCTGTGCCATGAGAGAAACAGAGTTGGCTGTGCCTGAAAGGCCGCCGGAAATCATCACACCTATGGCATGGGTGTATCCTTCCTCTATGAGGCTTCTAAAGAGTGCATCCATATCGGTGCCTGTGGGTAGACTGGTTTTGGGCACTTCTTTTTCTAAGTTGCCATAGACTTCGTCTGGGCTGATTTCTACGCGATCTTGAAAAGCTTTATCTTTGTAGATGATTTGCAAAGGTAAAAACTTAATATGATGATCCGCCAGCTCTTGATCTGTAAGGTCACAAGCGCTGTCTGTAAAAATGGCGATTTTTTCCATGTTGGTTCCTCCATTGGGTAGTCTTTTTTTAAAGTATAACACTTGAAAGAAGACGGTTCAATGAAGAAGCTTTGAATAGGGTGAGAACAAAGGGGTTAGATGGCATAAACAGGTACAGAGATTGTGATTCTCGTTCAGGAATTTTATGGTTGCCCTTATCAGAAAGCGTTCAGTATTGTATAATAAAAGGTAGAGAACAAAAAATGAAAGGGGAATCAGCTATGAAAATTACCATGGGAAAAGAATTTGATGCAGAATTAGTCCTGGTCACAAAAGATCAGGCTTTGGAGGGCTTCGCGGCCATCTTAAAGAATCTACAAGAAAAGGATCTATTTAAGGGAGAAGAAGGAGAACTCTTTACCCAAGTGGATCTTTTGGGCAATAAGACTTATATCTTCTTAGGCCTTGGCCAAGAGGAAAAGGTGGATGAAGAAGTCCTAAGATTGGCTGCCTTTAAGGGGGCTAAGGAGCTCTCTAGATTGAAAATTAAAGAAGCCAGTGCTTCTTTGGTGAAGTACTCTGGTCTTTGCTATAAAAAGTCCACCAAAGCTTTTGCGGAAGGGCTATACCATGCAGAGTACCGCTTTGATCAGTATCTTTCAAAGAAGCAGGAGTTTTTACTGGAGGAAGTATCCTTTGGTCTCTTACCAGGGAAAGAAGAGAAGGTTCTGCCTGGTCTTGAAGAAATTGAAAAGATCATGGAGGGCGTTTTCTTCACAAGAAATCTCATCAATGAGCCTGCCATCACCTTAACCCCAGTGGAGCTGGCAAAGCGAGCCAAAGAAACTTTAGAGCCTCTTGGCGTAGAAGTGGAAATCCTAGACCGAAAAGCTTGTGAAGCCTTGGATATGAAGGCCTTCTTGGCAGTGGCCAAAGGGTCTACCAATGAACCTCAAGGAATCATCATGCGTTATAAGGGTGGACAAGAGGAAGCCCCCATTGGTTTGGTGGGGAAGGGCGTAACCTTTGATACCGGAGGATATTCCATTAAGCCAGGACCTTCCATGTATACCATGAATGGAGATATGGGTGGTTCTGGTGCTGTCCTTGGGGCCATGAAAGCCATCGCTTTAAATAAGCTAGAAAAGAACGTGACAGCAGTGGTTCTTGCTACAGATAACGTCATTTCAGGAGATGCATATGTGCCCGGAGATATTGTGGGATCCATGCTTGGAAAGACCATCGAAATCCATAGCACCGATGCAGAAGGTAGGCTCACCTTGGCGGATGCGGTGTATTATGCCATTACCCATGAAAAGGTAGCTGAAGTGGTGGACGTGGCCACCTTAACCGGAGCTTGTGTTGTGGCGCTAGGGGCCTTTAACACAGGAGCCTTCACCAATAATGAAGCGCTGTTAGAAAAGATTAAAGTGGCGGCGGTGGAAGCTGGAGAGCCATTATGGCAACTGCCACTGTCTAAAGAATATCGAAAGCTCATCAAGGGCGATCGTGGAGACTTGAAGAACTCTGGCGGACGCTGGGGTGGTGCAAGTACTGCTGCTGCTTTCATCGAAGAGTTTGTGGAAGGTAAACCTTGGGTGCATCTGGATATCGCAGGAACCTCTGATATTGAATCTGCAAGAGGTTACTATCCAAAGGGTGCCACAGGAATGCCTGTGAAGACTTTATACTACTATGTAAAAGGCCCAAAGAAGGGCGGCTGCTAAACCAACGAAGGAGAGAGTAAGAAGGAGGCTAGATCAGAGATGTTTCAAGACCGATTGAGAAACCTACAAGAAAAGATGAAAACAAGAGGGCTCACCCAGATGCTTATCACCGATGCGCCGTCCATTTTCTACCTCACTGGCAGATGGATTGACGCGGGGGAGAGGCTTTTGGCGCTCTTGGTGAAGGAGCAAGGGGCACCCATCCTTTTCATCAATGAACTGTTTCCTGAGAAAGAAGAGGAAGGCCTCACTTTTGTTTGGCTAAAAGATGTCAGTGATACCATGGCCGTGGTTAGTGCCCATGTGGATCAGGATAAAACTCTTGGGGTAGACAAGAATTGGCCTTCTGGTTTTCTCATGGCCTTGGTGGAAAAACTTGGGCGCTACGATGTGGTCAATGCCTCGTTATTATTGGACGAACTTCGCGGGATCAAAAGTGAAGAAGAAAAAGAACTCATGCGGAAGGCTTCTAAGCTAAACGATGAGGCCATGCATATCCTCATAGAGTCCTTGGAAGAAAACATGTCTGAGCTGGAAGTTGAAGAGCGGCTAAAGATCATTTATAGCGATCTAGGCGCGGATGGATTTTCCTTTACCCCCATCATAGCCTTTGGGAAAAATGGGGCCAATCCCCATCATGAAAATGGGAATAGGCTGTTGAAAAAGGGGGATATGGTGATTTTAGACATTGGCTGTCGGAAAAACCATTACTGCGCTGATATGACCAGAACCGTCTGCTTTGGAGAAGTTCAAGAAAAAGAAAAGAAAGTCTTTAACATTGTGCTAGAAGCTAATAAAAGAGCCATTGCCATGGTAAAACCAGGGGTGAGGTTTAAAGACATTGACCTGGCGGCTAGAAACTACATCGAAGAACAAGGTTATGGTCCGTTCTTTACCCACCGTACAGGACACTCCATAGGCATCGAGGTCCATGACTTTGGCGATGTGTCTTCGGTGAATGAAGATGTGTTAAAGCCTGGTATGATTTTTAGTGTGGAACCTGGCATTTACTTAACGGGAGAGTTTGGAGTGCGTATTGAAGACTTGATTCTTGTGACAGAGGATGGGTATGAAAACTTAAACCATTATCCTAAAGAATTCGTAGTTTTGTAGGACGGTTATAGAGACATAGAAAAGAGGTTTGGCAAAGAAAGCCAAACCTCTTTTTCATAGGTACATTACATGTGAAGCAAGTACTGGGAATCTTGGCAGGAGTCAAAGAAAAGTAAAAGCGAAGATCTGGAGTAGATTGTATTCCAAAGATATGAATGAACCAGATCTTTTAAAGGGTTAAAGTGCAAACCATAAGAAATGAATTTCTAAAACCCCTTGAATATTTTCAGAATAATTGTTAAAATACATATAACAACATCAAAGCATAGCGAAGGTTTTAATGTTGTTATAATAAAGCTTTATGCTGTGAGGTATCCCCAGATTAGAAATAGTCTGGGGTATCCTTTTTTTTTGACTAAAAATATTAATAGAAAATTATAATAATTTGCACAATAATCTTTTGTAATACTTTGAGATAGTGTATTATGTACGTAACAATATATATCTTAGGAGGGGTCTAATTGAAATATACTATAGGGCTAGACATAGGTGTAACTTCTGTGGGATGGGCTGTGATTAATCTAGATAAAAAGCGCATCGAGAATTTGGGGGTGCGAATATTTGATGCTGCGGAAAATCCTAAGGATGGATCATCCTTGGCTGTACCCAGGAGACTTGCACGATCTACGAGAAGACGCCTTAGGCGAAGAAAGCATCGATTGGACAGGCTCAAAGATCTCTTTGTGAAAGAAGGTATTGTAACTGAAATGGATATGCGCTCCCTATATGAGGAGCTGGGAAGCACGGATCCCTATGCCTTACGAGTTCAAGCGCTGTCTGAAAGGCTTTCTGAGAAAGAACTCATAAGAGTACTCTTGCACATTGCTAAGAGAAGAGGGTTTAAGTCCAATCGGAAAAGCGAATTACAAGAAAAGGACATGGGTGTCCTATTAACCAGCATTGAAAAAAATAAAAAACTAATTGAAGAAAAGGACATTACCCCAGGTCAGCTGTTATATGATCAGGAAGTGAAAAGAAATAAGCGTGGAGAGTATAAGAATACGTTGTTAAGAAGCAACTTGGTAGATGAAATTAAGCTGATTTTTCAGCGTCAAAGAGAGTTTGAGAATCATCAGTTCACAGAAGTCCTTGAAGAATCCTTTCTGTCTATTTTTACATCTCAAAGGAGTTTTGCTGAACCAGGAGCCATCGAAAAACTCACGGGAACATGTACCATTGAACCTGATGAGCTAAGAGCACCTTCAGGTGCATATACATCAGAGCTGTTCATGGTTCTGACCAAGGCGAATAGTATCGTTGTTACCAATGAGAAAGCTGAAAGAAAGTTAACTGCTGACGAGATTCTTCTTGTAAGAGACGAAGCGCTTAAGAAGAAAAAAGTAACCTTCACTGCCTTGAGAAAACTTTTAAAACTAGAAGACGTAGAACTTTTTAATTTCATAGACTATAACGCAAAGAATAAGAGTGGAGAACTCTTCTCTAGAGAGGAAGCGGAGAAAGCTCCATTTATTGAGCTGAAGCACTACCATAAACTAAGAGATGCTATTATAAAAGACTTGGGAGAAACCAGGTGGCTTGAGATTCTATTAACCCCCAGTAAGATCGATGACATGGCCTATGCATTGACCTTTAGAAAGAGTGATAAAGACATTAGGAACTATCTGAAAGGGCATGAAGAAAAAAGAGAGGGTTGGCAGAAGCCCAGTCATATTCTTGAAGACGACATTATTGAAAGTATTTTAAAGCTCTCTTTTTCTAGAACAAAAAACCTATCCATCAAAGCCATGCAAAAAATGATACCCTACTTAGAAGAGGGACATCGCTATGATGAGGCAGCATTGAGAGCTGGATATCATCATAGTGTCAGAAAAGGGAAAGAAAAGTCAGTGATTCTTCCCGTGCTGGAAATTGAGGAGATTAGAAATCCAGTGGTGTTTAGAGCGCTTTCTCAATGTAGAAAAGTCATCAACAGTATTATTCGTCTGTATGGGTCTCCTTATAGAATTCATATAGAGCTGGCTAGAGATTTAAGTAAGTCCTTTCCTGATCGAAAAGTTATTGAGAGAAAGCAAAAGGAGAATCAAGCAGATAAAGAAAGAGCAGCAAAGCACTTACAAGAGCTATATAATCAGGTGCCTAAGACACGAGATATTCTTAAGTGGAGGCTCTTAAAGGAGCAAGATGGCAAATGCGCTTATTCCTTAAAGACCATAGATCCCTACAGGCTCATGGAAGATGGATATACTGAAATCGATCATGTGTTACCTTATTCAAGAACCTTTGATAACTCCTATTTTAATAAGGTGTTGGTGCTGACGGATGAAAACAGACAGAAGCTAAATAGAACACCTTATGAATACTTTGGAACAGACATGGAAAGGTGGAATAGATTTGAAGCCTGGGTGAATACCTCGAAATTACCACGAGATAAGAAACAAAAACTTCTGAAAAAGCAGCTGGATCGGGATCAAGGAACGGAGATGAAACAAAGAGCTCTAAATGATACCAGATATATTTCCAGGTTCTTGAAGAACTATTTGGAAGATAATCTATTGTTTGCTGAGGGGCCTGAAAAGAAGCGTGTATTTACATACAAAGGGCAGATGACTGCTTATTTAAGGCATCGCTGGGGTTTCGCAGCAAAAGAACGTGACAATGATCTTCACCATGCATTAGATGCTGTTCTTGTGGGTGTAATGAATGATGGCATGGTTCGAGAAATAGAAAGAGCATCAAAAAGAAATGAATTCTACAGAAAGAAGATAGATCAAGAATATGTGGATCCTGAAACTGGAGAGGTCATAGAAGAGAAATATATGACCATTGAGAATACCAAACTTAATGAACCTTGGTTTGATTTCAGGCAAGAGGTAGAAATCAGAATGTCAGAGAATCCTCAGTATGGATTGAAGCACAAACAGTTCTATAATTATGAGCCTGAGGAAATTGATCAAATCAAACCGATTTTCATCTCACGAATGCCTTTTAGAAAGATCACAGGACATGCGCATATGGAGACCATTAGAGGAGCTAAATATCTGGATAAGAATATCAAAACCTTCAAAGAGCCATTGAGCAAAATCACCCTTGAAAAACTTGAAAAAATGATAGGAAAAGATTCAGATCCACTTACTTATAATTTGATTAAAGAGAGGCTAGAGAAGTTTGGCAATAAGCCAGAGAAAGCTTTTGAAGAGCCATTATACAAGTTGAAGAAGGATGGTACCAATGGACCGGAGATTAAGTCCATAAAGATCGGTGAAACCTTTAGCGCAGGGGTCTTAGTCAACGGTGGAGCGGGTGTTGCAGACAATGGAAAGATGATTCGATTTGATTTGTTCAAGAAGGACAATAAGTTCTATGCCATTCCTGTATACGCTCATCATGTGGTGCAAGGAGAATTGCCCAATAAGGTGATTGTTCCAAGGAAACCAAGTTCACAATGGAAAGAAATTAATGAAACATTCGAATTTCTATTCTCTATGTATAAGAATGACTTGATAAAGCTCAAGTTAAAAGATGACAAAGAGATATTTGGTTATTATATAATGATAGATAGCTCTCAAGCGAGTATCAATATAGTTAATCATCTGAACAATGTAGAATACAGAAAGGGCATTATGTCTTGCCTTGATATTGAGAAATGGTCCGTTGATGTATTAGGAAATCTTAGCAGAGTTAGAAAGGAGAAGAGACGTGAGTTGGAGAAGCCTCGTCATCTCAAGTAAAGCACAGTTAAGTATTGAAAATGAACAGCTGTGTATCTCCACTTATGAGAAGTATAAGATTCCTGTGGAAGATATCAGCGTTGTTGTGCTTGAGAGTCTCCAAACTAATATATCAACCTATACCTTGAGTAAGTTTGCAGAAAGAAACATTCTAGTATTCATTTGCGACGAAAGACATATTCCGCAAGGCATATATCTGCCTTTTGCGCAGCATTCACGGGTGACAAAAATCATAAATGCTCAGTGGGCCATGACAAAACCCTGTAAAAATAGAATTTGGCAGAAAATTGTTAAGAGAAAAATTGAGAATCAATCCTTTGTGCTGAAACATCTTGGTTTCGAAAAAGCGAAGAAACTCTTGCGCTATGCATCTCAAGTGCAATCAGGAGATAAGACAAAGAGAGAAGGTATCGCAGCAAGAGAGTATTTCTCAGAACTGTTTCCAAACTCATCTCGAAAAGAGGATAATCTAGTTAATGGGGCTCTTAATTACGGATATGCGATCGTTAGAGGAGCCATTGCCAGGTCTATTGTTTCTTATGGCCTATTACCAATTATTGGAGTGGGCCATTGTAGTGAACTTAATGCCTTTAATCTCGCAGATGACTTGATCGAAGTTTTTAGGCCTTTAGTCGATTTATTTGTGTATCAGCATGTTTCTGGACTAGAGGAGGAGCATCTTAACAAAGAGTTAAGAGGACATCTGGTTAATATATTGAATTATGATATCGAAATGGAAGGGTTAAAGGTGTCTGTGTTAAATGCCATTGATAGGGTGGTGGAAACTTACCAGAAAGGATGCTTAATCAATAGTCATGAAGAGTTATGCCTTCCACTGGTTATTGATTTGCAGGTACATGAATATGATTGAACGCGAAAGGAGATTCATGAGATTACTAGTATTTTTTGATTTGCCTGTGGTAAAGAAGGAAGATCGAAAACATTATACGCAGTTTCGAAATTTTCTTTTGAAGGATGGATACGATATGCTACAGTTCTCAGTATATTGTCGTATCTGCAATGGGCAAGAATCTGTTAATAAGCATGTTGGAAGACTTAACAAACATCTGCCGCCAAAAGGATCTATTAGATGCATGCAAATCACTGAGAAGCAATATGGAGATATGAAGTTTTTAGTTGGAAAGCCAACTGTAAAAGAAAAGAAAGTTGATGCGAGACAAATATCCTTTTTCTAGTTTTAATAGACGAAGAAGCCCCTGAAAACACTGTTTTCAGGGGCTTCAGGCGTCGGTATCATAGCATAGCGAAGGATTTGATGGAGCTACAAC
>Ga0194136_1000092_pt1 | contig 54397 bp, 50 predicted proteins | sample TARM_MetaG_T3A_1_FD_134023 | JGI IMG/M metagenome (GOLD analysis project Ga0194136, IMG submission 134023) | Freshwater microbial communities from Pennsylvania, USA, analyzing microbe dynamics in response to fracking - TARM_MetaG_T3A_14 (version 2) | ecosystem: Environmental > Aquatic >...
CAACTAAGAGATATTCTATATTCATAATTTACCATAATATTACAGATTGGTGATTAGTTCAATTTGTTATTGCAATTTAGGTTCTTTTCTTTTATTCCTATTGATAAAACCATTATCATTTCTCTATCATTTCTCTATCAATTGTTTTGCCTTAAAACTTTCCATAGATTTTATTTTCTATATTCAGTATAGGGGATCCGATCATTAAAATCTGTGGCAAAAATCACAGTTTATATATTTCTTTCCTTCCCCGGCATTATTCGTTATACTTAAGGAAAGTGTATAAAATGTTTCCTTAGGAGGGGATTGTTTTGGGAAAAGTTTTTCGTGAACCGGTTAGCGGATTCACCCATATGGCAGGGGCCATTTTTTCACTGGTCGGGTTGATTGTTTTACTCACTCAATCGATTCAGCAAGGAGGGCCCATGCATATTCTGGCCTTTTCCATTTTCGGACTGAGCCTGATTTTACTCTACACCGCCAGCACCCTTTATCATCTACTTCCCTTATCGGAGAAGGGTATTCGTAGGTTAAAAAAATTTGACCATATGATGATTTTCGTCTTAATTGCCGGTACCTATACCCCGGTTTGTCTTCTGGCCTTAGAGGGTTGGTGGCGAACGGGCATGCTCATTGGTATCTGGTCTTTCGCTCTGGGAGGGTTATTTTTAAAAGCCTTTTGGATCAATGCTCCCCGATGGTTCTCCACAGGTATTTACCTGCTTATGGGATGGCTGGTGGTCGTGGCCATTATCCCGATTTACCGGGCCCTATCCTTCGGGGGATTTTTTTACTTATTTCTAGGAGGACTCTTTTACAGTGTAGGGGCCATCATTTACGGCCTGAAACGACCGAATATCACCACAGAGCATTTCGGTTTTCACGAAATTTTTCATATTTTTGTGATGCTGGGCAGTCTTTTTCATTTCTTTTTGATGTATTTTTACATTCTACCCATGGAAGCCTAAAAGAAAAAAGTGTAGCCGGAGAGTTCCGCTACACTTTTTTTATTTAACAACAATGATTCTTCCCTATTGCCTTTTTCAATCACCCTCATGCTTCCTTCTGCTTATTTATCAGTTCTTAAGACTCCGGAAACGTTCCTTTAACTTCTTATATCCCTTTTGAAAACGCTTCGATTGAAACTTCGGAAAAGCTTTTAAGATTCTTCGATAACGGCCCAATCCGGCTCTTAACATGGCTTCATATTCGATTTTAAGTTCTTTAAAGTGTTCCTTAATCATATTCATTCGTAATTCCACTTCTTCTACCTGCTTCTCCATTTGTCCCAATTTTTCTTTTCGTTCCTTTAATAGGGTTTCTTTAATTTCCAACTGTCGCAGTTCTTCCATTTTATGCTGAAGATCCTGTAGCAATCGATTCAATCCTATGATTTCCACAATCGTTTGTATAAAGTCCACCACTAAGTAAGTAAGGATAATTAAGCCTGCGGTCTGTAAATAAATTGAAGAAACACCTTCAATAACGGATTCTAAAACCGGATGAATCCCTTTTATGGTGCCGACGGCCAAAACCCCGAAAAGAATCGAGTATTTCGGACAAACATATCCTTTAATATTGAATTTTTCATCGTGATAATCCCACCACTTTGCTCCGAACAAGGTTTCCAGAATCAAACCCGTAATAAATTCCAACAAGGTGATCAAAAGAACCGATCCTAGTAGGAGCCCGATCCAGTTCTGTTGAATCGGTGATAATACTATTAAAAGCAATAGGGCTCCAAAACCGTAAACAGGACAGAAAGGGGCTTTGATAAATCCCCGGTTTACCCACTCTCCCCGTTTTTTATAGGCATGAAGGACTTCCAGGAGCCACCCTAAAAAGCTATATATAATAAAGTAAGCAATCCAGTAGTTTAAGCTTTCTCCAAAGATCACTCCATCCTCCTCCTTGTGGCTTGATTTTATGAGTGTATCGTAATCTTTCTTGCTAAGCACCTACTCTTCAATGATATTTATTCAATGAAAAACGGCTTATCTCTTTAATATTACCCAAAAGATCCTTAAAGTATCATATTTTCCTTAACAGCCTCGAGGATAGAAGTTATAAATTTACTCAAAATAGCGATCGCATTTTCGATAATCCTTTCCAGCACGGAACTCCGGGTCTTGACTTCGCATAGTTTCGCAAACAATTTTCCGTTGCCCTACAATATATCCCAACACACCGCCGCCAATTCCGCTGATAATTCCAAAGGCCATCCATTTTCCCATATAAGCCTTAATATACAACATGGATTTCGGTATATAGATCCTCTTTCATTTTCAAAATTGTTTTTTGCATCTTTTTACACGGTTATATTCAGTCCGTTTCCTTTGAATAGTCAATATATCATATCCCGTTATCGCTAAACATCCCTTATGAAGATTTTGCTTATGAAATTGTATAAAAAAGACCTTAAACCCCCTGTTTTAGAGATTTAAGGTCTATAGTATGTCAAACCGATTTTTCTTTTTTAGGTATTAAAACTCCGGTTCAATGTTTTTTCGTTTCATTCGTAGGGAGTTATATACCACATTTAATGAACTAACCGACATGGCTGCGGCTCCAATCATCGGGTGAAGTAGTCCCATGACCGCAATTGGTATTGCTACTGCGTTATAGAACCATGCCCAGAAATAGTTTTGTTTAATCTTTTTAAATGTCAGTCTTGATAAATTCACGGCGGTAATAATACTGCTTAGCTCTCCTCGAACCAAGGTAACATCAGCGGCTTCAATTGCCACATCGGTACCGGTTCCAATAGCAATCCCGATATTTGCCTGTTTCAGTGCAGGAGCATCATTGATTCCGTCTCCCACCATGGCTACAATATTGTATTCTTTCTGTAACCGTTTTACTTCATCCACTTTACCGTCGGGAAGCACTTCGGAAATTACATGGGAGATTCCCACTTTTTTACCGATAGCTTTCGCGGTTCGTTGATTGTCTCCTGTAATCATGGCTGTTTTAATACCCATAGACTCCAGCTTCTGTATAGCTTTGTGTGAATCCTCTTTAATCGGGTCCGCAACTGCGATTACACCAAGAAGATCTTTTTCTTTGGCTATCAGCATGGCGGTTTTTGCTTCTTCCTCCAAGGTAACCAGTGTATCTTCCACCTCTTCAAAGGCAATTCCTTTTTCCTCCATAAACTTCCGATTTCCAACGTATACCCACTCACCGTCAACCGTTCCTTCCACTCCGCGACCGGTAATGGATTCAAAATCCTGTACGTCTCCAAGAGAAATATTATCCTCCTTTGCCCGTTCAATGATCGCATGTCCAAGTGGATGTTCCGAAGCCTTTTCCAAGGTGGCGGCAAAGTAAATTACCTCCTGATCTTTAAAGCCTTTCGAGGACTTAACATCGGTCACTTCCGGCTTTCCTTTGGTAATGGTTCCGGTTTTATCAAAGGCGATCAGGTCTACATCTTTAAATGTCTGTACCGCTTCTCCGTTACGAATCAAAATTCCTTTTTCTGCTCCCATACCGCTACCAACCATTAGGGCTGTAGGAGTTCCAAGTCCAAGAGCACAAGGGCAGGCAATAACGAAAACTGCCGTGGCGGTGATAAAGGATAGGGTAAGGGGCGTTAAGTCCGGGTTAACCCAAGGTAAAAATTGGGCTCCCCACTCCACAATAGATAAATGAAATTCAGGAAATACATTAAATGATATAAAGGTTCCCACAGCCACCAGAATAATTATCGGAACGAAATAACTGGTGATTCGATCCGCAAATTCCTGGATCGGAACCTTTGATCCCTGAGCTTCCTCAACCATTTTAATTACTTGAGACAGGAAGGTATCCTTTCCGACCTTAGTCACCTTCGCCTTAAACATTCCCTGTTTATTAATGGTAGCACCGATGACTTCGTCACCTTTTTCCCGTTTTACCGGCATGGATTCTCCCGTAGCCATGGATTCATCCACGGTGCTTTTTCCTTCAATGATTAATCCGTCCGTGGGAATTTTATCTCCGGGACGAATGATCATAACGTCGCCTTCCTGTAATTCTTTCACGGGAATTTCTATTTCCTCTCCGTCTTTTAGCACCTTCGCAGTTTTAGCACCCATCTGCAATAATTTCTTAATCGCCTGGGATGCTCGACCTTTGGCTCGGATTTCCAGGTATTTTCCGATCAAATGGAAAGTCATAATACTGGTTGCCATTTCGATAAAGGTTTGAATCGGAAGAACTATTGCCGCCAGTCCTACGATATAAGGGGGCACGGAACCGAGAGAAACCAATACATCCATATTAGGACTTTTGTTTCTAAGGGCATTCAGACTTCCCTTATGCACCGGCTTTCCTAAAATGAAGATATTGGGAAAGGCTAACAGGGCAGTGATATAAAAATATCCCGGGATTGCTACAACAAACATATGAACCATCATCAATGCCATAACCGTACCACTAATCAGTGCGGAATACATCATCTTTTTCTGTGCTTTTTGCACCTTTGCTTCATCCCGGTCCATTTCTTCTTCCGGCTGGTCTTCTTCCAGTACAAAATCAAACCCCATCTTTTGAACCTTTTCTTGTAGGGTTCTAAAACTTATTTGATCCTCCTGGTATTCAATACTCATCTTCTCCGCTGCGAAGTTGACATTGATACTTTTAACCCCTTCTTGCTTCCCGAGTACAGTCTCTATTCTTTTCGCGCAGGCGGTACAACTCATACCGTCCACCTTCACAGTTTTTTTCTGATCCTTTTTTTCTTCAGGCATTTCCAAAACCTCATAACCGGTTTTTTCAATAATCTTTGCAATGGTATCCAGCGTGATCTCTTCAGGGTTGTACTCCACCTGAGCTTTCTCCGTTGCAAAATTAACATTTGCCTCAATGATTCCTTGTTCTTTGTTCAATGATTTATCAATATTGGCTGCACAGGTCGCACAGGACATGCCACCAATTTCGATTTTTATTTTTTCGCCCATTACTGAACCTCCTTAATCTATTATTTATTGATATTACTAACTTTTATATACCCCCTTAGGGTATATTATAAACCATGATTTTAAATAATGCAATAGATTTAAAAATAAAAAACGCAAAGGGCCTTTGCCTTTGCGTTTTTTTGTAACGATCTTTATCCTTATTTTATATAATTCTAGTAACAATATCCTTGTTATCTAAGATTCTAGGTACAATCTTCTTATTATTTTGTATTACAAAAGATCACGAAGTTTGACTTTGCTCCCTTACGAACCTATTGCAATAATTGTTGTTTCTTTCGCTCCGGATTTTTCAGATGCATCAATCGGATATCCTTCATTTGGGAATCCACATCACTCAATACCAGGTATTCGATGGTTAATGCTCCGGTGTTAAAGGCCTGATCAAAAATATTTTGATAGATCTCCACTTCAATAATGTCGTGGCATTTACTTTCCGTACTTACCCGGGTAAAAGGGAACATCATTTTTGTGGCTGTAATTTTTCCCTGTTCCAGATCAATGATGGTCTCTCCTCCTAATCGGAACCAAACCGCCACAAAACGATAAAAAAACCGGACAATTAAAAACAGCACCACCAATGTGGCTATGTAGATCAGCGCTAATATGCCCAGATCGAAAAAATCAATTTCCAGCGTGAAGGATCCGAAAAAATCCACTCCGTGTTTTTCATATATTCCCTCCCGATAGGAGTTCAAAAAATTCAAGATAACAATTGCAATACCTAAGAACAATCCTCTCAGTAAAACGTCTCCTAAGATTCCTAAAAATTTCGGTTTGTATACCAGTTGTTTTTCTCCCATAATTTCTCCCCTTCTTCATTCATATTTATACCAGCCTCTATTGAAAAGATTCCTGTTATATTATAACATAAGATTGACTTATTTAAATACGGTTTTTAAGGAATAAATTTATTATTTGAGGACATTAAAGGAGGACCACCATGAAAAAATCCATGACTCACAACTATGACCTGGGATCGGATCCCATTTTGCCATTGATTTTTAAATTATCCATACCGGGAATTATTTCCATGTCCGTACAAGCTTTTTATAATGTGGTGGACTCCTTTTTCGTTGCCAGAGTCAGCGAAGAAGCCTTAGCTGCCCTTTCCATTGCCTTTCCTTTTCATATCATCTTAATCGCCATTGCCGTTGGTACGGGCATCGGCACGAACTCTTTGATTTCCAGAATGCTTGGTTCCGGGGATCAGGAAAGGGCGATTTTGACCGCGGAACACGTGCTGGTGATCTCCGGGATATACGGGGTAATCATGGCCTTGGTCGGATTTTTCTTTGCCGGTCCCATGGTTGCAAGTTTTTCCGAGAATCCGGAAATTATAGCCTATGCCACGGAATATGTACAGGTGATCCTAATTGGGTCCGTCGCTTTATTCTTCTCATTGATTACCAGTGATATTCTACGGGGTCAGAGAAACACCTTTGCCCCCATGATGGCCATGCTGCTGGGAGCGGTGATAAACATCCTGTTGGATCCATTTTTGATATTCGGAATCGGTTTTTTCCCTAGACTTGAAGTCTTCGGCGCCGCTCTGGCTACGGTTTTTGCGAAGTCCGTCAGCGCACTGTTTATTCTTTGGATTATGTTTAAGGGAAACAATAAGGTGCAGCCTAAATTTGATAACTTCTCCTTTGATTTTTATATTTTAAAGAAAATCTATCAGGTTGGCCTTCCCGCCATGACGATGCAATTATTGGCATCCGTTATGCTGTCGGGAATGAACTTGATTGTGGCCGGAATCGATGAACTGGCCCTAGCGGTAAACGGTGTATATTTCCGACTCCAGTCCTTCGTATTTATGCCGGTGTTTGGTGTAACCCAGGGATATATTCCGATTATGGGTTATAACTACGGACATAAAAATCCCGATCGAATGATCGAAACCTTAAAGTACGGAGTACTCATTACCTTTTTTATCACCGGTGGGGGATTTTTACTGTTTCAATTCTTTCCCTATCAGTTAATGGGAATTTTCGACAGCAGCGAGGAGCTCACGGAGATCGGGGTAGCCGCACTGAAAACCATCAGCATCGGTTTTCCCGTGATCGGCCCTGCGATTATCGGCTCCACCACCTTCCAGGCCTTGGGAAAAGGAATCCCCAGTTTAACCTTGTCCTTTATGCGACAAATCGTATTACTCCTTCCCTTTGCCTACTTCTTATCCTTAACCGGGGAACTGAACAATGTCTGGTATGCTTTTCCCCTATCGGAAGGCATCGCTTTTATTTTTATGGTAGTATGGCTGGGAGTTACTTTCCGAGGTGAAATTAAAAAACTTCGTCGGGAGAAAAGCGGGGATAAAATTGTGTAACGACTTTAAATTAGGGTATTTGATAAAGTGTAATGAAAATCTATTAAATTTTTATAATAGGATTTAACCTAGTATTTTTTATAATAAATAAAAAGAGGAGGAATTATGATGGATGAATATTTAATAAAAAGCCGTGTGGGAAAAACCCCCCTGGTCCGTGCAGAACGGTTGGAAAAGGAACTGGGAATCTCGAACATTTACTTAAAACTGGAAGGAAACAACCCTTCAGGCCATCGGGAAGACCGCTTAGCCTATCTCTTGATTCGGGATGCCCTAGCCGTAGGAAAAACCACCCTATGCTTAGGTGTTTTCGGTGTTTTAGCCAAATCCTTAGCCTATCTGTCCCAGTACTATGATGTAAACTGTGTGTTTGTGCTTCCTGAAAGAAGCAAAACCAAGGAAAGTAAACTACTGAAGTTTCCTAATATTGAAGTCATCCGCCATGGTAAAAATCATCATGAATCCATTCAAAAAAGTGAGGAGCTTTCCAAGGAAAACCATTGGTACAATGTTAATCCCGGACTGGAAAACAATGTACTGAATATGACCGCTCTTTCCTATATCTCCGATGAAATTGACGCCCAGGTAAAGGGTGAGCTCACCAGTATTTTTACACAGATGAGCTATGGCTATCTTTTATCCGGTATTCATTTAGGTTTCCGCCAGTTGTGGGTCAAGGAAAAAATCGAAAGATTGCCGATGCTCTACAGCTGCACCACCAATCAGGGAAATCAGATCTATGAGTCCTATAAGAAAAACAGTTCCAAAATTCTTCCTTTAAGTAAAGAGGGCTTTAAAATCACCAAGTATAATAAACACTTGATCGGATTCCAAAGTGCCACAGCCCAGGAAGCGTTGGATGCGGTATATGATACCGGAGGAAAAATCACAGGAATTACCGATGAAGAGCTTCTCCATTATACGGAAAAATTTAGAAAACTGGAAAATATTAAACTGGACGTTGCCAACGGTTACGCCGTGGCCGGCTTTATGAAAGAAGCGGAAGCCGGAAACGTTAAGCAAGGAAATCATGTAATCCTGCTAAATGACGGACGGGCGAATTTGGAAGTTCGAGAAATCAGTCGGGAAGAAAAACTACTGTCCGATGAAAAAATCGTATCCCTTGTAGGAGACTGGTTGATGGAATTTGGAGACCCCGCTGATGAAATTCACAATGCTTTGGATAATGCCTTTGAAAAAGGTTTTGTGATTGTAGCCTACCACAACAAGCAAATTGCAGGGATCTCGATTATCGTAAATTTCGGTTTCGATAAATTTGCTACCAAATACCACCTGGCTTACATCGCAACAAGAAAAAATACCAAAGGACGAGGCATCGCCACGGAAATTCTGCAAAAGGCCATCCAGCTGACGGAAGGGAACCTTTCTCTGCATGTGGAAAACTACAATAAGCGTGCCATTAAATTATACGAAAAAATGGGTTTTGAAAATTGCTATAGCCGGATGATTTATACCGCTTCAGAAGAATAAAATCAAAAGAATAAAATCAACAGAGTGGAATTTAAAGCTTTTAAAAATCCCCTTAGGACCAACAGGTCCTAAGGGGATTTCTATACTAAATCCTAGGTATTCATACTAAATCCCAGGCATTCATTAGTAGATGTATATCGCTTTTTCTTTTTTCTCGATTACTCTTCCCACTTCACTGAAAGGAGTTTTCCCGATTTTCTCCAGGGCATCCAGGGCTTTTTCCCGATGTTCTTCAGGAATGGAGATTAAAAGGCCTCCCGAGGTTTGAGGATCATACATAATGTCCAGCATCGCTTCATTTTCGCAGTGATTTTCCACTGCACCCTCCATATATTTTCGGTTGGTATACATGCCTCCGGGAATGATTCCCATTTTAGCCAAATCCTCAGCCCCATCAATTACCGGCATCTGCTCACTGAAAAACTCCACGGATACTCCGCTTCCTTCGGCCAGTTCTTTTCCGTGACCAATAATTCCAAAGCCGGTGATATCGGTGCAGGCATGAATTTCTACATCCTCTAAAGCTTCCACGGCATACTTGTTTAAGGTGGTCATCGTAGTAACTGCATCCTGATACTGGGTATCCGTTGTCATTTCCGCTTTAATCGCCGTATTTATTATTCCCAGCCCTAAGGGCTTGGTTAGAATCAATATATCTCCGGGCTTTGCCGTGTTATTTGCTAAGACCTTTGTAGGATGTACCGTGCCGGTTACGGAAAGTCCGTATTTGGGCTCATCGTCCTCCACAGAGTGACCTCCTACTAACAGCGCTCCCGATTCCCTTACTTTATCCGCCCCTCCCAGTAAGATTTCTTTAAGTACCGATGGGTCTAAACAGTTGGGAAAACAAACAATATTCATCGCCACAATCGGTTTTCCACCCATGGCATATACATCGCTAAGGGCATTAGCTGCAGCCACTTGGCCGTAGGTGTAAGGGTCATCCACTACCGGTGTGAAAAAATCCAATGTTTGAATCAGTGCCATTTCCTCATTTAACTGATACACCGCTGCATCATCGGAGGTGTCCAGTCCTACAAGAAGCCTGGGATCCTCCACTTTAGGCAGATATTTTAATACCTCGGCCAGAACATCCGGCCCGATTTTTCCCGCTCATCCCGAGCTTTTTGTCAACTGAGTAAGGCGTATTTCCTCTTTACCTTTATTGGTTTCTTTCGGGTTTTCACTAATATTTTCGATCATCTTCTGCTCACCTTCTTTCTTCTAATTCACTTTTATCATACTTCCGGGGGATAATCAATCGAATTTTTTTATGGTAAATCCGAAATTAATAAAGTCCATCTATTTGCATCTTGATAATTATTTGATTATACTTGAAAGCATAAGCATGATCCCGTTAGGAGGACTATTGATGGATATAAAACAACTGGAAACCTTTATTGCCATAGCAAAGTATGGAAGTTTCTCAAAAGCGGCGGAGTCCCTTTTTCTAACTCAGCCCACCATAAGTAACCACATTGCCAATTTGGAAAAGGAGCTGGATACCAGTTTGGTCAACCGTTCCAACCGAAAAATTTCCTTGACCCCTTCAGGAAAAATCCTTTACGACTATGCAAAATCCATGATTAATCTAAAAAAAGATGCAACCCTGGAACTTTCCAAATTTCAGGGAAAGTTGATCGGCCATATTGAAATTGCCAGCAGTACTATTCCCGAGCAGTACCTGCTTCCGGAAATCCTTTACGGCTTTCACCTACAATACCCGGAAATTACCTACAACCTGATTCATTTTGATTCCAAGGAAGTGGTGGAAGGCATTCTAAAGGGGGATATTGATTTCGGCTTTGTGGGGGCTAAAAGCTTTCACAAGCAATTAGAGTACTTACAGCTTGTGGAGGACGAGATTCTACTCGTAACCCCTAATACGGAGCCCTTCATTTCCTGGCCCGAGGATATATGTCTATCGGAAATCCTGGAGCATACCTATATTTTCAGAGAGGAAGGCTCCGGTAGCCGAAAACTTGTGGAGGAAGCCTTGGAAAAACAGGACCTAAGCATTCAATCCTTAAGGACCGTTGCCTATATCGAAAATACGGAATCCATTAAACAGTGTATTCGACGAGGCCTGGGTTTATCCTTCTTATCGAAATACGCCGTGTCCGATGAAATTCGCTACGGTCTGCTAAAATCCTTTCGGATTAAAGAGGTCGATCTCTGTCGCCATTTTTATTTCGTTCACCATAAGAATCGTACCGCCTCACCCCTGGATCGGGAGTTTCAGGAATTCATTAAAGCTCATTTCCGGCTTTCCTAGGAAATGAGCTTTTTTTTAACGGCCTAAATCTTCGTTTTTAATATCCGTAACAAACATATGACCGGGAGCGTGGGTAATGAAAAATTCCACCCCGGATTTCTTTAGCACTCCCTGAGGGGTCACTCCACAGGGCCAAAATACGGGAATTTCCTCCCCTTCCATGGGTACCGCGTCTCCATAATCCGGTGCTTCCAGGTTTTTTATGCCGATGGCTTGGGGATTCCCTATGTGAATGGGGCTGCCGTGAACTTCAGGATATTTCCCTGAAATCTCCACGGCCTTGGCAATTTGACTGCTTTTTATAGGCCGCATACTGACCACCATATTCCCCGATAAATTCCCCGCACCCTTACAGGGAATGGAGGTTTGATACATGGATACATTCTTCCCTAAATCAATATGCTTCATGGGAATACCCTGCTTTATCAACTCCGATTCAAAGGTAAAGGAGCATCCCAATAAAAAGGATACGAAGTCTTCCCTCCAGAATTCTTCCAGAGAGGAAACCTCCTGAAATCCTTGTCCCTTCTTATATATTCGGTACAGGGGAATGTCCCGGCGAATATCCGAACCCTTAGCGCAAGGAGCCTCCGTTACTCCCGCTTCCAACACGTCAATAACCGGGCAGGCTTTGGGATTTCGCTGGGCAAAGATCATAAAATCCAAGGCTGCGCTTTTCGGTAGAATCACTAAGTTTGCCTGGGCATATCCCGGGGCAACTCCTGCCGTAGGACCGGTCCATTTACCACTGCGAACTTCTTTTCGAAAATCCTTGGGATGCATGTTTTTCCCTCCATTCATGGCTACTCATCCTTTCCGGTTAAACTAAGTGCTCCATAAAGTACGTGGCAATGGTAAAGTACACCGTCAGGCCGATCATATCATTGACCGTGGTAATAAAAGGGCCGGAGGCTACAGCAGGGTCGATGTTCAGCTTATCCATAACCAAAGGAATAATGGTTCCCGATAACGTAGCTACAAATAACGTAATGAATAAGGACAATCCGATTACCAGTCCCAACATCGCACTTCCTTGCCAAAATGTGGCAATTACACTGATTAACAGTCCGTTTACTACCCCAATGATGATTCCTGCACCGGCTTCCCGACGGATTACAGGTAATACGCCTTTTTCTTCAAACTCCCCGAGGGTAAGTCCACGTACCACGACAGCAAGGGACTGAGTCCCCGTATTTCCCGCCATATCAGCAATCATGGGTATAAATACTGCAAGTATGGCCACGGTTTCTAAGGTATCCTCAAACTGACCGATGATGTTCCCCGCTAACAGCCCGAGAAACAGCAATAATACCAGCCAGGGGATTCTCCGTTGGGCGGACTTAAAAATACTGGTACTGACTTCTTTTAACTCCTGATCGCTACCGGAAAAACCACCAAGCTTATAGATATCCTCGGAGGCTTCATCCTGGAGTACGTCCACCACATCATCAATAGTGATAATTCCCATTACCTTATTATCCTGTACCACGGGAAGGGCTAGGAAATCATACTTTTCCATAATATCCGCCACATCCTCCTGGTCCATATCCGCAGGAACGGAAACCACCCGTTCAAACATAATATCCTCTATTTTTGTTTTCGGGTCGGAAATGATCAGTTCCCGGAGGGAAAGAACCCCCCGAAGATTCTTCCTCTCATCCACCACATACAGATAATAGGCGGTTTCCGCATCGGGACCGATTTTTCGGATTCTTTTCAAAGTCTCATCCGTGGTAAAGGTATCGGGAATGGTAATAAATTCATCGGTCATCAGTCCACCGGCGGTATCCTCGGGATACTGCATCAGTTTCTTAATATCAATCTCTTCTTTATCATCCATCATCTGGAAAATTTCCAGTTTCTCCGTTTCTTCCATTTCTCCCAGTAAGTCCACCGCATCATCGGAAGACATTTCCTCTAAAATCCCTGCGGTTCTTTTTACACCCAATTCTTCAATTAATACCTTTTGTTCCTCATACTCCAATTCCTCAAAAATCTCCGCCAGTTCTTCATTGGAAAAATGTCGAAACATTTCCCGTTGTTCCGGGGTCAGATCCATCAGTAATTGGGCTTTATCGTAGGAATGCAGTTCATCAAACAGTTCCTTCAGTTTCTTTTTATTTTTATGGCCCAAGGATTCGATCAGTTCTTCCAACAGGCTATCGTATCGATCTAAACTCATGATGTTTCCTCCTTATCTCCTCATCCGTCGAGGGAAAGTGTTCTACATTAGTTGTTCCATAAAGTAGGTGGCTATGGAAAAATAAATCGTCAGTCCAACCAGGTCATTGACCGTGGTGATAAAGGGCCCGGATGCCACTGCAGGATCAATTTTTAACTTATCCATAATTAAGGGAATCACGGTTCCCGCTAACGTTGCCACAAACAGAGTAATCAGTAAAGATAAACCGATAACAGCCCCAAGCATGGGACTTCCCTGCCAAACCATGGCGATGATACTGATCACAATTCCATTGGCAAGGCCGATAAAAATCCCGACTCCCGCTTCCCGGCGAATCACTTGAAAAATCCCTTTTCCTTCAAACTCTCCCAGGGTCAGTCCTCGAACCACCACGGTTAAGGATTGAGTTCCGGTATTTCCTGCCATCCCCGTCATCATGGGAATAAATACAGCCAGTACCGCTACGGCTTCCAGGGTTGCTTCAAACTGTTCAATAATCGTACCTGCCATAATCCCCACCAACAACAGTCCGGCCAGCCAGGGAATCCGTTTTTTTGCAGATTGAAACGAACTTGTGCTGCTTTCCCTGAGCTCCGCCTCACTACCGGAAAGACCCCCCAGACGATATATATCCTCCGAAGCTTCATCCTGAAGAACGTCGATTACGTCATCAATCGTAATAATTCCCACAATTTTTTCATCCTTAACCACAGGAAGAGCAAGAAAGTCATACTTTTCCATAATTTCCGCTACGTCCTCCTGGTCCATTTCCACCGGTACGGAAACCACCCGTTCCGACATAATTTCTTCCACTTTGGTTTCCGGTTCCGCCACAATCAGTTCCCGAAGAGACAGCACCCCCCGAAGATTTAAGTGCGGGTCGGTAACATAAAGGTAATAGGCCGTTTCCGCCTTCGGTGCCAGATTTCGTAGTTTATTCAAAATATCTTCTGCGGTATAGGTATCGGGAATAGTAATAAATTCATCGGTCATCAAACCTCCCGCGGTGTCTTCCTCATATTGCATCAGTTTACGGATGTCCACTTCCTCCTGATCATCCATTAGAGCAAAAATTTCCGCAGATTCTTCATCTTCCAGTTCTCCAAGCAAGTCCGCCGCATCATCACTGGACATTTCCTCTAAGATCTCTGCGGTTCGTTGCATCCCCAGTTCTTCAATCAGAATTCTCTGTTCGTCGTATTCCAGTTCTTCTAAAATCTCTGCCAGATCTTCATCGGAAAAATGTTTGAACATCTCCCGCTGCTCCGGGGTCAGATCCATTAATAACTGGGCCTTATCATAGGAATGCAGCTCATCAAACAATTCCTTGAGTTTTGGCTTGTCCTGTAAATCCAGGGCTTCTATCAGTTCTTCCAACAGGTCCTGGTATTTTTCAACAGTCATATTATTTCCTCCTTTCCTTCGTAAAATAAGAAAAAAGACCTCTTTTCTTTCACCAGAAGAAGAAGGTCTTTAAATATCCGTTTAAATGGCCTTCCTGCGTTCATTGAGCTTTGACACTGTATGACGTAGAGGGATTCCCTCATCTACATTAAGCAAAACCTTAATCCGGTAGTGCCTGTTATACCCATTGGCGTGTCTCCACATTTCTGAGCAGTAGACTGTGTTCATATAGTAGCCTCACCTAACAAGGATATTCAATTTCTATAAAAATTATATCATTCTTTCTTGGGGTTTGGCAATGGATTCTTAAGGTTTTTATCCTTCTGCTGTCAATATTTCTTTGCTTTTTCCTAATTTCCTGCTATGATATACTTATGCAAAAGAGTTCTAATAATTCTGAAGAATGGAGTGTTAAGTATGAGTTCAATTACCATTGTAACCGATAGTACCGCCTACATAGAGTCTTCCTACCTGCAGGAGCATAAAATCCATCGCGTGCCCCTTTATATTAATTTTGAAGGGGAAACGAACCCCGAGGGACTTCCCGGAGAGTTCGACGAATTCTATACCCTGTTGGAAAACTCCAAGAGTTTTCCTTCCACCTCCCAACCTTCTACGGGAGATTTTATCAAAACCTTTGAAAAGATTTTCGAGAAAAATCCCGATGAAGAAATCATTGTATTGGCCATTTCTTCAAAACTAAGTGGTACTTATAACAGCGCCTGTTCTGCGGTGGAAATGGTTAACCCGAAAAAAATCACCGTAATTGATTCTCTTTCCTCCGTAGCAAATTTACATCATTTAGTGAAAATAACCCGACAGCTGATCGAGGAAGGCCATAGCCGGGAGGATATTGTTAAAACCGTAGAAGCCCAAAAAAAACGGGCCAAGGTTTATGTGACCGTAGGGACTTTGAATTTCCTTAAAAAAGGCGGGCGCTTATCCGGTTCCCAAGCGGCACTGGGTTCCGTATTAAACATTAAGCCCATTATCACTTTGGAGGATGGAGTACTACGGCCCATCGACAAGGTTCGGGGAAAGAAAAAAGCCTTGGATAAAATGGTTTCCATGATTATTGAACCCCCCACCTTTTTGTCCATCTGTCACATAAATGCCGAGGATGAAGCGGAAAAACTAAAACTGAAGCTGGAGGAAAAATTCCCGGACCTATCCGTGGGTATTGAAATCATCGGCCCCGTAATCGGTGCTCATTTAGGACCGAAAGCCATCGGATTCTGCTATCTTTATTAAGATTTTTATTAAGATCTCTATTGAGTATTATAAAGGGCTATGAGCAACTTGTACCTTATCGTTGAATAATAGGATCCCTTAAATTATTTTATTTGATTGCCATTATAAAAACGCTGAAGGCTTTTTCTCCTTCAGCGTTTTTTTTATTCCTTAGTCCGTCTTGATTTTTTATTCCTGCTGTAGTACATTAGTTATATTAAAATTTCTGAAATCGAGGTGTCAAAAGTGGATATAGTAACCACCGGTTTATATTTAGTATTTGAATGGCTTCGCACATTTTTAATTTTTTCCTTGATGGATCGGATCCTGGTAAAACGAAGTTTTAAAGAGAGTCTGAAAACTCACGATACCTATTTGTTGTCTCTGATCGTTGCCGCATTTTTACTGGTTGCCAGAGCCAGATCCCTAAGCTTTTTCTCCTTTGTTCTCTGGTCTTTGGTCGTGGTCCTCTCCTATTTGCCGATTAAACTGATCTTTCATAAAGTCCTGAAGCAGTAAGGGTCTATTCACTTTATTCCACCACTTCAAAATAGCGAAAAGCCTTTTCTCCTCGAAACCCCTCAATAATCATTTCATCATGAAAGCTAATTTCCGTTACAACCCCGTCTTCTTCCATCATGTCGAAAATAAAAGTTCCGTGCTCCACGTACTGTTTAAGCTCATTTACATTCCCGATACTGCGTACCACATAGGGAGGGGCAATAGGTGTCCCGTTTACATTGATATGGTTTCCTGCCAGGGTAAGCTCTGTGCGGTCCACAATCCGGTGATCATTCACTTCGAAGGCTTCCCCTCCGAAGACCCGTAGCTCATTCAGAAGATTAACCAGATATTTTCTGTATTCCACGATCATGGCAATGTTTTCATCGGTACTGCTGCTAAGAATAATCTCAACACCGGGACCGGTAACATCCGGCCTTCCCGCCAGCATTTCGAAATTTCGAATTTCCTGCCTTAGAGTAGTCAAAGCAAGATTTTCCGCAGGAAGGTTGGCTTCAAAACTTTCCACATCTTCCTGTACTTGACGGATCCGTTCCCGAAGATTTTCATTGATGTTTTGCAATTCTTCTATTTCCTGTTGGTGCGCCTTTTCCGCCGTACTTTCCTCTTCAGCCGAGGGGTCTTCAATAGAGAACAGCAAACCGATGGATAGTCCCACCAGGGTAAAAATCAGCATTACAGTCCATTTATGTTTCTTCACGGTTCTCACACTCCCTCTTATCACTTCATCCGCTTAAGGCCTATCGAATTAATCCTAAACGGTCCTTTACACGGTTCATGGTTTTCTCCGCCCGACTTTTAGCTTTTTCTGCTCCCAGTTTTGAGACTTTCAGCAAATGATCGGGATTTTCCATATATTTTTTGTATTCTTTTTTAAAGGGTTGTAGATGATTCACGGTTACCTCCGCCACATCTTTTTTCAGCTTACCGTATCCTTCGCCCTCAAAATGGGAAATTGCCTGTTCAATAGGAATTCCTTCCAGCGTGGCGTAAATATTGATCAGATTTTTCACTCCCGGTTGTTCATCCCGGTAGCGAATTTCGTTTTCACTGTCCGTAACCGCCCGTTTGATTTTCTTTTCGATCACCTTGTCCTCATCCATTAAAAAGATGGTTCCCTGCTGATTTTCATCGGATTTGGACATTTTCTTCTCAGGCTCCTGTAAACTCATAATACGGGCACCGGCTTTGGGAATATACACTTCTGGAACTTCGAAGGTTTCTCCATAATAGTTGTTGAATCGTAGGGCTATATCTCTGGAAAGCTCCAGATGCTGTTTCTGATCCTCTCCTACGGGTACCAAATGGGTGTCGTATAGCAAAATATCCGCTGCCTGGAGTACAGGGTACGTAAACAGTCCGGCATTGATATTGTTTTTATTTTTTTCCGATTTCTCTTTAAACTGGGTCATCCGGTTCAACTCGCCCAAATAGGTGTTACAGCTTAAAATCCAGGCTAATTCCGAATGTTCCGGTACTTGGGATTGGAAAAACAGAGTGTTTTTATCCGGGTCCAGTCCCGCGGCTAAATACTGAGCAAAAAAGGACAGAGCGGTTTTTTTAAATTCCTCCGGATCCTGTCGAACCGTTAAGGAATGCAAGTCCACAATGGAAAAATAAGAATCATACTCCTCCTGCAGTTTCTTCCAGTTGCTCACCGCTCCTATGTAGTTTCCAAGGGTTAAACTTCCCGTTGGTTGGGCTCCGCTAAATATTACTTTTTGTTTTTGATTATTCATTTTCTCCACCTGCCTTATATTTTTTTATTCATAATCCTCAAAGGTCTCCTCAAAGCTTCTCGGGCTTTGCAGTTCTTCCAGATATCGAACCCGCTCTTCCAGTTCAAGAATTTTGTTAATCAGATATTCTTCCTCAACGGAATTTTTCTGACGGTCCTGTTTTTTTCCGAAATAGTTTAATACCAGATACACCACAACCACAGGGGTGATCAGCATTAACATCACCAGTAGAATACTTATTAATTGAAAATTGGAAGTGGGCATGGTAAAAACTCCTTTACGCTTTATCAGTCAACGAATTACCCCTCATTATATCATATTTTTCCGGTTAGAAAACAGATTAATGCTACGTTTTTCTCAATTTTATGCTATAATTTGAATAATACTGATTTTTGCTACAGATCATAAAGGAGGTTGTTATTTTGAAAGGGACCATCGTAAATACATGGCTTGACAGTTTGGAAAAGATATTCGGAGAAGAAGTCCTACAGGAAGCCCTGGAGGCGGTACAATGGAATCAGGAAGAGATTATCTCTCCCCTGGATGATATTGAGGATAAGGAGATTTTTAAAGTCTTCGATCATCTTTCAAAGAAAACCGGTAAGAAAACCGAGGATATTTGGAAGAACGTGGGACGACAAAACATTTTAACCTTCCACAAGTGGTTCCCATCCTATTTTGAACGCTATAGTCTTAAGGGCTTTTTAACAATGATGGATGATGTACATAGTCAACTGACGAAAATCGTTAAGGGTTCCAATCCTCCCCGGTTGGTAGCCAAAGAGCTCAATGACAAAGAGGTGGAAATTCATTACCGCTCCAAAAGAAATCTCAGCAGTTATTTTCTCGGACTTTTAGAGGGCAGTGCGAAGTTTTTCAATGAAAAACTGGACTATAACATTTTGGATTCCGGTGTGGATGATGAAGGCAAACATTTTATGCGGGTTCACCTCCGCTTTGAAAAGAGCCCGGATCAAACGATTACAAAGAACACGACCAAGGCCCTGGGTCTCGGATTTATTCGAAGTCTGTCGGTAAAAATATCTTTGTTCAGTGCCTTAGTGATGTTACTAACCACCGTCGTACTCCAAAACTCCATTACGGGCTTTCAGTGGAGCCATTCCCTGCTTCTGACAGGCATTACCTTTGCTGCTGCCTTCTTAGGGGCCCATTTTGTTACGAATCCCACAAAACTCTTCAAAAAAGAGTTGGATAAAATGAAAGATCTGGATTTTGGAAGTAAGACCTACATTAAAACCAATGACTTAATCGAAGACATAAACGATGATTTAATTGAGGTAAAGTATCGTCTAAAAAAAGACTTTTTGTTTTTAAAGGGCGGTACCGATGATATGAATAATTTCGTGGAACGTTTTTCCGATATTGCGAAAAACATGAAAGAGCTATCCACTTCCATCGACGGTATTGTCAATGACGTTGCGGAAAGTGCTTCCAGCCAGGCGGAGGAAACGGAAAATGCGGTTGTAATATTGGATACCAACATCTCCACCGTAAATACGATTGTACGGGATGAGACAAAAATGAAAGATGAACTGGAGGATGCGGTTAAAAGTTTAAAATTATCCTTCGGTGAAATTCAAGATGTGAACCAACGGATCAACGGGGTAAAGGAGAATTTTTCCCACGTTAACCGGGAAGGAAAAGAGTTGGCCTCGGAAGCCCGGGAAATCATGAACATCAGCAGCACCGTGGAAGGCATCGCGGACCAGACCAATCTCCTTGCCCTGAACGCCGCCATTGAAGCTGCCAGTGCCGGAGAACACGGTCGGGGCTTTACCGTCGTAGCCGAGGAAGTTCGATCCTTAGCGGAGAATTCCAAGGAAGCCGTTGGAGAGATCAATACCAAGCTGGATTCCTTTATTACCAAAATTGCTACCTTTGTGGAACGAATTGAGACCCAGTTTGAAAATCTGGAGGCTTCCAATCAAACCCTGGAGCGGGTAACGGTGGATAACGAAACCTACACGGAAAAAATTTCCGGCGTATCCCAAAGCATTGTTTCCTTGGTTACCCAATTATCCGATGAAACGGAAAAACTCACGGGAGTAGTGGAAAATATTCACTCCCTGGCAGCCATTGCGGAAGAAAACTCCGCCGCCTCTCAGGAAATGAGTTCCGGCGTGACCCAGTATTCGGAAAAAGTGAAGGATCTTTCTTCCAATATTGAAATGCTTCAAAAGCTTACGGGAAATTTCCGGGAAGAGCTGAAAAAGTACCAAATTTAATCCCGGAAAAAAATAATTTGACAATAAAAAACACCGGAAAGAGGAATCTTTCCGGTGTTTTTTATTGTAAGTATATTTTAAAATACTAAATATGCAAGGTCCTAAGGGTTATTACAGACCTAAAAGCTCATCCACCCGATCTTTGTCAAACCCGGTAATCAGCTCTTCTTCAATTTGAATAACCGGTACCGCCATAATTCCTTTGGCCATTAATTCTTTCCTAGCCTCGGGATCTTTTTGTACGTTTCGCTCTTCAAACTCCACATCATTTTCAGCTAAATAATCCTTAGCCGTATGACAGTGTGGTCAGGTATTACTGGTGTATATTACCACTTTTTTAGACATAATCATCCTCCTTTATTAAATTCATGAATGTACTTTCAGGAAAACATTAGGATTTCCTATGAAATACTTACCCGCAGATTGGAAACTATAACATTTTATTTCATAAAATCCACAATAATTTTAATGGTTTTTTCCAATTCTTCCCGGTCCAGTTCTTCACCCATCAAGCAGCTTTTCGTATGATTCTCCATAATGACAATCCCTACTTTTTGAAGGGAGGATTTTACCGCCGCCACCTGCAAAAGAATATCCTGGCAGTTTTTCTCATCTTCCACCATTTTTTCAATCCCCTGAATATGACCTTTTATGGTTCTGAGGCGATTGATTACCGCTTTTTTTGAATCCTTTTCCGACATGACCATCACAACCCTTTCTTATCCCTACCCTACGGGGGGTATTTTTATATTAGTACGAATTTTATATTTTGTCAACATCCCCTGCAATAATGCAATTCTTTCCTTCTTTTTTTGCCCGATATAGATTTTTATCTGCGATTTCCAAAAGCTTCTTGCTGCTTTTACTATCCTGGGGGAAAATAGCTACACCGATGGATATGGTAGTGGAAATATTGCGGATTTTTATTTTTTCAATATTTTTTCGTATTCGTTCTGCACTGCGGCAAGCTCCAGCCCGATCCGTATCCTTCAATAGAATCATAAATTCCTCTCCGCCGTAGCGTCCTACAATGTCCTCTTCCCGAACACTTTTTCCCATGGCCTCGCTGGATTTCTTGAGAAAACGGTCTCCAAAAATATGGCCATAGGTATCATTTATTTTTTTAAAATCATCAATATCCAGCATTAATACGGCAAAGGAAGCTTTGGATTTTTGCCGACTTTCCATATACTCCTGAAAAAGGGTTAAAAAACTTTCTTTATTATAAAGTCCTGTAAGTCCATCGGTTCGAACCTCCGACTGTAGACGATCAATATAATTAATATTTGAGAGAATCAAACCGATATGACCTCCGATAATTTTTAAGAATTGAATTTGCTCCCCCGTAAAAATTTCATACTGCTCATTATCCACGTACATAACTCCTAAGGCTTCTCCTTGAAGGTTCAGGATGGGAACCGTTACATTCGAATAAACGTTTAGCTCCGCTGCAAGCTTAGGATCACACCTGGGATCATTCCTTGCATCGTAGACAATAATCGGTTCTTTCTTTTCCAAGGCTAAAATTCCCGTGATATCATCCGTCAGATCCTTATTGATCGGATATTTTACCCCTTCCTCGGGCTCTAAAAAATTGGAGTAGTAAGGAAGCAAGTGTTCTTTGGTTTTATCCAACAGGGCAATGGTACATTTTTTCATACCGATGGCTTTCGGTACATTGTAAACAATTTCTTTCATAATATGATTCAAGTCCGATTTACTGTTTTGAAACAGCAGAATATTTTCCAGATAATTCATCCGAAAAAGCATGCCTTCGAAAAAGTGATCGCTCTTTTTAACCCGGGACAAAAATGCCACCAGTTCCTTTCCGGCGAACCGGGCGAAGGCTTGGGTTTCAAGGGAGATCTCCCGCTCTCCCGTTGCATACAAAAGCAGGAGATTCGTAAACTCTCCACGGGAGACCACAGGGATTGTATAAACCTCAGTCATATGAAAAAGTTTTCGACTGTCACCGAAATAAGGGTCAATTTCCTCTGGTCCCTTTAACAGTAGGGGTTTTCGGTAATACTCTATGGGTCGTTCAATGGGCATTGGAGTACCGGAGCCCTCATGATTGCTGGACACTTTATTAACCACCGCTTGTTTTTTCTCCACTTTAAAATCATAGAATAAAACTTCTGCACCAAAGCGGGATTTAATAAATTTTCCCAAAAGTTCAATCCCCCGGTCCTTGTCATGCTGTCGATTAAGAATCCGGGAAATCCGTAAAAACTCTCTTTCCAGTTCCTGAAAATTCATGGTATCCTCTCCTATGACCTATTTAAACGAATATTTTCGAGTCATTCGTAAGTCTAATGTTAGAAATTTTCTACCTATTCTATGATATCACAATTCCGTTTAACAGGGAATTATTTCATTGACAGATCTTTTCGAATCTGTTATATTTTTAGAAACGCAAGCCTTTAATTTAGTCCTGTGAGACTAAAAAGGGAGTATACGCTCCCTACCAACTTCAAGGGAGGAATAAAAATGAATAACACTGTCAAACATTTAGTAGACCCCAACGATTTTACCCTGGAGGAAATCAACCAGGTCATCGACCTCGGTCTGAAAATCCACAAAAACCCCGCACCCTACGCCCGTCTTTGCGAAGGAAAGATCCTTGGCACCCTGTTTTACGAACCCAGCACCCGTACCCGTCTTAGTTTTGAATCCGCCATGTTACGTCTTGGAGGAAAGGTCCTCGGATTTTCCGATGCCAATACCTCCGCCGTTAAAAAAGGAGAAAGCCTCGCAGATACCATTCGGGTTTTGGATGATTACTGCGACGCCTTAGTGATGCGTCATCCCATGGAAGGAGCTCCGAAACTGGCTTCCGAGTATTCAACCGTACCGGTGATTAACGGTGGTGACGGCGGTCATCAACACCCCACCCAGACCCTTACAGACCTGATTACCATTAAACATTATAAAGGCCATATCGGCAATTTAAAAATTGCCATTTGCGGCGACTTACTATTTGGTCGAACCGTACACTCCTTACTAAAAACCCTCAGCCGTTTTGAAAACATTTCCTTTTATCTGATTTCTCCACCGGAACTTAAAATCCCCAAACATCTTAAGGATTATTTACTGGATACCTATGATGTTTCCATCAGTGAATATACAGATTTGGAAGACTGCATCGAAGAAGCGGATATTCTGTATATGACCCGAATTCAAAAAGAGCGCTTTTTAAATGAAGAGGAGTACATGCGCTTAAAAGACAGCTATATTCTTACAAGGGATAAACTCTCGGAAGCAAAATCCGATTTAATGGTTATGCATCCCCTGCCCCGAGTCAATGAAATCCATTATGACGTGGATGAGGACCCCCGGGCAAAGTACTTTGAACAGGCTGCTTTCGGTGTATATGTTCGAATGGCATTAATATCAATTTTATTGGAGGTGGCGGATCATGCTTAAGGTAACGGGAATTCAAAAAGGAATCGTAATTGATCATATTGCAAAGGGAAACGGAATCAAGATTTTCGAAAAACTGAATCTCGCCAAGGTAAATTACCCCGTGGTACTTCTAATTAATGTTTCCAGCCAAAAGCTGGGACAAAAAGACATCATTAAAATCCAGGACAATGTGGATATTGATTTTACCATGCTGGGTCTCATTGATCCGAATGCAACGGTTAATATCATCGAAAATGAAAAAATCATCTCAAAACAAAGTTTGGAAATTCCAAAAGAGGTCACCGGGCTGTTTCAATGTAAAAATCCCCGCTGCGTAACCTCCGTTGATGATTATGCCGTACCAACCTTTACCCGGGTGGAAAACGGAAAAATTCAATATCGTTGCAATTACTGTGAAGAACTAACGGAATACAAACTATAGAAATTTGTCTTTTACCTCTTTGCTGAAAATATAAGAGTAAAAAATAGGTTGGATCCTAAATTACCTTCCTATAGCAAAAGGCCTGAGAGTAATCTCTCAGGCTTTTTTATATTCAGAAATATATTAAATTCGGTCAAAAATATATTAAATTCGTTACCCTTTAACCGATGTTACCCTATTTTTATCTTCTACTGCCCTTGTTACTACCATAAAGACTGTGTATTTACTACCATAGAGACTGTGTATTTTCGTTTGCAGCTCTACAGATGCTGCTCAACCTGCAGATTACTTTCTGCCCCTTGATATTTCCCCCATAGCTCTTTTAAATTGATATGCCGTGCGGTATTGGAGTGGTATCCTCCTACTTTAAAGGCAAATTCCACGGAAAATCCTAGGGTTAAAGCAATCAATAAAGTTCCGAAACCTACAGGGCCTCCCATTAAGAAGCCCAGGAATAAAGCAGAACCTTCTATAATTCCACGAATTAGCCATACGGGCTTTTTGGTTTTTCGCACCAGTCCTTCCATCAAACCGTCTCTCGGCCCGGCTCCCAGTTCCACCCGTAGATAAAAATAGGTTCCCCATCCGATGAAAAAAACACCGATTAAAATCATGGCAACCGAGGCTAACAGGTGCTCCGGGGTAGGAATATTTACTAAGCCGTCTAAAATATCAATAAACATACCGATAAAAACCATATTCATAATGCTGGCCAGTCCCGGAATTTGTCCCAGGAAAAAGGCAACGGTTAAAATTAGCAGGCCCATTAGTTGTGTAGCCTGTCCCATGGTGATGGGGAAGTAATTCGACAATCCTACGTGAAAAACTCCCCAGGGTGCCATGCCCAATCCCGCATCCCGGGTAAGAAGAATCCCTACGGCAAAAAACATAAAACCCAGGAATAAGTTCGGACTTTTCATTAATACATCCTTAATCGTAATTTTTGCAGCTTTTGTCATTTTGGTCCCTTCTTTCTACTTCTAATTACTGATTTAAATTGATCTTTATGACTTCTTACTTGTTTCTTACTTGTTTCTTACTTGTTTCGCTCCTGCTTATTTATGTAGCAATATATTATTAATATCTAACTATTCCGCTGTTTTCTTTAGAGCACCGAAATAATATATTTTTATTATACCATGTCTCCATAAAATTTCAACTTCTCATTAAAAATTCTTTCTTCCCGGAACCTTTTTAAAATATTTAAATGATTATTGTTTAGTGGTTTATTCAAGTGGGTATACCTAATATTGTTAGCAATTAATACACTGAAAGGGGAAATGAATGATGCAGAAATATGTATGTGTACCATGTGGTTATGTTTACGATCCGGAGGTTGGCGATCCTGATGCAGGAATCGATCCGGGAACTTCTTTTGATGATTTACCGGAAGATTGGGTATGTCCCGTTTGCGGCGTAGACAAGAGCATGTTCGAGCCTGAAGAATAAGAAGATTTCTTAAAAAAAGCACGCTAAAGCCTTCCGGGAGTTCTTTTATCCCGGAAGTTTTTTTGATTTATCGGATATATGTTTAATCACTGATTCAAGTGGGTATATTTGTACTGCTTGTATTAAATACACGGAAAGGGGAAATGAATGATGCAAAGATATGTATGTCTGGCATGTTCTTACGTTTACGATCCCGAGGTTGGCGATCCCGACGCGGGAATTGATCCCGGAACTTCCTTCGACGATTTACCGGAGGATTGGGTATGTCCCGAATGTGGCGTAGACAAAACAATGTTTGAGCCCGAAGAATAAATAAGTTATCTTGAAAAGAACATATTAAAACCTTCTGGAAGTCAATACTTCATAGAAGGTTTTTTTTGTGAACATTTATAGTTTTTCTCTTGTGGGAAGGGCCCAGGATTTCAAAAATTCCGCTATTTGAAAAATCATAAAATAAAAGACCCCCAGGGCTACGATAAACAGGGTAAAACCGATCCCCGCTCGATGAACATTGCCCATGGAGTTCGTGTAGAACTCCACTAAATAATAGGTCAGTCCCGGAAAATAAAACATTCGTTCAATAATTACCAGACTGGAAAACATCATCACCAGAATCGTGGGGAAAGCCCCGAGAATTTCCAACAGAATCCCCCGGAAATAATGTACCCGAAACAACCGATAAGGACTGCACCCTTTGCCTCTTGCCACACGGATATAAGGTTCTTTAGCCATTTCCTGTATGGCTTCCGCAGTGGTTTTTGCAATATATGCTCCGGGGAGCACGGAAATAGCCAATATAGGATAGATTGTATTCAACCAGCTACTGTAGCCGGCATGGGGTATGGGTGACCACTGGTTTCGATATAAATAGGCCCCAAGCATCTGAATCCCCAGCACGACCAGGATCTCCGGCAAGGAAAAGGGAAGGATCTTTTGCAGGGTCTTAAAGGTTCCTTTTTTATGTGCTTTTTTCCGATCCAGAATTCCCTTCGGTATACCCCATAACAGTCCCAAAAGCAGGCCGAAGAAAAATACGGAAAAACTTCTTAGGGCGCTTACCCCTAGTAAAGTTCCCATACTCCGATTATCCAAAGGCACTCGGAAAATCCTTCCGCTGTAAAGCAACAAAAGATTTTCTCCCATATTGTCACGGATTTCCTGCCAGGTGGTATTAATCTGAAAGTCTCCGTCATAATAATCCAGATTAAAATTTACCGGAACACTGGTAATCAGCACCAATAAAGTAATCAATAACAGTAGAAATATTAGTTTTTTCAGACCTCTTTTTACGATTTCCCGCTGTACTTCCCGTCTCATTTAGCGAGCCTCCTTCCCCTTTACATATTTTTACCGGAAATGATCGGTCATGGTAATCATATCCAAAATGAATTGTCCTTGCTTTTCTAAAAATTCGTAATGGATACTATCGGGATCCAGGGATTCATTATCCATAAAAGAATAATACTCCTCACCCACACCGATGGAAAACATGGAACTTAAGGATAGCCCTGCGATCGCTCCACTACCACGCAAATTCATCGTTAAATGGTAACGAAACTGATTACGATCCAGGGTGTTTTGCAAGTCATACATCAATTGTTGAAATTGAATTTGTTGAGCTTTGGAAGTATATAAACTCACCTGTAGACTTCGCTGGGTTTCCTTTGGAATATAGCCGAGATCCAGGTAAGTATAGTTCACTCTGCTATGGGGTATCACAGGTGTACGCATATATCTGTTCGGTTCTTCAATATTCACTTCCGCCCCTTTACCATCCCAGAAAACGAACATCAGGGTTTGTTCCAAGGGTTCAGAAGAGTTTTGCAGGGTTTCGATTAACGTTAGCCCGTTGGCGGCTCCTGTGGCCCTGGTCGGGGATACCGTCCCCTCTTCCTGATAAATTCCGTCGTAACGGGTTCCGATTATCACAAGACTTTCCTTCTCCCCTTTAGCATCGGGATCCGTGATTCTCTCCCAGTTTTCTCCGGGAATAATGCCGATTAAAGTCTCTCCGTGACCTTGTCCCTCCGAAGAGAAGTAATAGGAATCTTCCATCGGACGTAACAAATCTGCAGCTTCCATCTTTTCAATAATATACTTTTGGACTCCATCCGGGCCCTCTTCCTGATCGATGAGGCTTTCCATATGATCACGGGAACGATTTGCATCAAAGGTATAAAGACTTTGGGCTCCGGGATAGATGATAAACCCGATAATCACCAGTACTGCAGTGGTTTTTATCACGATGGGGACCCGGTATTTCTTAAACTTCCCTATTTGCTTCACATAAAGCAGCGGGGAGAGCTGGTGAATTCCCTGTTGAATCCAGGATACAATACGGGACTCTCTTTTTTCAAATTCCTCTTTTAAGCCTTCCCCAACCAGGTTGAAGCCCGTAATCCCCACGAAGAAAAACAGGGAGGGAAAAAGTACCAGCCAGTAATGTCCCGCCCGGATATCAATGGGGGCTCTGGATAAAAGATTGGACCACTCCGCATTTACAGCAGTAAACCACTGGGGTGCGCCATCAATGATCATTGCCCCTTGGCTGGGTCCGATAAAGATCCCGAGAATACTTAATTGAGCCAATAAAAACAATACCAGTCCCATCTCAATAAATCCCCAGCTGATCATGGACGGCGTTAAATGAGGCAAAAGATTTTCTTTAAGAATTTGCCCCTGATGCTTCCCCAGGGCGATTTCCCCCTCTATAAAATCCTCCCCCATTATTCTTTCCGTACGGTCTTCAATCTGTCGGGCCAGTTTGGGCCACCCGACAATGGTTAGTACCACCACAAAAATAGGCATCGCCTGATTAAGGGGCAGATTCCTTATGTATTCAATATTTAGTACAATAAAACTGAAAATCAGGCTGGGGATTGTGGTAAATACCGTGTTAAAAAGTCTTAATCCCCTGGAAAAGAAAGAAACCTTCATCCCGGCCAGTATCCCCACGGGTATGGCTACCAAAAACCGAAAAAAAACCACCAGAATTACGGCCTTTAAGGTCGTGTGGGTTCCATATACCAGTCTTGTCCACAAATCTCTTCCTACTCCGTCAGTTCCCATCCAGGCATTGGGATTGGGTGAATGGGGTGGTCGATGGTATATTTTAACCATCTCTCCCTCCACCTCTTTTTCCTCTACTTGGATACGTTCCTGCTGGGTATTCGGATCCTGGTCCGTAAACCATTGAGGAAAAAAAGCCATGGTTCCTAAAACTATGGCGATGATCCCTCCCATTAGTAACGTAATATTTGTATTTTTCATAACCTGCCCCCTTACTTTTCGGTTACGTTTTTTATACAGCCTCATAGTTTTATACAACGTTCATTTCAAGACTTTCGTTTCATCAATTCCGTTTCATCACGTTCATTCACCAATTCCATTTCATCACTTCCATTGCAGTGATGCACCTACTGATTCCGGAATTAGTGAATTATGAAGCAGACGCTTCCATTCGTGTTAATAAATCCGGCAACAGATACTGATAAAAGGATTCCAGACTTTGTTTTTTCCCTAGAAATTTCCCCGTTATCGCCGGAGCAAAGTACAGGTTCAATAGATGAATCAGCATCTTATCCACCGGGGTCTCCTTGGTAAAAGCCCCTTCTTTGACGCCTTCGATAATCAGTAAATGAAGCATTTCTCCTACGGTGGGGATATGGATTACGTCCTTCGAAGCTAACCGCCCCTCCTGGGAAATATCATGGCTCAGCCCGGGATCCTGCAAAATCTTTTCAAAGCTCTCAGGCAATACGTGGATCAGGTCCGCTCTTGTGTAGGGAAGCTCTTCCAGCATTTTATCTCCCCGTCTGAGAATATGGCGTACAAATTTTGTAAAGCTGTTGGAATATTTATGATCCTCCCGGGCAGTATAGCTAAAAACATACTCAATTCGAGCCTGTACCGAGGTTTTTTGCTGCTTCATTTCCTGAAGATCCAGCCAAAGCATTGCACAAAAATCATATCCGTAATAGGTAAATAAATGCTCCTTCGAAGGAAAATAATTAAAGAACGTTCCCCGGGATATCCCCACTTCTTCACAAATCACATCAATGGTTAAATCCTCTTCCCGTTCCTCTTTGATATATTTTAAAAATACTTCCAGGGTTTTATACCGAGTGTTGGCAAATTTATATTCCCGTTGTGTTAATAAATCATTTTTTTTCATTATTTTTACCGCTCCCTTAAAATTTTTACCGCGCTCTCAATGGTTCATTTCTATACTTTAGTATAATTAATTGTACGTCTTATCCTCTTTTTTGTCAAGAAAAGAACCTAGACCCGTCTGGACCTAAGTTCTTATTTTTTTCAATGATTAACTTTTATTCCGTAATTTCTTCTTCGATCTCGTCTATCGCTTCCCCTCTTTCCAAAAGCGGTGCCATGTTGTCCCAGGCTTCTTCAATACCCAGTTTTTTCAGGGAGGAAAGGGGCATAATCCTGCTTCCCTTCGGCATGTCCAAGGTCTCCCGGATAATCTTAAAATGTTTTTGATACTGACTTCTTGTAATTTTATCCAGCTTTGTGGCCAGTACTAAGGAACCGTATCCAAAGTGTTTTAACCAGTCGTACATTAATTGATCATCCTTGGAAGGCTTATGTCGAACATCCACCAACTGCACTACCTCTTGGAGATTCTCCCGGGTGGAAAGATAGGTTTCGATCATTTTTCCCCAGGAAGCCCTCTCCGGCTTTGAGGTCTTCGCATAACCGTAGCCCGGCAGGTCTACCAGATAAAAGGAATTGTTGATCAAATAAAAGTTGATCGTTCTTGTTTTACCGGGACTGGAGCTGACACGGGCCAGCTTTCGTCTTCCCAGCAGGGTATTAATTGCCGAGGACTTCCCCACATTGGAGCGTCCCACCATAGCAATTTCCGGCAGATCCCCTTCGGGGTACTGCTCCGGTTTTACGGCACTCATCACAATTTCCGCTGTATTAATCTTCATTAGAATCATCCTTTACCAGCGCATGTTCCAGTACCATATCCATATCTTCCACAAATACGAATTCCAGGCTGTCTCGAACATTTTTCGGAATATCTTCCAAGTCCCGTTTATTATCAATGGGTAAAAGGACTTTATCGATTCCCGCTCTTTTCGCTGCCAATACTTTCTCTTTTACGCCACCGATGGGTAACGCTCGTCCCCGTAGGGTGATCTCTCCGGTCATGGCGACGTTTTTGTATACCGCAATATCCGTAAGGGCGGAAATAACCGCTGTGGCCATAGCAAGCCCTGCTGAGGGTCCATCCTTCGGTGTGGCCCCTTCAGGAATATGAATATGAATGTCTTTTTTCGAATGAAACTCCGGATCGATATTGAATTTTTCCGCTACGGATCGAATATAGCTGATTCCCGCCTGGGCAGACTCCTTCATCACATCTCCCAACTGTCCTGTTAATACCAGTTTCCCGGTACCTTTCATCAGGGTTACCTCAACCGATAAGGTTACACCGCCGACACTGGTCCAGGCCAGTCCCCGAACAATTCCCACTTCGTCTCTTTGGTTGATCAGCTCGTAACGGTACAAGGGTTTCCCTAAATATTTTTCAATATTTTTAGAGGTTAGTTTAACACTTTTGATTTTATCTTCTACAATGCGCTTCGCAACTTTCCGGCATACATTGGCAATTTGCCGCTCCAGATTACGAACTCCCGCTTCCCGGGTATAGTAGTTGATCAAATCTCTAAGACCTTTTTCTTCAAATCGAAGATTGCTTTTTTTCAGTCCGTGTTCTTTGATCTGCTTCGGAATTAAATATTTCTCTCCGATATTTACTTTTTCCTCTTCCGTATACCCTGCTATTCGAATGACTTCCATCCGATCCAATAACGGCCTTGGAATACTGTGGGTGGTATTGGCGGTGGTAACAAACATCACATTGGATAGATCAAAAGGAACATCCAGATAATGATCGGTAAAATCTTTATTTTGTTCCGGATCCAATACCTCTAATAAGGCGGACGCAGGATCTCCTCTAAAATCATTGGCAATTTTATCAATCTCGTCAAATAAGAACACGGGGTTCTTACTTTTCGCCTGTCGCATAGAGGTGATGATTCTTCCCGGAATGGCTCCCACATAGGTTCTTCGATGTCCGCGAATCTCCGCCTCATCCCGAATGCCTCCGAGAGACATTCTAACAAAGTTTCGATTCAGGGAACGGGCAATGGATTTTGCAATAGAGGTCTTTCCTACCCCGGGAGGTCCTACTAAACAAAGTATGGGACCTTTAATGGTTTGAGAAAGCTGACGTATGGCTAAGTACTCTAAAATTCTTTCCTTTACCTTCTCTAACCCATAATGATCTTCATCTAAGATTTCTGCGGATTTGGTAATATCCAGCTTATCCTTCGTCTCTTTTTGCCAAGGTAAATTCAATACCCAATCCACATAGTTTCGAATAACTCCCGTTTCCTGGGATCCCGGAGATAGTTTCAGTAATCGGTCAATTTCCCGCAGGACCTTTTCCTTGGTTTCCTCCGATAGTTGAAGTTTTTCCATCTTTTGCTTATACTCTTCCACTTCTTCTACGACGCCTTCATCTTCCCCTAATTCTTTTTGAATGGCCTTTAACTGTTCCCGTAAATAATAATCCTTCTGTACTTTATTCACCTGGTCCTTAACCCGGGTATTAATGGTATTTTCAATTTCCAATACCTGAATGTGTTCCAGTAACAGCTTATAAAGAATTTCCAAACGTTCATCGGGATCAAAGGCACTGAGTACTTCCTGATTTTCCTTCGGACTTAAGGGCACATTGGCGGATACGGTATCTGCCAGACGACCGGGATCTTCAATCTCTGCTAAGGTCACCAGTATTTCCGGGGAAATTTTATTGTTTTTATCTACGTAATCTTCAAAAGTGTCCAATACACTTTTCATCAGGGCTTTTCCCTGGGGAGTTACAGCTTCATCATCAATACTTTCTTCCACTTCTACAACAAAGTAGGGGTCTTCTTGCATAAATTCCAGTATTTCTCCTCGGGATATTCCCTCTACCAGTACCCGAATGGTATCTCCCGGTAGTTTTAGCATCTGTTTGATCTTCGCGATGGTTCCCACATGATAAAAATCATCGGTGGAGGGCATGCTGATCTCCGCCTCTTTCTGAGAAACCAAAAAGATCATTTGATCATGGATCATGGCTTCCTCCAAGGCTTTAATCGACTGCTCCCGTCCCACATCGAAATGCAGAACCATATATGGAAAAATAGACATTCCCCGTAAGGGAATCAGTGGTAATTCCATGGTTTTATGTTTCATTTAAATCCTCCTCGTTTATACAGCCTCATTACTAGGCTGATGGTCGCATTCTATTATATCTTTTCAAACTTCCTTTTTCAAGATGAATACCCTTTTCTTCTACAGATTAACAGTAACTCCCTACTTTTGCAAATGATCTTTCCTTTTTATGAAAAATCCCTTTCTCCCCCTTAGTATCTCCTTCGAATATGTTATAATAATATGCGAGCAGGAAAGTGATACATATTATTTACTCAGGAGGTTCTCTATGTCGAAAGAACGATTAAAATTATTCTATACTTTTTTTAGGGTAGGGGCTTTCACCTTTGGCGGTGGCTATGCCATGGTGCCTGTCATTCAAAAAGAGATGGTGGAAAGAGCAAAGCTGATTGAAGAAAAAGAGTTTTTGGATATTATTGCCGTAGCCCAGAGTCTGCCCGGGGCTGTAGCGGTAAACACTTCGGTTTTTGTGGGTTTTAAGTTATATGGTATTCCCGGCGCATTATCAGCCCTTCTGGGCACCGTGCTGCCTTCAATGATCGTGATTACGATCCTTGCCATATTCTATCAGCAAGTACAAAACATTCAAAGTATTGAATTGTTTTTCCGAGGGGTTCGTCCCGCTATTGTGGCACTGATTTTTATGGCCGCAGTAAAACTGTCCACAAATCTGGAATCTACCCGCTTTAACATCCTACTGGGTGCGGGAGCTTTTATCGGTATTGTTTTTTTTAATATCCATCCGATACTTACCATTATTGCAGCTGCCACCATCGGATTAATACGGGAAAAAAAGGAGGGACATCATGGAGCTTCTTAACATTTTTTTAGTATTCTTACGCATTGGTGCCTTCAGCTTCGGCGGCGGTTACGCCATGCTTCCCTTAATTGAACAGGAAGTGGTCCGAAACCACCAATGGCTGGAACTCAATGAATTTGTGGACATTATAGCCTTATCCCAAATGTCTCCGGGTCCCATTGCCATTAACTCCGCAACCTTTATCGGTTTTAAACATATCGGGTTGGTAGGTGGGATTGTAGCCACCACCGGTGTGGTTGCCTTTTCCTTTTTGATCGTTACCGTAATGGCCAGTATCATTTTAAGACATCGACAGTCCAGTACCATCGAAGGCATTTTTCGTGGAATACGCCCTGCGGTTATCGGTCTGATCGGTGCTGCCTGTGTTTCTTTATTCGAAACCTCCGTGGTGGATCTTCGAACCTTGGGTATCGGTTTATTGGCCCTTGTGATCATTCGAAAGTTTAAGCTTCATCCTATTGCCATTGTTATGATTTCCGGCACCTTGGGAATCCTCTTGTATTCCATTTAGAAGAGGACAGGGGGACGTATCTTTTGTCCTCCTACACTGAAATTTTTTCAGTGAAATTTTTCATTGTAAAAGGATGGTCTGTATAGACCATCCTTTTTAGTGTCTTTGTAAATGATTTGTGTTTATCCTTAGGATGCGTTTTCCGCAGGACTTTCTTCTTTTTCTTCAATTTCTTCTTTGGACTTTAGAATGATGGTTGGTGCTTGTGCATCATTTACGGTTTCCTTCGTGATGATGATCTTATCGATATCATCTCTAGAAGGAATATCGTACATTATTTCATTCATGATGCTCTCGGTAATTCCCCGTAGACCTCTGGCTCCGGTCTTTCGAGTGATGGCCTTTTTCGCAATGGCAACCAATGCATCTTCTTCAAATTCCACATCCACTTCATCCAGTTGGAAGAGCTTCTTGTACTGCTTGGTTAGAGCATTTTTCGGTTCCGTTAAGATCTGAACCAAGGCTGCTTCGTCCAACTCTTCCAAGGTTACCAGTACGGGAATTCGTCCTACAAACTCGGGGATTAATCCGTACTTCAGTAAGTCCTCGGGTTCAAGGTTTTTAAGAAGTTCCTTTTCATCCATTTTGTTGGTTTTGGCCACATCGGCACCAAAGCCCATGGATTTCTTTCCGATTCGGTTTTGGATAACCTTTTCAATTCCACCAAAGGCTCCACCCACAATAAACAGGATATTCTTCGTATCGATCTGAATGAAGTCCTGGTGAGGATGCTTTCTACCCCCCTGAGGTGGAACACTGGCTACAGTACCCTCTAAGATTTTTAGAAGGGCCTGTTGAACCCCTTCCCCACTAACGTCTCGGGTGATGGAAGGATTGTCGGATTTTTTCGATACCTTATCGATCTCGTCAATATAAATAATCCCTTTTTCCGCTTTTTCCACATCGAAATCCGCCGCCTGGATAATTTTCAAGAGGATGTTTTCCACATCTTCTCCTACGTATCCGGCTTCGGTTAAGGCCGTGGCATCGGCGATAGCGAAAGGAACATTCAATAACTTCGCCAGGGTTTGAGCCAGTAAGGTTTTACCGCTTCCTGTCGGTCCAAGCATGGCGATATTACTCTTTTCAAGCTCTATCTCATCATTTTTGGATTCATTGTTGATCCGCTTATAGTGATTGTATACTGCCACTGCCAGGGTTTTTTTCGCATCGTCCTGACCGATAACGTATTCGTCCAGAATCTCTTTAATCTCCTTGGGCTTTGGAAGATCTTGAGCTTCCATTTCCTCGTTTTCTTCAAATTCTTCCTGGATGATTTCCTGACATAAGTCAATACACTCATCACAAATATACACATTGGGTCCGGCAATCAGTCTTTTTACCTGGTCCTGAGACTTTCCGCAAAAAGAACACTTCAATTGCTTTTTCTCTTCATATTTAGCCATATTAACACCTCTCTTATAGGGTTACGGTTTTTGAACAATTACCTTATCAATTACACCGTATTCTTTTGCTTCCTCCGCGTTCATGAAGAAATCCCGGTCCGTGTCTTTACGCATTCGCTCGATGGGTTGTCCGGTTTTCTCCGATAAAATCTGGTTCATATGCTCTCGCATTTTAATAATACGGTCCGCATGGATTCGGATATCCTCTGCTTGACCTTGTGTCCCGCCTAAGGGTTGATGTAGCATAACTTCTGCATTGGGCAGTGCAACTCTTTTACCCTTTGCGCCGGCAGCGAGTAAAAACGCCCCCATGCTGGCAGCCATTCCCACGCAAGTGGTGGCTACGTCCGGCTTTACATGATTCATTGTATCAAAAATGGCCATTCCCGCAGTGATGGAGCCACCGGGACTGTTGATGTAAATCTGGATGTCCTTTTCGGGATCCTCCGCTTCTAAAAAGAGAAGCTGGGCTACCATAAGACTTGCGGTTTGATCATTGATTTCGCTGGTTAAAAAAATAATTCTTTCTTTTAACAGCCGGGAGTAGATATCGTAAGATCGTTCCCCTCGACTGGTTTGTTCTACGACCATAGGTATTAATGCCATGGTTTATTCCTCCTTAGGTTCAATTTTATGAAATTGTGTTTTATACTTTGGTATAAGCGGTTTATCCGCGGTATCAGATATTGGTAAATACAGGTTTTTCAAAAGGGCCACCATGGGCCCTTTTATGGTTGTTATTGCGCTTAATTTTTTCCTGTTGTCTTACCACGTTGTATTTCTGTTGTTTTATGCTTCGCTATCTTCAGCAGTGTCCACTTCTTCAGTTTTTGGTTCCACTTCCACAACTTCTGCTTCTTGAACCAATAGTTCTGCTGCTTTTCGGTTTTTCAGGCTGTCTTTAATATTTTCGATTTCTGCTTCCCCAAGGGTTTCCTTTACTTTGTCCACTTCCTGGTTGTACTGCTCTGCGATTTTCTTAATTTCTTCTTCTACGTCTTCTTCCGTAGGCTCTATGTTTTCAAGTTCTGCAATTTTCTCTAAGGCCAGTTGCGTCTTCACTCGCTTTTCTGCGTCTTCCTTCATTTGTTCCCGAAGATCGTCTTCAGAAGCTCCGGTCATTTCAAGATATTTTTTCAGTTCCAGACCCTGGTATCGAAGTTGCATATCAAAATCTCGAATCATCATATCGGTTTGTCGCTTAACTACGGCGTCAGGAATGTTTACGTCCATCTTCTCGAGCAGCTGGTCCATAACCTGCTTTTCCACTTCCTGTTGCTGATTCTTTTTCTTGCCCTCAGCAATTTTTTCTTCAATGTCTTTTTTCAGTTCATCTAAGGAATCAAATTCGGAAACATCCTTGGCAAACTCATCGTCTAGAGCCGGAAGCTCCTTTTCCTTAATTTCCTGTACGGTTACTTCAAACTTGGCTTCTTTACCCGCTAAGTTTTCAGCTTGATAATCCTCCGGGAAAGATACGCTTACTTCCTTTTCTTCTCCGGCTTTTGCACCGATTAACTGCTCTTCAAATCCGGGAATAAACTGTCCGGAACCTAAGGTTAGTTCATGACCTTCTGCTTTTCCACCTTCAAAGGCTTCTCCGTCAATAAATCCTTCAAAATCTATGGTTAGGATGTCTCCATCCTTTGCTTCCCGATCTTCAATAGTAATCATTCGTGCATTTTGCTCTTGCATGGTCTTCAGTTCCATTTCAATTTCTTCATCGGTTATTTCAAACTTGGTTTTTTCCGCTTTAAGACCTTTGTAGTCATTGATTTCAATTTCCGGCATAATTTCCACTTTCGCGGTAAATTCCAAATCTTTGTCAGGATCAATATTTTCGATGTCGATTTCCGGTTGGTCTACGGGGTCAATTTTTAAATCGTCCAAAGCCTTTTCATAGGCTTTAGGGAAAGCAATGTTGATGGCTTCCTCATAAAAAACTTCCTTGCCGTATCGTTGTTGAATGATTTGCTTCGGTGCTTTACCTTTTCTAAAACCGGGAATGTTGAATCGATGCTTGGTTTTTTTATAGGCTTCGTTTACGGCTTTGTTAAACTCTGATTTGTCTACCATTACCTTTAGGGTAATCTCGTTGTTTTCTTGCTTTACAATTTCTGAACTCATTAAAATGGTCCTCCTCTAAATTTATAGAATTTTCTTTATATACGATGTCCCTTCACATCAAAAAACATCCAGGGGTTATTGGATGTCAAACTTCTTCAAAGGGTACATTCATCTACAAGGTTTATATCTAATACTATCCAATTTTTGTGATTCTGTCAATACATAGATTCAGTTTTTAGAGAAGCCACGGTTTTTTTACAGGGTTTCATTTCTAAGACCCGTCTTCTTCCATTTTTTTTCGCTCTTCTTTATCCTTCTCCGGGTTATATCCGTTATAATGAAGGACCTTTTCAATGGGATGGCGCTCGGTTCTATTTCCATCAAATTTCACTTCATCGGCTTCCCGGTGCTTATCCGATAATTCATCAGGAATTTTATCCGCCAAATAGCCCATAGCCATTAGAGAGATTACTTCCATGTCTTCAGGAATTCCCAAAATTTTTCTCGCTTTACTCGGACTGTACCCCGCTACTAAGTGAGCATGTATTCCCATTTCCATGGCTTTCAGAAGCATAAATCCCGTAGCCATTCCCGTATCAAACTGATGGTACAGGCGACCTTTGATTACGCAGTCAAAATCTTTATGGGAAACGATAGCAATAATTACCGGAGCCAGCTTCATCCAGTAGTTTCCATCTGCAATGGCCGGATACAGTTTTTCAAGATCTTCTTTCGTATCCACCACCACAAATCTCCAGGGTTGATTGTTAAAGCAGGAAGGTGCCAGGGTTCCCGCCCCCACTATTTCTTCAATTTTTTCCCGTTCAATGGGATCCTTTTTAAAACTTCGATAGGACATACGGTTTTCAATAGCTTTTGTAATGTTCATTATTTATTACTCCCTTCTGTGGAATCGGTGTTCCATGGTGTTATTTTTTTTCATAGAACCGATTCTTAATCTAAGGATAAGTATACCCAGTTCATACTTTATTAACCAAATTGCCGCAGCCTTTGAATTTTTTTAGATATTTTAAAATTTATTAGGAAAAAATGCAGATTTTCTTAGTAATCTAGCTTATACTATAATAGAAGGATATTTTTTTAACAGATCAATCCGTCAAGGATAATTTCAAAGGAGGAATGGAAGAATGGATTTAAAAAACATGAAAAAAGAAACACAAATTACCTATGCCGCACCATGCAAAACCACGGGGTCTCATATTCAACCCCTTTACCAGACTTCAACCTTTGTATTTGATAACGCAGAGCAGGGGGCCGCTCGATTTGCAGGAGAAGAGCCCGGTTATATCTATTCCCGTTTGGGGAACCCTACCGTGCGATGTTTAGAAGAAAAGATTGCTTTACTGGAAGAAGGGGAAGACGCCACCATTTACGGTTCCGGAATGGCTGCGGTAAGTGCTTCGATTTTAGCCTTCGTAGAGCAGGGAGATCATATTGTGGCACAGCAGTGTCTGTATGGATGCACTCACAGCTTTTTAAATGAAATGGTTAAGAAGTGGGGCATTGAAGTAACCTTTGTGAACGACGCTTCCGACCCTGAAAACTTTAAAAGAGCCATGCGACCCAACACTAAAATTGTCTATATCGAGTCTCCATCGAATCCGGTGATGCAGTTAACTGACATCAAAGCCTGTGCAAAAATTGCCCATGATCATGATGCAAGACTGATTATCGATAATACCTACATGACCCCCTATTTACAAAGACCGATTACCCTTGGAGCAGATATAGTACTTCATAGCGCTACAAAGTATATCAACGGTCATGGAGACGTGGTAGCGGGGATCCTTATCGGAAGCAAGGAAGATATGGATACCATCCGCATGACTACACAAAAGGACTTAGGCGGGGTAACCAGTCCCTTTGACGCCTGGTTAATGCAGCGGGGCATTAAAACCTTAGCCCTCCGCATGAGAGAACATGAAAAGAATGCCATGGAAGTAGCTAAATATTTAGAGGCTCACCCAAAGGTAAAAAGTATTTTCTATCCCGGACTGCCTTCCCACCCTCAGCATGAACTGGCGAAGCAGCAGGCCGACGGATTTGGCGGAATGATTGCTTTTGAACTGAACGGTGGCATAGAAGCCGGCAGAGTTCTCATGAACCATATTGAAGTTTTCCACTTAGCCGTAAGCTTAGGTACTGTGGATTCCCTTATTCAACACCCCGCATCCATGACCCACTCTCCGGTTCCCGAGGAAGATCGACTGGCCGCAGGGATTACCGACGGATTGGTTCGGGTTTCTGTAGGGATTGAGAATGTGGAAGATCTGATTAATGCCCTGGATCGGGCGCTGAATCTGGTTTAAACTTTTAGGATTTGACTATGCAACGTGACTTTAATAAAAAAACTAGACATCCGTGGATGTCTAGTTTTTTATTTCCTGATAAATTTCATAAAACTCTTCAAAGCTCAGAGACTGCTCTCCATCGGATAAGGCTTCCGCAGGCTTTGGATGCACCTCTACCATAATTCCGTCCGCCCCGGCTGCAAGAGCCGCTTTGGACATCGGAAGGATCAATTCTTTTATTCCGGTACCATGACTGGGATCTGCAATGACCTGAAGTCCCGTTTCTTTTTTTATGATCGGTATCGCGGCAATATCCATGGTGTTTCGAGTATAGGTATCAAAGGTTCGAATTCCCCGTTCGCACATAATAATGTTTTCATTACCTTCCCGCCTGATATATTCGCTGGCCTTAATCCACTCTTCCATGGTAGCGGACATTCCCCGTTTTAAAATAATGGGCTTATCCTGGGCTCCCACGGTTTGAAGCAATGTGTAGTTGTGCATATTACGAGACCCTATTTGAATAATATCCACCGCATCATAAACTGCCTTTAAGTCCTTGCCGTCCATTACCTCCGTGGATGTTATAAGACCCGTCTCTTGTTTTACGGCCTTCATAATCTCTAAGGCTTCCTGCCCCAATCCCTGAAAACTGTCCGGAGAAGTCCTCGGCTTAAATGCGCCGCCTCGAAAATTCTTGACCCCTAAACTTTTTAAGAATTTCCCAGTCTCCATCGCTTGTTCCATACTTTCGATGGAACAGGGTCCTGCAATGATCAATTTTTCTATCCTGCTTTTTCCTTCCATACTTTCACCTCTACAAAAGAGGACAGAGGGACGGAGCTTTTGTCCTCTCTGGTCCTATTGCGATCTATTTATTACTTCTTTTCTTCTTGATACTATCTTCTTGATACTACTTTGCGTAATGTTAGAATCTTTTTCCCATCTAAGATAATATACTATGATTCGGGAAAATTATCAAGTTTTCCTCTTTCTTCTAGTTTTTCTAAGACTAATCTGATTGGTCATGAAATCAGTTCTATATCCGGGGAAAGATTGCCGGAAGGGATCCTTAATCTTTTTTCAAGTACGCCATACCATCGGGATGAATCCCAACTTTTACCCGTTTAATTTCTTCTAAGGTTTCTATATCAATAAAGGAAACATCATTGGTTTTGTTATTGGCTACAAAGGCCATGGAACCTGACTCATTAAAGCACACGCCACCGGGCCAGATACCGATCGGAATTCTTTTGATTTCCCAAGGCACTTCCTCACCTTTCATTTTATGTTTCGTATCAATTACGGATACGTCTCTGGAAAATCGATTGGGAATCAGTGCGTAACGACCATCGGGAGAGAATACAATTCGTATCGGGCAGTCTCCGATCCGTCTTTTAAAGTCGGGCTTTAAGGTTTCCCGGTTCACTACAAACAAGGTGTTATCCTCCTGATTTGCCACATAAACATACTTCCCATCTCTGGAGCAGGCCACGCCTTCCGGTCCCTTGCCTACGGGAAAATGTCCGGTGATTTCTTCCTTTTCCACATCAATGATCGTCACATTATCAGAACCGATATTGGGAACATATAATGTTTTTAAGTCTGGAGACGGCTCCACCATATGGGACAGTCCCTGGAAGGTCGGAAATACCTTCTCAATTTCATCGGTTTTTGTATCAATGATAAAGATTTTTTCGCTATAGGTGGAGGCCACATAGAGCTTGGTATCCTCTTTGACTAAATCCAACCCGTGAGGAAAATTAAAGTCTTCATGGGTAATTCTTTTGACAATTTCCAGGCTTTCATTATCAATGACATCAATGGTATTTCCCAAAGAGCAGGTCACATAGGTTTTTTTCCCGTCCTTCGTTACTACCACTTCATGGGGATTATGATCGGTGTCAATTTTTTTTACTTCCGCCCCCTTTTCAATGTCCACAAAGGAAATGCTGTCTTCATCTTTGTTTAAAACAATCAAGTACTCCATCATAAAAAAACCTCCTTTTATATTGTAAAACATTTGCTGGAAAGTATTTCGTAAATCTAATTATATCATCTCTATCATTTTTCGTCAGTAATTATGGGAGAATTTCAATTAATAACCCTGAAACTGCAACCGGGCTTTTAAATAACAATACTGTTCAAGTGATTTTTTAGGATACATGAATAACTCGCCATAATTGTGGCTAATAGCAGGTTCTAGTCAGTTTTTTAGTTCTGCTTTTTTCGATCTGCTTTTAAGTTACGTTTTCTGGTAGCGCTTTATAGTAGCGATACATGGTAACGTCGCATAGTAACGTTGCAGAGTAATGCCGCAGAATAACGTTGCAGAGTACTGTTGCAGAGTAATATTGTATAGTAACGATTTACAGTCTCATTACATAGTCCCGATTTATAGTTCCGTCATATAGCGACTGGACTCTTACAAAAATAGGAAAAAGAGGACAAAAGCTCCGTCCCCCTGTCCTCCTGTCTGCTCTTTCACGGAGCGATTGTCCTTGCAAAACTGTAAGAGGAGGACAAAAGCTCCGTCCCCCTGTCCTCTCCTTGTTGCAAAAAAAGGAAAAGGAGGACGATTGCTCCGTCCCCCTGTCCTCTTTTTAGACTCGCTTCACGGCGATGCCGGTGAGGTGGTCGTTTAGGTTGTATTCTTCTTCGCACTTTTCAGTAGTGTGGCTTAGTGATACCGCTAAGGTCTCTTTCATGATGTAGGCCTTATGCTTTTCTACGGCTGTTTGGATTTCTTCGCTGCCGCAGTAGGTGATTTCGATGTTATCCAGTACTTCAAAGTCCTGGTTCTTTCGGATTTGTTGTACTTTGGATACGAACTCTCTGGCATAACCTTCATCAATTAAGTCCTGAGTGAGGGTGGTATCCAGGATTACAAACTTGGTACCCTCCATCTCTACGGTAAAGCCTTCTTTTGCGGAGATGTTGATCATCAGATCCTCTTCCGATAAGGTGATCTTTTCACCATCCATTTCCACTTCGATAAAGCCTTCACTCTTGACTTTTTCCACCGCTTTATCGGGATCCAAAGCATTTAAGGCCTTTGGAAGGGCTTTGATTTTTCCGCCCAGTTTCGGACCCGCCACCTTAAAGTTGGGTTTTAGGCTAAAGTTCATATACTCGTTTAGGTTCTCCGTAAACTCCACTTCTTTGATGTTTAACTCTTCTTTCAGTAGTGGGGTAAGACCGTTGATTAAGTCTTTCTTTCTTCCGTCCACGATAATTTTATTTAAGGGCTGTCGTACCTTTAATTTGGATTTCTCTCGGGTGGCCCGTCCAAGACCGACTAAGTCCCGAACCAAGTCCATAGGCTCTTCTACGTCTTTTTGCACCATGCTCTTATCCATTTCCGGATAATCTGCAAGATGTACGGATTCTTCTCCGGTTAAGCTCTGATAAAGCTCATCCGCCATAAATGGCGCGAAGGGTGCCATCAGTCGGGCTACACCATTAAGAATTTCAAAAGTGGTATTGTATACCGCTTTCTTGTCATCGGTTAACTCTGACGCCCAAAATCTTCTTCTGGCTCGTCGGATATACCAGTTGGATAGATCTTCATTCACGAAGTCCTGGATTTTTCGAACGGTTTTGGTTAAATCAAATACCGCAAGGTCCTGATCCACTTCTCCGATTAAGCTGTTGTATTTTGATAAGATCCACTGATCCAGTTCCGGTCGATCCTTGTATTCTACGAAGAACTCCTTGGGATTAACCCCGTCGGTATTGGCGTAAAGGGTAAAGAAATTATACACATTCTCCAATGTTCCAAAGAATTTACTCTTTACTTCTTTCAGTCCTTCAATATCAAACTTCGTAGGGGTCCATGCAGGGGATACATAAAGTAAGTACCACCGCAGGGCATCGGCACCGTATTTCTCAAATAAAACAAATGGATCCACGGTATTCCCTTTGGATTTTGACATTTTCTTCCCCTCTTTATCGAGGATCAGGTCATTCACCAATACGTTTTTATATGGAGATACCCCTTTAACAAAACTGGAGATTGCCAGGAGGGAATAGAACCATCCTCTCGTTTGGTCAATCCCTTCGCAGATAAAGTCTGCAGGGAATAACTCATCAAAGTTTTCTTTATTCTCGAAGGGGTAATGATGCTGAGCAAAGGGCATGGATCCGCTGTCAAACCAGCAGTCGATAACCTCTTCCACCCGATTCATGGTACCACCGCACTGATCGCAGTGAAGGTGTACGTCATCCACATAGGGTCGGTGCAGTTCGATATCATCACCGATCTTCTCTACCGCTTTTTCTTTCAGTTCTGCTCTAGAACCGATGGAGGTTTTATTTCCGCATTCACAGGTCCAAATATTCAGCGGAGTTCCCCAGTACCGGTTTCTGGAGATGGCCCAGTCATTCAGGTTCTCCAACCAGTTACCAAAGCGTTTTTCTCCGACATAATCCGGGTACCAGTTCACACTGTTGTTGTTTTCAATTAACCGGTCCTTGATTCGGGTCATTTCAATATACCAGCTGGGCTTTCCATAATAAAGAAGAGGCGTGGAGCATCTCCAGCAATGAGGATAGTTATGCACCTGTTTTTCCTTCTTAAACAGTTTCCCTTCGCTGTGAAGCCACTTGATGATATCGATATCCACGGATTCGTCCATGACAAATCGACCTTTCCAAGGAGTATCGGTATATTCCCCTTTTTCATCTACGGGCTGCAGTACGGGGAGATCATATTTTTGTCCTACCTGATAGTCATCTTCCCCGAAGGCCGGTGCAATGTGCACAATTCCCGTACCGTCATCGGTGGTAACAAAGTCCGCCACGGTTACGAAAAATGCTTTTTTATCCGGTTTCACAAAGGGCATTAACTGTTCGTATTCCATATGTTCCAAATCTTTACCGGAAAGACTTTCCAGTACTTCATAATCCTCGCCTACCACTTTGGTCGCCAGGGTTTTTTCCACATAATACACTTCCTCATTGGTTTTCACTTTTAAGTAGGTATGGTTGGGATGCACGGCCAAGGCAACGTTGGATGCTAAGGTCCAGGGGGTTGTGGTCCATACTAAAAAGTACTCATCATGACCTTTTCGCTTGAATTTAGAGGTTACCGTATTGGATTTGATCTCCTTATATCCCTGGGATACTTCGTGGGAAGCCAGTCCCGTTCCACATCTCGGACAATAGGGAAGAATTTTATGGCCTTCATAAATGAAGTCCTCTTTAAAGAATTTATCCAAAATCCACCATACAGATTCGATGTAGTTATTATCCAGTGTGATGTAGGGATTGTCCAGATCAATGGAGTAACCCATTTTTTCGGTCATATCCCGCCACTGCTTTTCATAGGTAAATACGGAGTGTCGGCATTGATCGTTGAATTTCTCCAGTCCGTATTCTTCAATTTCCTGCTTATTAGTCAGTCCTAATTGTTTTTCCACTTCAATTTCCACAGGAAGTCCATGGGTATCCCATCCCGCTTTACGCTTTACCTGATAACCTTTCATCGTCTTGTGACGACAAACCGAGTCCTTTAAGGTTCTGGAAATCACATGATGAATCCCCGGCTTTCCATTGGCTGTGGGAGGTCCTTCATAAAACACAAAGGGCTTTTTCCCTTCCCGGTTTTCGATACTCTTGTCTAAAATTTTGTTGGAATTCCAAAATTCCGTTACATTCTGTTCTCTTTTAGCAACGGGATCCTTCGGTAAAGCTTTAAATTTTTTCACATTGCATCGTCCTTTCTTTCGTTCTTTTTTAACTCTTTTCTAACCATTTCTCTACATATTACCTATGCAGTGCTCGCTGTTCCCTTACTCAGTACTTACTGTTTCTTACTCAATGCTTACTGGTTCCTTCTCAATGCTTCTGTTTACTGTTCAGCACTTCTGTTTACTGTTCAGCGCTTCTGTTTCTTACTCAAAAATTGCTGTTTTACAATAAAGTATTTACTGTTTCCTGCTTCATTTTGATGATAATTATCCTGTTTGTCAGGATTTAATAAATGGTCCAAATAAAAAAAGTCCCTAAGAAATAAACCTTAGGGACGATGGATTCGCGGTACCACCCTGATTACAGAAAACTACTTGCCCGGTCCGACTAAAGATCAGTCAAAAACGGCATAGTTTCCTATCACTTTGGGGAATGTAACGTATTCTGACGGATTCCTTTACTCTAGCCTCATCGGCTTCTACTCCCTACAATCTCATGAATAAAGACTGTATTGAAAGTAAAACCGGAGAAGTTTTCCAGGAATCGGTTCGGGGATGATCTTCATATAATCCTTCATTGCAACCTTTCAGCCTGGAGTTGCTTCTCTTTAAATAAAGGGGTTATATTACTCTTCCCGTCTAAACCTTTTGATTATTCTTAAGTTTAATCTATTGTACACAAAATACCAGTCCTCTGTCAAGAAAAGAACTTAGGATTTCACCTCAATCATCATCAGGGCCACATCGTCTTCAAAATCCCCGTCCTCAAATTTTCCGAAACTTTGAATCATAGCTTTCATAAAATCTTCCTGACTATTTTTAATCAGTCCCTTATGTTTTTTCATCTCTTCAAAAACGGTTTCATGGCTGTTGGAACTTCCTCCTTCACCCATTTTGGTTTCATATAACCCGTCGGTATAGGCAATAATAAAATCCCCGGGTGAAATATCCCTAGTTACGTCTTCATAATCCGTATCTTCAAACACTCCGATTAAAAAACCGTTTTGCTCCAGACTGATCACTTCGTCTTCATGACTTTTATATAGACCCGCATAGGGATGTCCTGCATTGGCATAGGTCAAGCGATCTTTTTCAATCAGACCCACATAGGCGGAAAAACAAAGATGTCGATTATCACTCATCATATGATAAAAAGTATGATTGATGTGCTCTAATACCTCTTTCGGGGTTTTGCTCTCCTGAATTACATGATTAAAAATCACTTTCACCATAGAGGATACCATGGCTGCAGCCACACCATGACCGGTTACGTCTGCGATCATAAACCATACCTTGCCCTCAGCTTCTACACAATCATGAAAATCTCCGCCGATTTGACTGGAGGGAATGTATTTGCTGGTAACCCGCACTCTTTTCAGATCCTGCTTATCCGTAATCAGGGCTTTTTGTAAAACGCTGGCGATTTTCATCTCCTGCATCATTTTCTCATTGGCCCTGACCAGTTCCTTTTTCTGCTCATAAAACTTCAAAGCATTATGCACTTTTAACGGGATAATTACCTTCATCTGATCCGGTGTAATGGGCTTTGTGAAGTAGTCTATCGCTCCAAGGGTCAGAGTCTCCTTAATACTTGCCATGTCATCCACCGCAGAGTTTACGATCACGGGAATATCCATTAATTCCTCTTGCCCTTTGATCTCACGGAGCACCTGATAACCGTCTTTTCCCGGCATCATTAAGTCCAGGATAATTAAGTCGATCTCTTTTTTCGAGAGCATTTCCAGGGCTTGAAATCCATCCTCCGCTTCATAAAAGGATACTTCCTCCACACTGTTTTTCAAAACTTTCTTCATCAGTTTTCGATTTACCGGCATATCATCCACAATCAATACATTATAATGCATACTTTATCCCCCTATCCATCAATCTTCATTCCTATTCTTTAAATTGTATCATAAATTCCATTAGATTTCTTTGATTCTTATTATTAGGATTTTGCCTGATTCCAGCTGATTTGTTTGTTTTTAAAAAAAGCCCCTAATTAAAGGGGCTTTTCATTGAGGAGCTACCCGAAGAGTAGCCAGGTGATACCTAAAAAGAATAAGATGACAAGAATTAAAACCGGAATGGCATACATTCCAAAGGCAATCATCATCGCCAGGAAGTCACCTTTTTCAAGTTCAACATCTCTTTTATCTTCATCGATTTCTTTTTTCTTGAATACTTTATTTCTTCCTTTTTTCGAAGTATTTTGTTCATCATCTTTGGAAAAGGGATCTCGCTTAAACATTTAAACCTCTCCTGCAAAGTGACAAGCTACGAAGTGGTCCTTTTCATATTCTCTGAACTCCGGTACTTCTTCCTTACAAATGTCCTTCATATAAGGGCACCGTGTATGGAACTTACAACCGGAAGGGGTGTTGATATTACTTGGAATTTCCCCTTTAATCGCTTCCATCTTTTTAATCTTCGTCGGATCCGGCTCGGGAATTGCAGCCAGTAACGCTTTTGTATAAGGATGAAGCGGTCTTTCATATAATGCATCTTTGTTGGTAAGCTCTACTAAAGAACCTAAATACATTACTCCGATTCGGTCACTGATGTGCTTTACAACACTCAGGTCATGAGAAATAAACAGATAGGAAAGACCAAACTCGTCCTTCAAGCTATTCATCATATTCAATACCTGAGACTGTACCGATACATCCAGAGCAGATACCGGTTCATCCGCAACGATAAAGTCCGGATTTAGAGCCAGTGCCCGGGCAACCCCGATTCGCTGACGCTGCCCACCGGAGAACTGGTGAGGATAACGGTTTACGTGATAAGATGCCAATCCACACTTCTCGATAATTTCGATAACTCGTTCCTGATATTCCTCACCCTTTTTAACCATTTTATGAGTAAGCATGGCTTCTCCCACAATGGAGTTTACATTCATTCTTGGATTCAATGAACTGTAAGGATCCTGGAATATCAACTGCATTTGCTGACGCAGATATTTCAGTTTATGGCTGCTGAGATGGGAAATATCATTTCCTTTGAAAATAATTTCTCCATCCGTGGGTTCATACAGTCGCACAATGGTTCTTCCCAATGTGGATTTTCCACAACCGGATTCCCCTACCAAACCTAGGGTTTCTCCTTTATACATGATAAAAGAAACATCATCTACGGCTTTTACTTGGAAGGGTTTTTTAAATAGCCCGGCGCTAACGGGAAAATATTTTTTAACATTTCGAACTTCAAGAATCGGTTCTCGGTTATCTAACTTTTCTCGCATATTCTATTTCTCCCCCTCTTCCGCATACAGATAGCAACTCACCGTATGATTTTCGTTGATTTTATAGGTATCCGGGTGTTTATGCTTACAAATTTCCATTCGTTTGTCACATCTCGGCTCGAAGTAACAACCTTTCGGTAATTCGAAGGGACTTGGTACCGTTCCTTCAATGGTATTTAACTCTTCCCGGTTTTCATCCAATCGAGGGATGGAGTTCAACAGACCAACAGTATAGGGATGTTTCGGATCACCGTAAACTTCTCCTACCGGAGCAGACTCTACAATTTTCCCGGAATACATAACCAATACATGGTCCGCCATTTGGGCAACTACCCCTAAATCATGGGTAATCATTATAATCGCCGTGTTGGTTTCGGTTTTCAATCGATTCATCAGTGCTAAAATTTGAGCTTGAATTGTAACGTCCAGAGCGGTTGTAGGCTCATCGGCAATTAACAGCTTGGGATTACAGGCAAGAGCCATAGCGATCATTACCCGTTGACGCATTCCACCGGATAATTGGTGAGGATAGTCATCAATCACCTTTTCAGCTCTGGGAATACCTACTAATTGTAACATTTCAATTCCAACATTTTTTGCTTCTTTTCGGGACATGTTCCGATGCAGAATTAAAGCTTCACCGATCTGGTCTCCTACTTTAAATACAGGGTTTAAAGAAGTCATGGGCTCTTGGAAAATCATCGAGATTTCATTTCCTCGAATCTCACGAATTCTTTTATCCGTAGTTCCTACCAGCTCTTCACCTAAAAATTTCACGGAACCGTCTACAATCTTTCCCGGTTTCTCAATTAAGTTTAATATACTCATGGCGGTAATGCTTTTACCACATCCCGACTCTCCTACAACACCAAGGGTTTTCCCTTCATGAATGGTAAAACTGTTACCGTCTACCGCCCGTACCACACCTTTGTCGGTAAAGAAATGAGTTGTCAGATTTTCTACTTTTAATATCTCTTTCATATCCACACCTACCTAATCTCTTTTGGGTCGAAAGCATCTCGAAGACCTTCACCTAATAAATTTACACTTATAACGGTCAGCATAATCATCATACCCGGTGGAACCCAGATCCATGGATAATTCTGGAATACTGTAGAGTTCCGGGCTGTCTGTATCATATTTCCCCAACTTGGCATTGGCGGTGTAACTCCCAGTCCTAAGAAGGACAGTCCCGCTTCCAGAAGGATCGCTCCCCCCATACCAAGCGTGGCACTTACAATAATATATGCCAAAACGTTTGGCAGTAAATGCCGAACGATTCTTGAAGTATCGGAAATACCTAGAATTTCCGTGGCTTGCATAAATTCCTGCTCCCGAAGGGAAAGAATTTGTCCACGAACCACACGGGAAAGCCCCGGCCAACTAAGGATACCTACTACGAATACTACTACGAGCATGGTTTGATCCGATGGCACCCAGCGCATGGCTGCGGAGATTACCATCATCATCGGCAAGAACGGTATGGACTGCACAATTTCCGCAAAACGCATCAGAAATCCGTCTATTTTGCCTCCATAATATCCTGCAACCCCTCCTACTAACGTTCCCAGGGTTACTGTTAAAAATGCGGATAATACCCCGACCATCATGGAGATTCTTCCTCCATAAAATAATCGAAACATTACATCCCGACCCTGTCGGTCCGTACCCAGTAGGTTTTCTCTTGAAGGAGGCGCTTCAGAATTCGCCAACTCAAACCCATGGGCTCGTAAATCTACAAATATGGTTTCTCGAATCACTTGCCCCGTAGATACGCCTTCAACGCCACTCCACAGGTTAAAGGTATAAATCATCGGAATAATAATTACTGCAAGGACGATAGCTAAAAAGCTTACTCCACCGACTACAGCTATTTTATTTTTCTTAAATCGTTTCCACGCAATCTTCCAGGGACCTTCCGGCTTCAAGCGGGGAGCGTTTACAGTTTCTTCTACTTTTACTTCAGACATAATTTCCCTCCTCCTACTTTACTCTGACTCTAGGATCTGCAAGCCCATAAGAAACATCGGCTAAAAGATTGCCCACTACTCGAAGGACCGCATAAAAAACTAGAGTTGCCATAACAAGTGATAAGTCCTGACCGGTAATACCACTTAGTAATACTCTTCCGATCCCCGGCCATAGGAATACGGTTTCCAGTAGAATTGCTCCACCGAATAAAGATGGTACCCACATCCCAAGAATTGTGATTAGGGGTAATAATGCATTTCTAAAGGCATGTTTGTAAATTACCACTTTTTCCGTTAATCCTTTGGATCGCGCAGTTCGAATATAGTCTTGGTTAATTACCTCGATTACAGAGTTTCTCGTGTAACGGGTAAGTGTTGCTAAGCTTGTCATAGTTAGTACGGTAACCGGCAGTAACATATGTGCGCCTACATCCGTGATATTTTGCCACAAGTTATCATAACCACGTACCGCCATTATGGACGTTCTCATTCCGTTTAACGGAATCCATTCGATATTCCTTGCAAAGACAAAGATTAAGATCAATGCAAAGAAGAATGTGGGCATGGATACCCCCGCCAACGAGAATACCGTAAAGAAGTTATCAAATAAGCCATACTTTTTCACCGCGGATTTTATACCCACGGGTATGGCAATAAGTAATGCGAATATCAATGCAAATACGTTCAGTAAAAAAGAATTCCATATAAATCCGAAAATCACATCACTAACTTCTGAATTATAGGTCTGGGATCTTCCTAAATCCCCGGTAAGTACCCTGCCTAGCCAATAAATGTATTGTACAAATAGGGGTTCATTAAGCCCCAGTTCTTCACGAATTTGTTCCTGTCTTTCAGGAGATACTTCCGAGCCTACTCCTAAATAAGCTTGGACCGGATCTCCCGGCATTAGGTCCAGTACAAAGAAAATCAACAAAGAGATAATCAACAATGTTGGAATTAATTGCAATAGACGTTTCCCTAAGAATCTTAGCATACCCTTCACTCCTCAATATGTCGTCTAGTAATATTTTAAATTATCAAAAAACTCTCCATTCTGACATCGAAGGCAACCCCGCAACATTTGCGGAATTGCCTTTCAATGTTTTTTTACAGAGTCTAAGTCCTAAGGCTCAGTCTCTTTATTAAGTTTTAATTTCCTGATTTTTTAAATTTTACTCTTCAATTCTTGCATGTCGCATTGCTGCTACCCAGTTGTAAATACCATGCGTTTCGAAGTCTACAAGTTTTTCATCATAGAAGTCAAAGTAGGTATTCGCATATACAGGCATGAATGCTGCATCTTCAGTTAAGATTTCACCGATTTCCTGGTATACAGGAATCGCTTCTTCTTGATCCATAATTCTTTCAGCATCGTCCATCATTTGGTCCAACTCTGGGTTAGAGTATCTGGAAGTATTGTTCTGTCCGGATCCGATGTGTCTGGAGTGGAAAGAACCTTCTACAGTACCATGAGGGTCATAGCTTGTAATGGTTGTTGCCAGGAAGAACATGCTCCACTCTTCAACGTTAGCATCAGAGTCATAGATTACTGTATCCAGGATAGAGTTAAATTCTTGCTGTGCAATGTTTAATTCGATGTTTAGACCGCTACCCCAGTCTCGTTCCCACATTGGTACTAGAGTTTCAAGGATATCGTGATCAGGCATGGTTAAGATATAAAGAGTTAAGGTTTCGCCGTCTCGCTCTCTAAATCCGCTGTCTCCCACTACCCAACCGGCATCGTCAAGGATCTGTGCTGCTTTATCCAAGTCAAAGTCGTAAGAAGCGATAGAGTCTACCCATTCGTCAGTTACTGCCCATGATTCTTGAGAATATGGGTGGAATTGAGTTGAAGCATAACCTTGGAAGTATTCGTCTACGAACTCTTCTAAGTTAAAGGAATAGTAAAGCGCTTGTCGCACTTCTTTTTCCGCTGTAGGACCAAATTCGTTGTTGGTCTTTACATAGCCATATCCACTTCGTGGGTAGCTGTTTAAGTTAATGTTTTCAGCAGCCTCTGCGTCCCGAATGTTATCAGGGTCGATTTGTCCTGCTAGTAAGTCTACAGAACCGGATAGTAAGTCATCCATTTCTGTTGTCATTTCAGTTGCTTGAATCATGATCTCTTCCACTAGGAATTGATCTTCATACAGATAATTCATGTTTCTTTCCAGGAATACATACTCTTCAGGAGCAAAATCCACTAAAGTGTATGGTCCGGAACCAATTGGTTCTGCACTAAGTCCTGTAACGCCTTCCGTATCATTATAGCTCATTGCTTCGCCATAATAATGTTCTGGCATAATGTGGAAAGTAGTGTTAGCGATGTTTGTTCGTAGTGGCTCTCTAAAAGTAAACACTACAGTGTAATCATCTTCTGCTACTACTCCAGGGAAATCTTCAGTTTCGCCGTCAGCATACTCAGCGTAACCTAGAAGTCCGTCTGCTAGAGAACCATATCGTCCGGTGTAGGATGGGTCAGAAATAAGTTTGTAAGACCATACTACGTCGTGTGCCGTTACAGGCTCACCGTCGGAGAATACATTGTCTTCGTTCATGAAGAAAGTTACTTGTGTACCGTCATCACTTACTTCCCAGTCATCTGCTGCATCCATTACCCAGTTACCGTCGATATCTCGGGTCATAAGAGTTTGGAATGTTAAATCTACAACATAACCGTCATAAGTTGATGAATAATACGCAGGGTTAAAGTTACCGGAAATTTCCGTTACCCCGACGGTTAACAATCCACCAATTTCATGTGTTGCTTCTTCTTCTTCGTCGTCGCCTTCTTCGTCTTCGCCGTTCTCTCCTTCTACTGCTTCGCCGTTGTCGTCACCGTTGTCTGGCTCATCATCTGTTCCACAAGCTGCAAGGAACAAACTCATCACCATTAGCAAGGCCAATAGCAAAATTAACTTTTTCTTCATTCATACTCCTCCTTTAAAAAAGTTTTTAAAACAAATATTTTAGCGAGTAAAATATTTAAACACATTATATAATCATTTAAATTTTCTGTCAATATTTTTCAGGGTGTTTCGAGGCCCTTAATTTATGCATTTTTTGTAAGCTCACCTTTTTCAACATGTATAAAGATCTCTGTTCATAAAAATTTTTTTTTATTTTTGAGGTTTTAAAATCTTTACAATTGATCATCAACCGAAATAACAAATGGATCTTCCTTCATTTGCACGGTCTTTTCCCAATTAGTTGAATTTTTATACTATTTAGTTGTTTTTTTAACTAAGGCAAATTCCTCATAAGTTCTTGTATTTTTTCAGGTTCTATGGTATATTTATTTCTAGGCATAGGAATTGTTTAATATTTCTGAATTCATTTCCTATCTTTTTTTAATACTACACTATATAGGTAGTTGCAGAATAGGATTTTAAGGATTATGTTGAAGTTATCCACAGAAGAAAAATAGAAGGAGTATGAAAATGGG
>Ga0194136_1000096_pt1 | contig 52329 bp, 52 predicted proteins | sample TARM_MetaG_T3A_1_FD_134023 | JGI IMG/M metagenome (GOLD analysis project Ga0194136, IMG submission 134023) | Freshwater microbial communities from Pennsylvania, USA, analyzing microbe dynamics in response to fracking - TARM_MetaG_T3A_14 (version 2) | ecosystem: Environmental > Aquatic >...
AAAGACTCTTCAAACGGGCTCACATCTAAAAGTTTGCTCCTTGTCGGGCAGTATATATTCCGTAAAAAGTAATTTTAAATTAGAAAATCATGATATCAACTGGTTTGTTGAATAATTCGGGATGAGGCTTATAATTAAGATATAAAATGTTTGATCAATTCTTTCACCTGCAATTATTTATTTCATCCAATCTATTATATCAGAGGATCCGCTGATTTTTTGCTCCTTCTACACAATCTGTTCTGGTTTTCCAAAGTTCTCCCTCTATTTTACAGAAATTTTACACTGCCAAGGGAAATGCCTCTACGCATCCTCTGGAAAGACCTTTATAATAGACTTATATCTATGCTAAATGAAAATACTTATGGAGGTAGATGATGAAAATATTCGCACACAGAGGCAATTCCTCAGTGTATCCAGAAAATACTATGCCCGCCTTTCAATCAGCCATAGACTTAGGGGTTCATGGCATTGAAACAGATGTCCACTTGACCAAAGATGGCATCTTGGTGTTGACCCACGATGAAGATGTGTCACGGGTGTCCACGGGACAAGGTATGGTGAAAGACATGACACTACAAGAGCTGCGCGCTTTAGACTTTGGTTCTTGGAAAGGTGAAACTTTCCAAGGAGAACGAATCCCTACTTTAGAGGACCTTTTGGATCTTCTAGAACCCCATGACCTGATGCTCAACATCGAAATCAAAATGGGCTTTGTACTCTACCCTGGCATCGAAGAAAAACTGCTAGAAACCATTGAAAAAAGAGGCTTCCTCTCCCGAATCATTTTCTCTAGCTTTAACCACTACTCTTTGGTAAAGCTCAAGTCTTTAGCACCTACAGCTTTGATGGCCTCTCTTTATCAGTGTGGTCTCTATGAGCCCCACGTCTATGCCAAAACCATCGGGGCTGATTTTATCCACCCTTATTACTTGGCCATGGACCCAAGTTTACTACCAGCCTTAAAAAAGGAAAACATCGGGGTCAACCTGTGGACGGTGAATACCCCTCAGGCGGTCGAGACTTATGTAGCCATGGGCATTGATGGCCTCATCACAGACCACCCAAAAGAACTCATCGAAACTTTAAGGAGCTTATAATATGGAGCAAAAACTAAACTACAAAAAGACCTTTATCCTAGGCTTCGGCTTTTTTGCCATCAGCATCACCTGGAGTGTCTATAATGCCTTTATGCCACTACTCCTGGGGAACTTCTTATCCAGTGCCACCATCATCGGCTTTATCATGACCATCGACAACTATTTGGCGATATTCATCCAACCCACCGTGGGATTTTATTCAGATCGCATTCATACAAGATTTGGTAGGCGCATGCCCTTCATTATGATTGGAATGCCTCTGGCTGCGGTTTTTATGTTTTTAATTCCCCAAACCAGCTCTCTCTATGGGCTGATCTTTGCCCTCCTCTTCATGAATCTGTCCATGAGCCTATACCGCTCTCCAGTCATCGCCTTGATGCCAGACATCACCGCCAAGCAGCATCGGTCAAAGTCCAATTCCATCATCAACTTCATGGGTGGTATCGGTTCGCTCATCGCCTATGTCATCGGTGGAAAGCTCTTTGAGATGAATGAAGGCTATCCCTTTATTCTCTCAGGGTTTCTTATTCTCTTCTCCTTCACTGTGCTCTTCTTAAGAATCAAAGAAAAACGAGATGTACTGCACTACGAGGCAGCAGAAGAAAAACGAAACCTCATCCAAGGCCTTGGCATCGCATGGCAAGATCGCAATGCTAGAAATCTTCTCTTTGCCATTTGTAGCTGGTTCATTGCCTATAATGGCGTAGAAACCTTCTTCACCAAATATGGCGTCAGTTATCTGGGCATCACCCCTTCTCAAGCTACCTTGACCCTCTCTTTTATTTCCGTGAGTTTTCTCATCTTTGCCATTCCCGCAGGACTCATTGGGACAAAGATTGGCAAAAAGAATACCATTCGCATTGGCGTGGGCTTTGCCGTGCTCCTGATGCTTGGGATTTTCTTCTTGAAACCTGAAATGGATTATACCCTCCCCCTCATGAGAGTCCTCTTTTTAGGCGTCGGTTTTGCTTGGGCATCCATCAACATAAACTCCTATCCTTTGGTAGCCGATATGAGTCCTTTGGGCCTACTGGGTACCTATACCGGTGTCTACTACCTGTTTTCCTCCCTAGCCAACATCATCTCCCCAGTACTTTTGGGTGGACTCATTGATGTCTTTGGCTATCATATCGTCTTCCTCTATGGTGCTTCTTTCTTCGCCCTGGCCTTCTTCTTCATTAGTCAGGTCCATGATAAGCGTGAGGAAAACAACGTCTTGCAAGAAAAATAAGTGCATGCTCAACCTAAAAAAGCCCCTGAGGGACCATGGCATCCTAGCCAAAGTCCTCCAGGGGCTTTGCTCATTTTGCTTTTAAACCTTTGTCTTACTTCTTTTCATACACCGTGAACACAAGGCCAATGCCTGAGGCTTCATCCACCGCTTCCTCTCTAGATACTTCTTGAAAGGCCGACAGCTCCTCTAAAGGAAAGAACGTGTCTCCTTCATAGTCTTTCTTCACATAAGTAACATAGAGCTTCGTACATTGGGGCAAAAAAGCTTTGAAGAGCTCTCCTCCCCCAATGATGAACACTTCCTCTTGGACTTCTTTATATGAGAGAATCTCCTCTTCATCATGAAGAAGGGTCACCCCCTCTGGCACTTCATAGTTTTCATTTCTCGTGAGCACCACATGGGCACGACCCGGTAACACCCCCGGTAAAGATTCAAAGGTCTTTCGCCCCATGATCATCTTCTTGCCCATGGTGACTTTTTTAAAATACTGAAGATCCTTAGGGATCCGCCAAATAAGTGTGCCATCTTTTCCAATGACACCTTTATCTGTGGTGGCCACTATCATGGATAACATTAGACAGACACCTCCATTTTGATTTTCCCCAAATGCTCATACCCCTCCAGCTTAATGTCTTCTATGGTGAAATCATAGAAGTTTTTCACCTCTTTATTCAGCCATAGTTTGGGGCCTTTAGGAGCTTCCCCTCGGCTTAGTTGTTCTCTCATCCCCGGCACCTGATTGTCATAAATGTGGGCATTGTTGATCACATGGGTAAAAAGTCCTGGTTCATGGCCAGTGACCTGGGCAATGAGATGCACCAGCACCGCATACTGGGTCATATTAAAGGGCACCCCCAAAGGCATATCCCCAGAACGCTGAATGAGCATACAGTTGAGCTTCCCATCGGTGACATCCCATAGGGTCATGAAGGCACAGGGATATAAGGACCCTCCTTCTAAATGGGGAATTTGCCAAAGGCTCATGATCATTCGACGGTCTTGAGGATTGTTTTTCAGGCTGTCAATGAGCTTGTCCACTTGGTTGTACTCTTTCACCACCCATCCATAGGAGGTGCCAATGGTCCCATCTTCCTTGGCCCATTGATCCCAAATATGGACATTCTCCTCTTGTAGCTTAATCACGGAGTTGGATTGCTCTTTATAGATCCACAAGAGCTCCTTCACCGCGGTCTTAAATCCCACAAACTTGGACGTTAAGATGGGAAACTCTTTGGACAAGTCAAACTGCATGATTTTATGAGGCAGTTTATAGGTGGGCATCCCTGTACGATTGTCATCAAAATATCCTTTTTCTAAAATCTCTTCCACGATCTGAAGATACTGCGTATCTGCACCATTCATCTTCATATCCCCCTTTCTCCTCTTCCTCTACCCGCTATTATACAAAAAATGACCTGAAATTTATACACATTTTGCCTTTCTCCTTAGAAAAGCTTTTTTCTCCCCGATAACGAAAAAGCGCCAAACCAGCATCTCAACTCTGGTTTGGCGAAGCACTTTTCCTGTATTTGCTATTAAGGAGCTATGTTGTATCCATTAGGGGCTATCTACTAAAGACTACTGGTAGGCCTAGTCTGCAAGGATTCTTTTTTCTCCTGTGAGCTCACGGATGCCCTTGACGTTTTGAGTCACTTCTAAAGTACCCAAATACTTTCCATGGTCATCTCTCACGGCATAATAGTTGATGAGGATAAACATGCCCCTGGAGTTGATCCAGAAGCTCTCCTCATCCTTGACCCCTGCTTTGAAATCTTCCAAAAGCCTTTCTACGGTGTTGACACTGTGCGGAGGATGACAGTTTTGCACCGTCCGCCCAATGACGGACTTGGTTCTCGCAAAAATTCTCTCTTTGGCCAGGTTAAAGTACTTTACCGTATCTTTGTCATCGATGAAGGTGATGTCCACAGGCAAAGTATTCATGATTTTCTCCAACTCTGTCATGGACAAGAATCCAATGCCAAATCGAATGTTGCCATCAGGCAGGGAAGACTTTTCTTCTTTCTTCTGCAATCCACCGATGAAATCTACACGATTGGGGGCCCATTTCCCTTCTGGCGAAACGATACAGTATCCAATCTCTTCACTGTCCTCTGCAATGGCCAACCATTCGTCTTCTGTAAAGACTTCCAAAATCATAGGAATGAGAATTTGCTCTTCCTTAAAAATCATTTCCTTGATCTTTGTGATGGTCATGGGGGCATGTTCTTTCAAGGCTTCTCTGTCTTCTTCCACAACCATTCTCTTCATGTCTTTGATGGCTGCACGAATCTCATCATCTACCCCCCACATGACTTTTGGCGGTGCACTCATGCCATACTTCTCCATAAAGGGGAAGATGACATTTTCTTTTCTTGAATAATGCTTATCAATGTCCCAAAGAAGGTTGATGTCTGAGAGTAGCATATTCTTCACAGGGGCTTCTGGATGGTTTATAAATGCATCCATCTTAGGCTCTATGTCCTCTTCTAGAAGAGACGTGAGGGCATAGTTTTCCTCTCGAAGTACCCGTACAGGGTGCCCAATGCTCTCCTCTTCTTTACTTCTTGTATGGACTTCATCCACGGATCCCTTGAAGATGTCTGCATGAACATCACAAAGGCGTTGAATCTCTTCAACAGGCATCCCATCTTGAACCAAATTTTGTTCCATTTGGGTGATTTCAAAGGAGGATACCCCAGTGAAGTTGGCCCGGAACTCTTTTTTCACCTCTTCTGGGTCTACCCCATCATGAAGCTTTAAAATCATGCCTTTCAAAAGCTCTTGTCTTTTACTCTTATTGTCCTGTCCAGTTTCTCGATTGTTGATTACGTCGCTCATTGTTCCCTCCATTTTAGATTTATTCCATCACGGTAATTCCCTGGTCTCGAAATGCTTGTAGGATTTTCTCCAGAGAAACATCTTTTGCTTTGGCTACTTTGGGCAGTGTCATCACTCTTCCCACGGTCTTTAGCATCATGGGATTGGTAATTTGATCGAAGCCAAGCCCCTTTAAAATATCCACTGCCTCTGGATGCTTGGTGACGATTTTTTCAATGCTATCTTCTAGGCCTATGGTCAAGTGGTTCACACTCCTCTCTTTTGTCTACTTCATTATAAAAGCAACTGCTTTTATAAATCTTTGACCTATATCAAATTTATTTCCTTAGTTTTTCACAAGAACAACTAAATCATATCATTTTACTCGGGATTTGAAAAGAGATTTCCTAAAAAACCTTTTCTTTACTTTTTCTTCACCAAAAAAAATTGTTTTCCAGTATAATTTAATTATAGATAGAATATTCTAAACATGCAAGGAGGGATCTGAGATGTCATGAGTTGTTTTCTATCACAAACAATTCAAGGTACTTCAAGTAGGCAAGGACTCCTTTGTGGTGGTGCGAAAACATAGCAGTGCCTATGGTCACCACTCTCATCTCTCTAGCTTGACAGGGGGCATTCGTCTCATCAAGCTCTTGGACCAAGGTATTCTTCCCCACTCCCCTTACCTCCAAGAATCCGCCAAAAGACTGTTACGCCACCAAGAGTTTCAACGATTAAAGACCTCAGACTCTTAGGACGTGCCCCATGAAAAAAAGAGCCTCACGGCTCTTTTTTCATGGGTCTTCTACTATTTATTCTCAGGGTCTGACTTGCCCCTGGCCAAAGATCACATACTTTGTGGTGGTCAACTCCTTGAGCCCCACAGGCCCTCTGGCATGGAGTTTTTGTGTGGAGATGCCCATCTCCGCCCCCATTTCCAAAGCCCCACCATCGGTGAACCTGGTGGAGGCGTTGACATACACCGCAGCTGCATCCACTTCTTCTAGAAATGTCATGGCATGACCATAATGCTCCGTAATGATGGCTTCAGAATGCCCTGTGCCATAGGTGTCTATATGGGCCATGGCCTCTTCCATGGACCCCACGGTTTTTAAGGAGAAGGCAAGATCCAGATACTCTGTACCAAAATCTTCCTCTGTGGCCACCAAGGAGTGGGATAAAACTTCTCTTGCCTTATTATCGGCATAGATCTTCACCTGATGCTTCACCATGAGCGCTTCCAGCTTTGGCAAGAAACTTTGCAGCAGCGCTTCATGGACCACCAAGGACTCCATGGCATTGCAAACGCCTACTCTTTGGGTTTTCGCGTTCTCAATGATGGACAAGGCCATGGCTTCATCGGCAAATTCATCCACATACACATGACAGTTGCCCATACCGGTTTCGATGACCGGCACCGTGGCTTCTTGTACCACTCTACTGATGAGCTGTACCATATAAGGCGTATACCCCTTTTCTTTCAGAGCCTCTTGCAAAATTCTCACCAAAACTTTATTGGCTGAAATGGCTTCTTTGCCCCCACGAAGAATCAGCGCATTGGAAGACTTTAAGCATAGGGCGGCTGTATCCACGGTGACGTTGGGTCGTGACTCATAAATGATCCCCACCACCCCTAAAGGGACAGTTTTCTTGCCCACTTGAAGCCCATTTTGTAGGGTCTTCATCTCCGTCATCCTGCCCACAGGGTCTTCCATGGTGGCCATGGCAAAGACCCCAGCCACCATGGCCTCTATTCTCTCCTTGGACAAGAGCAACCGATCCATGAGGGCGGCGGAAAGACCCAAGGCTCTTCCTCGCGCTAGATCCTCTTCATTGGCCAAGAGAATTTCCTCTTGTCTCTTTAAGAGAGCTTCCCCCAAATAGGTCAAGAGTGTATTTTTTTCTCCAGCTTTCATCTGCCGAAGCGCTTTACTAGCTTCTTTGGCTCTTTTGCCCATGTCCATCAAGTTCATTTTCTACCTCCTATAAAAAGCGTGCCCACGGACTCTCCTTGAAGAATCCTTTCGATGGTTTCTTCACCACTGCCATTGGCTAGGACCACATGGATGCCCCGGGCCGTGGCGTAGTCTGCCGCTTTGATTTTTGTGATCATCCCACCTGTACCAAGTTTCGTCGCGGAATCTTTGGCGATGGAGAGGATGTGTGCATCAATGACGGGCACATAGGCAATGAGTTCTGCCTCCTTGGACAGTCTGGGGTCATCACTATAGAGTCCATCGATGTCTGATAATAAGATGAGGAGGTCTGCTTCAACCAACGATGCCACCACCGCCGACAAGGTATCGTTGTCTCCAAAGATGATTTCATCCGTGGAGATGGTGTCATTTTCATTGACGATGGGTACCACCCCATATTGAAGCAATGCCTTCATGGTATTTTTCGCGTGATACTTCATGAACTTGTCCGTTTCCACTTGTTTGGTCACCAGTACCTGGGCCACTTGATAATTGTACTCTTGAAAGAACTTTTGATACATATTCATGAGCACCACCTGACCTACCGCAGCCGCTGCTTGTTTTCGCTCAATATCCCTGGGACGTTCTTTGAGATGCATCCTTTGAGCCCCCACCCCAATGGCACCCGAAGAGACCAACACCACCTCATAGCCTCGGTTTTTTAAATCGGATATGGTCCTGGCCAGATGCTCCATGCGGTAAATATTGATGAGACCACTAGGGTGGGCAATGGTGGAGGTCCCCACCTTGATCACCACCCTTTTCACAGACTGCATCACCTCATTATTTCTATCCATAACTTCCTTCTCCCATCTTCTTTCATCCACACTTATTGCCTTCTATTCTATTCCCCTCCCATGGGCCTTTCAAGGCTCTGCCATGGGAATTACACAAAGCATAAAAGGTAAACGGTCCCTGAAAAAATACTGTAGAAAAACCTCCCCAAAAGAAGCAAATCCTCACCTCTTGGATCCTCGATGCAGGGACACCAAGGGGGCATAGGCAGAGGTCCCTCCCTGGAGCAGTTCTAGAATGAGCCTAGCACCAGCCATGCTATAGCAGGTACCGTTCCCTTCGTAACCTAAGAGATAATAATGATGGGGATGGTCTCTATGGGCCCCCATGAGAGGCAGTCCATCTTTTACCGTACCAAAGAGTGCATTATACCCGTGACAAACCTCCAAGGGTAGGGCATGGCCCACCAGCCTCCTTGCCTCTCCTTTTAATTTTTCTAGTATTTCATCCAGTTTCTCCTGATCATTCAGCACTTCATCCACTTCTTCATCTAAGCCCCCTGCGATGATCCTTTGATCTTGACCCACCCGCAAGTATCCATAAGCTTTTGGGTTTCCCAAATCATGACCCCATCTCTCCAAGGTTCTTCTTCTAGTGGCTCTGTGAAAAAGGCATAGGTTCGATGGATTTCCACCAGATCTTTCATGAAGGGATAGAGATGTCCATAGCCCGTGGCTAAAATCACCTGATCAAAGGTCAAGGTAGCACCGTTTTTTATGCGCACTCCATGGGCAGTAAGGGAAGAAAGATCCACCTCTGTTTCCTCAAAGTACTGAACCCCTCTTTGAAGGTTGGCTTCTGTGATGGTGTAGATAAACCGCACAGGATCCACATCCAAGTCTTCCTCCACATAAAGGGCCCCATAGGCCAAAAGATCATACCACTCTTTTACCTCTTCCCCCGTATAAAATCCAGCATTGATGCCAATGGACTGGAGCGCTAAAGACTCCGCCATAAGGTCTTTCACATGGTCTTTCTTCGTGGCCAAATAGAGGCTATTTCGCCCTCTCAAAGAGCAGGCAGGAAACCGCCTTTTCAAAGCATGCAGCGCTTCCATGGCTTCTTTACACATGGTGTAAAAGGCCTTTGCTGGGGCTTCCCCAAGGTCTCTATGAACTCTGTGAGCATGGTGTCACTAGACACTTGAAGAAGTCCCGTGTTTGCTCGGCTGCTCCCTGTGGCCACGTGACGACCTTCCACCACCGTGATGTCCTGATTCCAGCGTCAGTCAGCACATGGGCACAAAGGGTCCCTGACATGCCCCCACCGACGATGAGCACCTCTGTGGTCAAGTCTTTTTCAAGCATTGGAAAGGAGAAACATCTTTTCCTCTCTTCCCAATGGGTATTGCCAAAAATCAATGGTTTCATAGGGATCTCCTCCTTGTCTTATGGGTCTTTTTTTCACGCTAAGACAAAATGAGAAGGCCTACAAGCCAAAGTGCTCTTTGTTTAAAAATCTTTTGCAATAGACATCATGACGACACGGCTTCCTGCACGTTCTTCTCCAGGGCTTGATCCTTCCCTCTCCCATGGAAGGTATCCACAATAATGGCCAGTGCGTTATCCCCTGAAACATTGGCTGCGGTACCAAAGCTATCTTGGGTGATGTATAGGGTGAGGAGAAGCTGCGCCATGGCCCCTGTGGGATCAATACCCACCAAGGCTAAGAAAGGCAACGCACTCATGATGGCTCCACCTGGTGCTCCTGGTGCTGCCACCATGACCACGCCTAGGGTGGCGATGAAGGGCATGAACAAAGCCACCCCATGGGGCAGGTCATAAATAAGAAGCACTGCAGTAATACAACTGACGATGGTGATGATACTGCCCGCCAAATGGATGGTGGCACTTAAAGGCACCACAAAGTCTCTGATTTCTTCTGAAACCCCATTTTTCTCGGCTACTTGCACATTCACGGGAATGGTGGCGGCAGAGGACTGGGTTCCTATGGCCGTCAAATAAGCAGGCACTTGGTTTTTAAGGAGTACCCAAGGATTTTTCCCGGAGACTTTGCCAGCCACCAAAAAAAGAACGCCCACATAAACAATCTGGAGCCCAATCACCGTCAAGAAGACTTTCCAAAAAATAGACAAAATGGAGAATACACTACCGGAGTAGCTTAGATTTAAGAAGTTTCCAAAGATAAACACTGGCAAAAGTGGAATCACAAGATCCGCCAGTACTTTCTCGATGATCTCTTGAAACTCTTTGAAAAACCCAAAGAGCACTTCTCCCTTTCCTTGACTCTTAAGATACGAAATCCCTGCTCCCATCATAAAGGCAAAGACCACGGCCCCTGTGACGTCTAGAAGTGGCGATAAAGGGAAGACAAAGAGGGTGCTTAAGGCTTCCTGTCCACCTGCTCCTTGACCCTCCAAGGCCCCTTCCACAAAAAAGGGAAAGAAAGAAGATGCCATGCTATAAGCAAAGAATCCTGCCAGGAGTGTAGACCCATAGGCTAGAGCCGAGGTGAATCCTAGGAGTTTTCCTGCCCCGGTTTTCAGCTGGGCGATGCCCACCACCACAAAAGCCAAAATCATCAATGGGATGATGAAGGCCAAGAGACTGGAAAAAAGAGAGGACAAGGTCACGGGGATTCTCAGGAGAACGACAGGCAAAAAGTCCATCTGTCCCACCAAGATCCCCAGGAAAATGGCCAGCAGTAGTTTTGGTACCAAGGTATTTTTACGTTTCTTCATCATAAGATTCTCCTTCTCAAAAACCCCCAGGGGTTGTATTTCATTTTGTTCCTCTAGAAAAGACATGTGTCTTTCTGACGAGAATGTTTTGATTATACGTGGCTTTTCCCTTTCTGACAACCCCTAAAAAACCTTGGGTTCGTTTACACAATAAAAAAACAATAAAAACGCAAAAAAAGCTCTTTGAAAAGAACTACATCCTTTTCAAAAAGCTTTTTTTGTGGTGCCCCATGAGCGACTCGAACGCCCGACCAATGGTTTCGAAGACCACTACTCTATCCAGCTGAGCTAATGAGGCAAATTGTGCTTAAAAAACCTGCCAATGGCAGGTTTCTTATGGAGCGGGTGAAGGGAATCGAACCCTCACAGCCAGCTTGGAAGGCTGGAATTCTACCGTTGAACTACACCCGCAAATGGAGCGGAAGACGAGATTCGAACTCGCGACATTCACCTTGGCAAGGTGACGCTCTACCCCTGAGCCACTCCCGCAGTTTTGGTGCAGATGAAGGGAGTCGAACCCCCACGCCTCGCGGCGCTAGATCCTAAGTCTAGTGCGTCTGCCAATTTCGCCACATCTGCATTTCAATATTAAGTTGTAATGGCTGGGATAGCTGGATTCGAACCAACGAATGCCAGAGTCAAAGTCTGGTGCCTTACCACTTGGCGATATCCCATCAGAAAAAATGGGGTGAACGATGGGACTCGAACCCACGACAACCAGAATCACAATCTGGCGCTCTACCAACTGAACTACGTCCACCATGTATGGTGCGTCTTAAGAGATTCGAACTCCTGGCCCACGCCTTAGAAGGGCGTTGCTCTATCCAGCTGAGCTAAAGACGCATAATGGAGCGGAAGACGAGATTCGAACTCGCGACATTCACCTTGGCAAGGTGACGCTCTACCCCTGAGCCACTCCCGCATAAAAAGGGTATGATATAAATGGTCGGGGTGACAGGGATTGAACCTGCGACCTCATGCTCCCAAAGCACGCGCGCTCCCATCTGCGCTACACCCCGAGGGATTTATTGGAGCGGGTGAAGGGAATCGAACCCTCACAGCCAGCTTGGAAGGCTGGAATTCTACCGTTGAACTACACCCGCATAAATGGTGATCCACCGGGGAATCGAACCCCGGACACCATGATTAAAAGTCATGTGCTCTACCGACTGAGCTAGTGGATCATAATAATTGGCTGGGATAGCTGGATTCGAACCAACGATGCCAGAGTCAGAGTCTGGAGCCTTACCACTTGGCGATATCCCATTAAAATGGTGCGTCTTAAGAGATTCGAACTCCTGGCCCACGCCTTAGAAGGGCGTTGCTCTATCCAGCTGAGCTAAAGACGCATACTCTTCTTGATGGGACCTTCGCGAAAAGTGGTCGGGGTGACAGGGATTGAACCTGCGACCTCATGCTCCCAAAGCACGCGCGCTCCCATCTGCGCTACACCCCGTCGTTGACTTGTTTTCGACGACAAAAATAATTCTATACTAAAATCCAAAGCCCGTCAATAGCTAATCTTGAAGATTTTTTAGGTTTTTCTCAGAAAACCGCTAAAGGCCTTAAGATTCAACCTGAAAAAAAGACGAACAATTATTTTTATCTCGCAAACCCTCACGACGCTGCGTCATAGGAATCAAAACTGGAGAATGACCAAAGGCACTGAAGCTAAGGTCAATTATGATTATAGCGCAACTTTGTGTACTTGAAAAGGCCAAAAAGGAAAAAATCCTCGGTGTTAGGATTTCTTCCAAGCCTTTGTGGGTACTTTTACTGTGGGCTTCTCCAAAAGAGGTGCTGTTGTACCCAAAAATTGGTGCAAAGGATCTCGTAAATGGGTCATGAAAATGCCCACAAATTTGCCGATGAGTAGCGCTGCCAAAATGGTCCCAAAGCCGATGCCTTGAAGACGCCTAAGGAAAATCAAAGAAAAGAGGACAGACAAAGCCACCAGAACTAAATCCAAGGAAACCTTCACCTTGGCAAAGGGTCGCTTTGTTTTAATGGAGAGTGCCTCTGTGAGGCCTTCTGCAGGCAGTGGCATGACTTTAGCTCCCACATAGAGGAAGATCCCAAAGCCACAGACCACCGTGCTTAAAAAGGCCAAGAAGCCCCTTAAAAGCAGACTCTGTGCCGCAGGGAAAAACCCCAGCAGGGCGTTGGCCAGATTCACAAAATATCCAAAGGCAATGGAGCCCACAATTTGTAGGGTACTATACACCTTGAAGTCTTTCCCCAATAAAAGAAACTGTAGAAAAATATAAAAAGCGAACACCGCCATGGTGTAATATCCCATTTCCATGGGCGTAATGACACTGAGCACATAGGGCAACGAGCTCACCGGTGACACCCCTAAATTTGATTTCACGGATATGGCCACACCCATGGCCAAGACAAAGAGGCCCACCACATAGACCCCAATCTTTTTCACTGTATGCATAATTTCCCCCACTTTTCTATGTACTTCTTTTCTATTTTTACAGATGAATTAGTTGAAAGGTGATGTCCTTCTCCACGGTCAATAGTCCCATGGATCTGCGCTGCATACCCATGGGCTTTGCAGCACTTCCAGGATTGATGAGTACAACACCCCCCATATTTTCCTCACTGGCCACATGGGTGTGTCCGTAGACCACCACCTGAACCCCCTTCTTTTGGGCATAATGGGCCAAGGGTTGAAGGCTTCTCTTCACCCCTTGCACATGACCATGAAGGGCCAAAACTTTCTTTTCCCCTATGGTCAACAAAAGCTCCTCTGGCACGCCTACCCCGTAATCACAGTTTCCAGGTACCCGGCGAACTTCTCGGTCTAATAGGGCTTCCATGACGTCTGCATCCCCCATGACATCCCCCAGATGCACAATCACATCCGGAGCCATGTCTCGAAGAACCTCACACACTCTTTCTATAGCGCTCATGTGCTGATGGGTATCAGAAACCAAGGCGATCTTCAATGATCTTCAGCTCCTTCATCAGCTTTTTCAAGGCATGAGCCCGATGAGACACCTGATTTTTTTCTTCCGCCGTGGCCTCTCCAAAGGTTTTTTCTAAGTCATAGGAATAAAAGAGTGGGTCATAACCAAAGCCACCCTCTCCATAAAGCGCCTCTAGAATACGCCCCTTGGCTTCTCCTTCCACCCGAAGGTCCACCCCTTTGCCTAAAAAGACCACAGCGGACACAAACTTTGCGCCCCGCGCATCCTCTTGGACGCCCTGAAGGGCCGAAAGAAGTTTTACATTGTTGGCCTGGTCATCATGACCTTCCCCCGCATAACGGGCTGAATAGACCCCAGGCGCTCCATCTAAATGATCCACCGCAAGGCCAGAGTCATCGGAGAGCACAAAGGTCACTTCTTTTTCCTCCTCTGGCAATGCTTCATAGATTTCAAAGGCTTTCTTATGGGCGTTTCCCAGAAAAGTGTCTTGGTCTTCCTCCACATCCACATAGATCCCCGCTTCTTTTAAGCTGAGGATCTCCAAATCGAAGTCTTGAAGGATCTCTTTGATTTCTTCTACCTTGTGGCCATTGTTGCTGGCAATGATTAACTTCTTCATCCTAACACACTCCTTACGTCTTCACCCAAGGCTTCCTGCACCTTTGCCACCAGGGCTTCATTACCAAGGGTCCCTAAAGAGAGGAGCTCTTGCATCTCCTTTGCACTAAAAGGGCGCTCTTCTCCCGTTCCTTGGAGCTCAATGAACTCTCCTTGCCCATTCATGACGATATTCATATCCACCAACGCACTGCTGTCCTCCAGGTAGTTTAAATCCACCAAAGGCCCCAGTTCATGGATGCCCACACTGATGGCAGACACCATACCCCTCACCGGAAATACCTCAAAAGGGGTTTCTTCATGGATTTTGTGTAAGGCATCCACCAACGCCACATAAGCCCCGGTGATGGAGGCACACCTGGTGCCGCCATCCGCCTGAATTACATCACAATCAATCCATACAGTACGCTCTCCAAGGGCTGTGAGATCCATGACACTACGCAGAGCACGGCCAATGAGGCGCTGTATTTCTGTGCTTCGACCGTCCAGGCGAAGCTTGGAAATGTCTCGTTGTTTTCTACTTTGGGTGGCACTGGGGAGCATGGCATATTCCGCCGTGACCCATCCTTTGCCACTGCCCTTTAAAAAGGGAGGCACTTTCTCTTCCACCATGGCTGTACAGAGGACTTTGGTGTCTCCCATTTCCATGAGGACAGAACCTCCTGCATGTTTGGTGAAGTTTCTCGTTATGGTTACTGGTCTGATCTCTTCTAATGTTCTTCCATCGTTTCTCATATTTCTCTCCCATTCATGGTCTCTTCTTCATACAACTTATAAATTTCATCCCGCATGGGTGCTTCTACAAAAATCTCTTGGCTATCTCGTACAAGCACTGCACCATCTTCCGTCACCTGTCCTATGAGGGTCGCCTCCACGCCATTGGACCGAAGCACTTTCAAGGCTTCATCGCTATCTTTCACCGTCACCAGCATGCTCCCCGAGGAAATCAGGCGCAAAGGATCCAGATGAAAGGCCTTGCAAAGCTTCTTGGTGACGTCGCTCACAGGCAGCTTGTCCTCTTCCACCCGAAAGCCTTTCCCAGAGGCTTCCTTCACTTCCCATAAAGCCCCTAAAATGCCCCCTTCTGTGATGTCATGCATGGAGGTGGCCATGGTTTTTAAGAGGATCCCCTCTTTTAACACCGACAAGGAGCTGGCGTAGCCCCTGACCTCTTCTAGCTCAGAAAAGGTCAGTACCTCTTTGGCTTTCTCTTGAAAATCGCCCACCAAAATGGTGGTTCCTTCCAGGCACATTTTTTTCGTCACCAAAATGTGGTCCCCCACCTCTGCGCCACTGGTCCAAACCACGGGGTCTTCCTTCTTCATGGTGCCCAAGGCTGTAATGGATACCACCAGTCGGTTCACCGCATCGGTGACCTCTGTATGCCCCCCGAGGATCATCACTTCATGGGCTTTGGCCTCTTCACTGATCTCTTTCATCACCTCTTCAATGTCCTCCATGGTGGCACTAGGCGGTGCCAAAATGGTCACCAAGACCCCCAGGGGCTTAGCCCCCGTGGTGGCAATGTCATTGATGTTGATGTGGTAGGCAATGTGCCCCACTTTTTCTGTTGCCGCCGTAATGGGATCTGTGGAGAGCACCAGCCTCTCTTCCCCTAAGGTGATCACTGCGCAATCTTCTCCCACGGCACCAGCTTTTTCCACCTCTTCTCTCATGGCGCCTCGATGGTCGGCCAAGAGCTTTTGTAAAATCTCCCAGTTGATTTTTCCTGTATTCATCATCACATAATCCTTTTCCTTCAAAATCTATCCTCATTTTAGCATAGCTTTTCTGAGATACAAAGAAAACCCGGACAAAACTGTCCGGGTTGCCCACTACTGTATTCTTTTGTCCAGCTCTTCTTTCACCAGTTTGTTGATGATGGAAGGATTGGCTTTTCCTTTGGTGGCTTTCATAGTTTGACCCACAGCAAAGCCTAGGATCTTGGTCTTTCCATTGCGATAGTCTTCCACCACATTGGGGTGATTGTCTAGGACCTTTCTCACCTCTTCTAAGATGTAGCCCTCATCACTATTTTGCACAAGACCTTTTTCTTCCACCAGCACCTGGGGATTTTTGCCCTCTACAAACATGTCTTCCACTACTTTTTTGGCAATGGCGGAAGAAATGGTTCCTTCTTTAATCAGTAGAAGCAAATCACTAAGATCCTTAGGGGTAAACTTCAGGTCTTTGGCCAGGAGCCCTTTTTCATTCAGAAGTCTAGAAATGTCTCCCATGAGCCAATTGGATGCCCCCTTGGGATCCTTAGAAATCTTCGCAGTCTCATCAAAGAACGCCGCCAAGGAAGCTTCTAAGGTAAGCACCATGGCATCATACTTAGGAATGCCATAGTCCATGATGAATCGCTCTTCCATTTCATGAGGCAGCTCCTCTATGGATTCCTCTATGCTTTGGATCCAGTCTTCACTAATATTTACAGAGACCAAGTCTCCCTCTGGGAAGTAGCGGTAATCATTGGCCATTTCTTTGGAGCGCATGAGTACGGTCTTCTCTTCTGCCTCATCCCATCTTCTGGTTTCCACCCGTAACACTTCTCCAGACTCCAGGGCTTGTACTTGACGGTCAAATTCATACTTTAGGGCTTTTTCCAACGCTTTAAAGGAGTTCATGTTTTTGATTTCAGACTTAACACCCAGGGTTTCTACCCCCACTTCACGAATGGAGATGTTGCCATCACAGCGCAAGGAGCCTTCCTCCATTTTCACATCAGAGACCCCTAGGGAAAACAAGATGGACCGAAGCTTGGTCAGATATAAGGTGGCTTCCTCTGGGGTTCGAATGTCTGGTTTGGAGACAATCTCAATGAGTGGCACACCAGAACGGTTGAAGTCCACCAAGGTGCCACTTTTGGCGTGTAGCTGCTTCCCTGCATCCTCTTCCATATGAATACGCTCGATGCCAATGCGTTTTTTCTCCCCACTTAGCGGGGTGATGTCAATATAGCCCTCATAACAAATGGGGAAATCATTTTGCGTAATTTGATAATTCTTTGGTGCATCTGGATAGAAATAATTCTTTCGATCAAATCGGTTGAACCGATGAATGCTACAATTTAAGGCCAATCCTGTTTTGATGGCTTTGTTCACCACTTCCACATTGATTCTTGGCAAAGCACCTGGAAGTCCCAAGCACACAGGACAGACATGGGCATTGGGTTTTCCACCATATTCTGTACTGCAACCACAAAAAGCCTTGGTCTTGGTGGAAAGCTCCACGTGTACTTCTAATCCGATGACGGCTTCATACTTTTTCATCTGCTTCCTCCTAACCCTTTGGGTGTCATATTCAGCTTCAAAGAGGATTCCACGCCATAGGCGATGTCTAAAATCTTCTGTTCACTAAAGTAGTCGCCCATGATTTGAAGCCCTAAAGGCAAACCTTCCACTTTCCCTGAAGGAATGGACACCGCAGGAATCCCTGCAATGTTCACAGGCACTGTATAGATGTCGTTGAGATACATGGCCATGACGTCTTCTCCATTGTCCCCAAACTTAAAGGCTGGAGATGGCGTCGTAGGAGAAATAAGGGCATCAAACTCTTTAAAAATCTTCTTGTATTCCTCTTGGATCATTTTTCGAACTTGTAGCGCCTTCTTATAATAAGCATCATAATATCCTGCGGAGAGCACATAGGTGCCCAGCATAATTCTTCTTTTCACTTCTGGACCGAAGCCCTCACTTCTAGAACGGGCATAAAGATCCATGACATCCACCACATCTTCAGCGCGTTTCCCAAAGCGTACCCCATCAAATCGCGCAAGATTAGAAGAAGCTTCTGCAGAGGAAATGATGTAATACACCGCCAAGGAATAGTGGGCCATGTCTAAATCGATGAAGTCCACAGTGGCGCCCAAGTCTTTCAGCACCTCTATGACTTCCATGAGATTTTTTCGCACAGCCTCATCCAATCCTTCGCCCAAGAAATCCTTGGCCAGAGCAATTTTCTTCCCCCGAAGGTCGCCCTTTAAGTGGGCAAAAAGATTCCCCAGCTCCTTCTTGTTGGTGGTGAAGTCCATGGGATCATGGCCTGCCACAGAAGAGGTGATGAGCGCTAAGTCTTTTACATCTCGTCCAAAAGTACCCACCTGGTCTAAGGTAGACCCAAAGGCGGTGACCCCATATCTAGAAATGTTCCCGTAGGTGGGCTTTAACCCCGCAATGCCACAAAATGAAGCCGGCTGACGTACAGAGCCACCGGTATCTGTGCCCAGGGATAAGGGCACTTCCATAGCGGCCACAGAGGCTGCAGAGCCTCCTGAAGAGCCTCCTGGCACCCTACTTAAATCATGGGGATTTCTGGTGAGCTGATACGCACTATATTCTGTGGAAGAGCCCATGGCAAATTCATCCATGTTTAGTTTCCCCAGTAAAATGGCCTGTTCCTTCTTTAATTTCTTCACTACAGTGGCGTCATAAGGCGCTTTATAGCCTTCCAAAAACTTGGACGCACAAGTATTTTGAAGTCCTTTCACGGAGATATTGTCTTTGATCCCCACAGGGATTCCGCCCAAAAGACCGCTTTGATCTTTGCCCTCATCAAAGGCTTTGGCCGCCTCAAGGCTTCCTTCTTCGTCTACATATAAGAAAGCACCGACGTCTTTTTCCACCTCTTTGATTCTCTTCAAGTGACTTTCTACAATTTCTACACTGGTCACTTCTTTTTGATTCAAGAGTGTTTTCAGCTCATGGGCTTTTTTGGTATATAATTCCATTTACTTTTCCTCCCGATCAATGACACTGGGCACCTTTAAGTAGTCTTCGACTCTTTCAGGCACATTTTGTAAAAACGCTTCTTGGGGAAGAGATGGTTCCACCACATCTTCCCGATAAACATTTTCCAGGTAGAGGGGATTCACAAGAATCTCCACATCTTCTGTATTGAGTTCACTTAATTGGTCCACATATTGAAGAATCATATTCAGATCCTTCACCAAGGCATCGGTCTCTTCTTCACTGACCTGTAATCTGGCCAGCTCTTTGATATAATCCACATCTTTTTTGGATACTGCCATAGGAACACCTCCATCTAATTTCTTTTTCATGCGGAAAAAGTTACAACAGGCTCTGTCATAACTTCTCCAAAAAAACCTTCTATTATTTTAGCATAAGTACCTTTAATATACACCTGACAAGAGGAAAATTAACTGAATCACTGAAAACACCAAGGCAAAGACGCTGTAGCGTAGATAGCTGGGATACTTCCGTGCATTGATATAGAATCGACATCCCCACACCACCAGGCCAATGAATATGGCCCATTGGACAGGTAGGTACGTGTCAAAAAAAGGCCAGGAGAGCACCCCATTGAGATGCAAGGTGGTGAAGACTAAGAACACCGAAACCACCAGAAGCATTCCCCAACCAGCCGCGCCCAGAACTTTTTCCAGTCTTTGACGATTTCTTCCTTTTTTTTCCATTATGTCTTTTCCTCCACCAGTGTCAGAAACTCTTCTTCCGTTAAAGTCTTAACGCCCAAAGCTTCAGCCTTGGTAAGTTTACTGCCCGCTTCTTTGCCATAGACCACAAAATCCGTTTTCTTGGATACTGAGGAGGTAACCTTCGCCCCCAAAAGCAACAGCTTTTCTTCTACGTCTTTTCTTGTGAATTTCTCCAAGGTCCCTGTGAGCACCACGGTCTTGTCCGTGAAAGGGCTTTCCGTGATCTCTTTTTCCTCATAGAGGATCTCCACATGGGCAAGGAGCGCGTCCATTTCCGCCACAATTTCCTCTGCGTCAAAGAAAGTCTTGATGCTTTTGGCCACGATTTCTCCCACATCCGGCACCGCCATGAGCTCTTCAAGGGAAGCCTTCCGGACCCCTTCCAAGGTCTTAAACCGCGCCTCCAAATCCCTACTGGTAGAAATCCCTACATTGGGAATGCCTAGAGCATAAAGGAATGCATGGAGTGGCCGTTTACGAGAGGCTTCTATGGCCCTTAATAAATTGTCCGCTTTCTTTTCTTTCACTTTATCCAGGCTCATGAGCTCATCCCGGGTTAAGGTATAGAGCCTAGACACCTCTTTTAGATCCAGCTTCTCAAAAAGCTGTTCCACGGTTTTCTCTGACAGCCCTTCAATGTTCATGGCATCTCGTCCAGCATAATGGACGATGCTTTTCACCATTTGAGGCTTACAAGATAAGGAGTTCTCACAAAAGAGATGGGCGCCCTCTTCTAGAAGTGGTGCACCGCAAGAAGGACACGTGTCTGGAGCCATGATCTCTTCCCCATCCTCTGGTCCCCCTTCATCAACCACCCCTAAGATTTCAGGAATCACATCATTGGATCTTCGAATAAGGACCTCTGCCCCCACATAGACCCCTTTTCTTTTGATGTCATCCATATTGTTTAAGGTGGCTCTTTTCACCGTAACCCCAGATAAGTCCACAGGGGCTAAAATGGCTGTGGGGTTTACGCGACCACTGCGGCCCACATTCCATTCCACCGCCAAGAGCTTGGTTACGGCTTCTTCTGCTTCAAATTTGTAGGCAATGGCCCATCGAGGGAATTTGATGGTGTACCCTAATAGCTCTCGGGTGCGTTGGTCATCAATGGCCACCACCACCCCATCGATGTCAAAGTTTAGCTCTTGCCTTTCCTCTTCGATTTCTTTGATCCATTTCTCCAAGGTGGCAAAATCCTCTGCGGCTTTAAAATACCCATCGGTGAGAAAGCCTTGATCTTTGATAAAGGCCATCATCTCCCGGTAGTTTTTAAAGGGTGTACCTTCAATATAGCCAATGTCATAGAAAAACGCCGTGAGGTTTCTTCTTCTGGTTTCTTGAAGGTTCAGGTTTCGAAGGGCTCCTGCTGCCCCATTTCGTGTATTTTTCAGAGGCACCTCAGCATCTTTGTTATATGCCATGAGGGCCTCTTTGGTCATCATGGCTTCCCCATGAATTTCCAATGGCCTGGTGCTGTTTATTTTCAAAGGCACCGAGGTGATGGTTTTCACCTGGGCTGTCACCTCTTCTCCCAACGCCCCATTGCCTCTGGTGGCCGCGGTGACAAGGATCCCTTCTTCATCATAGGTCAAGTTCACCGTGAGGCCATCAAACTTTCTTGTGACGATGTATTTTATCGGCGGAAGGGTCTCTACCCCTTCTCCATTGACCTTCTCCACAAAGGAGAGGTTTCGCTGATGCCAAGCCATGAGCTCTTGAAGGCTTTGGGCTTTATCCAGGCTCCACAGTCTTCCCAAGTGTTCATGCTTGGGTAAGGTAGACAGCACCGCATCCCCCACCCGTTGGGTGGGCGAATAAGGAAGGACCATGCCAAGGTCCTTCTCCAGGGCCACCAACTGATCATATAAGGCATCATACTCCTGATCTGACACCAGGGGGGCATCATAGGTATAATAGGCCTTGGCGTAGGCGTTAAGCTGATCTATGAGCCGTTCCATTTCTATTCTTTTCTCTTCCATGTGTACAACCAATCCTTTACAGTATTAGCAAAGCTCCAAAGGAGCAATGCCCAGCATCAGGTGCTTCACACCATTTTGATCAAAGGCGATGGTGACCTTCAGGTCTCCCTTGGCCTCTTCTGTAGAAATTACTGTGCCCACCCCAAACTTTGGATGTCTCACCTTGGTGCCAAAGGTCACGGAGGATCTCTTTAAGGCTACCTTATCCGGCGTATCCAAAATCCTTTGGGCATCTTCCAACGCTTTTTCCACATTATAGTCCACATACTTCAAGTTCTTATCCTTGTACTTGATGGTATGGGGATTCACTTCTTTTTGCAGGACCCGTTTTTCTTCATTGAGCGCTTCTTTTAAGCTGGCTGGAATATCCAAAATAAACTCTGACACAGGGTAAGATACCATGTGTCCAAAGACCATGCGGTTTTCCGCATGGGTTAAATACAGCTCTTCCATGGCTCTTGTGATGCCCACATAGGCAAGCCTTCTGGCCTCTTCCATTTCTTTTTCATCTGTAAGGCATCCAGCACTGGGAAACAGTCCATTCTCCATGCCCACCATGAATACCACCGGAAACTCCAGTCCCTTGGCACTATGAAGGGTCATGAGGGTCACGGCGTCTTCTGTTTCATCATACTGGTCAATATCAGACACCAGCATCACCGATTCTAAGAAGCCTTGTAAAGAAGGTTCCTCTGTGTTCATCTCGTATTCCATCACCACATTGAGAAACTCTTCCAGATTCTCCACCCGAGATTCATCCTCTGGGTTTTTGCTCACTTCTAGCTCTTTTAAGTACCCTGTCTCGGATAAAATGTGCTCCACAAGCTCTGAGACCTTCACCTCCACCTGTAGCTCTGTAAACCTTAAGATCATTTCTCTAAAGGTCACCACAGCTTTATGGGCTCCAGCAGGTAGGAGATTATATTCTTCTAAATTTAAGATGGTATCAAAAAGGCTTTCCTCTTGACCATTGGCATTGTCTTGAAGCTTTTCCACCGTGGTGCCCCCTATTTTTCTCTTGGGCACATTGATGATTCTACGTAAAGACACTTCATCAAAGGGATTGTTCACCAGTCTTAGATAGGCCAATATGTCTTTGATCTCTTTTCGATCGTAGAACTTTAAGCCCCCCACCAGCTTATAAGGCACCCCTTCTTTCATGAGGGCTTCTTCAAACTTTCGAGACTGGGCATTGGTTCGATAAAGCACGGCCAGTTCTTTGTAGTTTCGGCCATCTCGATACAGCCTCTCCATTTCTCGCACCACAAATTTCGCCTCTTCAAAGTCGTCGATGCCTCTGTAGATTTTGATCTTGCTGCCTTCTTCTTTGGTCTTTTTCAAGGTTTTTTCTTTTCGTTCTTTATTTTGACGGATCACCGCATTGGCTGCTGCCAAAATATTCCCCATACTACGGTAGTTCTTCTCCAGCTTCACCACCTTGGCCTCTGGAAAGTCCATTTCAAAGTCTAAGATGTTTCGAAGGTCTGCCCCTCTAAACTGATAGATGCTTTGATCATCATCACCCACCACGCAAATATTTTTGTGGTCTTTGGTGAGGAGGTTGATGAGCTTGTATTGGGCATGGTTGGTATCTTGATACTCATCCACCAGGACATAGCGGAACTTGTCTTGATATTTTTTTAAGATCTCTGGAAAAGACTCAAAAATCTCCACGGTCTTCATGATGATGTCATCAAAATCCAGGGCGTTGTTTTGCTTGAGCTTCTTTTGATAAAGGGTATAGGCATCAGCCACCTTGTTTAAGCGATAGTGATACTCATTTTTCTTTTTGAAGGCCAAAGGACTCAGTAGCGTATTTTTCGCCGCAGACACATGGGACAAAGCTTCTTTTTCGCCCAGGTCCTTCTCATCCGCATTCATCTCTTTGAGTACTTGTTTCATCAAAGATTTTTGATCATAGCTGTCATAGATGGTGAAGTCCTTCTTATAGCCCAAGGTTTCAATTTCGCGACGAAGAATTTTGGCACAGCTACTATGAAACGTAGAAATCCACATATAGTTTGCTGTATCGCCCACCAGCTCCCGCACACGTTCTTTCATTTCTCCTGCTGCTTTGTTGGTGAAGGTGATGGCCAAAATTTCATAGGGCCGAATATTTTTTTCTTCCATCATATAGGCAATGCGATGGGTGAGTACCCTTGTTTTACCTGAACCTGCCCCCGCCAAAATCAGTACAGGTCCCTCCACGGTGGTGGTGGCCTCATATTGTTCTTCATTTAATAATTTTTTTAAATCCAAAGTATTCACTCCTTTGCTCTCTTTAAAATTATACCACAGAACCCTCACCCCCATGCAAAGAAACTTTGAACTGACGTTCTTTTTTGAAGAACAAAAAAACCTAAACCAGTGAGGTTTAGGCTCTCAAAATTCATTTCCCTAAGATCATTGGGGGGTATCTAAGGGAATTCAAGGCGTTCATATAACCTATTGGGGGGTGGTTATATGTCATAAAAAGGGGCTATAAATCTTTTTATTTCGTCCTTACAAAGATGATTATAGTCCACATTCTTCTTCATTTTCAACGGTTTTTCCGAAGTTTCCAAGGATGACATTTTGAAACCTTTACATTTTCAAAACCTCTTTTTGTAAACCATTAACTATTTCCATTTTTTAGGAGAGCCAACTCCTCTTCCGTGAGTTCTCTGAATTCTCCTTCCTCCAGCTCCTCATCCAGGATCAAAGGCCCAAAGGAAACCCGCTGTAGATAGGTCACTTCATTCTCTCTAGCAAGGAACATGCGCTTCACCTGATGAAACTTTCCTTCTCTTAGGGTCACATGAACTTCTCTTTTGTCTTCGTCTGAAATCTTTAGTCCTGCAGGCATGCATTTATAGCCATCTCCTAGGACTACACCCTTCTCAAAAGCTTTGATGTCTTCCTCTTTGGCCTCTTCTTTCAAATACACATAGTACACCTTGTCCACGTGGTTTTTGGGGGACAAGAGCTTGTGATTCAGCTCCCCATCGTTGGTTAACAAAAGGAGCCCTACGGTGTCTTTGTCCAGCCTCCCCACCGGTGCAGGATCAAAAGCTTTGTAATCAAAGGGTAGTAGGTCCACCACCGTTTGATCATGATTGTCAAAGGTTGCCGACACCACCCCTTGAGGCTTGTTCATGAGAAGGTAGATGTATTTCCGATAATAGACCTCTTCCCCTTCTATGACAATCTTGGCCTCCTCTGGGTCCACCTTATATCCTGGGTCTGTCACCAAGGTGTCATCCACGGTGACGGTTTTCTTTTTGATTTTCTCTTTGATTTCTTTTCGGCTGCCAAAGCCCATATTAGACAGTACTTTATCAATGCGTTCTACGGCCATGATATCCTCCCTTTCCTCTCCCTTGAGGGTCCTCTAGTCGCAAAAGGCCCGGAAAACTCCGAGCCTACTTTGCTTCCTTACATCCTCTTTTTACAATCTCTTTTCCAAGGCTTCTTTCAGTTCTTCAAAGCCTGGCTTCCCTAAGAGGGCAAACATGTTCTTCTTGTAATCTTCTACCCCTGGTTGATCAAAGGGGTTGATGCCAAGGAGATATCCACCAATGGCATTGGCCAGTTCAAAGAAGTAGACCATATACCCAAAGCTCTTTTCCTTCTTATCTTTTAAGGTCAAGACAATATTGGGCACGCCACCGTCGATGTGTGCAAGAAGGGTACCTTTGAAGGCATTCTTGTTCACTTCATCCATGGTTTTACCCGCGAGGAAGTTTAACCCATCTAAGTTGTCTTCATTGGCTTCAATGGTATAGCTGGAATTCATTTCTTCCACATGAATCACCGTTTCAAAGATGTTTCTCTTGCCATCTTGGATGAACTGTCCCATGGAATGAAGATCCGTGGAGAAATTCACAGAAGCTGGGAAAATCCCCTTGCCATCTTTCCCATGACTTTCGCCAAAGAGCTGTTTCCACCATTCAGAGAAATAGGTCAGTTGTGGCTCATAGTTCACCAGAATTTCTGTGTCTTTGCCACGAAGGTGTAACACATGTCTTGCTGCTGCATAAGCATAGCAAGGATTGTCCTTGACGGAGTCTTTTTGGAAATCTCCATGGGCAAGCTTTGCTCCAGCCAAAATGGCGTCGGTGTCGATGCCTGCACAAGCAATGGGTAGTAAGCCCACTGGCGTTAGTACGGTGAAGCGTCCGCCCACATCATCTGGTACCACAAAACTCTCATAGCCTTCTTCATTAGCCAAGCTCTTCAACGCTCCCCGAGCTTTGTCTGTGGTGGCATAAATTCTTCTGGCTGCTTCTTTCTTCCCATACTTCTTTTCCATGAAGTCCTTCATGATTCTAAAGGCCACAGCTGGTTCTGTGGTGGTCCCAGATTTACTGATGACATTCACAGAGACGTCTTTTCCTTCCAGCATCTCCAATAAATCATTCAGGTAGTCTCCGGATATATTTTGTCCCAGGAAATAAATCTCTGGGCTTTGTCTCTTTTCCTTTGGCAGGGCATTATAAAAATGATGACTCATCATTTCAATGGCTGCCTTAGCCCCTAAATAAGATCCCCCGATGCCGATGACAATGAGGACATCTGAATCCTTTCGGATCTTTTCTGCAGAAGCTTTCACCCTTTGATACTCCTCTTGGTCTAGCTCTACAGGAAGATCTACCCATCCGAGGAAATCACTGCCAGGACCGGTCTTTTCCTTTAATAGTTTATGGGCGGTTTTCACCATGGGATCCACATACTCAATTTCATGATCTCTTATAAAACCCTCTAATTTTTTCAAATCCACTTGTAACATTTACTTTACACCAGCCTTTCATGTTCTTTTGTTCACGGTGATATTATACCACAGGACCAAAGACGGAGCGTATAGAAACACATCAAAAGATTGCACCCTTGGCCAAAAGCTTAGCCTGGCAGCAAGAAGAGACTTTCCCTCGAAGAATGCTTCGCACCGTATCCACGCGCCTTCTTCTGGCCACTTCTTTCTTGCAGTTACTACAGTACAGAAGATACCCCTTTTTTTTCACCTGAGGCACCAGTTCTTTAAAGTAGGTATGACTGCCAATGCCAAGCTTCAAACAAGTTTCCTTAAAGACCTCATCATGATGATGATTCACTTGGTCCTTCACATTGGCATAAAAATGGGCATACTCATGAAGGATCACTTCCCTCACCACCCCTTCGTCATAGCACCCGGATAAAAGCACTTTGGCGAAGCGAAACTCATGGGGGAGGAGTTTGCCTTCCTTGATTTTAAAATAGAAGGTGCCCATGGTTTTCACCATTTTGGTGCTGATGGTCACTGGAACGTCTTCGCAAGGCATGCCTGCCCGTTCTCCAGTTTCCTTTAATAAAGCCTTCACCTCGGCCAAGGACCACACTTTATTCACCCTTTACGCCCACTTTCTTACTTTATTTTAAAAATCAGCGCCAAGGCTTCTTCCAGTTGCTCTTTGCCAATTTCTTCTCCTTCTTTCACCACACAGTTTAATAGGTTTTCTGTAACCATGAGATGGATCACCTTCTCTACGCTGGCTTTCACTGCAGCGAGCTGAATCACCACTTCCTTACAATCTCTTTCTTCTTCAATCATTTTACTGATGCCTCGAAGCTGCCCCTCTGCGCGATGGATTCGATTCATCATTTTTTGCTTATCTGCCAAACTTACTCTCCTTTATGCCTAAACGGTTCTTTTACCTTCTCATTATACCAAAAAACCAGACCCCTTGGCATAAAAAAATGCACCTCTGGGGTATTTCTCCCAAAGGTGCTTCCTTTAGCCTCGGCTTTTGAAAATTAATTTCAAAGCCGCTTCTACTTTATCTTTTTGTTCTTCCATGTTTTCCTCTGTGACACAGCTCAAAAGATTCTCTGTAACCATTAAGGTGATGACTTTATCTATGCCCGCTTTCACAGCAGACAACTGGGTCACCACATCTTGGCATCCACGATCTTCTTCAATCATCCTAGAAATGCCCCGGATTTGCCCTTCTAATCTTGACAGGCGATTCACATAATTTTTTCTATCGTCCAAACTCCACATCTCCTCTGTACGCGGACATGCCTCCCATAACATTGACAATTTTAAAGCCCTGCTGCGCCATATATTTTGCAGCCATGGAAGATCTTGCTCCGGATAAACAGATCACGTGCCACTCTTTGCTCTTATCTAGTGCATTCATCTTGGTGGGAATATCCCCCAGTGCAATGTGCGTCGCGCCTTTGATATGTCCAGAAACAAACTCATCCTCTTCTCTCACATCCAGTACATGCAGGGATCCTTTTTTCAAAAGCTGCTCAAACTCAGCCATCATCACAGAATTAAACATTTTTTACAATCTCCTCTTTCTTTACTACATTATAGATATTAAATGCGCCGTCTAAGTTCACGGCCTTGTATCCCTTTTGTCTAAGCATTCTTTCCGCCATATAGCTTCTTTGTCCACTGGCACAGCTCACCACAATGGTTTGATCCTTAGGTAGCTCTTCTAAGCGAGCTCTAAGGTCATTGATGGGAATGTTCTTAAAGCCTTTGATGGCGCCTGAACGTTCCACTTCCACCTGATCGCGCACATCTAAAAGGAAGGCGCCTTCTTCTCTCATCTTGGATAGTTCATGCCACTGGATGGACTCGGAGAACCCTTCCATGAGGTTCACCGCTGCATAGCCCACCATGTTCACAGGGTCCTTGGCAGAACCAAAGGGTGGTGCATAGGTGAATTCAAGTTCCATAAGATCCTCCACCTTCAAGTTTCCCTTGATGGCTGTGGCAATGATGTCGATTCTCTTATCGGCACCCTTTTGACCCACGGCTTGCGCTCCATAAATGGTGCCATCTTCTGGGTTAAAGAGAAGCTTTAGGAAAATATCTGAAGCCCCTGGGAAGTAGCCCGCATGGTCGTTGGCCGTGACATGCACTGCTTTATAGGTCTTGCTCGCCATGGTCAGCTGACGCTCGTTGAGCCCTACAGATGCCCCGGAGAGATTAAAGACACGTACAATGGCTGTGCCAATGGCCCCCTTATTCTTTCTCTTATAGCCACTGATGACGTCGGCCACCTGTCTACCTTGTCTGTTGGCAGGATTTGCCAAAGGAATCATGGTGTCTTCATTGAGAATTTGGTTTTTCACAATGATGGCATCTCCTACGGCATAAATGTCTTTGACGCTGGTTTCATAGGTTTCATCCACCAAGATGCCACCACGCATGCCCAGGGCAATGCCCGCAGACTGGGCCAAGGTATTTTCAGGTAGTACGCCCACGGACATGATGGTGAGATCGCTCTCCAAACGAATGCCGTTTTGTAGTTCTACGATCTTCCCTTCTTCTTGGAAACCACTGGCTGCAACACCAGTGTAGACATGGATGCCATTTCTTTCCAATTCATCACGAATGAGCATGGCCATTTCCACATCAAAAGGTGGCAATACATGAGGGGCCATTTCTACCACGGAAACCTCTAGTCCTCTATGCTTTAGAGCCTCTGCCATTTCTAGACCAATGAACCCTGCGCCTATGACCACAGCCTTTTTAGGCTGATGTTCCTTGATGAAGGAGGTGACCCCATCTACATCGGGTACATTTCTCATGGTGAAGACATTCTTTGCTTCTGGAAGACCTGGGGTATTGGGGACAAAAGGTCTTGCTCCTGGAGACAAGATGATCTTGTCATAGGATAAAGCATACTCACCTTCTTCCCCTCTCACCAAGACTTCTTTCTTTGCTGGATCAATGGACAGGGCTTCAGAATTGGTCCGCACGTCTAGTTCGAAACGCGCTTTGAGCTTTTCAGGGGTTTGAACCAGCAGTTTTTCTCTTTTCTTAATTTCACCAGATACATAATAGGGAAGACCACAGTTGGCAAAAGACACATAAGGTCCCTTCTCTAAAATGATGATCTCTGCGTCTTCATTGAGTCTTCTTAATCTTGTGGCTGCAGACATACCGCCTGCAACACCTCCTACAATAACAATTTTCATTTTACTTTCTTGCTCCTTTCCACATGAACATGCCACCCTTCACATTTGTGGCATCTACCCCCATCTTGGTCAATCTCTTTGTTGCGGATGCACTTCTGGAACCAGAGGCGCAAATCACATAGACGGGACCTTTTCCAGTATAGCTATCTATGGTACCCAAGGGGACATTCTTTGCCCCAGGGATGTGTCCATTCTTAAATTCATAGGGTTCTCTTACATCGATGATGGTGGGCTTTTCTTTTAAGATGGCCTGCAGTTCATCGGTGGTGACAGACTTTGTCTTGTGCCAAAACATGCTCATTACCTCGCTTTATCTTTTCTTTGTTTCATTTCATAACGCCAGAGCGGATACCCCCACCCGGCATATAGAATAATACCATAGGGGGGTATCCTTGTAAAGGGGGTGACCAAAAAAACCTCCTAAAAAAAAAAAAAAAAAGGAGACTTCTCCTCTTCTTAACCGAAGAAGAGGAGAAGTCCTGAAAACACACCCCCTACTATAATCCCCCCAAGGACTTTCAGAAGGTTCTCCAAAAGGAGTTTCTTTTTTCGATTTTCTCCACGGATGGTGGCCAAAGGTTTGCCTTCCATGAAAGCAAGGATTTCTTTGTAAGTGCCCACTTGATGCGCTTTCTTCATCTTCTCTAGACGGAACGCATAATAGAGCATGGCGCCAAAAAAAACCACCGTAGCCAGTAGAAAATAGAGGCTCACCCTTTTGGCCAAAGGGAGGGTCAAAAAGAGTAGGACCAGATGGCACAGCATCCATTTGCTGTCTCTTTCCATGGCTTTCACCGTTACATTTTCTTTCATTTTTTCCACATCTCCTTTGATGAGTTCATCCAAAGAAATGTCAAAAAGAGTGGCTAGTAAAAGTAAGCTTTGAAGATCTGGATAGCTTTTCTCCGTTTCCCAGTTGGAAATGGTTTGCCTGGATACAAAAACCTTTCTGCCAAATCTTCTTGAGAAAACTGACGCCCTTTACGATAATTCCGGATTTGATTTCCTACATTCATTTTCCTACTCCTTCTGTCATCTCTTTCCATGTACCCTCAGGATACAGAAAATGGAATCTTTTGTCTGTCCAAGTCCCTTGTCAAGGAGGTTTCTCCCTTGTCAAACCCCTTTGACATCCATAAATCCTCATGAAAACCAATGCTTTTCAGAATACCTTAGGACCAGGTTATTCTTTATGTCCTTCCATGGCCTCTACAAAGAACCCCGCCAGATTTCCGTGGATTTGCACCCCTAAGGTCTTCAAAGACTGGTCTAAAGCCTTTAAGGTTTTATAGAGCTTTTCTTCTCTGGCATTTTCTCCCATATGCCCTAGACGAAATACTTGATTGCCCAAATAGTCAAAGGCACCACCAATGAGGATGCCATGAGTAGAGAGCATTTCTTCCTTCAGCACTTCATAGGAAATGCCTTGGGGAAGACATACGGTGCTCACCGTATTGGCATGACCTTTCTTCGCATAGAGGGAAAGCCCACCTTTTTGAAGGGCTTCTCGTACGGCTTCTCCCAGCACTTTATGTCTTTCTAAGGCGTCCCCTTCTTCTAAAATCACCCAAAGGGCCTCATGAAGCGCATAGAGGTCTGACACCGGTTGGCTATAAGGAAACCATTTTTTCTCATAGTAGTCGTCAAAAATCCCCAGATTTAAGTAAAAACTCTTCACAGGTGTCCGCCTTTTCCGAAGGACCTCTTTGGCCTCACTACTCATGGCCACAAGGGTTAAGCCTGGAGGCGCAGATAAGCATTTTTGCGTGGCCCCCAAGACCACGTCCATGTGCCAGGCATCCATATGAAGGGGTTCTCCCCCTAAGGCCGAGACACTATCCACCACAGACAAAATCCCTTTTTCCCTTAATAAGGGACAAATTTGATCCACAGGGTTCACAAGACCTGCAGGGGTTTCGCAGTGGACCAACGTGGCCAGCTTAATATTTTTGTGTTCCTTAAGAAAAGCTTCTAAAGCATCCACATCTATAGGTTCATCATAAGGCCCTTCAAAGACGATGGGCTCTCCACCATAGAGCTTCACAAAATCTATAAACCCATGGCCAAAGATGCCATTGTCGATGCAAAGGACTTGGTCTCCTGGCTCAATGAAGGAGGCACAGGCAGCTTCCAGACCCAAAATCCCTTCTCCGTTTAAGATGAGTACCTCCCCTTTTGTGTCATAAAGCTCCATGAGAAGCTTTTGGGTTTCTTGGTAGAAGTCAAAAAACTGCGCTTCTAGATCTGGGTTTATCAAGGGCTTGGCCATAGCTTGGCGCACCCTTTCGGTGACTTCTGTAGGCCCTGGGGTCATGCGTAGAATCTTCTTCATGAAATTCTCTCCTTTATGCTTCATTGTAGGTGTTTCTTCCATTGTATCAAAGAGGGCCAAAGATGCCTACAAAAAGCCCTCTCCTAGAAGCGCTGATCCAAGAAGAACTAGGTAAAAAGAGATCCATGAAAGCGATCTATTGGCCATCAAGGGCTTTGCCCTGGCCGCTGATGAATTTATCTTCTTGTCTGGTGACGGACGTCCTGAAAAGAGCATCCTCCATTTCTATGAAGATGAATTCGAGTATGAGAACGTGCGTTACAAAGGCTATGGGACCTTGGACAGTTTGGCCGATTTGACCTACTTTAAAAATCTCAAAAAGCTGTATATTACCTTGCAACCAGCCCATGATTTGTCCACCATACCAAAAGAAATTCTAAGAAACCTTCACACAATATTCCTTTATCAAAATCAGTATGAAGACATATCCTTCCTTTCTGATGCCAAGACTCTGACAAATCTTGTGATAAACACCAATGCCATTAAAGACGTCAGTGCCCTGCAAAACCTTACCTCCTTACGACGACTCTCTGTGGATTGGACTCAGGTGGAGGATCTTACCCCCTTGGGCAGTCTTACCCAGCTCACCTATTTTTCTGCTTATGGAAATGAAGTGAAGGATCTAACCCCTTTAGGCAACCTTATGAACTTAGAGGAGCTTCAACTCTATGAAAACCAAGTGGAAGACATTTCTGTGCTGAAAAACCTAACCCATTTAAAACACCTGGAGATGATCAATAATCGCATCCAAGACGTGAGTCCATTGGCAGATTTTGAATCCTTTGATGTGCTCATGCTCTCTGGAAACCCCATCACAAACATTGAGCTTCTTGAGCATATTGAATCCCTACAATTTGAACCTTAGGAAATTCAAGGATCTAAGGTCATGGGACCTGCTTCTTCCATAGGAAAGCGGCAGGTCCTTTCCTTAACCTATTTTATAGAAGGTCAATTATTGTCAAAAAATGTCTAGAGATTTTTCCTGTTTTCCTTTATATTCCCATGGATTTTCCTCATCATTAGGCCTATACTTTTAATCATTCTATGACCTTTATACATGGCTATAAGAAAAGAAGGAGGTGCCCACCCCATGAATCACTCTATTGACCAACAGGTCACAATCCTACAAAAAGATCCCCAGAGCTTGGCGGTGGAGGACTTTATCAAAAGCTATTATCCCCTCATGGCCTCTAGTGCCGCCAAAAGACTCCAGCGGTATATATTGGTAGAAGGAGATGAAGGATTCGCCGTAGCACTGGAAGGGTTTCGAAAAGCGTTCTTGACCTATGATGAAACCAAAGGCTCTTTTGTGGCCTTTGCGAAGCTTCTCATGGACCATGAACTGATCAACCATCTCAAAAAAGAACAGAAACCATCCCTGGTGTCCCTAACAACCCTTCCCTTAGCAGATCCGTCTTTATCCATGGAGGAAACTATGATACTCCGAGAAGAAATTCAAGCCCTTGAGGAGGGTCTAGGTCAGTTTGGCCTCACCTTTGACACTTTGGCTGCACAGATGCCCAAACATGAGGACACCAAAAAAAGGGCCCGTGACATTGCCTATGCCACCTATGAAGAAAAAGAACTTTTACAAGAGATTTTTCAAAAGTGCACCTTACCCGTGACCAAAATGGCGCTGCGCTTTGGCGTAAGCCGAAAACTTCTCTATGGCAGTCGTCCATTCATCATCAGCATCTTGATTGTGCTCAAAAAGAAATTAGAACATATCAAAGAATGGCTCTAAAGTGTATCCGAAAAAATTCAGGGTCCTTGTATCTTATAGTAAAGGAGTGAATCATCATGAGAACTGGATTGATCGTATCCATAAAAGAAGAATATGCCATCCTGCTTTCTGAAGGGACCTATCTGAAGGTCTCCAAGAAACCATCCATGGCCCTTGGCCAAGAGATCTATTTCTCTAGCGAAGATCTTTATAAAACAGCCCAATCCCATAGGTTCTCCATGAAATCTTTTGCCATGGTAGCCATACTCTTTATTCTTTTACTTGTTGGAAAAACCGCCCTCCCCACAGCGCAAAGCTATCAGGTCTTGGTGGAAATCAATCCATCAGTCCTCTTTACCCTAGGGGATGGAGAAGAAGTCCTCCAAGTAGAAGCCTATAATGAAGATGGCAAAGCCTTAGACCTTTCCTCGTTAAAGGGCCTTCTTTTCACAGAGGCTCTCGAAGGATTGCTTGTAGAAGCAAAGGAAAAAGGATACTTAGATACCATGGATCTCACAGAGGACTTTATCTACATCACTTCCATTTCTCATGGACACGATGAAAGACTCCTTCTTTTTCTAGATCAATTAGCGGCTTCCTCTGAAGAAGGTTTTTTAGGTGAAGCCACCCTAATTTTACATACAGAAACCCAAGAGAACCTTCTTACCCATGATAAAGAAGGCACATCCCTAGGATTGGCACATCTTCGCGCACACTTTGGTTTAGGAGCTCATGAGACCCCAGTGGATCTCTTTAAAGATCCTATTAGGAGAGCTCAGTATCTTGCTAAAGCTTTTGTGCTAGAAGAGGATCCTCAGCATGAACTTCTTCGTTACCAAAAAAACATAGAGAGTAAACCCCTCTCTTCCCAGGCCAAAGAAGCCTTTGAAGCACAACTGGCCACCTATAAAGAGAGCATCGACGAACTTCATAAGGCTCGTAAAGCCTATCAAGTTGCCAGGCGATCTGGTGATGAAGTAGCACTCATAGAAGCCCTAAAGCAATTAGAAGAAAGTGAAGCCTATAAGAAGGATATGGAGGAGTTGAAAGACTTCTTGGAAGCATCCAAAGACCTGGAAGAAGGCCTGAAAGAGTTGGAAAACCATCTACTTTCTCCCAAAGAGCCTACTGAGGAAAGGAAGCCAGAGACCCCTGAAGACCCAGGCAAAAAAGAAAATGTAGGAAAACCTGAAAATCCTGGGAATGCAAAAGGAAGAGACGCGCTCCTATCTCCAAATGCTCCAGAGACCCCAGGCACCCCAGAAAACGAAAAAGAACCTTCTCCTCCCTTAGCCCCTGGGAATGCTGACAAACCGGAAGAACCTGGTAAGCCTGAAAATCCCGGCAATGGTGACAAAGAAGAAGATCCAGAAAACCCTCCCCAACTAGAAGAAACAAGTAAACCTGAAAATCCTGGGGATGCCAAAAACCCTAAAGAACCTGGCAAGCCTGAGGATCCTGGAAAATCAAAAGATGTTGAAATGCCCAGTACCCCTAGAAAACCGTAACATTTTTAGATACAATAAAATAGCACTGCACCAGTGGCACAGTACTTCTTCCGCTTTATTTATTATGAGTGGACAATTACATCCATGGTTTATGACAGTGAACACGATCATCATTTTGTGGGTGCAACCAGTGTTGCACCCACAATTTTATACAAAGGAGATCTAAGGAAATGAATCTACATCATGACCCCAATACCACACCTCAAGACATCATCCATCAAGCCATTGAAGTCTTTTGCCAAAAAGGTTATGCCCAAACTTCCATGAAAGATGTCACCGATGGATTGTCCCTCTCTAGAGGGCCGGTGTATTACTACTTTAAAGACAAATATGGACTTTATAAAGCTTCCTATGACGTCTTTGAAGAGACCCTTAAAGCCATTCATGAGCGGTTTTTCCCAGCTCCTATCCCCACCATGGAGAAGATCAAAAAATTGCTTATGGGCATCATCCAAGACACACGGAAGTTTAATCGGCATTTTTTTCTGGGCTTACGGGATATAGCAGAGCTTTCAGACATCGCGAAGCGCTATGATACCTTAAATGAAGCCTTCCTCAGGAGGCTCCATGGAGTGATTCTTGAGGGGCAAAGCAAGGGAGAGCTCACCTTATCACTCTCCAAAGAAGAAATCACCACCCATATCTATGTGGTTTTTTATGGCCTCATCAGCGCCATCAACGCAAAGCTTCTGGCTTTTCAGTCCGATGAATCCTTTGAGAAGATGCTCCATAGACACCTTACCCCCCTACTGCCTTAAGGGCTATTTCTTGGGTTCTTTCATAAGGATCTGAACACCTATAATTTTCTCCTTTTTTACGGGTCCAAGTCTTCTTGAATCTGTGGAATTAGACCGGTTATCCCCCATGAGAAAATACTCATCGTCTTGTAACAAGATTTTTACATAATCCACCGAGGGCCATCTATAGGTGGCATAGGGTTCTTTGAGTAAACCCTCATTGATATAGACCTCTTCCCTTCTAATAATAATCTCTTCTCCAGGCATCCCCACAACGCGTTTCAAAAGCAAGCTCTCTTCTCCTAAGAGTTCTTCTCGAAAGCTTACCAAATCCCCTCTTTCGATGCTTTTTAAAAATGGGGTGATACTTACGGTCAACGCCCCATCTTTTATGGTGTCTTCCATGGATACTCCGTGCACCTCAGCGCTGATAAGCAGATGATTAAGTACCAACCCTCTGGCTAGAAAAGCGCCCATAAGAACTGAGAGAAGTAGAAGCAAATGAAGAAGAACCGCAGCTGCCGGCCCCTTTGGTTCTTCCTCATCTACCTTATGGATCCACTCATGCTTTCCCTTTGATGCCAATTGTTCTAGATCGATGGTCTCTTTATCCATAGAGCACCTCCCAAAGGAAGGTTACTTGGAAGAGAATCGTCAAGAAAAAGCTTACGATAAAACTTACCACGAAAAATAGCATCATTTTTTTTAGGGTTTTCTTCATGGAATATCCTTTCATACGGTTCTCCCTTTCCATTTTTACTTTGCCTTTAGTATACCAGAAAATTTAAAGAAAGAGCGCGTCTTGAGGGTCCCTATAGAAGAGTCTCCTTCTATAAAATTCACACAAATGACTTTTTACCTATGCTACAATAAATCGAACAAACGAAGGAGGAATTCCCATGACGGTTAAAAATAAGGATAAAGAAATCATTACCAACATTCGTGACAAAGCCATCGAAGTTTTTGCCGACAAAGGGTATGATTCCACAAAGATCACGGACATCACCGAACTTTTGTCCATTTCTCGCGGACCCATCTATTACTATTTTCACGATAAGTTTGGCCTTTACACCGCAGCTTATAATTATTTTGAAGAACGGCTTCGTGCGATTCATCAGGACATTTTCTCCTCTGCATTACCTCCTTTAGACAAGTTAGAGGAGCAGCTGTATCTCTTCATTCAGCATATATCCATCTTTGGGATCAATTTTTTCTATCGCATTGAAGATATTCCAGAGCTCCATGAGATTAGTCTACGCTACAAAGCAATGAATCAAGAGTTTTATGCTGATAAAATACAACTGGTAAAGGACGCCCAAAAGGCAGGGCTTCTTTTAAACACCATGCTCCCAGAAGAAGTAGTTCAATTCACCTATTTTATCTATTTAGGGCTACTTCATGGCATGCATAATAAACTCATGGAAAAGGACAATCCGGAAGAGCTGAAAAAATGGATTGCTTTCCAAATGACGATACTACGGAAAAAACTACTACCTTAAAAAAAGAACCACCCTCAGATGTCCAAGATTTTGGAACTTCTGTGAAGTGGTTCTTTTTTATTAGGCCAAAGCTTTTAACATAAGCTTCAGGGTTCTATTCTTTAATTTTTTTAGAAAATCTTCTTTTTCGCCATGGGTTAGATCTAGCAACTCTTTTCTACCACAAAGGGCCATCTTATAGGGAAGAAGTTCATGAAAATACGCTGTGAAGAAACCCATGATCACCATCTTCATATCTTGAAGGGTCATGTCTTCACCGATGATCCCTTCTTCCTTCCCCAATTGAAGGGTTCTCTCTAGTTCCATGGTGGTCATCTCCTCTATGCGATCTTTGAGCACAGGATCCATATAGGGACCCGTTTTGCTCTTCTCATGGGTTTCATTCATCATCATCAAAAAGATCCCTGGGATCCTTTTTTTTAAGCTTTCTTCTAGATACTCCAAGGCATTTCCAAGGACTCCCTCTAGGCTTTTAGCCTCAAAGACGAACATCACCATCTGCCGAAAGTATTCTTTCATATGATAACTTAACGCTTCTCGGAGGATCTCATCTTTACTTTTGAAATACTCGTAGGCGGTACTTTTTCCCATGCCTGAAGCCTCGGCAATGTCTGCCACTTTCAGCTCATGGAGGGGACGCCCTTGCCGAAGAAGCTCCATGACCCCTTCAAAGATTAAAATTTGTTTGGGTGTGTACTCTTCCATCTTCATGCCTCTTCACCAGTTCTCTTTTCCCTAACAAAGAGGTCATACAAGATGGGGACCACAAAGAGGGTCAGAAGCGTTGCGTAGGCAAGGCCTCCTACTGTGACCACAGCCATGGGCTGCATCATTTCAGAGCCACTGCCATAGCCAAGGGCTAAGGTGGTCATGGCCAAGATGGTGGTTAAGGCCGTCATGATGATGGGTCTAATTCTAGTTCTACCAGTTTGAAGAAGCGCCTCTCTTTTGCTCTGTCCCTCTTCTCTTAATTGATTCACATAACTGACAAAGACGATCCCATTATTCACCACAACCCCTGCCAGGACTAAGAATCCCAGCATGGCGATGATGGATAGATCCATCCCAGTGGCCCATAGAAGGAGCAGTCCTCCTGTGAAGGCCAAGGGTAGGGTAAAGAGTACGATAAAGGGAGACAAAAGGTTTTGGAACTGGGCCACCATGATGAGGTAAATGAAGACCACCGCCAGTAGAATCATTAAGACCAGGTCTCCCATGGTATCTTGAATGGTTTCATTTTCTCCTTCTAAGGTGACTCTATACCCTTCTGGCACTTCATAGGCATCGATTTTCCCTTGGAAATCTCTGCCCACTAGACCAATGTTATATCCATCGGCAATGTCCGCGGACACAGTCATATAACGGCTTTGATTCTCTCGTCTTATGGATTGGACGCTTTCCGTCACAGAAACCTCAGCCACATCTTTTAACACCACAACTTTCTTGGTGCCATCTCTTTGACTCACTTCCATGGTCAAGTCTTCAATGGTATCTCGATTAAGGCCTTCTTTCAAAGGTTTTAGTAAGACTACAGGATAACTTGTGCCCATTTCTGTCAGCTGTGTAGCCGTTAAGTCTTGACTTAAGGCCCCTGCCACCTCTGCAAATATTTGCGCTACTGTGAGACCTTCGCGAATAGCCTTGACTTTATCCACCGTGATGCGAATTTCTTCCCCAGCATCTTCAAGACCTGTGGTGATATTTTCTGTCCCTTGGGTGCTTTCTAATAAAGCCGCAACATCATAGGCGATCTCAATCATGCCATCGGTGTTGAATCCTTCAATCTTCACCTGAACACCACTGCCCCCAAAGGCAGAAATATCCATATTCGATGCGGTGACACTAATTTCTCCACCAAATTCTTCTGTTTTATCGTAAATGAGGTTTTCTACCTCTTTGTTGGTTAAGGTGCGATCATCTTTTAAGAGAATATAGTAGGTGGCTGCGCCTCCACTATTCATCCCGCCTCCTCCAGAGAAGCTCATGAAACCACCGCCGTCTCCTCGCATGACCCCAACGGTTTCTACGGCCTCTATGGAAAGAATGCTTTCCGCCACTTGATCATTTAAGGCATTGACTTCATTGGTGTCAAGACCCTCTGGGGCTTCAAAACTTGCACTCATTTGAGGTGAATCCACTTCTGGTATAAAGGCTGTGCCCATTTGGGTGGCCCCATAGATGCTGTAGCCAAGGAGTCCTAACACCAAAAGGATGACCATGAATTTGAACCTTAAGGCTTTGTCCAAAAGGCTTCCGTAGAAATCTACAATACCGTCAAACCATTTATGCTTTTTTTCAGAGGTGGTCTTTAGTAAGGTCGCTCCCATGGAGGGTACCAAAGTCAATGCCACAATTAAGCTAGCCACCAAACTGTATCCGATGGTGAGCCCCATGTCTGTAAAGAGCTGCCTCGAGATACCTTGGGTAAAGACGATGGGTAAAAACACACTCACTGTGGTCAAGGTGGAGGCAAAAATGGCGCCTGCCACTTCATTGGCTCCAGTGATGGCTGCCTCTGTAGCAGACAAACCAGATTTTCTCAAGCGGTAAATATTTTCAATGACCACGATGCTGTTGTCCACCAACATCCCCACTCCCAAGGCAAGGCCCGATAGAGAAATGACATTTAAGGTGACATTGCTAAAGTACATGAGCACCACCGCAAAGGTTAAGCTGATGGGAATGCTCAAGGCAATGACAAAGGTAGGTTTTAAGTCTCTAAGGAAAAGAACCAAGACCAAAATGGCCAAGAGGCCTCCAAATAGAAGGTTTTCCATGACACTGGAGGTAATCATGTCAATATATTCTCCTTGGTCCATCATGGTAGTGATGCTCAAATCTTCATGTTCTCTTTCCAATCGCTGAATCTCTTCTTCAATACGGTCAGAGACTTCTGCCGTGGAAGAGGTACTTTGTTTTTGGAAAGTGAGCAGCACCCCATTGTTCCCATTGATTTTCGTGTAAAGTTCCTCTGAGTTGTCTCTTTTTTCCACCTCTGCAATCTCAGAGAGTTTGATATCCCCAATGGGTTCCATGCTAAAGATTACCAGTTCTTGAATTTCTATGGGATCCTCAAAAGAGTCTCCCACTTTCACGAGGATCTGTCCGTCCCCTTCTTGCAAATACCCAGCGGGCATATTAAAGTTTTGCGCCATGATGATGTTGGAGATCATCTCTTCTGTCAGAATCCCTGAAAGGTCAGCATTTTTTAAAGCCTCTTCCTTGGCTTCTTCAAAGGATGCTAACCCTTTTTCCAGTTCCTGTTGCCCAGAAGTCATTTGCACATCTGCTTTGGCAAGTTCAATGGCCATGGTAATTTTACCAGCTTCTAGCTGCTCATAAGCCCCTTTGGTCTGAGCCAGTCCTTTTTCCAGTTCTGGCTTCATGGCCTGTAGAGTCATTTGGCGAATGTTTAAAGTAGAGAGCTGAAGCTCCACCGCCAAAAGGGTTTTCACAGCTTCCCTGGCTTGCTCAGTGAGTTGATCCGTTGATTCTGCAGTCAATTCTCCTATAGATTCAGGTACTTGACTTTGAAGGACTGTCAAAATCTCTTGCAAGGTCTCTCCTTCCATGGATTCGACTCCTCCAGGAAAGAGTGCTTCCACCACGACATTCATGTTTACCACAGCACGCAACTGATCTCTGGTGGCTTCCAGCGCTGCCCTTTCCGCTGTGAGCTTTGCTTCTTCGGATAAAAGTGCATTGAGATTAGCCATGGCACTACCTAGCTCAACACTGGCTTTGGCCACTTGCTCTTTCTGATTCGTGGATTCCTTGGCTAGGGTGGCTTTGCCTTCTTCAAGGCCTGCCATGGCCTTTTCCAGTTCTTCTTCAGTCTTATCTAATTCTGCCAGGATATATTCTTGAACTCTTTGGTTCAACGCCTCTATCTTTTCAGGAATCAGTGCCACCTCTAATCGAGGTTCCACCAATCCACTGCCTGTAACCGCTGCCACGCCATCTATTCTTTCGAAGGAAGGCATGATTTCTTCTTCCGTAAACTGTGAGAGTTCATCTAATTCCATGCCTTCAACGTCCACGCTGGCCACAAGAACAGGCAGCATATCGGGACTGATTCTCATGAGAATCGGCGCACCGATGCCTTCTTCTAATCGAGCCTTTACCTGGTCAATACTACCAGAAAGCTCAATCATGGCACTGTCCATATTGGTGCCCTCCACATATTCCATGAAAATCACACTGGAGTTTTCACTAGACACGGAGCTGATACTATTTAGGCCTCCAGAGGTGCCCAAAGCCGCCTCCATGGGTCTTGTGACCAGCTGTTCTACTTTTTCTGGACTGGCGCCAGGATAAGGGGTGATGACCACCACAAAGGGCAAATCTAAACTTGGCAAAAGATCGGTTTTCATACCCGTAAAAGAAATGACACCTAAGAGTATGGTTAAGATTACAGCCACCACTACAGTGTATGGTCTTTTCACGCTATATTTTGAAATCATGAGAGTCCTCCTCTAAATGAACCGACCGAACGTTCGGTCGGAAATCTTGTTTCATTTTAGCACCCTGATGGAATGCTGTAAACAAAGAAGTTCTTAGGATTTTCTTAAAGAAGCATCTGCCTAGGACTCAGATCTCTGGTTTTGGAAAGGGTTCAACTAGATTTTATGCAATTTAAGTATTCCTTTGGATATGACACTACGAGATATTTTTGAAAAACACTTTAATAAAACTTTCACTTAAAGAATGTTTTCTGTATGAAAATCTATCACATTCAGAAAAAATTAGGGGGTATCCAGGAAAAATAGGTAAAATACCACCTTGGACTTTTGTACAAGAAAATCTCTCTGGTTTCTGAGAAAAGAGAAAAAGAACTTGAATATAATGTTCCATTATTGCACAGTTATCCTCCATACTTTCCGGCAAAACAGGCGCTTATTGTCTTTTTTCACAATCTTTAGGCGCACATACTCCTCATTTATACTGAGGATTCTCTTCCTTTCTACAGGACATGTATTTATAAATCTCTTAAAATTATACCCTATACCTTTACGAATATCCGAATTATTATCATATGTCAGTTACTATTTTTATTAAAAACTTAGGAAAATGCTTGATTTCACCCCAATGAAATTTGCTCAACTTATTCTTTTCGACAGACTTTCTACAAACTTAGGATACTATTAAGATATCATATTATTTATAAACAATACTTAATTGTACTTTTACGATCTAAAATCTCCTTTGTTCTTACGCATAGATTTTCGCACTATGATCACTTCTAGACATTGCAAATCAACGCTTTCAGTTTAATTATGGGATTGTTATTTTTTAACACCTTCATTTCGTTTGATATTTCACAACAATTGAACTTTCTTGTGAAGTTTGTTGCCAACTTATGAACGTTATGCCATAATAATCTTGTTCATTAAATAAACAGGAGGTAACTCATGACAAAAAAATTATTATTGGCTTTATCCGCTGTGTTGGTCATCGGTTTGATGGGTTGTAGCACACCTGCAGAAAACACCCCTTCCGGTAACGAAGGTACAGGAACTGAAACAGGTGATTTGACTTTAGAACAGGTGAATCATTTCTTAAATGACAGTTCAGGCCTTGGTGCTGGTGGGATCGCAAACGTAGTACAAGTGATTCCCCATGCGCACATCGACGGACCAAAGACCGAAACACCTTTCTACGCTTTTGTAAACTTCAAGTATACTGCAAGAGATTACATCAAGTATCAAGTGACATACCTTTCTTGTACTTGCCGATCTGCTGATGTAAATTTCTGGCAAACAGCCTACATGGAAATGTCTCTTCCAGCCAGTGGAAACATTGAAGATGCAGTGCTACGGAACATTTCCTTCGACACTGAGCCTTCAGGCCACTACTTAGGTGGATTCTGGGGAGACAGTGATCCTACCCCCGCTGGTGTTAGTTATGAGACTTTCAAAACAGAATTCCTTCCTTTCTTTGAAGGAAAGAACGCTGCGTACTTAGAAGCGCTAAGCACCATGTGGGACATTGAAGCGTCCGACTACACCGATGGCGAAGGCAGAAGTGATCTTACCGTAGATACCTTCTCTGGTTCTTCTGTATCTGCCAACAACATCATCAGAATCATCAATGCTGTGATGGATTATCATGCCACAGATGAATTTTTCCAATAAACATAACTAATCGGAGGTTAGATCATGTTAAAAAAATTAATCGCAGTCCTTACCCTGGCTCTTGTACTCACTGGTTGCGCTGCACCCGCTGCTGCACCTGTGGAAGAAGCAAAAACTGACGAACAGCTCATGGCTGAAGGTTGGGTCAAGAATCCTCAAGACCAAGGTTATGTTCTTCTTTCTGAACTTCCTGCGCCAAGAGAAACCGCAGGGGATTTTTCCATGGAAGGCTCTTCCATCAACAGTGCAAATCTTGATCAATACCTAGGAAGAAGCGATGTGGCTTACATCGATCTTAGAGATTACAACGACTATGCCAAGAAGCACATCAAAAACTTTGGAGTCATTCCATTTTTCGCTTACATCTGGAATGAGAATGCCCACACAGATGAAACCATGGTTCAGCTCTACGGCGGACCACAAGAAGATCCTGTGGCTGTATATGATGTGTCTGATGCACTATTAAGCACCATGTTCCCTAAAGACAAGACCCTCTTCCTCCTATGCCAGTCCGGTGGACGTGTGGCCATGATGATGAGAATCCTTGAAGCCAAAGGTTATGACATGGATAAAGTCTACAATGTAGGCGGTATGGCACAGTACACAGACAGCAAGTACAGAAACCTCATTACAGATACACCTGAGTTCATCATCGATGTAACTTATACCGTTGAAGGTGCTGTAAGAAATTAATTCAAGCCATTTCATGTTTCCCAAACCATAAATGGAATAGAGCACGCCAAAGCAAGAATCCTTGCCTCGGCGTGCTCCTTTTTTATGGGTTTATGGGTCTTTCTAAGGGATTCTAGCCTAGCGCCAGAGCTTTTTCTCTCCTTAAGAAGAGAGCCTTACACTTTGTACCCCCAAAAGGGTCTTGGCAAAGGCATACATTCTCTCGTGACAAGTGAAGATGATTCCTTGCATGGGTTCTGCGCCCTTGGAGACATAGTCCTTTAAGAACTGCATCCCTTCCTCTGCCCGTTGATCATCATATTGGGTGAAGACATCATCCAAGAACAAGGGTAAGGGTTCCCCGTCTTGCAACACCAAATCTGCCACAGCCAGCCTTAAAGCCAGGTAGGCTTGGTCGATGGTCCCACTGGATAAAAAGCCCCATTCATAGATGCGCTTTCGTTTCTCATCTTCCACAGAAATATGAAACTCTTTGTCCACCGCCACCCGCTGATACTTCCCTTTGGTGAGCACCCTGAAAATCTCTTCCGTCTTTCCATTGACCTTGGGTCCAAAACTTCGACCAATTTCATCAAAGGACGCTTTAAGATGGGTTCTCGCCAAGGTTAAGGCTTCATGCTCTTCCTCAAGAAGGCTCACTTTTTCCTCCAGGGCGTGGATCTCTTCCACCACTTGGCTCACATTCTTTTTCTGTCGATACTTCTCTTTCAGTGTAGACTCCATGGCCGCAATGGTTTCACCTATCTTTGCCCCTTTCTTTTTGACTTCCTCCAACGTTTCTTTTTCTGCGGCTAAAGCTTCCACCTGAGCCTCATCCAGAACTTCCACCTGAAGTAGCGTCTTCATCTTCACCTCAAGATTCTCTCTGCGCTCTTGCAGCTCCTCCATGGGATGATTTTTCTCCAGGTCTTCTCGCATGCTCCGTAAATAGGCTACTTGATCCTTTACTCGCTCATAGGTGTTGAGGGAAGCTGCAAAGCTTTCTAGGACATCTTGCACCCCATGCTTGTCTCCCATCTCCCCTAAAGGAGCCAAAAACTCCATCAATGACGTTTCCAGAGCGTGATACTGTACCTGGTGCTTCTTCACGAGTTCTATTCTTTTCTTGATTTCCTCTTCTTTTTCCAGCTTTTTCTCTTGAGCTCTTTCGTATAACTGAAATTTCTCTGTAAGATCCTTTAAAGTATCCACTTGGTGTGCCAAAAGACCTTCGGTGAAGTCCTTCTCCAAAGCACTAGATTCTTCTTCTACCCGCTCCTTCTTCACCAAGAGTTCTTCAACCCTTGGAGGCACTTCTTCTTTCCTCAATAGCTCTTCTTCGTGCTCATATTGCTGGAAAAGATTTTCATAGCGGGTCTCCATCCGAGTCTTTGAAATACTCAGCTCTTTCATCGCAGCTTCCAGCACCGTCACTTTGGCCTCTTGGCTCACTACCTTCTCTCTCCAGTGCTTATAGGCTGCCTCTTTCTCCTCATAGACCGCCCGCGCCTTATCATAGGCTAAGTCCAGGGCCTTTTTCTCCCTTTCCTCTGCGTCCTCTTTGTCCTTGGCATCAGCAAGAAGTCTCTCCAAGGCATCTTGACGCTCTAGAACTCTCTCTTCATCCACTTTGGTGACCCTATGGGTGGTTTCTTTGGTTTTTGTAAAAGACCATGCTATGAGCATCAGTCCTAGGAATACCCCCCCATAAAACAGTGGGTCCACAACAATCCCCAGCCCTAGGAAAGCACCTACTAGAAGGAGACCTGCAAGTAGTCGTGGCAGCTTAAGGCTTCTCTTTGCAGGTACCACCTCTTCCATCTCTAAGGGCTTCTTGGCCTCTTGGAGCTTTTTCCTTGCCTCTACCACGGCTTTTTCATGGGTTTCTCGACTCTCTTTTAACGCTCCTTCTTGCCAAGTCTTTTTCTCATGGATCGAGCGTATAGAAAAATCAACCTCTCGGAGGGCCTTCTCCTCTTCTTCCTCTTGGATTTTTAAGCTCTTCAGTGCCTCTGTTTCTTTTTTAAAGATCTCTTCGGCTTCATGAAAATCTGCTCTCGCCTGATCCTTTTGCCCTTTTGCCTCGGCCACGGCACCCTGCAGCTTCTGTAGGCTATCTTTCCTTTCTTCATAGGCCTCTGCCCTTTGGATGTTCTCCTCTAGGACCTTTAGATCCTCTTTCATCTTCCCCATCTCTTCTTGGATCTTCATGAGTCGCGCCACTTCCTCTTGACGCACTTCTTTGGGCATCTCTTTCACCTGGGTTATGAGGAGGTCTTCCTGGCTTTTCAGCTCCAGGTAGAGGCGTGAAATATCTTTTTCCAAATCTTTCAGCCCTTGGAGCTTCTCTTCCCCTTCTCTTAAGAACTCTTCATCTAGACGTCTCCCCTGAAAGGTCAGGGCGTCCTCTCGGTCTTTCTTCTCCCGCTCTACCCCATGTAGGCGCTCTTCCCGAGAAATGGCTGCCAAGAGTTTTTTCCACTCTTCTTGAAGGGGTAACACCGCTAACCGACCCCTTAAGCGCTCTTCTTCTACTCGAAGTTCCTCCCGCTCGGTCTTCAACTCAAGAATGTTAAAAGCCTCGCTTTCCTTATCCATTTCTTCCACTTCCGCTTGGCTTTTTTCTCCTTTCAGCCCCTCTAAAGCCTCTCTCGCTTCCACCAAAAGCCCCAATCTTTTGCTCTTACTCACATAGAATTCCGCCGCTTTTTGCAGCTCTTCCTCTGCTTTTTTATAGCTCATATCTTCATTGCCCGTGGTCACCAGGTTCAATAGCTTTTCTGTGAGCTCATCCTTTTTCCCACCGGCCCCCATGAGCACCCCTCCTTGACCGATGAAGACACTTCTAGAAAATGCTTCTTCTCCTAGGCCAAAGAAATCTTGCCCCGGTTCTTTAGGATGCCGAAGCTTCACCGCTTCTCCCGAGGGCATCTCTAACACCTTTACTGTATCTTTTCCTTGGGTATCCCCAAAGACTCTCTCCAGGCGAAGGTCTTTCCCTTGATGGGTGAAGAGAATATACCCGTGCATCTCTTCTCCATTCCAAGGACGATATTTCTTTCTCGGGTTCCTTGTGACGTCTTGTATTCTGCCACTATGACCATAAAACATCAGGAGTACAAAGGCCATGAGGGTGCTTTTCCCATCCTCATTTTGCCCGTGGATCACTGTGAGCCCTTCTGTAAGATCCATAGTAAAGTCTTTAAATTTCCCAAAATTCCCAAGATAAAGCTTCTTAATCACCAAGAAGATCCACACTCCCTTCAAAAGATTTCAATCCCACTTCCAAGGCTCGTGAACATATTCTTATTCTTCTCTCATCTTCTTTTTCTTTGGCTTCTTGAAGCTCCTTCAAAAGCCTGTCCACGAAAATGCCTTTCAAATTGGCCTCTTTGGCCAAGGCTTCATAATCCACCTCCAGGGTCAAGGCATTTTGAAGTCTCACATAGTGCAGCTTCTCCGCCAAATGGCCTTGCAAGGTGGCCATGGAAAGCGCTTCTCCCTCTTCATAGGTACCTTGAAGGATCAAATGGTAATAATGATTTTCATATGAATCCCCAAAAGCCTCTTGAAGATGTGTGAGAATTTTTCTTTCCGCATCCACCACGGAGGAGGTTTCCACAAGGTTTATGGGGAGACGTAGATATTGCCTCTCACATAGGGGCACAAAGGACAAATCATGTCCCCCTTTGTAGAGGGTCCCTACATAGACCCCTTTTTCACCCAGTTCATCAAACCCTCTTCCTTCGGGGCATCCTGGATAACTATAATAGGTCTCCCCTATTTGCAACACTTCTGTACGCTTATGGATGTGCCCCAGGGCCACATAGTCCATTCCAGAAGATCTCAAGTCCTCTTTGGTGATGCCGTGATAGAGGCTTTGCACCCCAGGGCCCACCAAGTCACCATGGATCACACATAGATTCAGATGCTGAGGATCCACAGGTTCTTTGGTAAATAGTGACTTCTTCACATAAGTCCCTTGAAACCCTGCGCCATAAACCACCGTTTGAAGGTCTTCAAGGACCACTTTTTCCATATCCCCTTGGAAAATATGGACATTTTCAGGCCAAGGTTCCACATAAGGGGAATCCAAGGACACATAATCATGATTCCCTGGAGAGATGAACACCCTGGCTTTCGCTTCTTTTAGATACTCCATCACTGAGGACACCACGTTCCTTGGAACCCCAGAACTATCGAAAAGATCTCCAGCAATGAGAAGGAGGTCCACCTTCTCCTCATTGCTTCGTTTCACAATCCTCCGAAAAGTCCTCAAAAGCTCTTCTTGTCTTTCTTTGGATTTCTCTGGAATCCTCGTCATTTCTGAGCCTAGATGCATATCTGCACAGTGCAGCACTCTAATTTTCCGCATAGTTTTCCTCCCATTTCAATTCACCATTCTACTTTTATCTTATCAACACCATCGGCTTATTGCCACAAGAATCGAACATTTGTTTAAATATTTCCATCACGCATGTTCCCTGATTTCCATATTCATCCCATACAGTGCCCATCTTTAGATGCCCTGCACCCTGAATCCCTGAAGGACACGGCCTATGATTTCTCTATCCATGGATTTTTTTACGACTATACTAGAACTATCTGAATAGTAACTTTATTCATAGTATACCGTATTTTCTATGGAGTGCATAAAAAAAAGAAGAAAAACGCCTACTTCAATAGCGTTTTTCTTCTTCCTAGGCCTATTCCCTTCTAAGGTTCCCTCATCACAGTCTTTTCTTTGACGAAGACCCTCTCTTTGGTAATCTATTCCATGGATAATCTCTTATAGATTATAGTTTGAAGGCTTCGATCAAAGCTCCCAGCTCCTTGGCCAAGTCATCTAATCGATCCGTTTGATTGTTGATTTCTTCTATGCCTGCCAGCTGCTCCTCCGTGGATGCAGAGACCTCTTCTGTGCTGGCAGAAATCTCTTCGCTGTTTGCAGAGATGCCTGTCATGGCATCCACAATGACTTCTTTCATCTCATTCATGCTATCCACATCTTGCAGAATCTCCGTGAGTACGTGTACGACGCCTTGGACACTCTGTTCAATGGTGGTAAACTTCTCTTTGGTCACGTCTACGCTGCTATTTTGCAGATCCATCACCGATTCTAACTCTTTTAAGGTCTCTGTGGATTCCTTGGATTGCTGCTCAATCACCGACAAGAGCTCTTTGATCTCTTGTACAGACTTGGAAGACTGCTCCGCAAGTTTTCGAATTTCTTCCGCCACCACAGCAAAACCTTTGCCACTTCCCCGGCTCTTGCCGCTTCAATACTGGCATTTAAGGCCAATAGATTGGTCTGATCTGCAATGCCTGTGATGGTGGAGGTGAAGATGCTGATTTTCCCTGTACTCTCAGAAACCTTGGCAATGACCCCACTGATTTTTTCTGTGGCTTCACTGGACTTTTGGGTCACCTCCAAGAGCTGATTCACGGCCCTTAGCCCCTCTTGACTTTCTTTTTCTGTCTCTTTAGAACGCATTTCCGCGGCGTGGGTCTTCTTGGTGACCCCCTCGATGGCCTCTGCCAGCTCATGGGTTTTCATCACCGCTTTTTCTGTGATGCTGGTTTCCTCAGACACCGCCTCTGCCACTTCTTGAATGGTGGTACTCACCTCATGAAGTGCTCTTTTTGATTAGGTGGTAATTTCCACCAGGTTCCCCGAGAGGGCTGTGACAGACCCTGAGGTTTGCTGCATGGTGGTCACAAGGCTTCTTAAAATTGGCCAACAGTCCATTGTAAGCCTTGGCCAATAAAGCCAGTTCATCTTTACTCTTCACCTCAATAGCGGGAAGGTCTAAATGATTTTTGGACATGGCATCCATGGCCGAAGCCACCTCTTTGATGGGCTTGGTAATGTTGTTGGCCAGCAACAAGATGAGAAGAAGTCCTACCACCGCTGCCCCAAGGAAAATACCGCCAATGAGCATCAAGATGCTGTTTGCCCCTTCATTAAAATCCATTTCATAGGCACTGGCTGAAACCACCCAGTCCCAGTCCGGATCATATTCTTGATAGGAAATTTTATGGGCAATCTCCTCAGAGTTTGGTAGTGTCCATGCATACCGAAGAAAACCGCCCCCGGACATCCCGATGCGAATCTGCTCTTGCACAAACTTAAACCCTGTATCTCCCTTTTCTTCTACCTCCCATACATCTACCCCTTCAAGACTGGGATGCATGGCTTCCACACCTTCACTGGTATAGGCGATGAGATACCCACTGGCCCCAGGTCAATGTCTCGACGAATGGGCCGTACCCCATCTGCATTTTTTCTCCAAGTAGTAGTACCCGGACATACTCCATGGCTTCTTCCTCTGTGATCTCACCCCGTGCCACTTGCGCCTTTTGCACGTCGATGAGTTGCATCACTTGGCGCACACCATTTTTAAGAATCACTTCGCCTTTCTCATCCAAAGCATCCTTGGCCGAGAGATAACTAAAGATCCCCAGCACCAAAATGGGGAGTAAGAGGAGCATACTGGTGAGCACCACCAGTTTTGTTCGAATTTTTCTAAACATGTTCATTCCACCTTTACAATCACGATGATTTCACTCCTACAACAATTTTTCTCTTTGATAACCAAATAACTATTCTATAATATCAATTTTCAGCATCCCTGCACGAAATAATCATCCCTGTGATAAGGTTTTTTTCATAGAATCCTTTTCAAGGAACGATACCACACCCCGTATTAGCGAAAAAAAAAGACGCTTCCAAAAGAAGCCTCTCTATGAACCTATTTAAGAAGTACCCTTAGGAGGATCCCCCATAGGAGGAGGACGGGTAGGCTATAATACCACTTCCCTTGGAGGCCTTTGGGCCATAGGATCTTTACTCTTTCCATAGCCTCCTCCATGATGCCCTTGTCTATAAACCGCAGGGTCAAGGCCCCCAGAAGAGGGAGCAGCAAAAGATCATCCACATAACCTAGAACCGGAATGAAATCCGGAATAAGGTCCAAGGGCGATAAGGCATAAAAAAGGGTCAACCCACCAAAAACTTTCGCAATTTTAGGGGTCCTGTGATCCTTTAGCGCCATGAAGATCGCCGGTAAAAGCAAGGCCAGCTTCTTCGCATTGTCTTTTAGTTTTTGTATGATCTTTCTCATCCACCAACCCCTCCTAGGTTTACTCATCTTTCTATTCTACCATAAGAAAGCGCGTGCCTATGGCATCTTCCCTGGAAGAACACCCCCCCCTCTATGTTCCCCAAGGCCTTGTAGGCGGAAGCTAAAAAAGAAACACCCCTCCCCAAAGAGTGATGTTCCCTTTCCTATCTTCTTTTCCCTGACCCTTTGATGAGATGCATAATCACAGCAATGGGAAAATAGAAAATCCATAGCAAACAATGCAAGGACCTAGCCTCCTTTCTTAGACAAGCAGCATCAACACATAGACCAAGAGCCGTAGGACCACGGCCATGGATAGTCCTAGGAGGCCAAGACAAATGCCCCTGTGGGCTCTTTTTTGAGCCTGGCGTAACTCATCTTCTAAATCTTTCTTTGCAAAAACGCCGAAGATCACAGCCCCTACCCCTAGAAGTATGGTGGGGGTTAAAAAGGACGTGACCCCAAGTTCCCCTAAAACAATACCTAAGGCCAATCCAGAAAAAAAGATGAATAAGGAAAACTTCCCTAAAAAATCTGAAATGATGGCGAAATTCTCTGGTGTTCCTTTGAATTCATAACGGTCCATACACAGTCCTTCCTTTCTTTTACTTCTTGTCATTAGTCACCAATTCTAGCGTTTCTGAAGCCAACTGAATCCTGCCCTCTTCTTGCTGAAATGCCTGTAGGATTTTGCGATACAGTTCATCCTTTCGTACTCTTCGTCTACGCATGTCCACAATATATCGAAGAGAGATGGTGATCCAGTTGTCATCAAACTTTAAAAATGTTTGATGCTGTAGGGCTGCATCTTCCAACTTATAGCGCCTTCTCATCTCAAACCATGCTTCCTCGGCTTGAGCGGGGATATCTCCTAAGACATCCTCTGCCGCTTGTAACAGAATACGTTTCACCAACTCCACATCACTCCCAAAGCGAATGGGCACTTGAATTTCATCCCACACAAAATTGAAGTTGGCCGAGTAATTGTACACAGGAGAGGTGAAGATGAAGCTATTGGCCACCC
>Ga0194136_1000097_pt1 | contig 52309 bp, 54 predicted proteins | sample TARM_MetaG_T3A_1_FD_134023 | JGI IMG/M metagenome (GOLD analysis project Ga0194136, IMG submission 134023) | Freshwater microbial communities from Pennsylvania, USA, analyzing microbe dynamics in response to fracking - TARM_MetaG_T3A_14 (version 2) | ecosystem: Environmental > Aquatic >...
GGCGCTGGTGGTACAGGCGGGGGTGGTGGCGGCGTGATCAATGCCACGTATAACGCCCTACCAGGCGGTTCCTATTCAGTGGTTGTTGGTGGCGGTGGTGGCACCAACAGCAGTGGGGGCACTTCGTCTCTATCTGGAGGTGGTGTGTCAATTGCAGCGGGCGGTGGCGGTGGTGGGCGCACAGGTGGGTCAGCAGCAGGCGGCGTGTCTGTTATAACAAATACACTAACGCACTCTCGTGGTGGTTCACAAGGTGGTGGCGTCAACGCCGACTGGGCCGGTGTTGCTGGTGCAGGTGGCGGTGGAGCGACTACAGCAGGTAACACGTGGGGCGGCAGTAAACGCACCGTAAACCAAGGCGAGCGGGGAGGAAGAGGATATCGATGGTCTAACGGCTTGTGGTACTCTTCAGGCGGCGGTGGCGGCGGTTCAAACTTCAACAATGACGTGACTAACTCTGGTGGCTGGTCTGCAGGCGTCAACGGCGGCAACGGCAACGAAACATCAAACGCGCGGCCGGCTGATGGCTCTGATGTTGGGGGCAGAGGGGCTTCATCGTTTAGCTCACCCATCAACGCAACGCCAGCTCTTGCAAACCGCGGTGGCGGTGGTGGCGGTACTGGTGGGGGAGGCCGCGGGGCTCCATCGGCGGGAGGCAGCGGTGTTGTCGTCATCAGGTATGTGGGCTCTAGCGCCTTAGCATCTGGCGGCAACATCACTATTCCAGGCGATGGTTACGTTTATCACACTTTTGCTTCTTCGGGAACATTCACTCTTTAACATTCACTCTTTAAGGATACACATGAGCCATTTTGCTTTCGTTAACAACGGTGTTGTTGAAAACGTTATCGTGTCTGAGCAAGACTTCATTGATTCAGGTGCTGTTGGTGATCCGTCAAAATGGATACAAACATCCTATAACACACGTGGTGGCGTTCACCACGATCCCATCACAGGCTTGCCTGATGGCGGTACTGCGCTGAGAAAAAATTATGCTGGAATAGGTTTCACATACGATGCAGACAGAGATGCGTTCATTCCACCGAGACCGTTTACAAGATGGGTGCTAGACGAATTTTCGTGCCTGTGGCAACCACCGTTCCCAGCACCAGATGACGGTAAGCACTACGAGTGGAGTGACGATGCTAACAACTGGGTGGAGCTTGTGCCAAAAGAATGATTGGTCAGCCTGTTGACAAACAGGCATATATAGAAGACAATGTGTTTAATGAATGCCGGATTAGCACAGCGGTAGTGCAATCGCCTTGTAAGCGATAGGTCGTCTGTTCGATCCAGACATCCGGCACCAAAATTCCGAAGGGTGCGTACAGCAATCAATTCTTATGGACCAAGAATTGCACCCTGAATATGCGGGTATGATGTAATGGTAACCTGAAACCTTGCCAAGGTTTATTCGCGAGTTCGATTCTCGCTACCCGCTCCAAACATTGGGTCGTTAGCTAAGTGGTACAGCAGTGAGCACTCTAAACTCATCGATTATCGGTTCGATTCCGATACGACCCACCACACAAAGGAACCGTGTATGAAGGGTCCAAAAGAGATGAAGCGGTATGTGGCTAAATACCGCGCCCATTTGAAAACATGCCACTGGGATGACCTGGCAATATTCAAATGGGAGCGCTGCAAAAACTGGTTTAAGCGCGATAAGCGCATCACAAAAGAGGAGTTACAAGGATGAGATCGCTGTAGATTCTTGCCTGATATCAGGCCTCCGTAAAGTTGTTGTTTGAGTCCAACACAAAACATCAAACAAACATTGCACAACTTTAAGGAGAAACAAAATGGAAAAGCAATATTACATCACAAAAGAACAGTTCACTGCTATGCTCGCTGCTTGGAGGTCCAAGACGGAGCACACTGCCGGTCAGCATATCATCTATAACATCCTCAGAAGCAAACCTGCTAAGCTAGGATTTGCTGAGAAGCAAAAAAACATCCAGGGGAACGACCCGTGGTTTGCGTTTAAGCAAGCGCTGATTGAAGCAAAGCAAATTTGCAACAAGTCGCACCCTTGGGAAAAGTACCGAGGCAACCCAAACTACGCTTCAACCGTCGCTCATGCTGACGCAGCACTGGCAGAACGGAAGCAGCGTGCGATGGAAATCTTCGGTTTTGATCTGCCAGACGATATTCACGAACGCCTGAACAAGGACTGATACGATGGAAACACCGTACGTGTATATGTTTGTACGAGAGGATCTATCGCATGCACAGCAGATCGTCCAAACCGCCCACGCGGTCGACGATCTGAACAAGCACTACCCGCACCAGAAGGGAAACTATATGGTGTTATGTGGTGCTTCATGCGAACAAGAGTTGATCTCGATCTCTGAGCAGTTGACGAACGAAGGAATTGTGCATACAATGTTCTATGAACCAGACGTCAGCTCATTCACAGCGATAGCGACACAACCGCTTCGTGGTAAGCAACGTCAACCTTTGCGGCGGTACAAGCTGAAGAGGTGATATCCCTGCCATCCTGAGTGTAGACCCGAGCTCGGTTAGAGGTAGGTGAGAAGGTGATCGGGTCACCAAATTCTATGTACGTGTGGTCTAAACAGATGGGCCCTGGATTGCAAACCCAGAGATACAGGCGCGATACCTGTCACGTACTCCAAACATGCGCCTGTACGCCGCCTGGCTTCGAACCAGGAGAAAGCTAATGGATTACATGGAGGTTCGAGTCCTCTCAGGCGCTCCAGTCAATGGGCTCATCAGTTAAGAAAGCTACTGCCGTGTTTTCAGGCAGCAATGCCAGTATCGATTCTGGCTGAGTCCACCAATGTCCCTGTAGTCTAATGGATAGGCACCTCCGTCCTAAGGAGTCACATGCACGTTCGAATCGTGTCAGGGACGCCAAACATGCTCTGCAAGTGTAGACAGCGACATACTGGTTTCGTAGTCCAGAGAGTACCGTGCGAGTCGGTAGCAGAGCACCAAACATTTTTGCTCCTGTAGTTTAACGGTAGAACTCCGAGCTTATACCTCGGCATTGGCGCCAGATTAGCGCACGGTCCTGGTTCGAATCCGGGCGGGAGTACCAATATTGCGGCTGTGGTCCAAGGGATGGGCACCTGTCTTCTAAACAGGCTTTTTATGCAGGTTCGAATCCTGCCAGCCGCGCCATCTTTTCAGTCCCTTAGTATAAAAGTAGAACAGCTCATTGACATTGAGCAGGCGAAGGAGCGTTACCTTCAGGGACTACCAGTTGACTTTACCTCGGTTTCGGAGGGACAATAAATAGAGTTGTATTGCTGTATGAAGCAAAGACAAACTAAAGGCGGAATTGAGTAAGGTGCAAGTTCTCTGCGCTAATTGTCATCAGGTAAGGACGTATGAAGAAGGGCACCGCTCGATAAGGAAATGATAGTAAACTAGTTTTAAGAACGGTTGGCAAGACCCGGCTTCGAAGCCGGCAGCTCCACCAAAAGCACATACATCTACAGATGATAGTAGTGAAGTAATATCTGCTTAATGTGTGCTTTTGATGGGGCTGACATGGTGATCGATTGACAGACAAGTATTCTAACTGGCTATCCGGTAGGCGATGACCGTAAATCAAGCAAAAAAAGTAAACGCAGCTAATGATAGCCGCTTCGCTCTCGCAGCCTAAACTGTGATCGAACGGGGATTTGCTGGTTGTTCCTTGTAACTCAAACAACCAGCACCACATTCACACAACGGAGAAGGTAGATGAAAGTTTTGAAGTTTTACGCAGACTGGTGCCAGCCGTGCAAAGCGTTGTCTCGCACAATCGAGTCAATCGGCGACGTTGGGATTACGATCGAGAACGTTGATATTGATGAAAACAGCGAAACAGCTGTTAAGTACGGAATTCGTGGGGTGCCAACACTGGTGCTCGTCAACGATGATGGTTCTGAGGTCCGACGGAGGTCGGGCAATATGTCTGAGAAGGACTTTAAGGCTTTTGTAGCCGGTTAACAACACAAGGAGTTTATATGTCTCTAATTCTCACTCTTGACTCAAGCGGAAACCCTCACCGGTGGTCTACGTGGCAAGATGCCGTTTGCTACAAGGCAAAGGGTCTTGTTTCTTGGTCAGCGGGTGAGGTTGAGTTCACATTTTACGGCGGTACGTCTCGTCTGACAGGCGAAACATCGTCGGTGACAGTGCCATCTATCATGGCTCTGAAAAACAAGCACTACCAGAAGCACAAGCCGCCACTGCTGACGAACAGAAACCTGTTTCGACGCGACTTGTTCGTCTGTGCTTACTGCGGTGGTACGTTTACGGACCACAAACTGACACGCGACCACGTTGTTCCTATATCGAAAGGCGGTCAGGACACTTGGACAAACTGCGTTACAGCATGCTGGAAGTGTAACAACAAGAAGGACGACCATCTGCTGAAGGACCTCAATATGGAACTGTTATACGTCCCATACGTTCCTTCTAAGGTCGAACATTTGATTCTGCAGAACCGCAAAATTCTTGCAGACCAGATGGAATTCCTGAAGTCATACATTCCGGCTGACTCTCGAGTTCACAAGCTGTTGACTTAAAAGAGGCGTGAGCGTAAGCTCCGCCTCTTTTCCTATTTCCGGACCACGAAAATGCACGGGATTGATAGTATAAAACTAACCAAACATGTGATTGAATGTTGCGATACAGAGGACGAAGACGTTCTCGATGCTGTTGACACAGTAACGAGCTGGTTTATTGCAAATGACGGATTTCGCTCACGGATACTGACAGTCCCTGATACAGTCAACGCCGCATACGAAGTGATTGAACAACACATAAGGAGCACACGTGAAAACCAGCGCAACGTACACAACAACGATTGAGCTCGATCCGGACACAGGCGATTATATCCTAACGCTTCCCGATGAGATGATGGCCGAGCTGGGATGGGGCCCTGGTACAATGATTGAGCTTGAGGTGGTGGACGATGGAACGATCATCATTCGACAGTGTACCTAACACAGGGATGGAGTTCCTGTACGGTGAGTGCGGCTCACCGCAAGACGCTGTTGACTTTATCCACTTCAAGCTGTATGATCGATGGCATGTACTGTTCCCTCCATTCTGTTCACCACAGACGGGAATGTGGGATTTTGGACTGTATAGATTTTTAAAGGATGAAGAGCGCTATGAGTGAAGAGCAACAACGTGTTATCGAAAACGAAGATGGCACATTATCACTGACCCTAACGGACGAAGAGTATGATACAATCACATTGTGGTACATTCGTAACAGAATGAGCGCTGTATCTCAAGATATATTTGAGAGGTCTTTGGCAGAAGGTAATGATGTTCCGACTGCTGCTTATCACGCTGTGATAAACGAAGCCGTTAATGACATCCTGGCAAGAGCACTTAAAGAATTACAACAACAGAAAAATGAAACAACCAATGAATGATACCGTGAAAGTTAGCACCGAAGTTTGGTGCACAGTCCTGTTTGAAGCAATCCACAACTGGCCGGGATGCCCGTTTGATGAGGTTGCTTATCTTCGTGATCCGCACCGACACATTTTCCACATCAAGGCTTACCATGCAGTCAACCACGACGACCGCGATGTTGAGTTTATTATGATGAAGCACCGTATTGAAGAATACCTTCACGCTACATACCCAGACCGTAAGTTTGGTGCAAAATCGTGTGAGATGCTCGGTCGAGAGCTGATCGAGAAGTTCAATCTAACGCGCTGTGAAGTCAGTGAAGACGGTGAGAACGGAGCGATCATCACTCGCGTGTAATAGTTTCGTCCTCCTTAGACGTTTTAGAGCCTCGGAGAAATCCCAGGCTCTTTTTTTTTTGTTTGTGGCCCCCAAACACGTCTGCCACACAGGTTCGGTTTCGTTCTCTGTTGATAAATAGTACATCAGCTCAGGAGAACAATAAATGAGAGTTCCGTTCAGACAAGGCATCATTATCGCGCCACCGTCATTTTTAACGCTGCAAGGTGGCAGCGTCAGTTTGATTTTGCCTCCAGATGTGTTTTTGACAGCAACGATTGCTGACGGACCAACAAACTATTTGATCACAGAGCCACGATCTGTTGCAGGTGCGTGGACAGGCCCGTTCACCACAAGCACTGACTACTGGCTGTACTGGGACATTGACACAGCGTCTGGACAAAAAACATACGGCTATACAACAATAGAGCCCGTTGAAGGACCGACAGCACCTGTTACACCAGTACATGGTCTAAACTGGTTCAACACATCAACTGCACAGATGTTTGAATATAACTCAACATCAGGCAGGTGGATCCGCAAAGTTAGAGTTTTTGCGGCTGCATTGTATGGTGGCGCATCGTTTGTTAGCATGAGCATCAACTCGCCAGATTACGCAGGCACACAAGCTGGCTTAGTTGGTAACACCGTTGCTGGGTCGCTCGTGTTTGACAACAACGGCTTCGTGATCAAGAAGGGTGATGGGACATTTTTTACAACCGAAGATGTTGTATCAACAGGAATCGTCTCCAGCACACAAGTCAAACTAGAAAGCATCGTTCTTTCCGGCAGAGCGACAGCAAACATTCCTGCATACAGCGCAGTAAGGTTCACAGATTATTATGAGATCGCGCCTGCAACGAATATGCTCGGCGAGCCAGGAATATACGGCATCATTGAACGTAGTGTGTCTGCAGGTGAGGTCGTTCAGGTAGTTCGTGAAGGGATTGTGTCCAACCCTGATTGGGATTGGGAAGTTGGGGTCAACCAGCCTGTATTTGTGTCACCAACAGGTGAGCTGACGGTTATTCCGCAACCATCACAAGCAATCGGTCTTGTGTTATCGTTTGACACAATCCTGCTTACGGCAACCGTTGTTGATGCTGTTAGCCTGATTGAATCATCCGTCACTATTCAACAGCCGCCAGCTGGTATTGCTATCACTGGTTCTACTGGTCCCACATCTTCATCATTCAACGTTACACTCACGGACGATTTGGCTGCGGTTGAACATATCACAACAACCGGTGTTGTAAAGAGAACAGGGCCAAACGTCTGGACCGCAGATGCTGTGTCTCTGACACAAGATGTTGATGGTGTGCTGGATACAACTCATGGCGGTACGGGGACAGCATATCTTAACGGCTATGTGAAAGGGTCTAGTGTTGTTGGTGCACCTCTAACAGCTTCTTTGACAATCCCAGGTGCAGACGTTGTTGGTGATATCAGCGGCAATGCAGAAAATGTCAACGGGAATGTAGCAATTGAAAACGGCGGTACTGGCGCAGACACCAGAGAGCAAGCGATCAACAATCTGCTGCCAGATCAAACAGGTGCTGGGGCACACATGCTTGTCACCAACGGTACTACCGTCAGCTGGGAGCCGAAAGCAGTTGGTACAGTCTCAAGCGTTGGTGTTGTAGCGTCATCTGCAGGCCTAACAGTAACAAACTCACCAATCACATCGTCAGGCAACATCAATATCAGTTTGGCTCCAAACCTCTCAAGTCTCGCGTCGTTGACAACAGCAGGGCTGTTGATGAGGGATGTAACAGGAAACATGGCAACGACGATTGTTACTTCATCCGATACCACCATTCGCGTGACAAACGGAGACGGATCGATCTCTGGCGGTGTTGACATTCAGCTCCCTGTTGTCAGCATTCCAGGCATTTACGCTAGCGTTACCGTTGATGATTATGGCCGTGTTGTTAACGGCTCAACGACAATGAGCTGGACAGTGATTGCTGACAGACCGAACACAATCGCCGGGTATGGGATCGTAGACGCTTACACACGCACTCAGACGGACGCGTTGTCGTGGAACTGGTCTGCAATCATCAACCGTCCGACCACTGTTGCAGGGTACGAGATTGCTGACGTTTACACAAAAACAGAGGTTAACGCACTGACGTGGGACTGGGTAAAGATTACAGCAACACCAACGACGCTGAGTGGCTATGGCATCGCTGACGGTATAAGAAACACTGGTGGCGTGTTTGGTGTCGGCTTGGGAGCTGCAATCAACAGGCCAGCTGCTGGTGTTGCTGGACGGATTTATGTAGACACAACAGCAAACACGATTGCGTATGACAACGGTGGGTCGTGGGTTGATATAGGTAATCCAGGCACCGTATCATCTGTGACGGTTGCGTCATCCACCCCTGGTGTTGTAGTGTCCAACGGTACTGTAACGTCAACAGGCACGATTAACTTGTCACTCGGTGCGGATCTTGCTGCTGTTGAAGGAATTTCTACTTTGGGATATGCTGTACGTACAGCAAATAATGCTTGGGCGACGCGCAGCATCTTAGGCACCATTGGCAATATTACTGTGACCAACAGTGATGGTACAATCGGGAACACCTCGATCGATTTGGTTGACGTTGCGACGCCAGGAACGTATTTTAGCGTGGTTGTTGATAGCAAAGGTCGTGTTCGGTCCGGAACAACAACCCAAGCTGTTGCGTGGAATGACATCACAGGAAGGCCAACGACAGTTGCCGGTTTTGGGATTTCTGATGCTGTAACAACGGCACAAGTTGGCGCTGCAAATGGTGTAGCATCCCTTGATGCTAACGGCAGAATTCCAACGTCACAAATGCCACCTGTCGCAATCACAGATACGCATGTTGTTGGCAGTCAGGCTGAAATGCTTACGCTTACTGCTCAGCGCGGGGATGTTGCCATTCGTATTGATCTAGGAAAGTCATTCATTCTAACTACAGACTCGCCATCATTCCTGTCTAGCTGGCAAGAGCTGCTGGCGGCAGGCTCAGGTGCAGGTGGTGGAGTAACGTTTGTCAGTGCCACTTCTTCGTCGCCTGATTTAGTGATTTCGGGAGGACCGATTATTGATAGTGGTACTCTGTCGTTTAGTTTAACTGGCAACCTGCTTGGCGTGTCCAACTTGAACACAAACGGTGTCGTCAAACTGAACGGCGGCGTGTGGTCAGCTAGTGCGGTTAACTTGTCAACTGAAGTAACTAACACGCTGCCTGTGTTCAACGGCGGCACGGGGTCTTCAACACTGACAGGATATGTGCGCGGGAATGGCATTTCTCCGATGACAGCGTCGCCAACAATTCCAGGCGCTGACGTGGCTGGGGACATTCCAGGGAGTGCTGCAAACGTTACAGGAACAGTCGCAATCGCCAACGGCGGTACAGGGCAGACGACCCGTCATGGAGCTTTGGATGCGCTGCTCCCACCACAAACAACTAACGCTGTATTGGTCACAAACGGTGCTACAGTTAGCTGGTCAACAGCTGTTAGTGGTTCGTTGATTACAGGCACGGTCCCTCTTGCAGCAAATGCTTTACAGCTGGGCGGTTTCCCAGCTAGCCAGTTTATCACATCAACAGGCATTGGTGCAACAGGCACGTGGGACATCGATATTTCCGGTAGTGCTACTGAGCTTGGTGGTCTTCCTGCCTCGAGTTACGCAAGAACAACCGGGGACAATGCAACTGGCACTTGGCCGATTAGTATCACAGGCGACGCAGGCACGTTCGGCGGGATTGCTTCATCAGGCTACGCAAAAGCAAACGGTACAGATGCGAACGGCACGTGGGACATCAGCATCTCGGGTGCAGCGGCTAGTGTTTCTGGTGTTGTTCCTGTATCGAATGGTGGTACAGGAGCGACTAACACTATTGATGCATTGACTAACCTGTTACCTTCACAGACGGGTAACCCTGGCCAAGTGCTGACAACAAACGGGACCTCAGCGTACTGGAGGAATGCAGAAGGAGGTTATTCGGTTATCGCTTATGAACAGTCCGATCTGTTCCAGCGTGAAGTTTTGGATTTTGTTGGTGCTGGGTTTGCTCTCAGCGATGACCCGACTCGTGGAATGACGCGGGTCCAGCTGGCAACATCGTTGTCGGAGATTGCTAGCGAGACGTGGGAAGGTATGGAAACGATTTCTATCGTTGGTAACATCACTCTCGGCACTTGGAACGGCACAACAATTGCTGTTAACCATGGCGGCACAGGTGCCACAACACAACAAGGAGCAGCAAGCAACATTTTACCGCCACAAACCGCTCAAACCGGCAAGGTGCTGTCTACAGACGGTTCTAACGTTAGCTGGACGACACCGACAGTTGCATGGACGAATGTAACAAGCAAGCCAACAACCATTGCTGGGTATGGCATCACTGATGCATACACAAAGACGGAAGTAGACAATAAAACGTGGGCGTGGAGTTCAATTACTGGCAAGCCGACAACGCTTGCGGGTTATGGTATAACAGACGGTCCTATTAAAACTGCGACTACTCAAATCATCGCTGCTAGTGCATTCCATGAGATTGACACGTGGACAGCGTTTGGAGCTAATACTGACGCTCGTGGTCTAATGGTTAGTGTTAAGGTGCTTGATAGCGACTCAAGCAGCCCAACATTTAACATGTGGATCAACTCGGAGTCCGTAGCCACTGTTGCTATTCGCGATCAACGATACGTTCGCGTGTTCAACGACTTTACATCATCGCTAGACTTCCACATTTCTATCAGGCAATAATAGATGATCACTCTAACCCCTGAACCAGCAGCGTATCCGACCGCACAGACGATTTCTCTGACGCTATCACCAGAGTTTTCGTCTGTGATTTTCACACAGAATGGCACGTCACCGACGTTGGCAAAGTATATTGCTTATGACACATTATCGCCGCCGAATCCGTTCATTGCTGTCGTACAGGACGGCAAAGGTAACGCGCTGTTTGATGGCGGTTTTCCAAAGTGGTACAACGGACACGTAAACACGGCGTGGACGACGTTTGCTGAGATGACCGGTGCTTTCAAGTACCTGGTCAACGCGCTAAACTTCATTGCCAACCCAGCAAAAGTTGCTGCTGGCAACCGCAAAGTATTGTTCCTCGGTGATGCAAACTCAGGCGAACACTACAACGTCAAGGATACTGCATCATCATCGTTCAAAACATCATTTGACAAGGCGTGCCAAATTGCTGGTTACACACCAACATACAGAACAAGGTCTGACTGGGGTGGCATGATTGACATCACATACGCTGACCTAGACCAGTATTGTGCTGTCGTGTTGATGAGCAGCGTGTATGCAACGACACAGCTGATCACCAACGTTGCAGTATCAAACATTACAGCGTTCCGTGAAGCAGGGAATGGAATTTTCTTGATCACTGACCACGGTGTTGGTGGTGACGGTTTCTACAAGACAGCAAACTACGTTGCTGCTAACCTCGGCGCATACTTTGAAGGCAACTACAACAGAACTCCTGTCAACGTTGGGTTTCTGAGAACAACATACGGTGACCATCCGCTGTACAACAACCTGACAAATGACGAAAGCATTCATGCTGGCGAGTCTGAGTCACGAGTGGTTGTTACACAGTCGCCAATATACACTTCCGCTAATCTGCCAACGATTACAACGCCGTCATCCGGGATTTTCACAGTACGGTTTCTGTTGCAACGTCCGGACGGAACGATTGAGACAACAAGTGCTACATACGCGATCAATATCGTTGAACCTGTTAGGTTTGTTGCTAGTCCAGGTGGTGCAACGCTAACAGCAGCTTCACCGCGATACAACCCTGCATTCAATTTGCACATAGCGCTAGATAACGTCAGTTTTGGTGCTGGCACTCGACTGTCTGGACTGATGAAAGTTAACAGCAATGTGATTGGAACGTTCTCAGGGACTGTTGGCACACCCGTGTATGCATTTTCATCCGGCGGTAATGCTCTAACTTTGCAGGAAGGAACAAATCAGCTAGAAATAGAGCTGCAATTGCCTGTCAAATTCTTCAAAACGCTGTCTGTCAACGTTGTCAGAGAAACAAGTCTGCCGCTTTCCTTGTCTAGGTTGGCGCAGACACTGAACAAGCACGATTTGGCAACGTCAAATCCTCATAGAGTGCTGAAAAACGCCAGTTCTGTTCTCGGTTTACCACGCAGAATATCATTCACTAGATATCTAAACTCTATCCGAAATTACGTTACTTGATCTAGTTGACTTTCTGTTAGAACATCGTGTATGATAACTATGTTTCTAACAGGAGTTTTAACGCATGCTAATCGCGATCGCTGGTTCACAAGGGTCTGGCAAGACTGTCATCATCAACAAACTGAAAGAGAAGGGTTTCAAGACTGTAGAACGTAAAACGTCGCGATCTATCCTGACAGAGTGGGATGTTTCTCTCAGTCAAGTCAACAACGACTCTGAACTTACTCTTAAATTTCAGGACGAAATTATTCGCCGTAAATACCAGGACGAAGCCCACGCTCACCAAAATCCTAGCGATGTTGTGATTACCGAACGTACTTATATTGACTTGGCAACATATGCTCTTGTCGCGCTCGGCAAAGACAACCATCACAGCGATTGGTTGAATGAATATATCACCAAGTGCGCTTCGTACAACCAGACCTATGACATCGTATTCTATCTGAAGGCTGGTCATTTTTCTATTGAGCACGATGGTGTTCGTGGCTCAAACCCCCATTACAGCCGAATGGTTGATGTAGTGATGATGGACATGATGCAACAGCATACACTACCCAACCGTTTGATTGTGATTGATACGCCTATCCTTGAACAGCGTATCGCAATGATAACCAACTTTATCCGTACTGTTGGCAAAGAGCACGCAAATCGCTTCGCGAAGCGATGAACGGTAAGAGGTTTTCCGTATGCTCAACGGCCAAGGTGGTGACCCTTGCCTTCTCCGTCACCAAGTAGTATAATCTGAAAACATTAACTGAGAAGGAGTTTCAATATGTCTGCACAATGCAATAATCCTAGCTGCACTGAACATCAAGCGCCAACCGGCGAGTACAATTTCAATGATTACAGCGAGAAGATGGATGACCTGATCTTCACATACGACAAGGATTTTTATCCTCTGGACGAAACGCTGCCTGACCCGCAAGTCAATCCAATGATCCCAGGCGCGAAGGTTCCGCTGAATAAGGTTGGTATTGCACCAGTCGATCTGCCGATCCGTGTCAAGCGCCGTGATGGTACCGAGCAAGTTCTCCAAGCACAAGCATCTCTGTACTGCTCGCTTGACGACACCAACGCAAAAGGTCTCAACCTCTCCCGTCTGTACATCCTGATGCACAACGTGATCAAGGACCACCTGACACTGGACGGCATCAAGGCTGCTCTGACCGAAATGGCTACCAAGCAGGGGAGCAAACACGCATATTGCAAGCTGCGTTTCAAATATCCTTGGACGCAGAAGGCCCTTCGCTCGCGTATGGACCTGACACAAGAAGAGATTGACGCTGGTCAGTATCAACGTCTGTCTAACGGCCAGATGATTTCTCTCCGCAAACTGGAGGGCCACATTGCATACAACGTTACCCTGGAAGGCCAGTACCACGCTGATCAACCAGATCGTCCGTACAAGTTTTATCTGACGACTGAGTACGTGTATTCGTCTACTTGTCCCTGCTCGTTCGAGTTGGCCCACAATGCGACCACTCTGCGCAAAGCAGCCGCGAATGCTCACAGCCAGCGTTCGATTATGACGACGACTGTTGAGTTCGATCCAGACAACATTGTGTGGATTGAGGATATGGTTGAGCTGCATCGCCAGCTGATTCCAACCGAAGTCCAGATTGTTGTCAAGCGGCGAGACGAGCAAGCGTTTGCTGAGTTGAACGGCTCAAACCTGTTGTTCAGTGAAGATGCTGTTCGTATCGTCTATCAAGCGCTCGATGAGATGTATGATGCAGGCAAGATTTTCGACTTCCGCATCATCACCGATCACGTCGAGTCACTCCACCCTTGGTCCGCGATCGCGATGGCGTTCAAGGGCGTTGAGAACGGTCTGCGGTAAATAAGTGTTTTACCCCTGTTGGTGCATAAATACACAAACAAAACCAACAGGGGGCACATCCAATGAAAGTAGCAGATTTATTTGAAGACGCGCAGTTTGACAAAGAACTTCTCGACCAGCAGGCTGTAAGAGGTCGTAAAGATGTTGAACGGATCAAAGGTATTACTCGCACTATGTCAGACGGCAACAAAGGTGCGAAGAATGTTGAGCACGGTTTTCGCAGCGCGTTGAAACGTCAATACAAAAAGATCGCGAAACAAGAAGAACAAGAAAAGTCTCGTCAGCAATAATCCCGTTGACATTTACCCTAACCCTGTATATAATCACATAAATATCTGATCATATACAGGGTTTTCTTTTATGAAGTTCACAGAACTGATTGAGGCTGACAGACGCGAGCGGGAACAGGAAGATGATCATGTTGAGTTTGAGTGGTCCAACACCGCTAAAATTTCAGCAGAGGCTTATCCTGGCCTGGTCAAGAAGTTTGAAGCAATCAACAAGCGGGCACAAAAACTCGGTGTTCCTGAGATCACTCTGAAGATCGTTGAAGAGTTTGACGAGGTTATCCGCGATCCAGAAACTGGCCGTCCAGACGAGTATGGCCGCACACAGAAGATGTACAAGGTTGAGGTGGAAGGCGAGACACCAAAGCTCGCCAACTGGGATTTCCTTGCTACAATCGAGCATGCTGAAGGCGGCAACGTGATCCGTGCTGTTCCCGACGCAGATGAAAACGACATCAAGCAGTTCTATGAAGCTCGCCCTCACTATTGTGATTGGTGCAAGAAAGCTCGCAACCGCATCGACACGTTCATTGTCCGCAATCACGAAGACGGTGACCTGAAACAAGTTGGTCGCAACTGTCTGAAGGATTTTCTCGGCGGCAAGGACCCGAAGGCTATCCTCAACTGGTTCGTCTGGCGGAACAATCTTGCATCATACATTGACGAGGCAGAAGAAGAGGAGCGCAGCCGCGGAGGGCGGCCGAAGATGGAAGCGCCTGTTGAGTTGTCGCTCCAAGTGGCCGCCGCCGCTATCCGCAACTACGGGTACATCAAGACATCTGGTCCTAACGGATATGACGGGTCAACATCACATATGGTCCGCACCGTCTTGTTCTATCAAGCGACGAAAGACACACAAGAGTTGCACAAAGCGCTGCGGCCGACTGACGAGGATAAAGAACTGGCGGCAAAGGCGCTCGAGTGGTTCAAGTCATTGCCTGATGACGAGAAAGAGACGCCGTTCCTCCACAACATCGATGTGATCGTCAAAGGGTCGCGTGTTAGCTCTAAGAATATTGGCTTTCTCGCTGCTCTGCTGCCGATGTACGACCGCCACCTTCGCGGTGAGCAGGAAAAGAAAACTCCGCGAGCAAACCAGCACCTCGGTCAGGTTGGCGACAAGATTGGCCCAGTCGCTGTCAAGGTTGTCCGCACGCGTGCGCTGACTGGCCAGTTTGGGCAGACACAGATTTGCACGATGGAAGACGCTGCTGGTAACACCTTTGTGTGGTTTAACAACAGCTCAACTGACTTGAAAGAGGGCGATAGCATCAGCATCATCGGCACGGTGAAGAAGCACGACGATTTCAACGGTCGCAACCAGACGCACCTCACTCGTGTTAAGGTTGTTCCTGCTGACTTTACACCACCACAAAAAGGGGCGAAAAAAGCAGCAAAAACCGCTGTTTTACCGCAAAAAACAGCGGAAAAACCACCAAATTCCGGCGAAAAACAGCCAGAAATGCCACAACAGGCGCAACAACCACAAACAGCCAATCAACCACAACCTTCTGGCACAAAATCCGCTATGGCTGTCAGCTGGTTCAAGGAAGTGATGGCGAAAACCGGCAAGCCGCCAGGTCGTGGCGAGTTTATCCAGGCGATGACGCAGCCCCCTTTCAGTATGACGCCTGCTGGTGCTTCCACATACCACGCAAAGATCAAGAAGGCGTTGGTTGAAGGGATGTCGTTCACAGATTACCTTCTGTTGGTAGGATAAATACTGAACAACAACAGGACAGAGAAATGAAACTACTAACAGAACTGATCAATGTACGCAGGCTAGACGACGAGGAACCACGCGAAGATGAGTTCCAAGACGATGATCTGGAAGATGAGCGTGAAGACGAAACGGGACCTCAAGAACCAGCCGAGACCGAACCAGAAGACGAGCTTGCAGACTTTGATGACATTGAAGGCGATGAGCAGCCGCCAGAAGATGATCAAGAGATGGATCAAGACGGCGGCGAAGATGAGTTCGCTGATTTTGATGACATTGAAGGCGACACAGAAGACCAAGCAGCACCTGCTGATCCAGACCGCGCCGGTGTTCTCCGCAACGTAAAAGGCGCACGCCTCGTCTATAAGCGAGAGCAGGCAGACGGAACATACGAAGAGATGTGGATCTACAACTCTGGTGCGTTCAAGAGGGATTTGGAAACGAAAAAGACGATTGTTGCCGGGACGGACATTCCACCAAACGCATCGCAATCACCAGACGGTTCACAGACGCTGAAAATGTGGTCTGCTGGGAATGCTGACATTATTGTAATCAGCGGATTGCCGCAGTAAAACCTGTTGACCTTTCCCTGCAAGTTGTTGTAATATACCCATTAAAGTGGGACGAATATAGTGTTAACGCATTGTAATTAGCCCATTTTGGTGTGTTAATAACAAGAAGGAATAAAAATGACACCACAACTTGAACAACCAGCGGCCGAAACAACAGGCAACCCACAGATAGATCAATTGCAAGCATACGCTGATACAATCCTCAAAGATGCGATTGCTGTCCAAAACCTAATCAAAACAGCAAAAACACAAGCAAAACGCAACTTCTATAACAAGAAGATGGATAAGTTGCGTAAGGATCTCCGACAATTGCTAGCAGCAATCGAATTGGCGAAGATTAGTGGAGGGATCAATGAAGCAACGTTGGCAGCTTCACAATAAAACCAAACAGATCAATGATATTATCTTTGGAGCGGTGGCAGAACGTGAGCCGCTCCAAGATGTAAATGCTATCACTCTAAAAGGAGAGTATGCTAAACGCGTTGAGCAACGTGCTTTAGATAACCTCTTGGCGTCAAATATTCCACTGACAAACGAGACAGTATACAGCGAAACGGATCGGATATTCGCATCAAAGAGTATTGTCGTTCAAGAAGCGGTGTATTACACTGAAGACGGTTGGTCGGTTGTTGTCGATGCGGAAGCGATAGATGACACTGCTGTGCACAGAGCGATTGAACTCGTTGCTGATGCATTAGACAAACTAGACGGACGGTATGGTGTGATCAAGTTTGGTCAGCCAATGTCGTTCAACAAGGCTGATTTGCACTGGCTCAATCTTCATTGACCACGGATGATCGTAGACATCATCATCTGAAGTTGTTCTACGATCGCCCACACGTTTGGCGTAATTCGCTGTCTTTCCTCACCGAGGTACGGGGTTGAAAATGCGTGAACAACAGCTGCCACGTCATTTGCTCTATCAGCTTCATACCAAAACATCTTAATCACATCAAACTTCTCACGATCGTGCCAGTCTCGCATAGCAGACAACCCAGCTTGCTCTACACCATACGTGAACACGTTTAATGGGGCACCTTGCTCCCGGATGATATAGTAAACAGCTGTTTTTGCAGCTTCAACCTTCGCCTTCACTGCCTCAACAGGCTTGTTCCCCAGCCAGTGTGCCCAGCTGACCCATTGGTCATAGACAACATCTGGGCGACGCGGAATATCATCAGGAATTTGATCTGGGTGTTCTTTACAGAACGTTAGCCAATCTCGTTGTGTCTTCAGTTGCAGAGCGTGAACAATGTGGATTGCTTCTAGGAACGGCCTCCATGTTTTTGCTCCCTGCTTGAACTCATTGCTTGTGCCTAGAAAATCGTTCCACGTTGTCCATTCTTTATACACACGGTACGGGAAACGCGGGATAGTTTTTGGTTTCTCACGCTCAAACCACCGTTCGTAAGCACCACGGGAGTGAAGCAATTCAGCTTGAACAATTTCGCGGGCCTCGGCAAAAGGCAAGAAGTTAGAATTCTTTGGGCGACCAGCAGACTTCTTTGGTGGCTCTGCTGCCTTCTCTGCAGCCAATTTTTCCTGTTCAATAGCACGCTGTTCTTTCTCAGCAATCGATACCTTCTTTGGTCTTCCTGGCTTTTTCGGTTGTGGTTGCTCAACAACCTTGCGGGGGCGGCCACGAGGGCGCTTTACAACTTCTTCTGCCATTATAGTTCTCCACTTCTGTGTGTATGAAGATATTTACAGCGTAAAAAACATAGGTTACCTAGCAAAAACAACCATAAATAGAACGCCGATCCGCTAGAGACATACCATATATGAAAAAACAGCCCGCGCCGTTAATTATCGAGCAACATCCAAAAGATTACACAGGCTTCCCGTTCATCACACTAATCCAATACCACAAGACGCCGCTTCTATGCATTGTTGATAATGCTGATGCCAATGTGATACGGACATTTGTTCTTGATATGTGTGGGCCGGCAGGTATTAGCGAGGAAATGGTCGTAATGGCTGCTCAGGAATGGTATGACGATCGTTCAAAGCAGTATCCTGTATCGGTGCATTTTGCCCGAACGGGGATTAGTTCAGAAACGTCAAAGATTTACAGGTCAATCAACGTAGAATTTGTATCACGAGTGATTGGTCTTGTTCCTGTATTTCCAATGACGACGGTGAAAAGCGTTAAGAGAAGACGCAGAAAACCTCTGTCACCGTCAATCGAGATTCACCAATCCAACGTTGTAACAATCGAAGAGCTGTTCAACAGACACAGCTGATCAAAATCCTGCAGGTGCTCCACCACCTTGTGGCGATGCCAGGTCTTTTGTTTTCGGGTTCGGTGTGCCCGCAGAAGTTGTTGTTGCAAACTTTGTCCCCAGTTCGGTGAGCTCACCGCTATTCGCATCTACAACACCTTGATTCGTAGCCAAATTGATTCCCGTCTGGTTAATCGTGACACCGTCAGGGGTAACGTCAACAGCCTTGAAATTCAGTTTTAGCCGCTTAACAGCCTGGACCATGTTACGATCGCCACTGATTACATCACGTGCACGGCCTGGGCTAGATTTTAGTTGGTTTGTTGACAGCAAAGCAAGCACTCGTTTTTCATTATCTGTCAACGAACCGTTCAGCTGTTTGCCTGTCGTCTGTTTTGGCTGAGCAGAAGCACCAAACTGTTCAGGTCCTGGGTCCATTCCATCTGCTTCGAGAAACTGTTTAAACGTAATCATATTGCACCTTTAGTTGCGATTATCTATTTATATCACTTCTGCTTCAATTAGATGCAGTTGTAGGACAATCGTTGACGCATATGCAATCGCGTGTGAGCGTTTGAAAGACGATTTGTCATCTGACCCCTGACGGTACAACAACGGACGGATCTTTGTTTTGTTTCGCATATAGTCGTCAAGCAAATGGCGTTTATTCGGGCGAATCAGCGCAACAACATCAGCAAGTTCAATCACCGACCGCGGTTTTGTTTTTGTGAGAATTTTGTGATGTTTGCTGATTTGAAACAGCTTAGACACTTGGTGTTCATCAAGTAGCAGATCCCAATTTGGCTCAGCTTTGAGCAGGGCACGGATCTCGTGCTTGCTTTCAAAATAATCTAGGATTGACAGATGGAGGAAGTCGATTTTAAAAAACCCCATCACTTCAGCTTCTTCATACGGGATTGCTGACCACCCCGTCATATCGTCTACAGCAATGTGTTGGAAGTATTGACCGCACGGGTGCTTAACCAGCTCACCATCTCTGACCATAGACGCAGGAACAGCCTGTGGGAACACAGTCTTGGGGTTAAACGGCGGCTTAAAGTCAATGTCAATATCCATTATGACATTCTACACCAACCGACAGACAAAAATCAACAAGGTTATACGCGAAAACTTTCACCACAACCGCAACGGTCTCGCTCATTAGGGTTAGAAAATTTAAACCCCTCGTTTAGCCCCTCTCTTGTGTAATCAACAACCATGCCCGACAGGTACGCGTGACTTTTCGGGTCTGTAATGATCGTTACACCGCGACAGTCAAATTGCAGGTCACCGTCACGAATTTCATCAACAAATTCGAGTTGATAAGCCAGTCCTGAACACCCTGTAGTTTTAACCCCGATTCGTATCCCAACGCCTCTGCCTCGTCCGGCAAGAAAAGTTTTGATCCGATTGATTGCTGTGTCAGTTGCTGTAATCATACACTAAAACTCGAACCACAGCCACACGTTGTCGTTGCGTTAGGGTTGTTGATTGCAAATTGCGAGCCGGTTAAATCTTCCTTGAAGTCAATCTCTGCACCAACGAGATATTGTGCGCTGAGAGAGTCGATCAAGAATGTAACGCCGTCTTTTTCGAGGACAAAATCATCCTCAGCCACATCTTTATCGAACGTGAACCCGTAACTAAACCCGCTGCAACCACCACCCTGAACGAACACACGGAGATGGAGCTCTTTGTTGGGTGAAGTGTATGTCTCTTCGATAATCAACTCAGATACTTTGGACACACACGCGTCTGTAAATTTGATGTCTAACATTATGCTGCCTCCGCTGCATGTCTTGTTTTATAGTCTGCGACAGCTGCTTTTATAGCGTCTTCGGCCAGAATAGAGCAATGGATTTTCACAGGAGGCAGCGCCAGTTCATCAGCGATCTGGCTGTTTTTCAGTTGTTGTGCCTCGTCAATGTGCATTCCTTTGACCCACTCTGTAACCAGACTAGAGCTTGCTATGGCAGACCCACATCCATACGTTTTAAACTTTGCATCCTCAATGATCCCATCAGCGCTGACCTTGATCTGCAGTTTCATCACGTCGCCACAATTTTTGACGACAATTCCACTCTGACGATTGAGAGATAGTGATGTTAGCACAACGAAGTTATTATTTTCTTCCACTTGAAGACAATATACATCCTCTATGGTTCCGGGCTCAACTTTTACTATTTTGTGATTATAATTTATAGCCTGTTCAGCAAAGATGCTGAACTTTCCAAATCTATGTTCTACTTTTGAAGGGAATCCTTGAGAAGGCGCATTTGTGCGCCACAGCTCTGCCGTTAACTTCCCATATTTAGTAAACAACTCGTTTCCAAATTGGATCATTTGTGCGTCAGAAATCCCCGAAAAATTGGGATTGCCATCACGGAGCTTTCTGACACGAGCTGCAACACGGGTTTCTTCCGTTGATAACCTTTTTGGCATTGGTGTTAATCCAAAGTAACGCTGTAGTTCCTTGACCCACTCAACGGAGAGTCCCAAGTTGTTTCCAATCTGCCATCTTGGTAATTCTTCAATAGTAGTCATTCTGTGTAAATCTTCATACGAAAAAGACAGAGCCAACTCTTCCACTTGTTCTGCTATCGTTCGACTCTGTCGAGTATTTTTGGATTTATAATTATGCGCTGAGATTGTTAGCAGTTTTAGGTTTTCAATATCATTATTTGTTTTAATACCATCAACATGGTCAATGTTATACTTCCACATCAACGTTTCATTTATTTGTTGCGCTGCTTTCACTAGGGCTACATGCTCACGCTGTTTTCGATTTATTTGCCAGTATCCTGTATTGTCAATAATTTTATTAAATGATTTAAGGGAACTATTCAATAACAGTTCACATTTTGTGTACTGGCTGTGGATATCCAGAAATAAATGATCCGGAGTAGCAAACACCTCGCCCCCATCGTCAAATGTCAACTTAATTGTTTGCTTGTGGCCCGTCTTAACACATATTGCTTTTTTAATTTCAAATTCTTGGCTTGCGCGGTTATATGACCAAACGAATATCGGTTTGTTCTGGTCATATAACTCTTTTAGAGTTGCTGTTCCAGTCCTGCTCGGAACAGAGACAATTGTTGAACCAGCAAAACATGCAGGGGCACCAACCATACCTGTGCCGACAGTTGGATCGTTTTTGTCAAAGCTACCAACATTTCGTGGATTTTCGTAGTGGTCGATCACCTTGTCGCTGTAAGCCATCGTGTTCTCCTGATAAAAAAAATACCTGACCGTTTTAGTCAGGTATTTATGCTCAAACAGATGGCGTTGAAAAGGTTAGAATCCACCACCATCAATCGTTGCTGACTGAACAGTAGTGATTGTGTTTGCCGCCACTGTGTCAACGTATCGCTTGTTTGCAGCCTGCATATTCTGTGTTGGATCAGCAGGAAGAACAAGAGGGCCTGTCATCGTATCACCAATCTTGCGAACATAACGGCCGTCTGCTGTCTGGAGGTTGACAGCGTCGCGGTTGTTTGTTGGATCGGCAAGATTGATAATCTTGTTTGTGCTACCCATGTCAATTTGTGCCAGGCCAGACGCGTTCGACATCACCAAGGCACCCGTCATTGTGTCACCAGACTTAGCAACCTTTGTGTCCACGTATGCCTTGTTGGCAGCATCCGTGTTGGCAGTAGGCGTCGCTAAGTTTGTGATGCTGAACGACCCCATGTTCAGGTTACCAGTCATTGACGACAAGCCAGCAGAGCTAACAAAATTTTGTTCAAGAAACTGGCGGTTCACAGCATCCATTCCTGCTGTTGGGTTAGCAACGTTGATCAAACGGAAGTTGCCCATTGAGATGTGGTTCGTAAATGATGTAGAACCGTCCCGACGCATATAGTTTGCGTTCATATACGTCAGGTTGAGACCAACAGTGTTTGCTGCAACAGAAATACCAATACCTTGACCAACGTTTAGAACGTTGCCTGTGTAACGAAGCCCTGCACCATCAATGATCATCGACGGGCCAGCAAATTCAATCCAGCGGTATTCGGCACTGTAATTCCCTGCACCCCATGTTCCACGGAAAGTGTATGAGTGGCCGTAGTGAGGTGAGTTTGCACCAAGAACAGAAACCGCATCAGGTTCAACAGGAGTTTGCGGCGGGAACGCCGCTCCGGCTCCAGTACCCCAGTCAACAATGTAGTTGCTGTTTACGCTATTGACGGTGACAATCTTACCAGCCGCAGATTTCGTTGCTGTTCCGAGCGCAGAACCAACAGCAAAGCTGCCGCCAGGAACCGGCACGCCGACCTCGTCATTATCCACTTCAAAGAACACACCGAAACGATCGCCCGTTTGCACCGGTCGGTTAAGAACATCAACCCAACGGGTACCGTCCCATGTGACCACACGTCCTTCGAGGTTGTTCCATGCGCCTGCTGCGTGGTAGATGAAACCAGAAATCGTAACGTCTGCAGACATTGCTTCAACAACAACAATCTGTGTGTTACCTCCTGTGAAAGAAGTCGACTGTACAGTATATGTGCCATTCGATGGTGCGTGCGAGTTGTTCTTAACAATGAACTTCTGTCCAGGAAGAATGAAAGATGTTCTGTCGCCGTTCACAACCCATGTACGCGTCGCGTGGTTGACACCGATCACATCAAACTTCAACGGACGAACATAATATGCTCTGTAGAACAGCAGACTGCTATCAGACAATGCAGGAGGGGACGACAGCGAGTCGTCGAACAGATTGGAGTCAGCAATCGATTGCAACCAAACGATACCAGACGTCAAGCTATCAACGTAAGATTTTGTTGCAGCATCTTGAGCAGCAGACGGGTCGCGAAGGTTGTTGATCCAGTTAGCACCCATGTTCAGCGCACCAATCATGGTGTCGCCATCAACGTTGACATATCGTGCGTCAGCGGTTCTGACGTTCAGTGCATCAGTACCACTCGGAGTTAGAGTGTTGATTGTCGTGCCGGCTGGAATAACAGTGTCAGCTAGGTTGATAATCTTGTTAAGCGAATCGAACGGTCCAAGGCCTTTCATGCTTAGCTGGCCGGTCATGTAGTCGCCAGTGTTGTTGACATAACGGCCGTCAGCAGAACCAACGTTCAACGCTTGGGATAGATCAACAGGGGTTGATGTAGGCAACCCATCAGAAGTTCTTAGATCCTCCAACCCCAAAATCGCATTGTTGTTAAGGCTGAGATCGCCCTGCACAGGAGCGCCTTCCACAACAACAGTCTTCCACTCACCATTCTGATGAATGAACAGCCCTGGCGTTGCTGTGTCATACCACAACTGACCAGTTAAAGGTGCTGCGGGTGGTGTGTTATTAGCAAAGTTTTCCAGATGGAAGATTGAGTTGTTTTGTAGAGCTTGTCCCCACGAGGTTGAGCTGTTGTAGTGGGTAACACCGCGACCGACCAGCTGCAAAGATGTCGCTGGTGTCAATACAGTATACTGTATGTGACCATACGGAACAGCAGGCGATGGATAAATGATAGACCCAGATGTACCTATCACCGGTGTGTTGTTTGTCTGCTCAACAATTGTTGTTCTGATGCTTGTCACACCAGACAGAGACGGGTTGCCAGAGGCTGCTAGTGGATCGTATACAACACTGTCAACGATCAGTCTCTTGAACGGAAAGTAGTTGTTGTTCTTGATTGTAATCTCGTGCCCAGCAGCAAACACAGCAGTCTGGTTCCCTGCCACGCGCCAAGAAATCACAAATGTTCTTGGAGCTGTTGGCGTGATTGCAGGTGGAGCAGCAAACGACATCTGGATCGGTGCACCGGCATTGACCAAACCTTCTGGCTGTGAACCGTTAACGATTAGACCGTTAACCGTGATCGCTGTTGTGGGGATTGCTGGTTGGATTTTTCCGTTAGCAGCGCCAGAAACACCTGTAATCGGCGTTGCAATAACGATAGCCGTAGTGTCATCGTTAATGTTGTACGCTTGGACGTTAAGGATCGTGTGAACACCGTTCAGAGGGCGAATACCCGTGTTGTGTGTTGTGTTGAGATTAACCTTCAGTTGTTGTCCTTCTATGAAGAACTGACCAACGTTGCCTTTAATCGTAACTGTTGTTGGGTTGTTTGGTGTTGCGTCTACGAACTCGACGTCATATGACTGAGAAGTTACAGTTGAGCCTACAACATAGTTCGTGTTTGCTGGGGCAAAAGCGTTACCAGTTACTGTAAACGTTGAACCAGGGTAAAACACATCAGAGGCATTTGTAATCCCTTGAATGATCCAGCTTCCGTTAGTGCCTGGTATAACATCAACGATATCAAACGACGCGGTAACTAACGGTGCTGAAGCAGCGAGATAGATTTTCGTTGCGTTGTTTTCAAACACAGTATGGCTTACTGCGTAGTCGCCAACATATGGTGATGGTGTGAGCGGGTCAAGGTCAACGATGTTAAACGGATAACAGAACTTAACCGTTCTGTTGTTGATCGCTGTGTTTAGTGGAGCTGATAAACCAATCGCCCTAGTGTTGTTATCAATTGCTGTAACGCGTGTTCTGTTAGGGACAAGTGGTGGGGTAGGTGGAACCGCAGCTAGTTCTCCTGCTGTCCGAGGAACATCGATCACCATCCCAACAGCAAGACCGTTTGCGATCAGTGAGTCAAACTCCGACTGTGATTGACAAACAACAATGTTGCTTGCAGCGCTCCCTGCAACTGTCCTAGCACTCAAAGCTACCAGACGCTCCGTCAGGTCGCCAAATACTGTGATTACACCATCCGTGTAATCAATATCAATAATCTCGTTCGGGATTGACTGGTTGGGCCCGCCAGCCGTTCCGATGCTAGATGGTCCATTGCTTTCGAGTGGATATAGATCAACGAGCTTTGTGCCGTTGGTTAGGTAAAATGTCGTTTTTGGTGTTGGCATTTGTTTTTCCTATTATATCAATACTGACCGCCGTCGACGGCCCCGCCGACACCTGCCGCCACAAATAAAGACCTTGCTCGACCAAGCGTGAGAACATCTTGATTGTTTGTTGCATCCGCAACGTTTGTAATCTTACTGTTGTTCATATCCAGCGTGCCGAATAACACACCACCTTGAACACGCAGATATCTACTGTCGCCTGTGTTGAGGTTGACAACATCATACGGTTGGAGTGGATCACCAACGTTGGTGATCCTATTCGTTGTCATACTCAACACGCCTGTCATTGTGCCGCCTGTAACGCGGATATAACGTGCATCGCCTGTCTGAACGTTGAGGGCATCGGTAGAGGCAACCGGATTTGCTACGTTAACTACACGGTATGTTCCTGCATCAATATTTGCTGTTGTGGGCGTATTTGTCGTAACAACTTGTGTCCACGTCGCACCGTTAAACACGTACAACCCCGATGTGCTCGGGTCTGTTGGCCAGTTTGGATCACCAACCGACTCTGTTTTGAACCACAACTGCCCTTGAATGGGGTATGATGGGCGTGTTCTGTTGGCGAAATTTTCCAACAAGTGAACGAAGTTCCTCTGGATCGGCTCTCCATAGTCAAACGCACCCTTTCCGAGAACCACTAATGATGTGTTTGCACTGACCGCACCAGCGTGCAACGGCGTTGGAGCACTGGGCTCTCTTGGTCCGTTAGCAGTATACGGCCTAACGACAAACGACGGTTTCGTCGGGTCGGTAAACGTAATGTTATAATCCATCCTAAACCTCGTGGCTGTATTTCGTATTATTTATGACCGTTGCCACTTGGTTTATCTGACCTATACCCCCATTTCATTGACGTATTGCTTTATCTGCTCAACAGCATCCTCGTGATCATCAAATCTATCCGACCAGTACTCAGGATTGATTAGTGTTTCTAAGATAATCTTTTGCTCGTCAGACATATGATCACGGAAGTATAGCTTGAATTTCACACTATGGAGCAACAACCATGGAGACAGCTGGCGTTTCCTAACCAGCTGCATCAACTCCATTGGTTTTAGACACTCAAACACCTCCGATATGTCACATTCAGCAGCGTCTGCGATGTTGAGCAGCGTCTTGATTGACAGATTGACTTGATCCATTGGATCGGCTTTGCGATCAAGGAACTCGAGGTACTGCGTGTACGCATCATCCGTAGTCCACATCGTTGGTGGATACTTCTTCTCGTTCATCAACCAGATGAACTTTTCAGGCAAGGGGAGTGCAACCTTAGCAACGAACTGTGCAAAGTTGATGAACGTGCGGAAGTAGCGCGATTCAAGAAACGCGCTAGATCCTGGCGGATTGCGCTTCATAACACGCATCCACCTCTGGTAATATCCCAATGCTGCTTGCCCAATCGGCGACTGAAACTCCTCAAATCGCTTCATTTCCTTGCAGTGATGTGCAAGGAATGATGCCTCTTTGACGAATGATTTGTGGCAGTGTTTGCACGTCCACTTTGGTGTTATCAGTCTAGGACGGCCAGCATTATTTGTCTGACTTTGAGCCATTAGCATCGTGTTCTTTTTTGATTTTTGCTATTGTCTCTGGTTGAGCGCCAAGTTCTGTTGCTAAATCCACGATTTGTTCTTTCGTCAAGCATTTGACAGCATCACGCGCGTGCCTCAGGCTATATCCATAGTAATCTGCAACAACTTGTGTAGAGGCGGGTTTGTTCTTTCCTGCCTCTGACTTTTGTCCCATCCACTGATATCGCTGCGACTTGCCGGATGTAGCCACAGTGCAAAGTTGCCATAACAGTTGTTTGTGCTTGAACAAACTGAACACGAACGGGTTGACAACCTCGTTCAGCAGAAACACTTGTTGTGCAGACGAAGTGCCAGACAACCACCGCTGGATTAGCAGCGGGTGCAGTTGTTTTTGGTCATCTTCTGTTAGCGTATCGAACCACTGATCGTCTTTCGTGCTTGCTTTATTGAGAACAGCAAAGATGTCAATCTTGTGTTTTTGTGTCATTGTGTTTGCCAATCATCTCTCTGATTGCGAACTTCCGCTCGCAAAACTTACAGACGATTGTCCCATCACGGTCATTGAATGTCAAGTGGGTGTATGGGTGGACACATTCTTTGACCATTTCCTTACGCAGCGATTGCACTTCGTCAAGGATCGGGCCTTTCTCAGCCAACAAATCGAGGATTTTCTCTTCGATTGGGCGGAGGCGGGCAAGCAGACGAACCATATTGTCCATCTTGCGGTCCCACGACACCTTCTCACTGCGAGTGGCATTATCCGCAATCGTTTCTAGGATGTGACGGACTTCTGCTTGTTCAACAGACTCATTATCTGGTTTCTTTCTGCGAGCCATTACACAAACTCCATATTATGGTTGTAATTAAGTTTCATTGTTAATCTCCTGCGTAAATGCAACAAAGTGTTCTGGTGTACAGGGCTTGTTTGTGCCGCCCATCCACCGATGAAAAGCTAGGTGCCAATTTGCTGTTAATATTACATAGTTTTCTTTACAGTTTTTCCCACCTTTGCTGCGGCTCGTCAGGTGATGTAACACCAAAAACCGCTTATCACTCTCACCTGAAATCGCACACTTTGCCTCCGGGTTTTTTTCAATCAGTTGCTGAACCCAATACTCATGGGAATCAAGATTGCGCTGCGTTGTGTTGAAGCACACGCGACACAACCGAGATTTCTTGCGCAAGAAAGCGTAATATGTAGTACTCTGCTCGATGCCACAACATTCGCACGTCCATTCAACCTGTCTGTTTGAACTAGGAGGTAAATCATCTACTCTAACAAAAAGTTTGGTGCCAGCTTTTATCCTGTAGTCAATCCCGTTCTTTATCCGAGTGCCGTCTGGTTTGTTGACCCACAGTTGAACACGTTCAACTGGGATATCATAGCCTTTATTTTTAAACCACTGCAGTTCGCTATTATTCAGCACTATCTCAATCATATCCATAGTATCCACCTTTGTGTTAGACATTATAGATGTTTATGAGTTGTATCAGAAAAGTGGACAATTATGGAACCACGAAATAATCTTCCGCCAGCATATCGCTCTGGCTTGCTAACCATGGGACAATCTGGCCGTCAGCTGTTTTCATATCGATGTGTGCGTGATATGTGATCTCCGTTCCTTCCGGATAGATCCCAAGCAGTGGTGGACGGTTGACTTTAAACGTGCTGCCAGGGACGAGGAAGATAAACATTCCCTTACCATTCCACCCCTTTCGAGCAACCTTCTGTCCCATCTTAACCAGCTGAAGTGCGACAGGGAAGTCAAAAACGTCAGCTGGTGGAATGTTGTTGCGGTCATCTTTTGTCATGTTGTTTTCCTTATAGTTGTCCAAGACGGATTATGCAAGCCGCCATATTAACCTCTCCATCAGCACAAACGGAATGTTTGTACAGATGTTCTGCGATGATTAGGATTGCTTCCTCCCATTTTTCGCGATCGTTTGCGAACCGAGGGACGCGATTGATGTTTTCATACAGGAACCGATAAACATTTTCCCATTCATCGTTTGATACCGAGGTGCACAACATCTTGCGAGCCTCAGACCATTTGTTTCGCTCCAGCAAGTCTAACAACGCAAACTTATAGTCGCTATTTGACCCTTCAATCTCGGGCGGTTGCAGAACACCATCGATCGAATTCTGTTGGAGTAAGTTAACAATCTTACGGATGTCAGGATATCCGTACGCAATGTACCTGTCAAGCAGCGTGAGGTCAAACTTCACACGCTCTGCTGCCAAAATCGTCACCAGATATTCAGCAATATCGTTCTTATCACCAGCTTTGAAATGGAAGTGTTGACACCGCGATTTAATCGGCGCAATGATTTTGTTTTCGTGGTTGCACGTCAGGATGAACCGCACAGTCTCATGCACTTCTTCCATAAACCGCTTCAACGCAGCTTGTGCTGGGGGAGTCAGCATATCAGCCTCTTCAAGATGAACAATCTTGAATGCTCCGAAAGAAATCGACCCAGCGAAGTTTTTGATTGTGTCTCTGAATGTATCAATCCCGCGTTCATCGGAAGCATTGATGACGAGAACGTCTGTCTCATCAAGCTCCATTGCCCTTGTCAGGATTTTCGCGATTGTTGTTTTGCCGCTACCTTGCACGCCAGACAGCAGCAGGTGTGGGATTGTCTTCTCATTGACAAATTTGGTGAACGCCGCTCGTTGGTGAGCGTCGTGGAACACATACTCGTCGGTTGTCGATGGTCTGTATCGTTCAGTCCAGAGGTAGTCTTTGCTCAATGTTGCACCTATACGTAGTGTGAATATATTGTATTATACATCCACACTACGTTTTCGTCAACAGTCAGCCGATATACATCCCCATACCGTGTTTGCGGAGGATTTCCTCAATTGCGCTCATCTCCCAACGATCGTCTTGTGTTAGTGAATCGCCTGAATCGCGCTTTTCTTTTAGCCACATATAGTGCTGAACCAGCTCATCAATCTTTGACTCACTCAGAGCCGTGTTGATTGAGGTGTATGGACGCATTCTCCGACGGACAACATACTCTTCTTTCTCAGGTCCAGGCTGCGGTTCTACAGTTGCCACAGACTCTTCTGTATTTTCAGACTCCTGACGAAAAGGATCCTCCTGTACGATCGGTTCTTGCTGTTCTACCGCTCGTGATTGTGGTTCTTCAACCTCATGTTCAACAGCTGTCCATGTAGAATTCTCGTATCCTGGCCGAGTTGTCTTGTCGTCGATCACTTCGACGATCTCTTCAACAACTTCTTCCACGTCTGTTTCTGGTTTGACTTCTGCCGAAACCACCTGCGCACGAGAAACTGGTTCAGGTTGTTGCGGCGGCTCTGGTTCCTGACGAGCAACAGCAGGGACAGCAACAGTTGCCAGGGCCGCCGCGGCTGCTGCTCGCTCTGCTTCTGCTTTGTCGCTTTCCCGTTTAGCTTTTTCTGCCAGTTCCAACTCACGCTGTTCTTTGGCTTTTTGCTCTTCTTCCAGCTTTTGTTGTTTTTTCAGCGCGGCCTTCTCTTCTTCACGACGGCGTATTGCAATGTTTGTAGCAAGTGTTAGAGCGACCGCCATCGGATCGAACGCGAAAATGATCAGGAAGATCATGTATTTTGTCGCGTTATCAGTATCAAGACCGAATACTGAAGCAATGTATATGATCGGTCCGACGTGAGCCTGCTTCTCAATGAACTGACCTCTCATCTCGACAATCTGCGCGTCTAGCTCAGCGATGCGGTTTATCAGAGCAGTTTGTTCACTTCTAAATTCGCGAATCAGACGTGTGCGACCAGAGACGAAGTGGGGAGGCAGTTGAGCAATCTGGTTGTTAATCTGGACCTTGCGGTCCACCAAACGCGTCCGTTCTTGCTCGAGCATCTGTACTTGTTCTTCCATTTGCTTCAGCGGGAGAACATCGGTTTGGTACCCCGCGGAGAGATAGCCAAAAATACCAACTGATGTCAGCAACATCAGAGCGAGAATGCCTGCCATCAGATATGTTTTCAACCAAATGTTCGTATGCTCCCAATACCTGTAAAGGTATGAAGCAGCCATTAGTTTACCTGCTTCCAGGGCACCACCCATAAAGACGACGGACCAGAACGTGCCGCTAAATATAGCAGCAAGTCCAACAACAGCGAAAAACCCTGCTGCACCAGCGAGGGCCATCGTCGTCAAAACCAATAAAGCGATAAAAATCATAACAGGATCTCCACCCTCACATATGAGGGGTATTGTATGTCAAGTTGTGTTCATTCTGGAAACCGATAGGCCAGAACCTGACTATCGTCCGTCCTCCAAACCTTACGGCCTGCAACAACCACACCCTCCGTCCAACGAAGGTTCTCAATCAGAATCTCGCAACCAGGCTGTGTTAGTTCACTACACACATCAGGTCCGCAAGTCAGCACTTTTGCCCACCGTGGCTCTTTAGCACTGGACTCGTGGTGTCCAGCAACAAAGATGCCAGAAGCAGTCGTTTGTGTGAATTGTCCTTTGTTGTCAATGTTATCAAGAAACTGAAAGATGATATGGTTGCGAATTGCTGTGATGTTCATATGGTTATGCTCTCAAAATTTTGTTATTCTGCTGGTTTAACAATCTTCTTCTTGGGTGCAACGACAGGTTCTTCTACCATTTCTTCAGTAGATGCTGCCGTCGGCGTCTGAATTGTGTTTGTTTGCGCCGCTTCTGCCATTCTGCGAAGACGTCGCTTAAATTTGTTGTCAATGAAATCTTCGCGGGCCTTGACGGTGGATGCCTTTGGAGCAGAGCCGAGGTTCTCTTTGATCCGCAATAGGTCAAAGTCAACCAATTCCCCTCTTGCCGATCGTACTTGTTTAGCCATTTGGTTCTCCTGTTATTCGCTTATGAAGTCTTTGATATCGAGGTCGTACATATAACTATCAATGTCGTGAACACCGATCACATAGAGGACGTATGACGAAACACTTGATCCTCGCCCGACACCCCAGACGACATTACTAGCCGTTAGGTTATTTATGATGTAAATCACCGTCCGTAAAACATCAAACAGATTTTTTTTCTTGTACAGGATCAATTCCTGTGCTAAACGAGCGTCTCGTTCGTCGCATTCTTGCACATCTAGCCCTACTGTAACCAGTAGGTGCTTCTCTGAAATGTACTGAACAACGTCAAGCGTTTTGTATTCGTCAGGTATGTTCCACTCGAAGTTCAACGGAGCGCATTGTGTTTTTACAGACAGCTCCTGCTCTTTAGATACGTTGCGATTGTACAATCGCACGGTATCATCAATGTGATCAACGTACTTGACATCATACATCCGAACAACTTTTGATAACAGCGAAGGGTCAAAAGACGAGTCGCCGTCAAACCAAAGTGTTCGGTTGTTTAGCTGAGTGTTAAGCAAAGGAGCTCTCGTATGGCTTACTTTGTGTATCAACGTCTGGCGTCTTCACGGGTGTTTGGCCTGAGCCTGTAGCAATCGGTCCTCTGAGCTGAGATGGCGCTACCATTCGTGGAGGCATCATACTCGGGCCGGCAGGAATCGCGCGTAGAGCGGGTTGATTGTACACTGGTTGTTCTACTTCTCGTACCGCTTGTGGGCGGGGCGGCAGACTGTATGTAGGACCACCATCAACTTCAGCAATGTTGTTGATCTTTTCGCGGATACGGGTCCACTGTCGGGCGTCAGGCGTCCAGTTTTCTTCCTGCATCTCTTCGACGCCCTCGAGCCACATTTTGAATTCTTTTACAGTGATTATTTTCTGTTCTGACATCTTATTCTCCTGTTAGTAGTTGATCAAGTCACCGACAATGGCGTCTTTCAGATATTTTGCATACACATCTGTAGGCGAAATGTTAACCCACGCGCTGGGACCGATCGGATGACACAGCATCTGGTGTTTGTTCAGTGCTGGGTTGACGTTCTTGTGCTCAATGAAATAGTCAACTACAGATACGCGGCCTGCAGAAGGCATAGACATCTGTGGTCCGTACACCATTGCAGTAAATTCTCTTCCTCCTGCCTCGGCAAGTTCGACAGTGTCGAGTTGTGCTGTGTCTGTATCGTAAACGAGGATATTCCAACTTGCAGGGACAGGAAATTCAAACCCTTCAACGCGAAGGACGACGGTTGGGCAAACGACCTCCTCCAGCACGTTGAGGGGAGCAAGTGTAAAATCCATCATAGACAAATCTAGCACCCAAAAATGGTCAGACACGATTGGAGTGTAGATGCTGTCTAGGATTAGTGGCTGTGAGTTGTTATCAAATATCAGCAATTTTTAATCCAGTGCGGTTAGTTTGTGTTGCATTATACATCAAACGCAGACGGTGGTCAACCACCATATTTCACCTTGTGCTTTTTGTGAGGATAGTGAGCCTCACGATAAAACGCTAGCCGTTCTGTTGTGTGTCGTTTGCTGTATTTCAAATCGCTACAGATGTCGTAAACGTTGACGAAATCTTTGTCGTTTGCCATACGAAGGCCACGGCCGATCGCCTGGATCACGCGTATGAACGACTTGCCAGCATCGACGAGGAACAGGTTGAAGATCCTATTGATACTCAGCCCTGTGCCAGCAATGTGAACAGTAGCAATAACAACGAGATCGTCCTTGTCCTTGAACATATCATAGATCCCTTTACGGTCTTTCTGCTTGACGTCCTGACCGTTAACGAAGATCGCACCTTCAATCAGCTTTGCCAGCTTGCGACCGAACGCAATGTTATCAACAAGGCACAGCACGTTGCCCTTACGCTCATCGCGCTTCTGTTCGATCAGTGTAGCGATCCAATCAATCCTGTCCGTGTTCTTTTGCAGATAGTTCTTCTCTGCTGTGAAGTCAGGGAAATATCCATCCTTAAACTGGATGTACGTTGGTGGCTTCTCACCAAACCCGACCTCATTTGCACAGAACTGCTTATATTCTGCTTCGAGATCCTCTTCCATTTGCAGCACATTGATGTGAAGACGAGAAAGGATCCCTTTATCGATCAAATCAGCAGCGTTAACGGTGTATTTTACATCGCCAACAGCAACGTTAACCGCAAGCTGGTCGGCAGGTTCTTTCGGCAGCGTTCCCGTCACACCGAAACGGTACGGGATCTTCGAGCAGTGATCGGTCAGGATTTTTGACAGCTGTGCACCTTTCAGTCCGTGGCATTCGTCAACGATCACCATCTGGAACATCTGAACAATCTTCGGGTTGTTCTTCAGTGCTTGCCACGTCGAGACGACGTGCTGTTTGTCCGTGTCCTTCTTTGTGCCGCTGTATTCACCAACGTTTTCAGCACCAAGATACGTGATGTAGTCAGCTTTCGTCTGCTTGATTAAGTCCTGGCTTGGAACGATCGTGATCGTCTTGATTCCGTGTTGGCCATAGACGTGGCATAGCGATGCACACAGGATCGTCTTGCCAGCGCCAGTAGCAGCAATAACAACGCCGTGTCCGTTGTTGATTAGCGCGTTAACAGCTTCTGCTTGGTGTTCGCGGAGGACAGTCGGTTTGCCTGTCTCAGCGTGGTTGATGTGCGAGAACAGGTTAACGTCGATCGGGTCCGGATAGACAACACTGACTGTTCTGAGATCCTCAATCTCGACCTGATAGCCCCAGTTCTTGACCTTAGGCAGGATCTGCTCGAGCAAATAGATGTAAGTCTTCCCTGTGTTCTGAAAATACCGCACTTTGCCATCCCACCGTCCGAGCTTAAACAACGGTTGGAAGAAATAGCCAGGGACGTGCACACCAAACTGCTCATACAGCTTTGTGATGTGATCTCCGTGAAGACCAACAAAGATGCACGATACCTCGTCCAATATTCGTAGTTTAACTTTGCCTATCATCGCAGTGTTTTCTCATAATATTTGTTCAGTACCCGCCTCGCTCTTTTACTTTTCCACGCTGCGCGGGTGGCGTTTATCCAACTGACCAGCGGGTTAGTAATCAATATCCACAAACAAGCGATATAGAACAATCCATATTTGATCATAGCGATCCATCATGCAGTGAGTTGACACGCAGCACGGTAATATCACGAAGAGCAAATCCCCTGACCTTGAATGCTTCGACAACTGCCTCATATTTTTCCGCTAGCTCGTAGATTTCGAGATACAGCTCATGGATCTTCAGAAACGCCTCTTCGTTGTCAATGTACTTGTCTTTCGTTCGGTCAGGAAGATCGCGTGAGTAGTTCTCTGTGTATTCACGGTACAGTTTGCCACGCGTGGCATCAACACGCGAGTCCATATACTTGACTAACGTGTTCAACTCCCTGCGCTTTTCATCATAGAAAACAGGCCAAGCGGCCTGTTCTTTTAGTGCTTCCTCGATGATTTTTCCCTTGATAGCGATCCGTTCGGGCGCTAAAGCAAGGTGTTCATCATATTCAGTAAGCAGCCCAGGCAGACGCTCAAAGTTTTTGCCTAAATCAGCAATCCGACTCAATGTACTTTTCCTTTTGTTTGGTGTTGGAACATCAGAAGTTGTTGTGTCTGTAAAGGCGTTAACTTAACAGGAGATGGTTCATCGTGTTGTGGCTTTTTATCTTGCTCTTCAACATCACTCATCATTTCTTGGATCAAAGTTGGCCCGCCGTTTTTGTGACTAGCCACCAATGCTGTCAAGAAGTTAAGGACGTTTTCAGAAGTTGACAGCACAACCTCGAACGGTACGCCGAGACGAAACGTCTGTGAAACAAGACCGTTGTGTTCAGTCCGATTGGACTGAACATTCTGAATGAACTGCGGTGTTCCTTTTGATGGATTATACTGGATTGCACAGACAACAATCAACAGGTTGTCCGTTGATTGAAAATCAAGCCACTTTACTTGTTCAACAGGAACTTGGAACAACTCGTACATTGCTTCAAGAACTGTTGGACCGATCATATCAACAATCGTTTGCGTCGCTGTTGTGTATGCGTCATCACGATCGTAAAACAACTGCTTCAGTTTCAGTGTGTCTTCGTCGTACTCAATCTCGTCGATATGATCGTCCATTACCCGTCCTTATTCCGCTTCTGCGGTTACCTTTGCTTTGCGGCGTGACTTTGCTGAGTTGCCTTCAAAGTCAGCAGCATCGACTTCAGCATCATCGCTAACAACCAAGCGGCTGTCAGCACCTTGCTCTTCACATCGCTTAATGATCTCAACCGCGTGTTGAGCCATGTCCTTCTCAAAGAACGTTTCACTGGAACCAGCAAAAGCTAGTCGTGAACCGCGCTTCTCAAGCACACCGAGAGCAACAGCAACATCCTTGAGACCGGACAATGGGTCCATCCCACGATCGTACGGAACTTCAACAGTAACCGTCTGAAACGGCTTGGTGAATCGTGTTTTGTACCCTTCGCACTTCATTCGGATACCAACGACCTCTGAATCTTCTTTCAGCTTCAGTTTGGACACCATAATGATCTGCGATGCAGAATACTTCACAGCATCAGAAACGATCCACAAACCTTCACCGTTTGTCACGTCTTGGTTCTTATACACCTGTGAGGTGAACACCAAAGTGACGTTCAGCGGCTTGACGTCCTGAACGAAAGTTCGCAGCATTTGTTTCAGCTGCTTGTTGCGCTGACCTTGGTCACCTTTCTGGTTGCCTTTGTCGTAGTGCTCGAGTTCGGTCTCAGTCAGTAACATATCAAGCGAGTCAATCAGAATAAACGCTTGCGGAGCATCTTCTGCTGTTCCGTGCTCTGCTTTGTATCCTTTCAGAAACGAAGAGATAACCTTTGTCACTTGCGGGATTGTTGTAACAGCAGCGTAGAAGTAGCCGCCGTTGACATCCACACCGATTTTGCCCATGAACTCATCGTCAAGAGCGTTTTCTGAGTCAACAACAAGACAGATGGCGCCAGCATCTTGTGCAGACTTGACGAGGTTTGCTGCAATAAACGATTTACCAGCACCAGACGAACCAGCAATCGATGTAATCCTACCTTGCGGAACGCCTTTGTAGAAGCTACCAGACATAATCTTGTTTAGCACGTAGTTACCAAAAGAATACCAGTAACGAGGAGGCTGTGACGATGTTCCTACACCATCAATACCCTCGAGGTCTTTCTTGAATGTGTCAAGAAAGCTATTTGATTTAGCCATTATTGTCCTCCATTAGAAACGCCCCTGCCTACAGGCAGGGGGTGATATCGTCAGAAACGATTACTTGCCAGCACGGCGTGCGCGGATAGCAGCCAGCATGTCATCTACGCTGGTGTCATCGTCGCTGGCAGCAGGCTTTGCGGCTGGTTTAGCAGCAGGCTTTGCGGCTGGTTTAGCAGCAGGCTTGGTGTCAACGTCGAACGGAGGATCTTCGTCATCAGTAGCAGCAGGTTTTGCAGCTGGTTTAGCAGCTGGTTTAGCAGCAGGCTTTGCTGGAGCAGCAGCGGCGCGGCGAGGTGCCGGAGCTTCTTCATCTTCTTCGCTCGCAGGCTTACGGCGAACAGGAGCGCCAGAGCCTTCTTCCAGTTCTTCGCCGTTCAGGTCAGCGTTTAGACGAGCACGGACCCAATCTTCACCTGGGTTGGCGGGGAGCAGAGTTGCGAGATCAATCATACCAGACTCAACTGAGGCTAGTTCCTCGTTTGTCAGAGCACGTTGCTTGTTGGCAAACTTTGTACCAACAGCGTACGATGCGTATTGACCTTGTTCAGTCTTCTTGATGATGAAGTCATACCCTTCCTCGAAGTCGTACGGCACGCCTTCCAGTTCGTCAGAGCCGAATGCTTCTTTGATGATGTTGTAGATTTGGAAGCCGAGGGAGATGGCACGAACTTTGCCTTCGTGGTTCTCGCCAGTGTCTTCATTTGCGGGCAGCGGATCTTCTACGACCAGTGCTTGAGCGATGTATTGGCGCTTTTTCCAATATTTCTTGCCGTTGACTTCGTCTTTTGCTTTGTAGAAGTCTTGCGACACTTTGCATACAGGGCAGTCTTCCTCATACATGCCGAGGCAAGGGACAGAACGGCGTTGACCGTTGACCATCAGGGTGTGAGTTACTTTCTCGACGAGGAAACCACGTGGGTTGTTTTCGTTAAGGTCGGGGAGGAAACGGATAACGCAACGTTGACCAACTTGCATATCCCAGAACGGATAGTAGTTGTTGCTGGAACCACCTTCGCGTGGGGTGGAATCGTTGCTGAATGCGCTTTTGAGAGCGGCGAGGGACATTTTCTTTGACATAATTTTCTCCTTGTCTGTTAACATGTCTAAGCGTTGTCTATTGTATACAAAATTGTCTACTAATACAACAGAGGTTTCAGGACTACCCTAAATCGAGGCTGCCTCTCAGCCTTAAAATGGGATAATGCCGAACGACATAATCCCACATCTTTATTTATAAGTCAACTAGTCAAACAGACCAATCGTTATAACAATGCTCCAAACCGTGCACCCGTTGCTGTCCATGTGATCAATGATGCACCCGCGGACACACAAGCGCCTGGCTGTCCACCTGCACCACCTGGTGTTGTGCCGTCCAGTGTTTCACCAGCAGTTCCCGTAACACCGAGTCCACCACCGTTACCACCTGCGCCGCCACCAACGTTTGTGGCGAAGCCGCCATTGCCAAATGCTGAGTTTGTTGATGAACTACCGGAGTTTGCAGCACCACCGAATGTGTTTGTTCCGCCAGTTCCGCCAGCGCTTGCGGACCAGCCTTGGCCAGCACCGCCGCCACCGCCACCAGCAGTTCCCGTAACGCCAGACGTGCCGCCACCACCCCCGCCACCGCCCCCGCCACCAATGACAGATTGGTTGTTGATTGCGATTGCGTAATTGATTGCCATTGCCGGGCCACCGTTTGCACCAGCGGTTGCCCTTCCAGCATTTGCTGTTCCGCTATCTCCGTTTGCGCCATTACCGCCGTTGCCACCTTTACCAACAATCCAGCCGAGGTTCGTCAGCGTTACAGTAGAGCCGTTGGGGAAGTTCCCTGTCGTCAGAGCGGGTTGGTTTGTTAGTGTAGAGCCAACAATGGTTCCAGTATTGACTGTCACATTGACGTTAACAACCGACAAACCGTCCCAACCAGCAGCAATAGCTGCGTTGCGAATGTTGTAGTTGGTTGTGTTAGCAGATATCACCAAGTTGTATGTTGGTGTTGGTGGGATTGGGTCAAACACCAACCGCCACGTACCGCCGTCCTTGACATACACTTTCTTGATGTCCCGCCAGACACCAGCGTCTTTGACAAATAGTTTGTCAACCAACCGTTGAGTGCCCGCGTCTTTAATGTATGTTTTTGCCATCTGTTATTACGCCACGTATTGGTAAATGATATCACCGTTATTGCCAGTTGCGTTGGATGGAACACCAGCGGTTGTTGGCTGGACCGTCTTTGCGCCCTGCGAGTTCTGTCCTGATGTTTGGATTGCTGTTTGGACAAACGCTGTTGTTGCGATACTGACGTCGTTGTCACCTACTGCTGGTGTTGGAGCGGTTGGGTTGCCTGTGAATGCCGGTGATGCAAGGTTTGCTCTTGTCGAAACTGCGTTCGTAACAAACGCAGTTGTTGCCAGTTGAGTCGTGTTCATTCCTGCAGCCGCAGTTGGTGCTGTTGGAGTTCCGCTGAACGCAGGTGACGTCAGATCAGCTTTTGTTGACACAGCATTCGTGACAAACGCGGTTGTTGCTAGTTGAGTTGTGTTTGTTCCAGCAGCTGCGGTTGGTGCTGATGGTGTTCCAGAAAACGTTGGCGATAGTGTAGGGGCAGCGCCGACAGTAGTCACATCGCTCAACGTCAGCGATACAGCGCCTGTACGGCCGTTAAACGAAGCCACAACGTTAGCAGATGTCACAAAGTTGTTTGGGTTTGTGGTTCCGTTATATGGCGTATAACCAAGCGCTGCTGTAACGTCTGCTTGCGATAAAGTAACAGCACCAGTCCGTGCATTAAATGACGTAACGGGTGATGCCCACAGAGTGGATGTACCGTTTGTTGTCAGATAACGACCTGCTTGACCAGCTTGCGAGGCAACCTCAGGTGCTTGAGCCAATACATTGTTTGCAATGCCACGCCAGTTTGTAAACAAAGCCTGCGATGAACTGATTGCTATCATCACTGGTTTGCTGATTGACCCGATTGATGACGGCTGCGTTTGAATGAATGCGCCTGGTGTAACGTCAGACAGGAAGTAGGATGATCCTGGGACGAGTCCTGAAAGACCAATGACAACACCTTGAGTCGTGATCACAAACGAATCTGCTGATATAACATCACTGACAATACCAATCACTTCCGCGTTCGTTGCGTTGTTTGCTTGTGAGCGAACATATCTCTGAACGCCTGCGGATCCACCATGACGCACAAGAGTGCCGAGCGTAAAACCGTGTGCAACTTGGCTCACAGAGATTGACGAGTTGGATCCGCCACCTCCACCACCTCCACCGCCTATTCCCCAGAAAGCGTTACCGTCCGCACCAGACATTAGTACACGACCGACTGTTGACGGCGATTGTGCTGGCAACATATCGTCAATGTCGTTGAACGGGATTGCGTTAGCGATACCGCGCCAGTTGTAGAAGAACCCGCGTGGTCGTGCTGTGCCTGAAACAGCTGTTGAGTTAATCGCCATCATCAACGGTTTGCTTATGAACCCTGCTTCCGTAGGTTCCACATCAGTCATTAACCCCGCTGTTGTTGCTGACAAATAGTATGTCCTGCCTGGCACGAATGCGGTCGAAGGCATTGCGTCGAACACAATGTAACCGTTTGTTGTTAGAGTGAATCTGTTTGCATCCAAGACTGCAGTAACAACACCGATCACGTCTGCGGTTGCTACAGAGTTTGCTTGAGCGCGGCGGTATGTTGTTCCGTCGTGGTAGAGAACCGTACCTTGTGTGAACCCGTGTCCGTTCTGCACGATATCAATCGCTGCAGCAGACACAACACTAGGTGTGGACCACTGAACGTTCGTTCCGTCTGTTGTCAGAAACTTTCCTTGCTGGTTTGTCTGACTCGGGAACGGATTTGCACCAACCTCTACGATTACAGGCGTGAGTGGAGAACCAGTGGTTGTGTTGACTGGCGTTCTTTTCAGGAAAAGTTTACCGTCAACGGTGTTAATCGCCAGTTCGCCGTCATCGAGCATTGCTGCTGTCGGACGCTTACCAATGGCAGACAGACCAGTTTGTGATTGTCTTTTTAGTTTGATTTTTTGTGGCATAGCGTGTGACCTATCATTATCCCGTGTTTCATAAACTATTTATGACTGCCACTGGTGTTATTTCACTACAATACACATCACCAACTTCTCGTCAACGTTCTCGTTTGTTTCCAGCGCTGTAGCGAAAGACAAAGCTGTCCCAACAATCGCACAGCCAGCACGGTCGCTAGAAACAAGTCGCTGACCTTTACGAACTGGACCGATCACACGGACAGGCACTTTGCCTGTCAGAGCAACAGCTTGGCCGTCTGATAGGTTATTCATTAGATATGCTGGGTTTTCAGAGATTACACCAACAACATACTGATACACTTTCGTTGATTGAGTGCATTCGCTATCATCGTTTTCGCCGACAACAATCACGGTGCCAACAGGATATTCAGCATCCGTTGTGTATTTTTCGGCCAAGTCAGCGTAGTTTGCGGACGTTGCACGTCCGTTGAACACGTTAGCGAATAAGTTTCCGCTAGCATCGCGTTGAGCAATCGTGTTTGGAGTTGCTGGCACCGAAGCCGCCGCACCACCCAACAACCGCGCGTTGGCCACGGTGGCGCCTGCGACAAACTCGGTTGTTGCGATTGTTGTATTTGATGTTCCTGCAGGCTGTGTTACAGCAGCTGAGCCTGTAGGCAGCTGTGACGACCACGTTGGCGCCGCGGTTGCTCCGTTGGACATTAAGAACTGGCCTGACGTGCCGAAACTTGTCGTTCCTGTCCCTACACCAAGTTGGCCAGCACTGCCAATGGTGAATAGATGGCCGCCGGCGGCTGTTCTGAAGACGTGACCGGAAAAATCATAGTGCATCCATGCGTTGGAGTTTACAGTGCGCAGCTGCCCGTGCGGAACAGCACCAGACAAAACATTTAGCGAGACTGCACTGTTAGCAACCGTTGGTGTCAATGTCAGAGATGCTGTCGTTCCGAGAATGTTCAGTGTTGTGTTGCCACTTGTATTTGTTAGGTGGACTGCACGAAGGCCGCCTAGGTACAAAGAAATAGGCAACTGAGTTCCTGTTCCACGAACATCGGAAACGATTCTCATCTCGCTGCCTTGAACGTTAGCAAAAGAGAACACAGAGCCATTACCGGTCGAAACTGAACCAACATCTTCAAGATGAAGGGCAGCCGCTGTAGAGTTTGTTGTTACAGCACCGTTCGGCAAAATACCAATTTGTGTGCTAGCATTTGTTGTGCGTGTCTGGAACATCGTGCGGCTAGCAACAGTGGCATTGTTAAAGTCACCTCGGATCCGTGCTCCTGTTCCTGTTAGGTTGACGTTGCCGATTGTTAGAGCGTCCAACGCTGCTTGGGCAGTTGTTTGACCTGTACCGCCGCCAGCAATCGGAAGAACTGTCCATTGTGTCCCCCCGCCAGTTGAGACTAGTGGTAGATTTTGCGTCCCACCATAATCGGGTAAAACATTTACTGGTGTAAATCTGGCGAAGGTTGTTGACATTGTAAATTCCTCTATCTATTTTTGCTGCAATATTTATGCTGGCTAACTTGCTTTAGATCCCCAAAGCGAACCACGCATATGCAAGTCCTGTCTGTTCTTGTGGTGCTCCAGTTGCTGTAATTCTCACAGAAGCAATCGTGACAGACGTCGTTGTGGCAGCACCTGTTGGTGCGTGGATTGTTGGTAACATTGGCCCTGTCCCCCATCCACCTGCACTGCGTTCATTTGCCATTACAACAAAGCACTGAGACGGGAATGCGATTGGGAATGTTACTGTTGATAGTCCGCCCGTGCTTGACGTTCCTGTCCCCCACTGAATCAACAGCCCGCTTGGCAGGCGTTGATGACCATTTGTTGTCAACGAGCGAGTAGCGAACTGATCAACCCACGAAGAAGACGTGCCGTTTGTCTGTAACACACGGTTTGCGTTGCCTGTTTGTGACGGCAGAATCGCGTTGAGCACTGTATTTGGTTGTGATTGGCCTGGATTCGTGCCAATCATTGACAGCACTGTATTCCACGATGCAGTAACACCGTTAGAAACAAGTGCGCGGCCGTTTGTGGCTGTCGTTTGTGCTGGCAGTTCGCTGTCAACGACGATGGGGCGAGAAGATTGGAATGACGTTGGCATGATGTTATCCTTGTAAAGCAGGCCAGTTGATTTCTGTTGGGAATCCTGGCTGTTTTGGCAAATCGCGAAGTGCTTTTCTGTATGTTTTCCAGTTTTCGGGAATCGGAGCGTTGATTTCACATGCTCTAACAACCACCCAGTCACTCTCTGCCAACAATCGGTTGCGTTGTTGGCGAGCAAACGAAGCAAGTTCCATCAAAGATGGCTGAGCAGCATCAATAACAATCGGTTCTCCCGTTGCAGGATCAGCAGAAAGCGTTTTCCCACGGTTGCTCAGTTCACGCATGATTTCTGCGTGTCGTGCTGGTGTAACATCAACAGCATCAAAAGGGATATCTGCGCTGAGAGCAGTGTCGTAAAAACTGTTCGTGGTTTGTGAATATTTGATCATTTGTCGTCCTTTTAAGCGCCAATAGCGATCCAGAATCCTGTGTTGTTGCCGGCAATATCGCCACACAGCAAACGATATTGGAACCTGCTAACAGCCTCAGCAGACATGTCGGCAGTGTAGTTTCCTGTCGGATTTGCTGATGCGACAATAACAAAGCACGCGTTCGGGAAAGCGACGGGGAAGTTTTTAGCAACGTTGTCGTCAGGAGCATTGCCCCACTGAATGATTAAACCACCAGGCAAAACCTGATATCCGGATGACGTCAGAGACTGTTGCTGGAAGACGGTGGAGAATGTGTTTTGGACAAACGCTGTTGTAGCAAGCTGTGTTGTGCTATTACCTAACGCTGGCGTCGGTGCTGTTGGCGTACCTGTAAACGCAGGAGACGCAACAGGAGCATAGTTGTGGGCGTGGTTTGCTGCAGCTGCTCCAAGGTTAGTTAGAGCTTGTGCAGCGGTTGTAGCTCCTGTACCACCATTGACGATCGCTGTCACACCAGTGATGTTTGTTGCCGTTGTGGCAGACGGAACGTTGGTGATTGTAACAGCGCCTGTAAACGTCTGTGTTCCAATCGTGATACTGGTTACAGCAGCGTTTTGTCCTGCGTCTTCAACCCACGACAAACTGCCTGCACCATCAGTAGACAGCACTCGGCCTGCTTGACCTAGTTGGTTTGGCAGAATTGCGTTGGCAACAGCAGCACCTGATGTTTGACCTGGACCAGGGCCGATCATGCTAAGAACTGTGTTCCAGCCCACTGAGGTACCGTTGGAAATCAATGCACGACCTGCAGTAGACGTGTTTTGTGTCGGCAGGGCGTTATCAATCGGGAGTGCTTGTAAGTTTGTAAATGCTGTGGTCATTGTTGTGTCCGTCCGTTAACTTTGTTGTATTTATCGATTACCGTTTTCCGACAAACACTTCAATCAGTCCAGCGTCGCCGTCAAAGTCTTCTAATGCAATTGCAACAACAGAGCCGATTACAGCGTGGGTGTCAGCAACAGCTGTTCCGTCACCATTGGAGACAAGAAAGTCGCCTTTGGTTACTTTACCAGTCACACGACAAGGAACGCGGCCAACGAGAGCGACAGCTACAACGTTTTCACCTTCGCATTCGCTATTCATCAGATATGCTGGTTTGGTTGACACAATGCCGATTACTTTGAAGTCGTTTGGTGTGTTGGAAGCGGTTACTTCCTTTTCACCACCGATTCTGATCAATGTTCCAGGCTCATACGGCTGATCAGCAACATATTTTTCAGCCAAGTCAGCGTAACGAGCTGCTGTAGCTGTACCGTGAATAACACCACGTGGAACAATCACACCACCAGCAGCGTTCAGCTCAATCATGTCAGCAACATCGTTGTTCACAAACAAACGAAGACGTTGAGCTTCACCGCCGTCGGCAGAGTAAGCGTCAATATAGCACTCATCGCCAAGACCACCAAATTGGTCATTTGGCCAGCTGATCCGACGGCCTGCTTGTAGTCCGATTCCTGTACAGTTGCTGACAGAACCGTTTGTCAAGTTCGTGGCGTTCGTGGCGTTCTGAACGAATGTTGCACCGAGCGCTGTCGTCACGTCGGTTGCTGTTAGAGTGATTGCGCCTGTGCGGGTGTTGAATGAACTAACACCCGTAATAATTGTTTGCCAGCTCGGCGACGTGCCGTTAGTTGTCAGGAACTTGCCTGCATGTCCAGATTGGTTCGGTAGCACTGAAGCAGACGTTGCTGTTGCAACAGCAACTGGCAAGCCACGCTGGTTAAAGAACACACCTTCTGTAGACGACGTTGCAATGAACACCGGCTTGCTGATTGAAGATTGTGTTACAGGTTCAACGGTCGTCATCAGCCCTGCTGTTGAGTCGCTGAGGTAATACACAGCGCCTGGCATCAGGCCAGAAAGGCCGACAACCAAACCTTGTGTCGTTACTGTATACACTGTCGGCGATGCGTCCGAAATAATACCAAACACCTGAGCGTTTGTTACGTTGTTGGCTTGAGCAAGAACATACGGTGATGCAGGGTTGCCCGTTGCACGAACAATCTGTCCACGTGTAAAACTGTTCGCCATCTGAACTTCATCAGATGCGACGTATGCTGAGATCGACATCCAGCCAGCAGATACGCCATCAGACACCAACACATTACCAGAGTTGCCTGTTTGTGGCGGCAGAAGGTCATCAATTTCAATCTCCTGGGAAATCTCAACACCGCGCCAGTTGAAAAATAGGCCAAAGTTTGCACCGAGAGCAATAAACACAGGTTTACTGATGTTACCTACAACGGTGGGTTCAACGGTTGTCATTGCACCCGGTGTTGTTGCTGATAGGAAGTATGCTGCACCCGGCGTCAGCGCTATGTTTGGGATATCAATGATACCGGACGTTGTCACTTCAATTGTGTTTGCGTCCGTTACCTCTGTGATGATACCAACAACGTCGGCTGTTGCATCAGATGCTGCAGAAGCAGGGACATAAATTGATCCGTTGAACCGAACAATCGTTCCTACAGTCATTCCGTGGTTGGGTTGGCTTACGCGAGTTGCTGTACCACCTGAATCTGACCAAGATACCTGCGAGCCATCCGTTTTAAGGAACATCCCTGCTTTATCCGATTGGTCCGGAAACGGATCACGTGTTACATCGATGATTGATTGCATGCCATTATCACGCTTGATGTACATTTTACCATCGTGTGTATTGATTGCGATTTCACCAAGTTGCAACTGTGCAACTGTGGGGATTTTGCCAGGCGTAGCGGAACGCTTAGAAAGAATTGTTTGTGACATAAAGTTCTCCGTGCTTTTGGAGAACACGTTGTGGTATATACCACGCTGTGTTCTAAAGGATATCTATCCTTGATTTATTATTTATTGTTAGGTTACCTGCCTGCTTTCAGGGTCTCGACTTCTTGTTTGAGTTCTTTGATCGCTTCAATCAGCAAACTAACAATTCTGTCGTATTTGACTGCAAGTGTACCATCGGTTCGCTGAGAGACAACTTCTGGTAAAACTTGTTGTATCTCTTGTGCAATCACACCAACATCGTGACGACGTACGAAATATTCGTCGATGCCACCCTTCGATGCAATATATTCGTCAGACCAATCAAATTCAACTCCACGAATTTGATTAACTTTGTCTAATGCGTTGGCAATCGGGGTAACGTTCTTTTTGAGTCTAGCATCAGACGAGAAAAACGCTGTGACATCGTTTGTTGCTCGAATTTCGCCGGTTGTTCCTGAAGCTGCTACACCAACGCCAAGAGATGCAATCTGTGTGTTTGTGTTTGTTATTACAACCGCATCCGTGATTCCGTAACCAGCAAGTGTTGTCGGATTGGTGCCTGATGACACACGACCGTCGGTTCCTACTGTTACTCTCGTGTATGTTCCGCCTGCAACACCTGTGGTTGACAAAGTTGTCGGCAAAGACAGGTTTGGAGACACCAGAGAGATTGATCCTGTGATCGCGCCTGTTAGTGTCAGAGTAGGCTTTTCAGAAATATTTGGCCAACGTGCTGTTGTCTCGTTTACAGTATAAACATTCTGAGACACCGGATCTGATGCATTTGTCGTAACGTCACCTATCAGAACTCTACTAAACGTGTTGTTCATTCTCCTTGTGGATGTAAACACTTCAAGAATACGGACATCATTAGTGTTTCTGCGAACATAGATGTAGTTTATAGTGTTAGGCAGCAATGTAACAGATGTTGGTTGCAACCTTGACCACTGTCCCGCCACGAACACGTCTTGTGCAGATATGTAGGCAATTAGCCCCACGCTTCCAGTAACACGTTTAATTATGTTACGATTAACCCCGGTAATGAAGGCTGTTCTAGCAACAATTGATTGTGTCTGATCAACCCACCGTACCGTGGGTGTGGTTGTTCGTGTTCCTGTGAATCCCTCATTACTGAACGACATCACATACGTGTTGTTCCACGCAGGAATGTTTGTTAGACCCTGCTCAACTGTAAACGCTGTACCATCAAATGTCAGTCTGTTATAAGGAGCTTGCAATACATCACCAACACCCATATATGTTTGGTTAACGTACACGTCACCAGATTGATCAATCAGTATGTTTGAGGTGGTGCTGTTAATAGCACTCACGTTTACAGCGGTTCCGTGAAAATGGCTGCGAGATGAGTTTGCTATGTGTTCGTTTATGAGTGGTGATTCTGTCCAGACCCCTGCCGAAAATGCCAATACACGTGTTGAATTGAACTCACCAGTCTTTCTTACAGCATAATAAAACACATTACGTTTCGGGTCAAATCCCCAATTGCCTGCAGCAACATATCCAGCAGGGAGGGACGGGCTTGTCCCAACAACGTTGTAAGGTGTTACACTAACCATCAGCGTTGCTGAGTCTATTGTAATTCTGTGAATGGCTTGTCCCGGTCCAGTGCAAAATAAAAACAGTGGTGTGTCTGTGTGATCAAACGTTACACATATGTGTTGTTGATTTGTGATGTGTTGAAAGTTGGCTGGCACAGCATTATCCAACACACTTGTTGGTGCGGTTGATGGACGAGCGTCGAACAATCTCCACCGACCAGGCACGATCGACATTGTTGTGCCAATTAACGTGTATTCACCTATCATCCACCGGCCACCGTAAGACGTGCCTACACCAGCAAACATACACATGTTGTTGGGGAACAACATCAGCTGTCTCACCGATTTTGACCAAGGCGACGAATCTGGTGTGGCAAAAGATAGTGTTGGCGACCACCAGAAATCAGCGCTACGATCAAATTGTCTTGTTATTGTTGTTTTGTTGAAAAGAAAGTTTGTGGTGTTCCAAAAGTTGTGTTGCACAAGAAATACCGTGTTTGTTGGTTCATCAAACGAATATCTGCGAGTGGCTTCTGTTTGTCCAGTGGATGGTCCAAAAAACAAATGTGTAGAATTTGGAATGAGTGATGTAACTTGCCCAACGCCTGTTGACATCACTGACGGTGGTATGTCATAAGATAGTGTAAACGTTTGAAAACGTAATCCTGTTGTTCCACTAGCCAGCGCTGTTACCATTATGCCAAACACAACAAACAAGTTGTTGGTAGACGGCACATACATTGGTGAAAAATGTCTGAGTGATATTCCGCTAACACTTGTTATAGTAGGGTGTGTATAGTCAATATCTGCTGTAAAGTTGAACAACGATCGATCTGTTCCGAGCTGTGTCCAGGTTTGCGTGTCAAATATACGAAGAACAAACTGCCCGCTAACGGCTACTAAATCGACAGCTCTGTTCTGTGCCAACACCATTTTGGCATTTGATGATATTGTGCCTACAGGAACTGCAGTGCGGTTCCAGCTGACAGGACTGTCGAGATTGTTTGTTCTTATCAACGTGAGTGTTGATGACGACGGAGATGTGTTTGCTATAGTGACTAACAACCAATCATTGCTGCCTCCGTGAACAGCTGTAATGAACTCTGTTGCAGTCAGAAACGGTGGACGGACCGCATCTGGATCAAACAACCACGACGTTTCTGTTGAAAGTTTACGAGCTTTGAACATGTCTGGTTGGCTACTCCCGTCACTTGCAATGTAATATACACACTCTTCATCATATTCATTGACTATCGTAACCCCCACACCTTCCATCCACGAATAATCAAACTTGCTGGTTATCCCCACAATGTGATCATTACCTTTACCAACTTTTGGCTCAAAGTTCAGGAAGTTGTTGTCAAAGAAATACTGTGCTGTTACCGCCTGGTTCATTTCCTGTGGTTGAGCAAGCGTTAAAGTGCCGTCTGCGTTCCTGATAGCAATGTTGTCTGTGATTCCATAACCAGACAGCGTTGTTGGTTTAGATGTTACTTGTGTCCAACTAACAGTTGCTGACGACAGAGTACCCGTAATAGCAGATGCTGGAATTGTCGGCGATGCTGTCGTAATGGCGCCGTTAAAAAATACATATCCTGATAAACCTGTCGTGTTTTGGCCAAATCCACCATATTGACGAGAGATTGCTGTTGCGTTCCACGTTCCGCTAGTTATTGTACCAACTTGGTTGTTTGTTCCTTGCAAGTTTGTATTGCCCGCAACAACTGCGTTCCCAGCAACCTGAATACCGTTTTTGATTCTGAAATCTGATTCGATTGTAGACATAATGTGAGCCTTCCCTATCCAGCTTTGTTCCTGGGATATTTATGAGCAGAGCAATAAAAAGGGCGCCGTAGCGCCCTTTTTGTCGTATCGCAGATATTACACTACTGTCCAGCCACCACTGAGGTAAATCTTCAGCGCAGATGCTGTCGTATCGTACCATAGTTGGCCGATTGCTGGCGAAGTTGGAGCAGAGCCAGCAACATTAGCAATTGTGCCGCCAGGAGCACCAGCAGAACCAGTGAAGCCTGTTGAGCCAACCGCTGCGTCAACCCACTGTGAGCTGTCGCCATCGTTGAACCAAATCTTCAGACGACCGTTTGTGGTGTCAAACCACAGATCACCATCAGCAGGCGACACAGGAGCAGTTGCACCTGTGAACGTTGACGCGTCAGCACCAGCAGAACCGGTGAAGCCAGCACTACCCGTGAAGCCAGCTCCTTGTGAACCGGTGAAACCGATCAAGCCTTGCGAGCCTGTGTAGCCTTGAACACCCTGGATACCTTGCAGACCTTGAACGCCCTGAGCACCCTGCGAACCAGTGTAGCCTTGGATGCCTTGTGGTCCCTGAGGGCCCTGAACACCTTGTTCACCTTGTGAACCTGTGAAGCCAGTTGGGCCAGCCACGGTAGAAGCAGAACCGGTAAAACCGATAGGACCCTGCGGGCCAGTTGCACCTTGAGGACCAGTGATACCAGTAGCACCTGATAGGTCGTTGACGTACGAGTACGATGTACCGTCCCACAGATACAGACGGCTGTTTTCCGGATCGTTGACATTTGCTGTCTCAATGATAGCAAACTGACCTGCTGTGATGCCAGTAGGTGCTGTATCAGCGGTTAGAGCGGCAACAGAAGCGTACACTTTTGCAATCGTGAAGCCCATACCGGTGTCACCTTTGGAACCGGTAAAGCCAATCTCACCTTGTACACCCCGAACGCCTTGTGAACCTGTGAAGCCAGTAGCACCAACAGAACCTGTGAAGCCAGTAGCACCAACAGAACCTGTGAAGCCAACATCACCCTGAACGCCCTGAACGCCTTGTGAACCTGTGAAGCCAGTAGCACCAACAGAACCTGTGAAGCCAGTAGCACCTTGCGGGCCAGCGGCACCAGTGGAACCTGTTAGACCGATATCACCCCGAGAGCCTGTGTAGCCGAGTACACCCTGTGAACCAACATCGCCCTTAGAGCCTGTGTAGCCGATTGGGCCTTGAATCCCTTGTTCACCTTGAACGCCTTGAGGACCGATTGGACCTCGAATCCCTTGTTCACCTTGTGAACCAGTGAAACCAATAGAACCAGTGAAACCTGTTGGACCAGCAACTGTAGAAGCAGAACCTGTAAAGCCTGTTGGGCCTTGCGGACCTGTCAGACCAGCAGTACCTGACAGATCTGTTACGTATGAGTAAACAGAACCGTTCCACAGATATAACTTAGCATTGTCAGCGTCGTTGACGTTACCAGTTTCAATGATAGCAAACTGACCAGCAGAGATGCCAGTAGGTGTCGTATCAGCGGTTAGAGCGGCAACAGAAGCGTATGTCTTTGCGATTGTGAAGCCCATACCGGTGTCACCCTTGGAACCAGTAAAGCCTGTCGCACCTGCTACGCCAGTCGCACCTTGAGAGCCAGTGAAGCCGGTTGTGCCTTGTGAACCAGCCGGTCCAGCAGATCCTGTGAAACCTTGTTCGCCCTGAGAGCCTGTGAAACCGGTTGTGCCTGCAGCACCGGTTGCGCCTGTGTTGCCCTTAGAGCCTGTGTATCCGATAGGACCTTGAACGCCCTGGATACCCTGTACACCTTGAACACCCTGTACACCTTGAACGCCTTGTGAACCCGTGAAACCGATAGAACCAGTGAAACCTGTTGGACCAGCAACAGTAGAAGCAGAACCAGTGAAACCAGCAGAACCAGTGAAACCTTGCAGACCTTGCTCACCAACGTCTCCCCTGGAGCCAGTGAAACCAGTTGTACCTTGTGGTCCTTGCAGGCCTTGAGAGCCTGTGAAACCAGTTGCGCCTTGCGGACCAGCGACGGTAGAAGCAGAACCTGTAAAGCCTGTATCACCCTTGGAGCCAGTATAACCAATCGCACCTTGTGGACCAGCAACGGTAGAAGCAGAACCAGCGTAACCGATCGGACCTCGCGGGCCAGTTAAGCCTGTTGTACCAGACAAATCTGTTACATATGTGTAGGCAGTGCCTGACCACAGATACAACTTAGCGTTGTCTGCGTCATTGACGTTGCCTGTTTCAATAACAGCAAACTGACCAGGAACGATTCCTGTCGGTGCTGTATCAGCGGTTAGAGCGGCAACAGAAGCGTACACTTTTGCAATCGTGAAGCCCATCCCTGTTTCGCCTTTGGAGCCAGTGAAGCCGATTGAACCAGTAAAACCAACAGAGCCTGTCAGACCAGTCGGTCCTTGAATACCTTGCTCGCCTTGTGAACCTGTGTATCCACGAGAGCCTGTAAAACCTTGCGCGCCTTCCGCACCGTTTGTACCGTTTGTACCAGCAGAGCCAGTGAAACCGGTTGCACCTTGAACGCCCTGTGAACCAGTGAAGCCGA
>Ga0194136_1000098_pt1 | contig 52258 bp, 98 predicted proteins | sample TARM_MetaG_T3A_1_FD_134023 | JGI IMG/M metagenome (GOLD analysis project Ga0194136, IMG submission 134023) | Freshwater microbial communities from Pennsylvania, USA, analyzing microbe dynamics in response to fracking - TARM_MetaG_T3A_14 (version 2) | ecosystem: Environmental > Aquatic >...
CGGTGGAAGTGTAGTACGTTCTTTAGACAATAATGAATTTTCTGTAAGTGGCAGTGTTGCTCTATCCCCCTCACAGTCTGCTGGCATCACTCTGACAGTCTCTGTAGTGGCTAACACAACGCTTTACACCCTAACCTATACCACAGGTATCACAGGTAGCAATACAATTAGCTACACGTCATCTGGAGCTGCTACAGCTAATGAAATTGTCACTGGTATTAAAGCTATTATTGATTTATCTCACCCACTGCTTTCAGCTTCTTTAGTTGGTGATACTCTTGTAGTTGATCTGACTGATGTGTTTCAATCAAGCACATTCAATGTAAGCAGTAATCTTGCAATCACTAAAGTTAAAAAGATTGGTCAATTGGTTGCTGTAGAAGTTGGTGAAATTAATCAAGATGCTAACACCATCACTGAAATTGTAACCCCTGTTCTTGGTTGGGATAGTGTAACGAATCCGTTAGCAGCCTCTCCGGGTAGACTTGTAGAAACTGACGAAGAGATTCGCTTACGATTTCGTAATACTAAACTAGAACGTAGCTCAAACATCCTAGATAGTCTGTACTCATCTCTACTAAACGTAGATGGTGTACAAGAGGTGGCTATCTACGAGAACGATACTGATATTACAGACTCTAATGGTGTTCTTCCTCACAGCTTTCTCCCTGTAGTTCTTGGCGGCTCCAGTCAGAGTATTGCTCAGACTATTTGGGAAAATAAGCCAATGGGGATCAAGAGTCAAGGCAATACAGTTGTCCCTATCACAGATAGTCAAGGGTTTCTACATAATATTGGATTTGAAAGACCAACTCCTGTAACGATCTATATTGACATGGTGTTGAGCCTTAATCCTGAAGCCCCTGTACAGTTCTCTGGTGACGGCGCTGATCAGATTAGAGCTGCTATCCAGACTTACGCTTCTGAGAACTTTGGTGTTGGTAAGGATGTAATTTATAGCCGTATGTTTACTCCTATTAACACAATTCCGGGGCATCAGGTTGATAGTCTGTTTATTGGTACAACACCAAGTCCTGTTGGGACAAGCAACATCACCATTGACTTTGCTGACATTAGTTCATTTGAATCTGTCAATATTTCGATAACAGTATCTTAAGGGGACTTGCAAATGGCTATAGTGCCCTTCACAGAAGCTGAGTATTTAGAAGAAGCAAGAAGTCGTGTTACTCAACAGTTCACAGAAAAAGAGGTGTTCGACAAGTACCTCCAGCTTCTAATCGACCAACAAGAAAGTCTTCAGCAAGTATTCAAAGACCTTATTCAGAAAAGAAGTATTGATGAGGCCACTGGAGCAACACTAGATATAATTGGTGAGATTGTAGGCCAACCTAGGGAACTTATCTCTGTTGATCTATTTAACTTCTTCGGCTTTCAAGGTGCTCTTAAGGCAGATACTTTTGGCGACTTTGGTCAGCCTGTTATTGGCTCTAGGTTCTACGACTTTGGCACACCTCTTGGGGGCAACGCACCCCTGGATGACGAAACATATCGCCTGTTTATCAAAGCAAAGATTCTGAAGAACAGAACAGCATCCACTCCAGAAGAGTTCTTAGCTTTCGTGAACTTCTTGTTCGGTACGGAGACTACAGCAATCATCTCTGAAGGTAATGCTGAATACACTGCTTTGTTTGGTAGAGAGCTTTCTACTTTTGAACAAGTATTATTGAACTATGTTTCCACAAGTCAAGGTTATCCATCTCGCCTGATTCCTAAAACTGTAGGTGTAAGAATTAACTTTGGTTGGTTCCTTGCTGGCAACTACTTTGGCTTTCAAGGTGCAACTGGAGCTTTAGGTTTTGGTGATTTAACTGGGACAGTTGGGTATGGTCTGGGGTACGGGTTAGAATATGGAGATAGTAATTTTGGTCTTGGGACACCCGAGTGGAGCTTTACTTATGATGGCAGTGAACTCTATGATGGGGGTTCTACTTACTTCTCTACACCGACATATCCAGGCGGAATCGTTGGGGGTACTTTTGCTACACTATTTTAAGGAGTCTTATGACTAATCTTACAGAGAGTTCGATATATGAAGCCGGTATCTATCAGCTAGAGACCAAAGACCCAGCTCTAGGTGGGCCTCCCGGGTTTGATGCAGGTATACCAGTTACCGGGCACGCTAACGTCCAAGCACAGCAACTGGCTAATCGTACAGCCTACTTGAACGCAAACAAACAGCCGTTATCTAATAATTTAACAAGTCTTGCATCCTTAACAGGAGCCGCTGATAGCCTGCCGTACTTCACTGGTGCCGGTGCGCTTAGCTTGACCACGTTGACTGAATTGGCTAGGAATTTGCTGGATGATACTACCCAGTCAGGGATGCAAAGCACGCTAGGCTTGGTTAAGCAGACAAGCGCAACAGACACTACTGCTGGAGCTCTAATGACTGTTGGTGCATTTGGTTTGGGCACGGACAATCAGCCCACCAACATAGACCCAAACACTGTCAGGTATGGCTCAGTCATGGTGCCGGTTTCACAGCCTAATGCGCCTTCTACTGAGTGCGTTATGTGGTCTGGTGGTCAATCTGCCGGTGCCAGAAGTTCGCAGCTTGCTATTGATCACGGCGCGCCTACTAGGGCGTGGATACGGGGATACAACAGTGGGCGCGTAGGCGCTGAATGGGCTCCGTGGACTGAGCTATGGACATCTGTTAGCGCCAACTCCATCACCGTAGATACCGGCTCTTTCGGCTACGGCACAGGCTCAGGCGGCACGGTAACGCAGGCGACGAGCAAATCAACAGGGGTCACTCTAAACAAGCCATCCGGGCAGATCACGACCGCCAGTGATGCAATAGCCGCTAACTCGGCAGTCAGCTTCACGCTGACCAACGACAAGATCGCAGCCAACGATATTCCATCAATCGTAATTAAGAGCGGCGCAACGGCTGGTGCGTACGTTGTGCAAGTGGACGCAGTTGCCGCTGGCTCGTGCCGTGTCTCGATCCGCAACATGACGGCGGGGTCGTTGTCAGAAACACTCGTCTTGCAATTCAGCAACGGAAAAGGAGCAATCGCATGATCCTCTCAAGCGTAACGCACTACCTCGACAGCAATACCTTAGAAGCTGTTTGGCTTGAAGAAATCCTAGACTCAGACGGCCAGCCTATACGATTTGATAGGGTGAAGTGCCAGAGCTACTCAAGCGAGCAGCGAGCGGAGTTCGTGGCTGATACAGGAGCGCCTCAGTACGCTGATTTGGCGGGTTGGGTGTAATGGGTACTAAGGTTTACATGAAACATGTCAGTTAAAAATAAACTCTTAGCTTTGGGGTTGTCTTCTGCACTTGCAACATCTGGTATGTTCATTGCAAAACATGAAGGATTAGTGCTTGGAACTTACCCTGACCCTGTTGGTATTGTCACATCTTGCTATGGTCATACTGGCCCTGAGTTGAAACTAGGATAGAAGTTCTCTGAAGATGAATGTCTAGAGCAATTAGCTAAAGACCTCTCCAAACATAACAACGAGATGAGTAGATATATCAAAGTTCCATTGTCTGCTGAAGAACACGCTGCTTATTTATCGTTCACCTATAACGTAGGTGTGGGTAATTTTAAGCCTTCTACTTTGTTAAAACTTCTCAATAAAGGTCAGAGAGTAGAGGCTTGTGAACAACTTACTCGATGGGTATTTGCAAAAGGTAAAAAACTTCAAGGCCTAGTCAATAGACGTAATGATGAGAAAGCCCTATGCCTCTCTGGTATAAACAATTTTAAGGAATAAATAAATGCCACAAATTCTAAAACCCTCAAACCTTAGTTTGACTTGGGCATCTGCCGGAGATGTACTAAACCCCGGTGATACTAAATATGCAACAGGTTGGCAAGTTGAGATTCCTCCTCGCCAATGGTTCAACTACCTAGATAATCGTCAAGACACTGCTCTCGCACACATCAACCAACATGGTGTTGTTGTTTGGGATGCTTTGACAGAGTACCAAGCTAATAAGAGTTATGTTCAAGGTCCTACTACTGGGGCAGTATATCGTAGTAAACAAACTCACACTAATCAAAACCCCGATTTAGATGTTGGTGAAGTTTACTGGGAGTTTGCATTCGCATCTCCTGGTGACTTTTACACTAAGACCCAAGCTGATGCACTGTACTTAGCAAAAGCAAGTAATCTTGCTGACCTACCTAATGCCGCGACAGCCCGTACAAACCTCGGTGTTTACTCTCAAGCGCAGACTTACACTAAAACTGAGGTTGATGCTAAGACTACTGTAGCTTCTACTGCACAGGCACAGGGGCTTGCTTCCAACACCACATTGATTACCCCATTGCGCGTCAAAGAGGCATTTAACGCTAGCGGATCAGCGCCATTTTTTGCAGTAAGAGCTTGGGCAAATTTCGATGGTATTACTACTGCGACTGTCAGAGCTTCTGGTAATATAGCATCAGTAGTCAGAACAGGTGCTGGGCTTTATACAGTGACATTTTCAGTGGCAATGCCTGATGCGAACTATGCGGTTACTGGCACAGCCACTCAATCACCAACAGGGCCTGAGCTTCTTGCAGATGCGTTCACTTACTTTAATAGGTCTGTTTCGGGGTTTGATATACAAACCTTTACTACCGAAAACACATTAAATGATTGTGGCGAAATTTCTTTTACGGTGGTACGATAATATGGCACAGCAACAATCCCCCTTTTTAGAAGCAGCTTACGGGTGGAATTTCGGTGAAGGTGGTTGGAATTCAGGAATGGATCAAAACCTTCTCAAATTCTCCTTCATGTTTGACCGCAATGTGGATAGTATTGTAGCGTCCTTGCCAGCAGCAGTAAACGGACAAGCGCACTACCTTACAACAGATAACCGCCTATACTTTGCGGTAGGGTCAACATACTTCAGCACCCCAGTACCTAAATGGTTTACGGTGTTTGTACGTTCTACGGGGCAAACACATCAATATAACGGAACATCCCTTGTTCAGATTGATAGTCCTGCACAACTAGATTCCCGTCTTGATGCTGTAGAACTTACCGTAGCAAACCTGGGTACAGCAGCTTTTCAAAGTGTTGAATTCTTTGCTACACAAGCTGAACTGGACGTAGTTTCCGCAAGTGCATCCAACTATACTGATGCTTTGAGGGGTGATCTTGCAGATCCGGCGAAGGGTTCGGCGATGGTTGCGTTCGGGCAGGGCAATGTTTCAACCGCACTCAGCTCCCGTGTTGTTCAGGTAGCCACCATCGCAGACCTTCGCAACCTAGAGCCTGCGTTTGATGGGCAGCAGGTTGAGTTGTTGGGACATACTGCTTCAGGGATCGGAGGTGGTATATTCTACGCCGACTACAATAGTGTCGCAGCTGATGATAACGGCGTTACGGTTGTCACTGTTGGCGGTAAGAGGTGGTTGCGGAGACTGGACGGATTTGTTTCTCCCACGATGTTCGGTGCTATCGGTGATGGTGTTGTTGATGACACCGCACCTGTTCAGTCTTCCGTAATTTCTGGTAAGTCAGTTTTAATCCCAACGGGTGACATCTACCGACTCACTGGGATGGTTGATGTTCCTGATGACGTGGAGATTTACGGAGCAGGTGAGATATATGTGGATCAGAACCCATATATAAGAGCGTTGAATTTACGCGCGGGATGCAGGGTTGACGGTGTTAAATTCCGTGGTCGTAGCTCCGCTACTGCAATGTCTGAGGGAATAGGTGGAGGATACAGGGGCGTAGCTATATCTGCGTCCAATTGCGATGACGTGCGGGTAACTAACTGCAAATTTTACAGTTTTGTGTCCAACGCAATTAATGTTGGAGCGGGCATTGTTGGGTTTGGCTACTCAAATAATATGGCTGTTACAGACTGTTACTTTGATGACAGTAATGATGGGTTCTTCGATATTGAATCCAGCTACTTTACTGGAGATTGCGTATTTAGCAGAAACATTAGCTATTCCAACAGCGATGTTTTTATCGGTATATCGTCAGTAGGCTCTACGACTAATGCGCCAGAAACCGAAATAAGCGCGGTATCACATCACGTCATCTCTGACAACATCCACATAAAGCGAAGAGGTAAATCCTTACCATCTGGTAGAATGATGGGCCGACATGCCATATCTATTCACTATACAGAGGGTAAATCTTACGCAACTATCACCGGCAATATCTTTGGAGTGTGCAGCAGGCATGGCGTATACATGCGAGGAAATGAGCCCGTTGACCCCAAGCCCCCGATTGGGCCAAATATCGTTGCAAACAACTTTCTCATTTACTGTGGAAATGCTTTAGACGACCCTAGTAATTATCATAGCGGTATAATGCTCGAAGTGAACACTCACACTGTCGTCACCGGGAACCACTTTTTCAAATCAGGATATACTCCTACTGGCAACCCAGCAGCGGCTGATGCTTACGACATATCAACTACCCGTGGGACTCAATATGTAACTATTACAAACAACATGATGCGTGGGGCAAAAAATGGCGCTATTTATCTGAATATGTCAGTTCCTGGCTATACCAGTAGGCAAATTATAATCAGTGAAAATCAAATTGCCTCTAATGGTTTTGGTATCTTCGTTGGAGTGCATACCGGCGCTGTCGATTGCAGGGACATAAAAATAACAGGCAACATTATTCAGCTACTTAGCACAACGGCTATGGGCTTTTCTAATTTCAACTTTGGCATTGGTTTTGAATTACAAATCGGTCAATCTAACTCTTTAGAAATCACAGGCAACACTGTCACTGGTTTAGGTAAAACTAACGGACAGTATGGTTTGTGTTTGAGAGGAAGTGCTCCCGGCTCTATGGAGTCAACTGCAAAAGTTCATGGGAATACTTTTATAAACCTTTACCGAGGATTTGCGAGCTGGAGGGTGACTAGCGGGCCTTCAGGAATTGAGTATGTTTACCACAAAGCATGGGGCGTTGATACGCGAGTAAAAGATAACACATTCCAGAACTGCGCTGAAGCACTCTTCGCTGCAAAAAATGCAAATAACGCTCTGGCGTTCGTTGAGCCAAGCAACAAGTTTATCGGGTGTGACTCAACGTCAATATCAACAGTTGTTGACGTAAACTCGACCGTTGTAATTGGTGAAGTGTCGGGTGTTAATGCGTCCGGTGTAGCAAACGTAAACCTAAGGGTAACAGCACCCCCATCATCCGAAGCATATTCTGCCGGGGATAGTATAGTTAACCCAGCGCCAACAGCTGGTGGATATATGGGCTCTGTTTGTGTTACCGCAGGCAGTCCCGGCGTCTGGAAAAGTTATGGCAGCATTAGCGTCTAATTCTGTATTGTCCGCGACACGTCATCCAGCCAGTTGGGGCTTCTTTCTTACTGATAGGAACCTCAGTACCTTTATCCTTGGGGTAATGCCAGAGACGGGTTCTATGGAGATAAGAGAGGTTGGTGGTCTAACGAAAGAAAGGGCAATCATAAGTCTTTCTGGTCACAGTATCTTTGGTCGGCTGTCCGTAACCCCTGCAACAACTTACGTTTCATGCCTCTATCTTCTGTCAATGTTAGAGATGCTAAGTCTGTTGAACTGTTGGCAGGACAAGAATATGTCCGAGACAGGGTTGGAGATGAAGGATGGCAGTTTGTAAGAGTTGTGGATAAGAATAGCATTCCCTATTATGGACTCTACTTTGTAAAAGTTAAGAAGAATGGAAAGGGTGTTGTTATTCGTCTTGGGTTCAAGATAGAACCAAAACATGCTTATGAGTATGCTGGAACAGAAGATGAAGATAATGCTTCTTATAATAAAGGCATGACTTTCAAGATTTCGTTCAACAAGACATTATGACAGGTGAGATATGTTCTCCAAGATTATGAAAAGATTTTGTAAGGGTGCATCCGAAGTGTATCCCCAGAAAGAAGTATTAGAAGAAGATTTACCAGCTATGGAGAACAGTCTCGTGCAAAAGAAATCACTATTTATCTCTGCTGGACATTCTGACACAGACCCCGGAGCCAAGGGGAACGGCTATAGTGAAGCCGACATTGTGCTAGAATTTAGGGATATGTTGGCAACAGAGTTAGAGGTATTAGGTGTTTCATTTGGTAGGGATGGAAGTGCAGGTTCCAACCTCCCCCTAAGAGATGCTATCAACCTAGCTAAATCATACGATCTAGCAATAGAATTTCACTGTAATGCCTTCCACCTACCCTCTGCTACAGGGGTTGAGACTTTAAGCCGTTCTCACCACCACAGCCTTACTAACAAGTTAAATGCTCTCATCTCTTCCACTCTTGGTATCAACAACAGGGGTAGTAAAGGTGAGAGTAGTGGTCAACACAGCAGGCTTGGGTTTATCTCTCAAGCTGATGGTATTATTGTAGAACTCTTCTTTATCTCTAACCCCGAAGATGTTAGGAAATACCAAGAGAATAAGAACGTATTGGCTAAGAGAGTAGCTGAACTCTTAAAGGAAGAAGTGTATGCCGATTAAGAAAGTGAAGTGTCTCTTAGATAAACTCTTTAACGAACAGAAGTTCTTTAGGCGTGTTATCCTCTTGTGGGCTATCACCCTTATTACAGTGTTTGTTCTGTTTCTGATGAATGTTGAACTACTGATTGGTATTGGTGCAGCAGGGGCTACAGTAGCTACAGGTGTTATTGGTATTCTGGCTACGATTGTTTCTTTCTACCAATGGCATAGGAAGTTGGATGATGAAGAGAAGAATGGGGGTGAGGGAGGTGATTAAATTCCTGACCCCATTAAAGAAGTATGTGATTGTAGGGTTGGTATCCACCTCCATCCTCCTCCTTTACCTTCTACACTCAGCTAACAATGAAATCTCTGATTTGAGAAGCACCTCCTTTTCACTAGAGACTGCCAACAGAAATAATCAAACAACTATCAAACAACTGCAAGAAGACCTCTTATTTTGTGAAGATAGTGGGGCTAGGCTGGTAGAGAATCAACGATCTACCACTACCCTATACGATGGTATAGGTGGAGAGTTATCTCGCCTAATTGACCAGAGAACACCGAGGAAAGAGCGTAATGAAGACACTATCAGTGTTGATACTGGCCTTGACCTGTCTCCTGAGTTTAGGTTGCTCTTCCAAGCAGCCTGTAGTGCAGACAGAGATTGTGTACAGAACACTCCCTAACCACCTACTAGAAGACTGTAAACCTGAGTATGTTATTGTAGAGGACGATACAGCTAATTCTTATAGACTGTCCTTCTATGCTGTGTCTCAGGCTTACATTGGAACTATGAGGAACATTGCTTTGTGCAATAATAGGTATCAGGAAGCAAGGGAATACAATAAGAGGTTTTCTAATGAGTAATCAACAAAATAAACCCGTGCAAGGGGCTATGGTTCTGTATGAACAAGCGGCTACGAAAATCCTCATCCCTCTGCTCTTTGTTCTTATGACTGGTCTTCTTACATGGATGACAAAAGTTGAGGATAGGCAGTATGCCCTTCAACGAGAAGCTGTGACAGAGGCCAAACTAGAAGCAACAGAGAGACGAATCACTGCCTACATGGATGTTCGCCTCAAAGATTTGGATAACAAGATGCAACTGGTCATTCGTCAGTTGGAGTTGCTGCATATACAGCAACAGAGACAAATAGAGAGGTCGCAGTGACACATGAGAGCACACCCCATAGGCGGTTTTCTGATATAGTACATGCTGTTCTAATAATGTTTTTGTTGATACTCCTGTTAGTTGTTGGGAGTTTGTCTATCGGGTATATGGTGGAGAGTGCTCAGAACAATACCAAATATGAGCTTTTAAGGAACGAGAATCAACAACTGATGAACGTATTGGAAGTGAATATTTTGGAAGGAGTGGACAGGGAGTTGTCTGCACTAGAGAGAAGGATTTTTACTGCGGAAAAAAGAATACAAGCTCTTGAATCTAAAGTTCAAGATATGGAACAACAAGAAGAAAGAACCTACCACCCGTAGAGGTAAGGTTCTCGTTTACATTCGAGAGAATGTTCCTCGTTAATATAATAAGAAGAAAGCCCCTTCACCCGTTAAAAGGTGTTGGGGCTATTTTTATGTCTGTGATTTATTCAGACACCTCCCCATTCAAAGCATTATCCAAACTAGCCTCAAGACGAGTGATCTTCTCTTTCAGAAATTCATTCTCTTTCTTGATTGAGTTATTAGTGTCATTCAACTTCTTCATTTGATCTTTGACAGAAGTATACTGTGTCATAGGCAGACATTCATAGTTCTGAAGGATAGCATCACTCTCACCAGCAGAGATAATCAAATCTGGGATAGGGTCGCTGTATCCACCATCACGGCCCGTAAAAGTGGTGTGCTTACCCACAGAGATAGTGGACTCAAGTTCCACAACCTTGTTATCACTATAACAGCTATTCACAGCCACTACGTTAGTTTCAAACATCCGAAGCATATCCTGAACATACTCGATATTCTCTGTTGTCAGGTTGATGATAAGGTCTGTAGCACCATTAGTTTTAACTTGCATTAGCATTTTCGTTCTCCTCTTTTTCAAAAACAACAATAAAGTGGGCTGGTAGTGAAACAGATCGACCGCTCTTCCCTACTAGGTTGATTCTACCACTCTCGTGGATTTCTGTGTAGGTAACAGAGTTATACGTCACCAACTTGGTTTGGAAATCTACATCCTCATACACAGATACTTTATAAAAACACTCCTCCATAACCCCTCCTCTTAATTTGTGTAACCACTATAACACATCAACTCCACCAAGACAACACTTTTCTTTCAAACAGTTTTGCAGCTAGTTGCAGATCATTCTTCTGAACACCAAGCCTCATCTTATAGAAAGACCTAGCCTTCTGATTAGGAAGAGTGTTAGGTTTTTGTACAAACTTCATCCCACAAACACCCTTCTCTCCCGGTTCACAGTCTACTACATCTACCATGCCCAGTATGTAATCATCCTCTCGTACACGCTTCAATAGTTCAGCAAATACTAGGAGTTCTTTAGAGGTCTCTTCATTGCGAACATGAAGACCGTGCTCTTTGTGTGAGTGGCTCATATCTCTTGCACAGGTCTCCATGAACTGAAGCATCCCACCATAGTCCCAACTACGGTAATTCCAAAGACATTTACGGAACAACCAGACGTTGCGGAAGAACTTCCAGATTGTAGCATTCTTGAAGTCTTTGGCCTTGTCTGGTATATAGTAGACAATACCTTGCAGAAGATCAACCCCTGTGTCTGTCAACCAATGGATAACAGGATGTGCTTCTTTATACATCTTTTCAAGCTCATCCCACTCCTCCCATGTAGCGTACCGTGGCTTCTCAAGGCCATAATGTCTGCGAATACGCTTAATCCACTTAGCTTCACTCCAATAACGTAGTCTCATAACCCCTCCTAAACAAGTGTAGCCTTAAACAGGCTTGGCAACAAAAGCATCTAAAGCAGCAAATGCTTTTTCTTTTGTGTCGTAGGCAGCGTAGTCAAAGGCGTGTTTTTTACTGGGCCACCAATAACCATCATCAATCCCTTGATAAGCCCTGAGAACAAAACACTGCCTTTTAGTGACAAAGAACTCCCCATTCATCTCAACTACACATTTCATTCCCAACCAATACTTCACTTTATTCCAGTTCATAACCCCTCCTCAGTTAAGATAGAACTTTTCCCTTACTATCCCACATAAAGAAAATCCCCACTAGCCTTTGACAGCCAATGGGGATAGTCTAGGTCATCTAAATTGTGTTGTCAAGCAATTATTCACAAGCAACACAATTATCTTTACTTGCTTGGATTCCAGCCTTTGAGTAGATGTAGTACAGACCGAGAATCTTCTCACTACGAATAGCATACTCATGCACCTTGGCAATGTACCCTTCGTCTTCTCCAGCAGAAAAGAAAAGGTTGAGCGATTGCCATTGGTCTAGGTAGTCACCTCTGGCCTCAGCTTGCCGTAGAACAGCAAACTGGTCAATCTCAAATGCTGTCTTGAACCAAGTCTTCTCTTCGTCTGTAAGCCAAGAAACCCCTTGAACACTCCCCATAGCGTCACGAACTTCTTCGATGTTCTTCTTACTGTACACACCCTTCTCTTTCATCAGAGAGAGCAAGTGTGGGTTTACACGATCAACTTCACCCCCTGCACTACGTTGTGTATACACCATAGCAACATCTGGGCTGATACCTTCAGACACACCACCCATAATGAGGGAGCTTGATTTCGTGGGAGCTACGGCCATTGTGTGGCTGTTAGCCCTACCATACCCTTTACACCACTCAGGTTCACCCCACTGTTCAGCACTCCACTTAGTAGCCTTCTCAGCCTCTTCTCGGATGTGTTTGAAGATAGTCCGGTTTAGTGTGTAAGCCTCCAACCCCTCGAACGGAATACGTTTACGTTGGTACAAAGAGGCAAGACCACACACACCAAGTCCCAAAGCCCTACTCTTCCTCGTAAATGCTACAGCTTTCTCAAGACCGTGAATGTTCTTAGCTCGTTCAATAAATTCTTGAGCCACACAATCCAAGAACACCGTAGCTACAAACACAGCATCCGTATCCTTCCACTCATCCCAAAGGTCTACATTCATACTGCTCAATACACAAGTGTATGTGTAATCTTTACTAGAGTGTAGTGTAATTTCGTTCAGTTGTGTTCAATACAGCTCGCTACACTATACCAGTTCTCTTATGAACTTCTGCATGTCCCCATGCAGCTCAGACTATATCATCACCAGTTGGTGCTCACCGCTTCCACTCGCTTGAGTGTACTCCCTTTCGGGATAGTCGTTACACGTTCCTAATAAACCAGGCTTCGCACGGGATTAACTGTTCTAGTCTTCCCCCGTTTTCAATGAGTTTTAATTGTGCTGGCACTTAACACAATTGGGCTGCTTTCACATCAAGGTTATGGTCTACATACCATTGAGGACGTTTACGGTTTGCCTTATCTGGAAAGAAGAGATAACCCTTCCCTGTAATCATCTTCACTTTGTTCATCTTCTGGAATCGCTTCAGGGCATCTTCATCTCCAGAATCCATCTTCTCTGTATCAGAGTCGTGCCAGTTCCAACCGATGTTATTACCGTCAGGGTGTTGCTCAAGATGATTAGCCACTTCGTAGAAGTCTCCGTGAGAGATTGGTAAGTATCCTGCCCAACTACCTCTTCGACTTGTCCCCTGTACAACATACTCCATGTCCTTCTGCACCCCTTGGATGATAGGAAGGACACCGCTACTCTTACCACCATCACTAATTGGTGTACCACGAGGGCGAATATCACCGAGATATCCTGCTGTACCAAAACCATACTTGGTCAAGATAGCCGTTTCATGCTTGCTTGTATAAATCCCATCAATCGAATCAGGGAAGTACGATCCAGCGCAACTGACGGGCAAACCACGAGACGTTCCAGCATTCGCTAAGATGGGGGTTGATAAGCTCAACCATCCTTTCCACATAATGTCAAAGAAACGGTCTTTCCATACAGCAGGGTCTGGTGTGTGTGCAGCCATAGTAGCAGCAATGCGTTGATACTGTTCTTTCGGGTTACTCGCTTGGTAAAGGTACTTCTCCTTAAACAACTGCCAACTGCCTGTACTCCAATGGAGGGGCATCAACCCCTCAGCTTGTAGTTTCTTTCGCTCTTCACTAAGTTTGTCGTAAACACTGCTCATTCTTCTAAATTCCCCCAAGTAAACCCATTAGCATCCCAATTACGAACATACTGATTACCTTGACTATTAAAGAAGTCTTGTGCAGCATATCCGTTAATACCTTTATAAAACCAAACAGCTACAGGGTTGTAGTCAACTTTATACAGGTCTTCATAACCCATATTGCGAAGACACAAGTTAATACGACTTTGTGCAAAATGCTCAAGTTGGGTGTCAGTAATCCCTTCAATACGCCCCTTCTCAAAGATTTTACGAATAATTACTTGCTCGTGTTCAAATACCTTGTGGGCTGCTTTGTAAACATCTTCTTTCAGCTTTTCTTTGTAGTCCTCATCAACCTCACCCACTTGTTCTTTCTCTGCAAGAAGTGTACGGAACAACCAAGCCGCTGCCTCAGAGTGAAGAGCCTCGTCTCGGCTTGAGAAGTTGATACCACTCACTACGTTCAACAGCTTATTCTTCCCTTGTTGCTGGAAGTGCTTCAAGAAAGCAAACGATGAATAGAGGACAGCCCCCTCACCAAACACAAAACCACCTAAAGCTCTCAAATCATCGTCTTGATCTAGCACAGACTCTAGGTAGTCAATACGCTGTTTCAACTCAGGGTCGTTGATATAACTATCGTAGAACTCATCTGTTGCAATACCAAGCTCTTCGTTCAAAGTCTTGTAGAAGAATAGGTGACTAGCAAACTCAACTGCACCAAACAAAGCAGCCATTGGTTGAATATCGGCAGGTCGGGGGAACTTCTTCATTACAAAGTTCAACCAAAACTCATCGCCAATAATCTGTTCGTATTTGGAAAACAGCTTTAATGTGGTGATAACACCATGACTCTCTGCTTCAGTCATATTCACCAACATATCTTGCTTATCCTTAGCCACCTTAACTTCAAAGTGGGGCCAGAACACCTCAAGCTGCTTATTCATGTAATCAACAGCTTCGGGGTAGTCCACTGTAAATGTTGTTTTGGGTGTTTGGATGCGTACCATCAGTATTCCTTATTCTTTTCTTGTTTTAATACAGCTTTAGCAGTTTCTTCATTCTGCCATGTTTTATCAGCACACCCTGTACGACCAATCTGTGCAAGTTCTGCTCGTAGTTCAGGGTCTTTAATACAACTGCGTTTGTTCTCCCAAGAACATAGCTCACTCTTCAGCCAGTCAGAATCTACACGTTCCACACCTTGCACTAATGGGCCTGTAAAGACAAAAGGTTTGTCTTCATAAGGACGATGAGATACAGTTTCTACATCATAGGGAAGAGAAGTATCAATCCCAGCATCATAGATAATCTTTTCAAATGTTTCTTTGTCATTCTCTTCCACAGCTTTCTTGAAGGGTGGATATTTCATTAGGATATAAAAAGAGATGTTTTTATTTATCATTGTTGTTCCTCATTCATAAGTTCTTCTAAGAATAAGAAGTGTTCCATCAAAGCTGGTTTAACTTGCCGTGCAAGATACACATGCTCTTTCTGAGTAACACCTTCATCGTCACGCACCATCAACCAAGTAATCCAACTACGAAGTGTACCGTTTGCATACATATAGCTCATTGTGTTACCTTCAGGAAGGATGACACGAGCACACTCTTTAGCAATGCCCACGTCTTTGCTAACAGCCCAACTATAGTGTTCGGTAACTAGGTCAATCACTTCTTGTTGACGACGATCCCATTCTGCTTGTAGTTCTTCGTCATCAACGTCAATACTATTCTGACGGTTCTTGTAGTCTTGGAGTCGAGCTTCACGGAGCATAAACTCCTGAGCCACGGCATACCGTTGACTGTTGTGGGTGACAATCCCATTAGCCACGTAATTGTGACTGTTGTGGTCAACCTCCAAATCATAGGTTTGCATCGGCCCACAACTAACAATCGACACGACTCTAGAATAATTTGGCGACTCAATAAACTCAGACGCAGTTTTACTCTGATGACACTCTTTACACAAAACTTGGAGGTTGTCTAGGTCAAAAGCAGCATCTGGGTGAGATTTTACAGGCAATATGTGGTCAATCTCCAAACTGTCATCAGCGCAGCATTCGACACATTGATTGCCAAATCGCTTAAGGATCAGGTTTCGGTATTTGTGTTGCCAATCCCATACAGTCTGCCGGAAGCACCGACCTTTACCCCCTGCCCACAAGTCAGAATCTTCCCCCTTTCTGGAAGATTCTCTCATTTTTTCTCTAGTACCCTCCGCATGATGTTTGTTGAACATCGGTTGTTGGTCGCTAGGAAGCCCTTTGTTCCATATCTGCGTGTACTGCGCCACTTCCTTTTTGGAAAATTGCAATCCGTGGATTCTCAACCATTTCCTAATAGTATGCGTGGTTACTCCAGCGAGTGTTGCAATCCCCTTTAACCCACGTCCGTCTTCAATGCACTGATTTTTTGCGGCAGCAAGCCATTCCTTGTGTTGATAACACGGAACACCGTTGATTCCAACCTCATCCCCAACAGAAATCTCTGCTAGTCGCTTAAACCCGTCCCTTGTTAAAAACTTATGCTCACTCGTGGCTTTTATCTTCCGACCGGACGCCAGTTTGATTTCATACACAGGTTTACCCCCTGTGTCAAAAACCTCAACTATCGGTGCGTACTTAAATTGCCTAGTGTCTTCATCATACACTTTGACATTCGGCAGTGCTTCCCCCGCCACGTATGCTGAATACAAATCCTCTATAGTCACAAGACCGCTGTCGGTTTTTACAACTGAGTCCCCTGCAATACAGAACTCTTGGAACTTCATGCTAGAATGTCGTAACACTTGACGTGCAATGTCGCGTGGAACTTCAATCTCAACCACTACGTTCACCATATCGAACACAGACCAGTGAGAGTGTTTCATGCAATACTTCAGAAGACCGGCTGCTGTATCAAAATTAGTTTGGTTCTGTGGTGAAGACACTCGTGCTGCGTAAGAAACGATACCTTCGCTATCAGGGATGAAGTCTACACTAGGGGTTGTAACACCAATCACACGAGCTTTGATCTGATTAAAATACTTCTCATTAAACTCCACTCAGCATCTCCTTAATATCACTGATAACCCTGGGTGATTGACTACCGACATATTTATGTTCTACATGTCCATCTTCCATAACCAATGTTGTGGGGAGAGAGCGTACTGAGTGTTTTGTAGCTAGAACAGTCCCTTCATCTGTATCAATGTCCACTTCTGTGTAGACAACACCTGCTGTATCTAACATCTTTTTCCAAACTTTACAAGAGCTACACCACACACCGCCAAATACAATAATCTCTTTACTCATCAATAATTCCTTCTTCAATTAAAATCTTCTTAGCTTCAGTCCAAGTGAGGGGCAGGGGAGGATGGTTGAAGATTGTCCAAGCCAACCCACTCCCCACAGCCAGATCGTAGGCGTCTTTAGTCAGTAAGTGTTTACGCCAATCAGTGTAATGATCTTTAGCTGGTACAGCACCTATTGTAACATGGTCATCACTCATTCACCATACCTCTCTGTAAGTTTGTAGAGGATGTTAGCAAGACTGTCCATCAACTCTCGCACTTCACCCTCTTGTTCCAATAAGTCCTCATTCACTTGCAAACCACTTCCTCGTACACCTCTAAGGTTGGTGTAGTCATACTGCTTTCCTTCGATGTTGATCATCCCATTCTTCACTGTAATATGCAAGCTATTCTCCTCTCAAAACCAATTGTTTGCCGTGCTACAGCGGGTGATTAGGCAGAAACTCCTCTAAGCTAGGGGATACATGGTGTTTGAGTTTACGCACCTTATTCTCTGCTGTATCCTTAACACAATACCACAACTCTCCCTCAAACACCACTTCTTCTACGTAACAATCAACGCCTTGTTCCTCAAGAGCCTCTTTACTCTCCGCTGCATAGGTATAGGATTGTGTGAACTTGGTGTTGTTATTATCGCAGACAGATTGCCATACACCTTTAGTATTCACTCCGTAGGCTTGTAGTAAGTCTTCAACATACTCGTTGGTGTACATTACGTCAGCCCAGCCATCGACCACCCCATTCAAGTCCTCTTCCTGAGCAGCTTCATACATCTCTTTAGCTTCTTCATAGACACGGCTAATTTGATGCTTCAGTTGCGTCCAATATTCAGCTTCAGTTCCCATAGAGGGGTTGTTACCTGTTAAGTGGTTGAACTTGGTCACGTCACGCTTACTCACACATTCTCCTTACTTTCGTTATACATTTGTTTTGCCCGATCAAGACAACATTGAAGTTCCTCTAACAGTTCTTCTTCAGTATGGCCTTTCTCAGTTCCTCGTAGAGTCTTCTTCATAATGTGTTCTCGCCAACCACCAATACCATACACATCACTGATACGGTATGGGTCTAGGTTGACTGTAACGTACCCGTTCGCAGCATCTTCTAGTGTCAGGTTAAGCCGGAAAGAATGTCGATAGTGTTTACCTTTATCCATATTTCCTCTTCAAATAGTTCAGCGATACCGGCATAGGAAGACCAAACCCATCCTCAACTTCGTGCAACATAACAACACCCCTGAAGTGGTTATTGCCTGTATAACCCTTATAGTCTTCAAGGTGCTCATAACACGCCCCGTTCACTACACCAATTTGATGCTTACCATCAATAGTAGGACGAATTGCAATGTCCAACACTTGCTTATGGCCAACAACAAAGCTACGGCCTACAGTCTTCAACACGTTCATGGCTGTACCACCATAAGGTTTACCGCTCATAGGGTTGGCTAGGTAGTGAACAAAGAATATGCCATCAATCTCTACAGGTTGCAAGAATGGGTACACTTCCCAACCATACTTCTCCAAGTCAAGAGTGTCCATGCCAACAAAACCTTCAAGTTCCGGCATGTCACTAGCTACACGATCAAACCGATGCTCGTGGTTTCCTGTACAGAACACCATACGGGGACTGTAAACTCGCTTCTTGAATCTACGTTGTTGTCGTTGCAGTTCCCAAAGTGGTTTAATCAGATTCTCAAGTCCTTTGTTACCAGCCTCAATATCAGCTTTTAGACGACGACCTTCAAATGAGAGTTTACCACGATCATAAACACTGAGAGATTCAAAATCATAATTATCTCCAATATGCACTACAACATCAGGGCGCTTATCTACAATATACTTACCAATCCATGTCATATAGTCGAGACTAATGTGAGGTTTACATTGCGTATCACCCACAACTAAGATTTTCTTACTCAAATTAAACCCTCCCAATAATTTCCATAAGACACACTGCCCCATACAACAACACTTCAAAGTATGTAGCAATCCACCAATTCACAAAGAATGGTTCTTGAATATTACTCATTAGCTAGTATCTCCTTAATCTGTGCCCTACGTTTAGCAAATTCCTTAATGTCTACTATCTTATCCATTACATCACCCAATTAGGTTTGAATGGCGTCTGCTTGTACTTGGTGATAGTGTGAGCAGGAATAACTTGTTCTGGAACTACCTCTTCGTATTCCTCAACTTTCTCGTAAGTGATTTCATCCCACTCAGTACCCCAACTATCGTCCCAAGTACCGTTCATGGTGACTAGCACATTCAAGAAATCAGAAGCATCCACACCCTCATCTCTCAAATCTACAATATCTTGTGCAGTGATTGTGTGGCTCACCCAGCAAAAGAACGATGAATATTTGCGATGCTCTTTCTCAAACTCACCTACTTCTGATACATAATCTTTCAGGGCTTCTTCAGTAATCTTTTCCATTCTGTTCTCCTTAGATAGAAATTGTTTTATTTGTTCTCTACGTTTTTTGGCATTACTAGCTGGAACAACACCACGTTCATTTAACCACACCCTATCTTTCTTGGAGTTGAGTATCGCAATAGCTTGCTTGTCAATAATCGCTTCTTCAAGAGTCATCCCATTACGTTCGCCGTGGGTCTTAGCCTTGTGGCAAGGTTTACAGGACAGTACCCACTCTTCTCCAATACCACCCCCACAATACCACAGAAAGGCTTCAGCGGTTTCTTTTGATGTACACCCCTCAGATGAAATCTTGTGGTCACACTCAAGTTTAGAGCCAGCGAACCATTGGTTACAATAGTAACATTGCCCTACATTTTTCGTTGAAGGATGAAACAGTTTCTGTTCTTTCTCTTCGTTTGTCACAGGGCGTAGTTGTCTTGATTTCCACTCTTTACGAAGGGGGTAGTCAGCCCATAAACGTCTAAGTGCTCCTCTCAACCAACCCCAATACGCTGCTTCAGTCTTCCACACCTTTCGTCCTTCTGGAGTCAACCAAGGCTCTTTGTCACTCATAATCCACGCCCAGTTTATCCAGCGTATCCAGAAACTCCACTTTATTCTCAAGCTCTGCCATACTTCTCAACATTCTCGCCATGTGCCAGTTCTCAGAAGCAACATATTTCCAATCAATCTCAAACTCATCTCCACGCCAACCTGTAATGATCTTAGGTTCTGGATACAACGTCTTGTAGATATTGACAACAGCTTCAAGAGCCTCTTTATCATTCTTACAATCTACCAGAGCTTTATAAGCAGACTTCTCACCCCACTTCTTGTCTGAAAAGCAATTGGCTTTGTAGTTGTCGATTTTATCCGCAAAGGCTACTTGGAAATACAAGAACAATCTACCAATACCTTTCACTTCGCCTTTCTCATTCAACCACAATTGACCAAACCCACTACAGTCAACAATACCCTTACTTGGGTTGTTGGGGTTGTACCAGTTTACACTATTGCCTCCCGTATCTTTGTCCACTGCTATGACAACACGGTTCTTTTTACCATGAGCTTCCATGATACAAGCATCATCGGCTTCAATGTTTTCAACAACATTCACTTTGTACTTTTTAACCAAGTATTCTGTGACTTCATCCATCAACAATGGTTTGGTGAGGTCGTTTCTATTTCCCTTGTACTCTAGCAGAGTTGAGAGTTCTTTACGGAAACTATCTCCTTTACCGAAGAATGCAATATAGCTTGAACAACCAGCTTGTTTGTATGAGTTCTCAAACATAAGTTTAGCAGAGTGTAAGACATTCTCAATTGGTTCTGGTGTCTGCACATCCTCAATCTCAAACTCATCCCAAGTGAAGGGACTTGTTCGTCCTTCATTGATTGTAGCCAGATAACCACCATCTTTGGTTCGCCAATTCCCCCAAAACTCGGTACGAGTGGCAAACTCTTTCTGCCTACCACTTGTTTTGTGTGTAGCTAAGATACTACGCTTCTCTCCTGCTGAAGCAACAGCATACTTAATATAGTCAGCATCAATAACAGCCTTCATCCCTTCCACCCCTCTTTAACCTGATCGACAATATCCAACACATCTTGTCTAGATGGAAATGGTAGTTCTGTGTAGCTGGTGAATTGCAATACAAACCCTCTCAAACCTCTCAGAATGGCTCGTGTGAGCCATTCCAGAGGGCGTAGTACGAAGAGCAGGGTAAACACTGCAAACACCTTCAGGACGATTATAGCTCGTTTCAGATAGATGTTCATGGTGACTCCTCTTCTTGTTTAGGAGAACTCTTCTACTGTGCGATCAATCTCTTGCATCTCTTCAATCTTTTCTTTCAAATTCACTTGCTTTGCATGAACTTTGGCTGCTTTGGTAATACGAACCACTTCATCTTTAGCAAGACCTTGTGGGTTGCTATCTTCTTCATAAGTGAAGTCTTTCTTCAACTCTTTCAACAGCTCTTGTGCATCCAATACTTCAGTTTCAAGATTAAACGCCCGTTCAAACAACTCTTTTCCATTCATGCTCATTAAAACTTCTCCTCTTGTTTAATACGAATAAGACGATCTTCACCAGTGAGTGGGTTCTCATCCACAAACTCGACAAGATCATAGGCAGTTTCAAAAGGGTCAACAGTGAAGCCTGTTGCTCCCAGTTTACCCAGAACACTATACACTTGCCGATCACCAGCTACACAACCAAGCAGCAAATCTAGTGTGTACACTTCATCTTCTGTCAACTCAATAGAGACAGTTGTTCGTTTATCATCAGGCTTCTTAGCCATAGTCTTCTCTCCTATATGAAATAAAAAGCCGGTTATATCAAAATTCTCAACACAACCGGCACTATAATTTGGGTTAGATCATGTGAAGGAAGCTACGACCTTCTTGGAGACCAATCGGAGCAAAAGGAATGTCGTCCTCAGTACCCCCAAAGTCTTCAGTAGGCTCTTCTACTTTCGGAGAAGACTTCTTACGAGGGGTTTTAGCTTCAGGCTCTTCCTCTCGTTGAGCTTTCTGAACCTCACTCATTTCCCGTTCAGGAACGTCTGAGAAGTCACTAGCCAAAGTACCAACTTCACCCAACTCATCAAAGGACGCACCACCCTCTTTCTTATACTCAATCAACTCATCAACACGGATAGCTTTAAGCTGGGCAAAACGGCCAAACGAGTTCTCAACAGTATCAAAAGATACGACACCTTTACTGCCATTCGCTACTAGAATGTCTTTAGTAACGTCTTGAAGTTTACCATCACTGCCCGGTACAAACACACGAGGACGGTAGGCGTCTGGTGTTGGGTGCATTTCTTCACCCTTGAAGTATTGAGCATTCTTCTTCAGCTTGATGACGTACTGCTCATCCCCAGCGTAAGGTGGTGAGATTTTGAAGATTTTCTCAAAATCGTCACTGTCAATTTCCTTAGCTTTCTGCTTAGGAAACTCTTTGTTCCACTTCTTAGCTGTGGCTTTATCTACAACACAATCAACACTCCACTCTTTCTCAGTCTTGGACTGGTACTTGAAGTCTGCCTGAGCCAGCTTTGTATAACAAAAAACTACGTCATTGATTACAGCCATGTTTTATTACCTCTTTCAGATAGATGTTAGCCCGAAGGCTGGTTTGGTACTACTCTCTTTTATTTAAGCAGAGTGCTTAAATTCTTTCTTCAAATTGCGATAAATCTTCTTCTCACAATCTTTCAGGCACGCAGTGTACACCATAAAGGATATAGCCTTTCCTGTCAAGTCATAATACACTTTACGATATTCTTTAAACTCGTAATTTTCATAAGGGAGCATTTGTGTCACTGCTTCCAGTTTAGCCAACTTACGAAGTTTCTTGCTTTGTTTACCGTTCATTCTTTTCTCCTCACATCAAAGTAAATGCAATAAAACCAAACAACAGGGCTAGAACATTTAGAACCACACCCATTGTCATGGTGGATAGTCCTGCATCCAAACCAGACTTCTCTCCCAACCCCCGAGTACCCATTAAGATGCTAAACAGCAAAGTAACACCGTAGGCGTGAGCCAGTCCAATAGACTGTACGCCAAGAGGGACTAAGAACCAACCCCACAATGTACTCACTGTGAACGCTGAGAAAAGAATCAAGGTGAAGCACAGAACAACTAAACCAACCACACCTGATAAGAATTTCACCGTACCACCACCTCAACAGTCTTCTGTTGTACAATCTGCACATCTGGATACTGCTTCTTCAACATCTGCTTTGTTATTCATTTGCAAACCTCCTCTCATCTATATCTACTGTCCAAACCATCAGTTGCTCATAGGAGCTTTTGTCTAAAGCGTCTTTCCACTTCTGAGCGAGAAATTTTGCTTCGCTTTCTTTTGCTTTCTTATACAAGAAGAACATTTCAATAGGATCATTCGACATTCCTAGAAATCTCTGATTCCTGCCAGAGAATCTATCTTTTATTTGAGCTTTATATAGGCATTCCTTAACAGCGTAATGCACTCCGGGTGGACAACCATTATCTTTGCGTTTATAAGCTAAAAATGTGTTTATTTCTGCTGGTAGTAAACAACATGTATCCATAGAGTAGCATTTATTATCCTTTACTAGCAAATCTTTGTCAAGGCTCCATCCTGCGTTAGCTTGTTTTTGACAAGAAAACCAAGAGCAGAAGTTTTGAAAGTTAAACCAATCCTCTCGCACATAACAGTCAACGTATGTTGGATTTTTAACTAACTTTCTTTCACCATAACATCTCCAAAACATGCCACTCCAAGCAACATACTCAGGAGTATTTTTACGCCCATTCTTTATACGAAATGTGCCGTCTCCAATAAACCCTCTATTGAAAAGTGTAGCCCCATAGGGATTTTTAAGTGTTCCATTAACTATCTGAGACTTTTCACACCATGTAGTAAATCCATGTGAATCTTGAAATTCGACAAGGACTTTAGACTTGTTCTCGTATTCTAATACCTTGACGCTTTGATTCTTTCTTAGCGTGTATACTGCGCCCACATCCAGAGGTCTTCTTTGAGATTCTGCCATTAATCTTACCTTACAAACTCTGTAAAAATTAGATTTGCATCTTCACGGGTGAATTGTTCATCCAAGATGACAGGCTTACCGTTGTAGTTGCTTACCAGCTTGTAGAAATAATGTTTCATTTCAGTTCCTCCTCTCACTTAAGAGACTATATTATCTCACACTTTAGGGGTTGTGTCAAGGGATTTAGTGAATAAAAATCAATGCACCTCGCACCAACTCTTACCAACCAAACCTTCTCCCGCTAATTCTACTTTCAATTGTAGGAACTGTCCAGCCTTTTCAATAGCCTTTTCAATCATTTTAGCCACTTCAGGGGCGATGACTTCATCACACTCGTATTCCAACTCATCGTGCATGTAGCCAATCCTCCGCACTACAAAACCTTTATAGGTGTAGTATGGTTTACGATCTTTCCAGTGCAAACCTCCGAGCCACAAGTCCATGAAGCAACCAGCATAGTCCATTACAATACCGCCACAACTCTGGAAGATTGTATTCAACAAAGCACTCTTCTTCCGAGTACGCAGAATACGACCATCAATAGCTGGCAAGAACTTCCCTTGTCCTTTTGTCTCCCAATACTTCTCCAGACTGTCCCTCAATCCCTTAACAGCGGGGTTGGCTTCCCAGAAAGCGTTCAGCTTGTCATTACCCATCTTCTCCGGTAGTCCGAGAGTGCTTGCTACTTTAGGGCCACCAGCCCCATACAAAATGGCGTAAAATCCGTTCTTACTGCGGTCACGGTAGGGCTTGAACACAGGATCATCCTTGCTAAACGCTGGGTCAGACAGGTCAAACTGCTCAACTTCTTTCAGATGCCCAAAGAAAGCAATGGCATTCTTGGAGTGTGGGTCGCCATTCAAGAGTTCGTCAGCGGTAACACCATTGTCATATCGGTAACTGTAGTGTCCCATCACACGCCCCTCCAGAGCAGCAGCGTCACCAGCGGCAATAAGCATCCCATCTTCCGAAGTCCAGAGACTCCGAAACTCTTTCCCCAACAAAACCTTCTCTGAAGCCTTGGGCACGTTCACAACTGTTTTGTGTTTCTGTCTGTGCGTACTAGCAATCCCTGTACGTCCAGCACCGATGCGTCCGTCCTTTTGTAGTCGTGGATTATCCAACCAGCCTTGTAGCACAGATAGTCGGTTACGCAGACTCAGCCACTTGACTACTAGCTTCACAATATCCCCCTCCATCCTCATCAAGTTTGGACATATCTTGCCTGTGTCCTGAATCTTTGGGGATGTTTCAACCAATTTCCGTGTCTTCGGGTCACGCATAGGCTTCCCATCGGGGCCACGTTGGAAGTTATAGAATGTCGGCTTCCAACCCTGTGAGAGAAACCAGTCTTTCATCTGGTCTTGGTTAGCCATCTCCATTGGCAGCTTAACATCTAACATACTGCCAGCAGCAACAGGATACTGTTTCCCGTAGAACTCCCACAGCCCACTTTTCTCATCCAAAACACCACTGTGTTTTTCAACAAACTTTTCCCAAGCAGATGAATATGTGCCATCTTTCTTGAAAGGTTTTGCAGGCATTGTGTAGAACTTCTCTTCTGACTTCTTCAATGCCCTTGGTGGTAGTTGTGGCTCTACTTCTGCACGAATTTCCTCCATCATGCCTATGATACGGTCTTTGAGTGCCAGTGCTGCATCAATATCAAACTTCCAACCAGTGAGTTCTTGGCAAGACATTAGATAGAAAGATTTCTGTCCACACTTGAATGCTTGTGTAGCCTCAAATGGCTTCCCATACATCTCTTTCCACTCTTTCTCAAGGTAGCGCAAAATCAAGATATTGACTTCGACATCACGTTCACAATATGTGTCCATCTTCGGGTGGTACTGCATGAACTCTGCACCCTTAGGGCTGTTCTTATCAATCAGTCCAAGGTCAATACACTCTTGACGCCAATCAATCTTCTCCAGTCCAAGAATCTCACCAAAATAGGCAACACTATGTCCAGCCCTATCTGGATTCAAGAACATAGATAGGTAGAACGTATCAATATACTGAACAGGCTTACCACAAAGTTTATCAGGCCCAACAGCGAAATCAATATCCATGAGATTGAGGAGAACAAAAATGTCGTACCCAAGGCCGTTGTGGAAGACAACATTCGGATTATCGTAACCAGCAACCCACTTAATGAACTTCTGTTTTGCTTCTCTGTCTTTGAAAGGGTTTAATTTCAACCGCTTTGTTTCATCATCTAGGTCAATCAGACACAAAGACCAAATCTTTGTTGACTCGAAGACAAAACCATCTGCTTCCAAGTCAAGAGTAAATCCGTTGCCAACGCTCATCTTCTCTCCTCTTAAAAATCTACGTCATTGAACTCATCCTCAGATAGTAGCACTTCCCAACTCTCATCGTCAATCTTGAATGTGTCAGCTACACCTAAATAAGACCAAGGACGGTTCTTCAACACTGTAAGGCGTACACGCCCACGGCTCCTGTCAGGTAAAATCTCCGGCTCCAGACCGATAATAACAAAACTCAATTGTTCCAGAGCCGCACTACCTCTCATCATCTCCTTTGAGACTTGCACCCAATACGGCTTTGGCTCTTCCCCCTCTTTCACTCTAGGAGCTTTGAATTGTTCTGCTGCACTGCGGTTAATGTGGCTAACTGCAATGATGCAAACATCGTTGGCAGCACAAAAAGCAGCAAGCTCTGTCATAACCATGTCTAGCTCTTTACGCTCGTCTTTTACTGCACTACCAGAAATCACAAGGCTTAGGTGGTCTAGAATGATAAAATTACACCCCTCAACCAAGTGCATGTGTTTAATCTTCGCCATTAACTCACTAATGGGAAGACTGCCGAAGTGGCCCAACATAACAAGCTGGTCGTTATCCACAATCTCTTTGTACGCCTTTTCAATAGCTTCTCGACTAGCCACACCTAGAGGGTTATTCTTAAACTCAAGGTAGTTTACTTTCAGTTTAGATGCTATCAAGCGTTGAATAGTTTCTTTATTAGTTTCTTCTAGGTAAATCATACCTAGCTTTTCATTCGCTTCCATAAACGCTGAAGCAAAGATAGAACAGACTGTACTCTTACCAACACCACTAGGGCTGGTCAATAGAACTAGCTCGCGTGTACGAAAACCATGTAGCTTGGCCATCAGTTTTGGGAAACTGTTTACATAAATACCCTCTGGCCGAGGTTCAAGCAAGTAATCTAAGTCTAAGTCAGCAGCCTTTACAATCTTCTCAGAAGAATATGGTCTACGTCCGAACTGCACCAGTTTAGCTAAGTCTTGAGAACGACCAGCTTGCATATAATCAGAGGCGTCTTTAAAACCCTCGTCTGGTGTTACCGTAAAGAGGGACATACCACTACCTACAAGTGCGTTAGCCACTGCCTCACGCGCCTCATGCCCTTTGACAATCTTTTTCGCCGCCTCTGCTGGCGTACAGTGGTCGTCATCGAAGTAAATTGTCAAAGCATCGTGACTTGTTACATAGGCTTCGTTGTGAAGGATTGACTCTACAGCATTAGCAGTGCCCATAGGAATAGAAGCAACTAGCGGCTCGATACCCTCATACTTTGTTCCTTTTACACTATCAACACCAGCTTGCCAGACTGAAAGCATATCCCATTGGCCTTCTGTGATGGTCAGGTTATTACGCTTACGATTCTGAGTTTCTGCTACATTCTGCCCGAACAGCTTATTCCCAATGGTAACACTGCCCACTGTTGTCCAGTGATAATCTTCTTCTTTTGCTTTAGTCAAGTCTTGTTTAGAGTAACCAGTGACTTTTCCCTTTTGGTTGTAAGAAGGGAAGTAAATGGCTTCAGGTGTTTTACCGTCTTGTTGGGATACAGCCACCTTAACACCAAAACGCTCTAGGGTTTCTTTACGAATACCTCGCTCCGGTACATCAACACTTTTAAGTGATTGCACGTCCGCTAGTGTTTCTTTTGGAACATATTTCTCTGACATATCTTCTCCTCGCTTCTCCTTGAAATACCCCACCTCAATCCTCCACACTAATCATAGAACATCCTGTGTCCGGTAAGTGAAATTCTTCATACGGATTACCAATATAACACAATTCACTCTCTTTGTCTATAGTCTTTTCTTTAAGAAATTGTTTCTTATCTTCTTCCACTTTGTTTTTGTTGGATTTTTGAAAATTCTTAGCTACCTGATTTTTCATTCGCCACCCTCCTTTCCACAATAAATACATTTAGCCCAAGAATCTCCAGAACCATCCCAACCATACACCTTCCACTTATGGCCATCCTCTTCACATTCATGTGGAGGGGTGGTTTTCCAAACATCATAACCCGGAAGGCTAGATGTTGGTGTTTGTTCAGATAGATTGTGTTTCACCTGCTTCTCCAGATAAGGCGTTAATCTTAGCTTGCACGTCGTCTACCCATTGCTGGCAATCCTTTAGTGCTTGAATCTCTGCTTCTTTCAGTGCTTCCAACACTTCTGGGTAAACTTTATACCAATTCTTGACAAGCCACTCAAGGACAGCTTTATTCAAGGCTTCAGGACTCTCCCAATAGTTTTTACCCCCGTGTGACTGCTGCCCACACCGTTGAAACTTAGGTGCAACACTGTGTACTAGTGAGATTCTGAATGAATCGTTTTGGTATCTCGGCCCTTTGATGAGATTGTTCCAAGACTCCACATCTTCCACAACACGCTTCTTGTTCTCCCACGTTTTCAGTAAATCATTAGTCATAAATAATCCCCTTAAAATCGTTTAACCTCGCACCCTGTGGGGTAGGGTGCTTGCCACCCTTAAAGCACGTTTTACCCCTTTATTTCCCTACTATCTCTAGTTTTCGTCTCGTTCCTGTAGCCACTCCCGAATCATCTCCTCGTCAATGATGTCCAGTTGCACAAGTTTACCAACAATCTCGTGTCTGTGCAACCCATCAAAAGCTATATCTTCAAGAAACTTCACAGCAATATCTTCCGCTTCTTTTTGTGTCAGATACTCTTCAGAGATAGAGGCACTATTTGTTTCCACACAAACATCAATGTATTTATTGTGTTGTCCGCATGTCCTTACATTGATTTCCATAATCATTTCCCCTCTGGACGTTTAGTAAGGGTCTGATCCCAATGCTTCACATCTGGTTTCTTGAGGATCAAGAAACCAGATGTGGCAGTGTCGCCACCGGCTAGACCCCAATAATTTGTACGCAACTCAGGCCGCCCTGTATAGAGATAGACAACCCCACCCGACCACATAGCAGCATATTTCCACTCATCTTCGATCAGTTCCCAAGGAATGTTAAGAGAGTAGTCTTGCTCTTTGATGCGGTAATCCATGAGCATCCAGTCCCAATTCGGTTCACCACCCTTAGGTAGGGTAATCCACCCATAACCGTTATTAAACTCAATCTCTTCACCATCCAAATAAGCCTGCATCACCTTAATCTTATCTGCTGTGTTCATGTATCATCCCCTTAGATTGGATAAATCATATTGTTCACGATTAATCCAGTTTACACCATGTTCGGTGTCACTGTGGAGGCGTTCAAGCCGTTCAATCTCTTTTTCCACCTCCATTTTGTTATACAAAGGAGGAGAATCCTTCCATACGAAGTGCAAGAAGTATCCCACATTGTAGGGTTCATTATCCTCTAGCCACTCAAGGTTGTCAATCCCATGTGCATAGGCTACACGATAGGTGGTGGTGCCGTGAGGGAGCTTGTTGTATAAATACTTACCTTCACGGTGAAACTTATCTGTTGTCACTAGAACGTATATGCCATTGTCAGCACTCATCTTAATTCTCCTTTAGCTCTTTCTCAATCTGGTACATTTCTTTACCCTTCAACTCTACCACCACCCAAGTGTTGTTGTCAAGCAGCTTCTCAACGATGTAGTTCTTAGGGTTGTTGCCAAAGGCTACGAGGCGAACGGATACGTCTACAGGATGTTTGTGTAGAGTGGTCTTTCCTGTCTTTTTGTTCGTGATCCTGTAGCGTTTCATAATCAACTTCCCCTCAATTGGTTTTCTGTTGGTATGACTCCCCGACTAGCGAAGATTTCTTTAATGTCACCCAGCACAATTGGTTTGTAATTAACATTCTCACAGCTTACACTGAAATAGTGAGGGTTGTCAACATTATTTGAATGCGTGTGGCCGTGTACGGATAAAGCCCTGTAAAGCTCATGCGGATGGATAGGCGCATGAGACAACCAAAACCCCCAACGCTTTGTGATGCCATAGAATTGAACATTATCGAACTGTTGACAATAAGGCACCAGAGTCTTGTGGTCGTGATTACCTAAACAAATCACCACTTGGTTGAAGTATTTAGAATACACATCAATTCTCCAGAGAGCTTCGGGTCCGAGGATAATATCACCAAGCAACCAGATGTTATCTCGTTTACTCTTACCACTTAGAATATTCTGGTGGATGGTTTCGTTATGCTCTTCTAGCGAAGAGAACTCAGTTCTAAATTTCTCATGGATACCGCGATGGTCGAAATGTGTATCACCAATAAACCATACTTTACTCATTTAACTTACCTCCTCACATTTGATTTTCAAACACTATACCACGTTTAATCCAAGCCTGTCAATGCCTAACCCGAACAACCTGTTTTACAACCTACTTGACTTTTCAGGTTCTATTTGATACAATACTAAAGTAAATCCCAATCTCTAACCGTAAGGACATTGGTTGGGTGAGCACAGAGTTTGTCGGGACTACTACGTTTGGCTCTGTGTGATTTGTGTAAAAGGAATGGTACTAGACACAACCGTAGCTCGAAATCTGAAATCGGTGTACTGGCACTCGTGTAAGGAGTGAATGACAGATAGGAACAGCAGCTTACCATGATCTGTTCCCCACCCAAGAAGAATCCTACAACTTCTTGGGAGTCCTGTAAAGGATAATCTAACCTCGTCTGAATTGGGATGGCAGAAATGCTTCTGTAGGTCAGTCAGTGGGAAGATTGGATATGAGCCTATATTCTCTCGAAGCAGTGTTGGCCGCAGGGTTGACAGGGGTAGATTCATAGTCTATCTTATACTGTATGGGAGGGTATAGGGTAGCTCTATCCAAATCTTCCTGAACTGATTGGGATGATTATACTTATAAGTAATATTTATTAGGAGAGGTAGAAGTGAAATTATATGAATACATGATAATGAGAAATGGTGTAGGTAAGAACGGAGGTATAAAGTCCTCATTGTCATCAAAAGAGTTTCAACTTTTAGGAATCAACAATTCCAAAGGTTGGGCTAGGAAGAATAAGAATCTAGAGATTTCTGATACTCTGTTAAAGCAACTTCTTGTGTTTGCAAATAACAACAAAATTCAAAATAGCAAATCATTACAACGATTACAGACTAATTTTAGTTCAGCGGATAATAAATTCTTGTATCTTATGTATAATGACACCAATAAAATCCATAAAATAGGGATAAGTGTTGATCCTCAAAAGAGATCAAGGGCGCTATCTTCTTCCAGCGGTTTAAGGGTCACGTTGAAGGCTATGTGGAAAGTCGATCTGTATGCAAGGGATGTTGAAAGGTCTTTACATCACAGCCTTAAGGATTTCCGCACACTTGGAGAATGGTTTGACTTGACTTCTATTGAGACTGTAGTACCCTTAGTAGAAAGTCTCATACCTTGTCAGTTTAAGAGGATAGTCTAAGGAGGTTGCTACCCAGAATTTACTCACCAAAGGATAGGATAATATAAATACTATAATACCTATTGACATAACACCCACTTACTAATACCATCTCTACATTACTTACCAAAGGAGGTGCTTATGCAATTCAAACCAACAGAAGAACAGGTTGCAATCGTAGAGCTTGCAAAGCAAGGGAAGGATGTGGTTATCAACGCCTATGCGGGGTGTACTAAAACCACCACTTGTGCTTTGGTAGCTCAAGCTATTGTAAAACCATCACTCTATCTCGCATTCAACAAAGCAATGGCTGAAGAGGCTAAACAGAAAATGCCACCCCATGTGGAGTGTCGTACATGGCACAGCATTGCTTATCAGGAAGTGGGGTTAGACTATCAACACAAACTCACACGTCCTCGTGGTGCCTATCGTAATCTGGCAGGCACTGGTGGTGAGATTGCCCGATACTTCAAGATTCCCCCTATGGAGTTGTCTAAAGATCAAGGATATGTTGGTAGTGTCATGTTTGGTATCGCTGTCAAGAAAACTCTTACACGGTTTGAGTATTCAGATTGTGTTGAGATTACCAAAGATCACATAGACCACTCTGTACTGAAGAAATACAATGGCGCTGTAACCACCAAAGACAAGAAAAAGTTTGATAACGTGGTTTTGCACTACGCCAAGAAGCTGTGGGAACTGCGTACTGACATGAACAGTCCTGTGTTGATTACACACGACACCTACTTGAAGATGTACCAATTGAGTAATCCAAGGATTGAAGGTTATTCAGTCATATATGCTGACGAGCATCAAGACACCAGTATGACAATGAATGATGTGTTGAAGAAACAGAAAGCACAGAAGATTGTGGTTGGAGACATATTCCAGAAGATTTACGGGTTTAGGGGTAGTGTAGACGGAATGAGTATGTCTGATGGTAAACTGATGACTCTGAGTAAGTCTTTCCGGTTTGGTGATGAAGTGGCTAAAGTAGCTAATAGTATCATTGGTGAAGGACGTGTAAGGGGTTGTGATGTAAACAGTGAGGTCTGTACAGAGCATCCTGAAAGCTACAAAGGAAAGACGTTGCTGTTTCGTACCAACGCAGCTTTGTTCTCTAAGCTGACTGTGTTGTTATCAGAAGGGTATACAGTGAATGCTGAAGCAGATACAACGGAGTTTCGTCGTCTGCTGGAGAGTTGTCTATACTTGAAGCGTGGTGAGAAACGTAAAGTGAAGCATGAAGATATTCTTCCTTATGAGGGTTGGAAAGAACTGAAGTTGTCGATTAAGAATGGTATAGTGGATGGGAATATTGCTATTGTTTGTACACTGATTGAATCTGGTGAGTATCTGGCTGTGTTGGGTGCTATGGATGATATTACCAAGTCGGACAATGCCGATGTGCTGCTGACAACGGCACACAAAGCCAAAGGACGTGAGTGGTCAGAAGTTGTAGTTGAGAACGATTTCCCTGACTACACGAAAGAAGGGGTGAATCCTGAAGAACGTAATTTGTTTTATGTAGCCTGTACACGAGCTATTGACAAACTGTACTACACACCGATTGAGGAAAATTATGGTGATGAGATGATCGCATTCAACTGTGATGTTCAAGATGGGAAGACGTATATTCAGAACCAAGACCACTTCCGCGACATTCTGAGGGGCGAAGTCAAGAGGATGGGACTACACCTCACAGACTATGAACTGGATGATTTTGAAGCTGGAGAGTATCACCAAAACAAGATGTATTGACACCTACACCAAACCAGTGTACAGTGTGTCTAAATCAATGAGAGGAGGAACTGAAATGAAAGATATTAGTTATTATGAATGTGAAGACCTTGAGTACCCCATTCGTCCAAAGAAACCTTTCTTGTCTTCCAACCCAACCAAGGAACAGGCTCTTTCTTATGCTGAAGCCCTTGGTGAGTATGAGGAAAACTTCAAGAAATATGAAGCACTTCGGAAGGAGTACCAACAACTTAACAGTGATCGCCTTGATGAGTTTAAGAAAGACCTTGCGGAAGAATATGGTTACTCTTGGATGAACGAGAGTATTATTGATGTAATTTACAACAAAGCGTGGGATGACCAACACCACTGCGGTCTTAGTGCTGTAGCAAGTGAGTTTGAGGATTTGTGTGGGTTTGTATCAGAAGTCAGCATCGCCAGAGGAGGGTTTTAAGATGAAACAAACAACTCTTGAACTACTTGAGAACAACGGCTACAAACTCTGGGAAGAGAATCGGGAGCCTGACTACCACCGTATGCTATTCCAGAAACGTATTCGGGATGCCGAGAAATTAGGAATCCCTTTGTGCCTGTGTAATGGTAAAGTGTTGGTGAACATTGACTACGGCAGCATCACATTCCGTAACTCTGGTTATGAGCCTGTAACAAGTGAATCATTTCATATTAGTTTGTGTCACGAGCGTCCAAATGATGAGTGGTGTGATTTTATGATTTACACCTTGACAGAAGATCAGATAGTCAGTAAGCTACAGAAGTACGAGAAAGACATTCTGGCTACCTGGAAACTATTTTATGAACAAGGAGAATAACATGCGTGAGGGGGATGTTTACCGTTGGTATTACAAGAACGATGACGAATACCGTAGGAATCATTCAGGGTCTAATACAGCCTACTGGTGCGTGGATAATCAGTGTGTTGTGAAAGACGGGAAACTGTATGACACATATTGGTGCTACAACCTTGATACGTTTGGGTCTAGTTGTCGTGAGGTGAATCCAGAAGATGTAGATTTAACTTTCATCTGCAATCTACACGATATAAACTTCATACACTACACTGACGTTGATGAGTATGAGAAAGTGTACAATCTTTCTTACCATAAACAGCACAAGAGGTTGTTTGCTGTTGACAAAGGGGTGACGAAGAGTAATAATGCGATTAAAGCAAAGCTAGTCAAGGAGATTGAGAAAGCAGAACATAAAATAAGCTATCTTCAACACATAATTCAATGGAATCGTGAGAAGATAGACACTCTGGGTGAGTGAATTAGGTAAACGATAAACACAAATAGGAGAAATAACATGGAATACAAGAAAACTACACACTGGGGTCACTTGATTATGACCCTGCTAATATTTCCTTGGTTTCTTGTATGGATTGCTTGTGCAGCCAGTGATGCCAGTCACAACAAGAAAGTGGATCGTTGGAAAGAGGATCAAGAACGTAAAAAGCGAGATGAAGAGCTTGACTATCTACGCCGAATCGTTGATAACACCGGAAGGCGGGGTTGAAGTGGCCTAAGTTGCCTGAAATATATCCCTTAAAACGACGATAAGGGGTTGACATAGGCTACCCTATTGCCTACCATCTTTTCATCGAATCTAGTTGCTGGAGGACGTAGAATGACATTTGGACAGTGGGTGGCAGACTGGAGTAAGAACCGTCCTCACGAGCGTATTGGACAGGCGTTTGTTAACGACTTTATCAAACAAGCATTTCCTGAGTTGTATTATTGCGAAGATACAGCTAAGTGTTTTGATATGATTTATGAGTGGTTATCACTACACGGTTATGATTATCACAACATGCCGGAAAATATTTGAAAATAGGTGTTGACAGCTACAGGAACAGATTGTATAGTGTACCCATCTTAACCGAAAAGAGGAAACAACACATGAAAACATATATGGGTTGGGTTGGTAGTAATGCGACATATGGAATACCACACCCGCAAACAGGACTTTGTTCGGTGTGGGGTGAGTTGTACATTTTTCGTACCAAGAAAGAGCGTGACCAGTTTTGTGATACATGGTGTAATCGTTACAATAGTTATCCTGTGCCAACAAATAAAAAAGAGGCGAAAAGTAAATACTTTGCAGGCTTGTCTAAGTTTGCATATGACAATATGATAGATAGTCAAGAGTTTGAGACTTGTGTGCTCGAGTGCATAGAAGAGTTAAACTACATTGCACAAGAAGTTGAATACTATAATTCGATTTAAGGGTTGACAGCAGGTTCTAATTCTGTTTTAATCATCTCAATTCGATTGCAAAGGTGATATGTTATGGTGTGGTCTGGTAAAGGTCGATCTGGTGTTGGTGACACTTCCATTCAGGGAACATGGGAAGATTGGGATGGGCTTAGTCCTAATGGCAGACAATACAAAAACAAAGTTACACAAGAGACTAGAAACTTGTCTGGTGCCGATTACTGGCACACTAGAAAAGCAGACTATCCACGACAACTGCCAGATGAATCTAAGATGTTTCTAGCTAATGGAAAGGCTAATCTGGCTATGTTTGCAGAAGACGACACACCAACAAAGAAAAAGACAACCAGAAAAACCCTAACAGCCTATGATAAAGTGATGCAGGCTGATAGAGCCTTTGATAAACTGGAAGAATTATCAGAGCAACTAGATACTCAGTACCTTAATCTTGAAATTGACGATGAAGAATATAGTATTGCTAGGGATATACTTGATGACAAGATGGTAAGAGCTTGGCATAAAGTGTGTAAAGTGAAAGGTTGGGATAAAGAACCAGAAGAAGATTACCAACCAATAGAGCCTGCCTATCAACAAACAAATCATAATAAGAACATTCAATTGGAGAAGCCTGATAGTTTCTTGTATGATGTATTCAACGGATTGGATGACACCAATTTGTTCAAACAAATGTATTGTAAATTGAAAGGAATTTGATAATGGCTAAAATCAAAGACTCTCGCTGGTATAAAGTGGTTGACAACAATCTGGTTGAAGTGTATGATTCACCTTATGTTGAATTGGCTACTTTTGTTTCTGTTGTTGACAAAGCTGATTTAACCTATTATCGTAAGACTTTCAATCTGAGAAAGGTGGTTTGATTATGAAATACAAAATTGTAGTTGAATACTATGCGAACACAAAAGACTTGGAAGCCAACAATCCAATCAAGGTGGCAGATAGTGGATTTACAAAAGACTTATCATTGTTAGAGGCTCAAATACTGAAGTCTAAAATGAATGACGACAATCCTTTAAGAGTGAACCGAATTGTCAAGGCCGATTAAATGAAACATACAAATAAAGTATTCGGATTAGTTGGTATTATTGCTGGTATTGTCATTGGTCAGAATGTTGCAGAATACAGACAGGAACATTATACTGTTCCTGTTGACAATGTATCTGTTACATATAACATGGATAATTGGACAATTATAGAATGGGATAAAATAGACAAAGACGTTCCTGAATTGTTTGAATTAACAGACAAAGAAAAACAACAACAATGCAGACACTCGAAAGAGTGCCAAAGACTAGCGGAAGCCATTGTGTTTGAGGCTAGGTCAGAGTCTAGGCAAGGCATGAGGGCTGTTGCCAGTGTGATAATGAATAGAGTGGAGTCCAGACGCTTCCCGAATACAATTAATGGTGTGGTGACACAGCCCTATCAATTTAGTTATGTTGGTTTTGAGCACCTGCAACAACAGCCCAGTGAACAGGATTGGAACACAGCCTATATTGTAGCTTATAATATTAAACACAATATTGTTGAGCGTGTTACAGAATCAGACCATTACTTAAACCCTGACAAACTGGTTAGACTTCCACGTTGGGCAACAGTGTATAAAGAAACAGAAACGATAGGTAGCCATGTATTCTATAGCTCTGGTCGATAGAAAATTTCAATGAATAAAAATGTTGACCTGTTGGGCTAATAGGTTTATAGTGTGCCTATATTCAATCAAAAGCAGGTTAAGAACATGGAAATTTATCACTTGCAAACATACCAATATTCTAGTTATAGTTATGACGGATTAGCGCCAAGTGAAAGCTATTTCTTTACAACAGAAGAGAAAGCCAGAGCGTTTGCAAAAGCCAATAACTGGACTATTGTTGAATATGGTGATAACGACAATCAGGCCACTCTTGAAAAAGTAATTGTCCGTTGACAGGTGAATCAAATGTCATATAAAGAATCTGATATTGTACATGAAAACTTAGATTGTTTTGTTCTGAAGGAAAAAGATTGTTATACTGTCTTTGTCAGTGGTGTTACACATTCAAAGTCAGACAGTAGTTATGCAAAAGACGAGGACGGTTTGTCTCTGGCTACTATCCGCTGCAACTACCTTGCTGATAGTAAAACAGCCTATAGACATTTTCGATTGCCTAAATATCTTCAATAGAAACAATCAATCAGAATAAATCTTGACACACGTAGCAGAGTGGCTATAATGGGAACCAAGCCTAGCAGAAAAGCTGCCAGGCAAACCAAGGTGGATAAAATGTCATACTCAAGCAAGCTGAAAATTAAGAAAGAACATTTCGACCACATTGCCGAAAAGATTGCAAAAACTTTAGAAAATAATCTGGAAGTGGTTGCAGCATACGAAAGTGGCAACTTCCGAAACAGCGATAAAGTCAAATGCTTACAAACTCGGTTCAATTATGATATGCTCAATTATAGTGTGGACAGCAAGTGGATTTGTGATAACCTGTACCCATATATGGACGACAGCCACCTAAAAGCGGCATTGTTACGGATCGCACCTAAAATAGAAAAGAAATATTAAAATAAATCTTGACAATGGCAACAGGCTAGACAATAATGATCACAACAGGGTAGCAATGGCGCTGCTCTGAATATCAAAATAGGAATACAGAACATGAAAAAGACAATCGACTCTCAAGACTTTATTCAGGCTTTCCGTGATTACAACCGCCAAGACAATTTCAGCATTGATGGGCTGAAAGCATTGTTTGAGATGTTTGAAGAGATTGATTCAGATATGGAATTGGATGTTATCGCAATCTGTTGCGATTATTCCGAAAGTGATGCACAGGATATTGCAGACAATCACGGTATTGATTTGTCAGATTGTGCGGACGATGAAGAGCGTTTTAATACTGTTGTCGAATACCTACAAGAGGAAACGCAAGTAGTATATTCTGATTGTGACGATGATGTTATTGTTTACGCTAATTTTTAAGTTTGAAGGTGATAAGATGATCAAGAACAAAAAAGATTTATACGCCTTTTGTATAAGAAACATAGACGACGGATATGGGAAAAATTTTTATAACTGGGATAAACAAAGTCAAGAGGATTTTGTAAATGACGCTTTTATCGAATACCAAAAAAGCTCTATTGTGGTTTTCAGAGACAAATATACACGTGTTGACGCAGACCAAAGGATTTTCAAATAATTTAAATACCTATTGACAAGCTGAAAACAAGGTATTAGAATTGATCACAAGGCTAGGGAATTAGCTCTAGCCTATAAAAATTGAATAGGAATACAATCATGCGTAAGATTGAAAAAGAAATGATTGAGGCTGCAAAATCTGGTAAAAATTGGTCGAAAGATAATACAAGTGTCATTGCCATTGTTGGCGGCATGTTAGTGCAGCTGCATGGCAATGATATTGGCGTCTATGAGGACCAAGGTGGCGGGCATTTTGGATTCACTGTGGATGTTGGCACTCTGAAAAAGTGGCCTACAAATACAACAAAAAGCCGTATTCGTGCTTTTGGTGTCGATCTGGTACAAAAGAAAAACAAAATGTATATTGACGGAAAGGAAGTGTAACCAATGAAAAAGACTATTAAAATTGCAGCAATGAATGACTGGCAATATATTAGCGAAAAGAAACAACAAAAGAAACAACACAAGCAATTCCGTGACAACAGAAAACAATGCAAGACATTCTGGCAAAGTGTCGATTGATAAAATAAATTGAAGAAAGGTTATTTGATAGAAACATTCAATTAGTACATTCTGATAAGAACAGATATGATTATCAAACATTCAAAGTAAAGCGGGAAATACATATGTGTTACATTGATATCATAAAAGAGAATGAGGATTTGATAGTTTTTGAGTTTATGACCATCATCGATAACAAGACGATGGGAATAACTTACAGTATATGCACTAATTTTCACCTAGACTATGGTATTTGTGATAGTGAACTGTTTACCCACTATCATGGCACAAGCAAAAGAGAGTACAGGAAAAGACTACAAGCGTATAAAAAGGCCGGCAATTTAAAGTTAAAACTGTATAGGACAAACAACGATGAAGAACGCACCAGAATTGTATACAGATTAGCGAAGTAAACAAAAGATTTGACGCCGAACCGTTTTACTATAGAATGAAGCCATAAACGCAGCCAATCAAAAGAGAGTATGGACATGAAAACTTTCAACGTATATATCACCGATCTGTTTTCTGGCGAATTGAATTACAGCCATGTCACAAAATTTGTTGTGGCCGCAAATACAGAACGCGGTGCTGTTTGCAAAGTATCAAAAGAAACGGGGTTGAATTTCAGAAAACAATATGATGAAATTTACCACTCTACAAGTAAACTGACAGCTCTGGTAATTGACGATAGTGATGATCCATCTTATGACTATGAAAATGCTTTTAGCATTTAATTAACAAATTCTATCAAAGCCCGCAATGCGACAGAAACATTTAATTTGCGGGTTTTGGTATGTTCTCTTATAGTGTGAAACATGCAAAAGCAATGGCGCATTGCAGACAACTGAAAATGGGTGACTTATGAATCGCAAAATGCAAACACTTAAAACTTTATCCGAACAATGGAAAAACAGAAAAACACCGTAGACTGTTTTGAGTGGCAGACTTCCGGCGGTGAATTTATAATTGTGTGGATTGACTGTAATTTTGAGCCTTATAATCGCGGAGTGTTTTTTAGCATTGAAGGGCTTGATGATCACAATGTATTCTCTTTTTCTGGACAAGTAAAAAAGAGAAACGGGAGTTTCTTTTTGCCTTTCGATTTAGAATTTGGGCCTGATCGAATAGAATGCTATCTTCAAGAGGTTCATTCTGAAATTATGGAAGGTTACATTATACCGAATGGAATTGAGCTAATAGATTAAATCTATTGGGTGTGTTTCTGTTATAGGAACAATCAATTGTACAAGTAGGCTTTTCTTTTCTATAGTGTGTTCAAGTTAAACGAAACAGGAATCAAAACAATGCAATCATTTACCCGCTTTACTATGTCTTTGGTGTCCAAAACTATCTGCGCTATGTCTGATACGCAGACAGAACGCTTTACACAACTGGCAAAAGCAAAGCATAAGATAAACAAGATCAATAGACAGTCTGCTAGCTATGCTTTCCGATTGGGTGCTATCCAAGCTGTCAGCCAGAGTACAGCAAAAGAGTATACATTTTATTGAAAATAACCTTGACGTAGCGCCGAAAGGCGCTATGCTAGACCACAACAGCCAGCCACTACCGGCAAGGCAAAACCAGAAAGGTGACACCATGCAAGCAATTACAACCAAGTTTTTCGGCCCAACTAATACCCTCGGCAGCCGGATCAAGGCAACATGCTGGCTGACCAGTATTATAGTATCTTTCGACCATAGTGCCAATACTGAAGAGAACCATACAGCGGCAATCGAAGCTCTTGTGTGCAAGCTCAACAATGATCGGATTGTCAAAGGTGGTAGCGGATTGTGGAACATTGCAGCCAATGGCGAAAGTGTCGATGGTAAAGGGAAAACAGCAATTATAGAACTAGTTTAAATAAGGCTTGACTAACACATGCCGGACTATGCCCTGATAGGTGGATTCTATCGGGGTATCCTTGTTGATAGGAATATACAATTACCCTTCTCTGCCAGGTCTGCTATAGTGTCCCTACATTCATTGATACAAGGTACTAAACATGAAAACACACACCATCACCATCAGCAACATACATTGCAACAATCATCACTATTTGAATGACTGTGTTGGCATTGCGGGTATGTCTGGCGCTTTTAAGCCTATCAACGAGTGTGCAGCTGTTGCTATTATTACTGACGAGCTGTTGTCATTGTGTGACATACCGTGGTCAGATGTGCAACAAATGCTAGGCGCTTTTGTTTGCCGTGGCTTTACTGTAAAAATTGAAAGTATTTAAGTTATTAAACAACAGGTAAGGCGCTACATTATGAAAGCTAAGAAAATAGATATGTCTGATTTAATCCCTCACTTTGCCACAATGGGGAGTGTATCTAAGTACACCCTGGAGCATGGTATTGCGCGGACGAAAATTAGAAGCAATGCACTAGATTCACTGCTGAGCGCTGGAGTTGAGTATGCCGAGGCTGCCACTATTGCCGATAAAGTAGTTATAGAAACATATGGCGAATAATAAACAATAATGCTACACAACAGGCCCGCTATATGCGGGCTTTTTACTGCCTGTTATTTAATCTTCTAAGTATATAAACAGTGCTCACTAATACACTTTAAACAATCAATAAACTTGCCAGCGTATAAGTCACAAGTACCGGCACACCTGATACAGCACACTATAAGTACCTGTATACATACACCAGTCTATTGTCTGCTATGTTGTCTGTTGTTTACCTGTTGTGTTTATTGTTTTGTCGCTGTTGTGTGTCTTATATGTCAAGCCCTACACTCTTTAACTATCACCCATAACAACCCACAATAAACTCCCTCAACTCACTACCACCTCTTAATCCCTTCTCTGGTGCTCCCTCACATTCGTTCCACACTCAACTAATAGGTGACCATCGATTAACTCTTATCATTGCTTGTGAGTGACCACAGGCTCGCTGGTAGGTGTTGGATATTTTTGAATTGTAGCAGTAGTGGGAAGGTTGGCGTGGGGGTTGCTAAGACCCTTAGATATAGAGATGGGAATCTCAAGGATTAGCAAGACACTCTGATATAGAGCTGGTAATCTCAAAGGTTTAAGAGAAGACCCTCGGATATAGGTGTGATATTTTCTGAATAAACCTGTAATATCTTAATAGGAATACCAACTCTGAGAATAGGGGGTTGGGTATAATCTCCTCACAGAAAGAACATATCGTCCTTGACATATCCTATTCTGTATACCGGATTATTTCTATTAAGGGCAATGCCCTACAAGTCACGGATTCCGTGGCCTCCAGAATATTTTGTCAACACAGTGTTGATAACTGTCTACGGGAAGTCTCCAGATAACCAACGAATGAGTAACTTTTCCATACGGAGTGGAAGGATATACACATCAATAGGTAGGTCATTTCTGATACGACTCCGCCAAATCCACTGAATCATTTCTGATAAAGCAAACTGGTCATCATCTGGTACTGCGTCTAGGTCAACTCCATAGTCTTGTAAGTATGCTTTCACAATAGTGTTTACATACCGATTATAAGCATGTACAACAGTTGTTTTGTGTGAGTAGTCATTGGTAGCTCTAGCTCCACAGAATAGGAATACCTCGTCTGGGTTCACTTCTTTAGGGATAACCAGTCTTTTGTTCTTTCTGTTCTCAACTTCTTTCAACACGGACTCTTTTGGCAGAGTGATAAGTAAATCTTCTCTTCCAACCTTCCTGTATACAGCCCTGATAGCACCTCCCACTTTCTTTAATTGTTCAGGGGTTGCATTCTTTGTGTACCAAGTGTGGGTCATACCATAGTTTCTGACGTTGTTTGTACTAGGGAGTTTACATAATTGGATCAAATCTCTGGCTTGATCGAGTACAACGGATGTATCTTTCATTAAAGTTACTTCTGTGAAGTCAGATATTTCCACACCTTTGAGTTTAAGAAAAGATTCCATTACACTCCCTTTGAAGAGGTAGGAAAGTATTACTGTTCTTGCACTACATTGTATTAAGGCAACTGGTAATTGAGTAACCATCATATCTCTGCTTCTCTTAGAGCAATACAACATCTCCATCTCACACAACTTTTTCAATCCTGAGTATTGAGTGTATTCAGTCATGTCTTCCCATAACCACTCCACTCTCCCTAGTTGGTCTTCATGTACCACCACATGCCCTGCTCTTTCGAGGGCTACAATATCTCCCTTCTTGTACTTACCGCTGTAAGGTTCAATCAGGCTTACCTCTTCATCGATAACCATCACATACTCTTGTTCCCGTATCACTTCTAAGTGTCTCTTGGATAGGTCTGTAAACAAGCTGTGTGTGAAGGAAACATTACACCCTTCTTTCAATAACTCCAGTAAGTGTTCTGATTTAGTCCTATAGTCTTGTGTAGTTGGGAATGTGAACTCTAAAGATTCACAGGCTTTTGGTATTCGTTCTTCCACTTCTGTTAGCATTGGAGATATATATAGGTATCTTTGGTTTGGGTTGTCTAACATCCATTTTATAACCCCCTGTGTCTTTCCCGATCCCATAATTGCGTCTAGCACTTCCACGGAAGGACATACTTCAACGGAGGTGCTTTCTTTTTCTTGTTTATCCAAATTCATTGCCTCATCACAGTTATTCTAATCCCTGAGCCATCATCTTCACATGCAGATTTAACACCCTCAGCCTCCTCTAAACTTAAATCTTGCCCTAAGCTGAATGAGAAGTTGCAACCTACATCCTCAGCTAAAACCCAATAGTTGCAGTCTTCTAGTTTACCCATACTTTCACTGTATTCAGGGTCATTGTAGTAGTCAATTATAGGAAACCAGCCTTCATCCTCTGCTGTACAGCCAGATGAGTTGTAGTCCTCTGGGAAGAAACACTGTTTCCCGTAGTTGATAGAACAATCACATATAGTCATCACTCCTCCCAATCGTCCACATAATAATCTTCTTGGAGTTGTTCTGTAACAGACTTAGGTTTGTCATACAGGTGTATATCTGTATATACCTCTGTGTATACCCTGCTTTCCTTAAACTCTTCTGGTAGCTCTTCATCCCATTTTCTCAATTTGTCATTGAGTTTATCAATTTCTGTGTCTTGAGCCATTACTATTCCTCCCAAGGATATTCCCCTATCTGTATTTGAATCAACTACCACTCTCCTCTGGATATTTAATAAACCAAACACGTTTACCCTGTTTCTTCTGTATCAGTCGTTTTTCATCTTTAATTCTACACTCCTTCCACCATTCAATACAATTATCAATACGCCACTCAGCTTCTATTTGAGTGAGCAAGTAGGTTGAATCATCAATATTACCCTTGGCAGGATGCCACCCCCACCAAAGGTGAGGGATAATCACCTGTTTGTATTCAGGATAGTAGCGAGTGTCTTTATACTGTTCCACTACTTTGATTCTCGTTTCAGGGATTGGTTTCATAGTGACCACCGGATCGTAGCTGTAATATCAACACGACAATGGGGGTCATTCCCTTTCAACTCATCTAGTATGTTTTCAATCCACTCATAGACTACAAAACCATCTTCTGAGATGCTTAAATCGAAGTAGTTGGGGTAGTAGTCTTTGTATGCAGGAGGAGCATAAACGGAAAGGCGGTACTCTCGGGCTTTCAGGGCATCGTCTATCAACTTCATCGCAGACGCTATACTATCTTTTCGTGTACTGATTACACCTTCTATTTGTGTCCAAACACCCATTTAATTATATCTCCTTTGTTAATTTGCAATAGAGGGAGAAGGGGTTACATTCCCCATTCTTGAACACCACAGCTACAACAACCTAGAGGTTTACCATACACCATGTGATATATCACCATGTGATATATTTCCCTCTTCCTCACAAGTATTGCAAAGAGTTGTTTTCCTCACTTCATAGTCATCACTCTTCCATTCAGGAGGAGTGTCATATTGTTCGCCGTCTGGGTAGACATATACGCTGTAATAGTAATCTTCACAATGTTTCAGTTCATTCATAATCCACCTCATTGATGATATAACAAACCTCTTCATCCCATACACTCCACGATTTTCCGGGATTGTCCTTTAATAACTTCTGACCGAACAAAGCCATCTTCTCTTCTATCTCACACTCAGCAGAATCTGACCCTTCTTCACCAACAATCTCGGAATACAAGCGATCATACTCCTTATCCCACTCTTCTTCAAGTTCTGGGCAATACACTCTTTGATGTCTCGTCACCTGTTCAACCCATTGCTCTGCTTTCTCTTTAGATTGGAATACAACAGCAGGATATGTCTGGTAATCGTCATACACCCCGACACAAGCCGTAACAACATAACAAGTGGTCATTTATCTCATTCCTCCTCTTCGATGATTTCAACAATGATACCAAGGTTTTCGGTAATCTGCAACAGAGATTTACGATCAAGGCAACTAATTGCATCCTCAAGCTCGTCAGAGATATCTGTGCGTCCCATAGCTGTGATCAGGGCTTGTTGGTAACAATGTCCTTCTGATGAAGCTGTGCCTAATGATGGGTCTGTATCATCACTGTTGTAATAGACCATCTCTGTTGATTCACAACAGCTACAGCCAATTGAAGCCCACTCAACCCCCTGTACAAACGTGTATCTAGTCTTCACTCTTCTTCTCCAGTTCCACTAATTCGTAGTTACATTTATGATCGAAATCGCCCCAATAACCACCATCCTCATCGTAACCTTCTTCGTCTACATCATCTGGACGTTCTTCTCGATTTGTTTGCTCACAAGTGTGGCTGATTTCCCCTGCTACGATCTGTTCCACATCCTCATTCCAACCATCATCAAGGTACATAGAAATAACCTCACTGGCCACGTAGTCCCTGTCTTCTGCGGATTTATAGAAAATAAACCCATCACCGCAGGGGTCGTAAATAAAGAAACGAAATTCACTTGTCGGTTTCCAACTAAACTTAATCTTTTTATCAGTCATTTTCTTCTCCTTTCATCCACATAGCAACCTCTGGTATCCATGTTGTAAATCCACTCACTCCATTCTCCAGTATCAAGCATGTAGCGATACCAACCAACACCATCTATCACTTCCGTTTGTGTCTTGATTGTAATTGAGATTGTCTTAGGCTTAGGTTTGAATTGCAATACTTCACCCATCATTTCCCTCCTACGGGTATTTAATGTACTCCGTCTCAACCACCCGTTTTGAGCTAGGCTCAAAAGACTTGATATATTCGTCAATGATAGACATTGCCCAGAAAATGTCAGTGGAGTCCCCTTCTACTTCCGTGTAGCGTATTGTTATGAGGGGTTCTTTACTGCGAAGAATACTTAAACCACCCCAGTCGCTGAAATTGTACCACTCTCCCCAACAACGGTGCTGGGGGATATAGCGAACTCCTCCGTCAGCTTGGGTAATTTTCTTAATTCGTGTCTTAGCTGGACAATTGACTCCTAAAAGTTTAATCACTCTCGTTTCCCTCCACATAACTGTCATGGTCTGTCCCAAGTTTGAAGTAATGTAGCTCTCCCGTGTCCGGGTTTACCACTTCAACAAAATAGGCACTGTCAATGTAGTTTTCTGTCTTTTCGTGTTGATAGCGTTTGTATTCAGACGGTTTGTATAGTTTTACAACATTACTCGGTACAAGCATATCAACCCCTCTTACCTAGTTCATCACAAAGATCAGGCAAATGATCCATGTTTGTGAGAATCAATATGTCATCAGGATAGGCAATCTTTGTTATCTCAATGTGACGCAGTGGTGTTCCGCTGTCAATATTAGTGATCACACCCAAGGGACATTCACTTAGCCATTTATCCAGCTTCCTCTTTTCTGTCTTATTCATCTTTCATCCCACCTATCTCGAAACTATTGAAGCTGTATTCACCCTCAACAACAACCCACTCCAAAGTGAACACCTTGCTGTTGAACAACACTTTCTGTGTTACATAGGTAATCTCCCTGCATCCAGATGCCGCCTTACTGCCTGTCATTTTTAATGACTCTTGATCTGTTGACAGTAATGTACACCACCCCTGCTTTATTGCAACTTGAAAATAACCCCAATCTTGAAAAGGAAAACAATTTTCATCCAAAACAGGGAGGTATTCGTGTTCGTAAGTCCACTTCACACCATCATACAACTCACCTCCATCAATACCTACAGGAATAGCCATTTCGTCTTCTGAATACTGTAGTGTGATATACCCACCAAGAGTCAAGGCTTCCTCAAGGCTGTCTGCTATATCTCCGTAAAGATACTCAACATACCCAGCTTGTGTGAAATGCTGGTCGAACATACCGAACGAACTGATACTGTCAAAGAATACAATAGAGGCCCCTTCTTCTGGTAAATCTTCCATACTTAGTGTGTGAATTGGTATGTATTGCATTACTCCCCCTCCTTCCGATTCTGGTGGTGTATCGAAAACTCCCCGTGCATTTCTATAGACGCTGCGATGTATGCTGACTCCGCCTCATCTCTCGTGCCGAACGAGCCAAGGTATTTATATTCACCATTAACCGTTATCTGAGCTCTCCATTTGCTCCTTCTTTTTTCCCAACTTACTCCCTTTATGCCAGACGAATTTCTTTTCCCCGGCAGTTTATTCATTTCATTCTCGCTCCGAGTTGCCTCCCTCAGATTCTCGGGCCTGTTATCCAAGGTATCTCCATTTATATGGTCGATCTCCATCTCCGGCCACCTCCCGTGAGTCATCGCCCAGATTACCGTGTGGGCGCACAGCGAGTGATATAGAACACTTCCGGCTCGATATCCATGCACGTTTATTGACGCTAGAGCTTCTTTTCCAGAGAATCCGGCGTTCCAGCTCCTGCATACGTCAACCCTGCTTACTTTTGAGCTATCTTTAAAATGCTCTGGCTTCCTAGGCTTCCAGAAAAGCCTTCCGGTGGCGGAATCGAGGCGGAGGAGATCATTAAGCTGATCACAGCTAGGCCAGTTTTTATTTTTCCCCATCGTTACCCATCCATGCGGCGAGGGCGTCACGGGCAATCAGGTGAGGTATGCGGGTCAGCGCGATCAGGTCGTTTTGAGTTGTCACCATAAGCTCCAACGCCTCCACCAGACCACTAACGTCAGGGGCGGGCTGGGCTGCATCCATAGCGGATTTGATGACTCGCTCCAGTTCGTCGGCTTCAAGGTGATAGCTGCCGTCTTCAAGGCCGCCCAGCTCAAACGCAAGCTGCATCGCTTCGACCGGCTCCGCCACCCATTCTTCTTTCTTATCCATCTCACTACCTCCACTAATATCAATTAAAACTGATTGTTCGTTTACCTACAGCATGTAATTAGCTGCTTTAACCACCCACCATAGGCTACCCTACTAGGTAGGTGTTGTCAACAGTTTTAAGCCTTGTTTTTAGCACTCTTTTGTTCCTCTACTAACTCGTCTATGTATTCTAAGGCTAGTCCTACTACAGCTTTTGCATTGTATTCAGGGTTTAAGGACACCAATTCATTCAAAGATTTACACCCCATAGCCTCTACATACTCCTTAACGTCCATTCCCATTGTTTTGAATAGCCGTTTGATGTGTTTGGTTTCTGTAGCTGGAGCATACCAGACAGGCAGGCGTATGTTGTACTTAGAAGCTAAATATTGCCAATGAGGTTCATCGGGGTATGAAGTACGTAGATTGTCTTCAGCCCACTTCTTCTTTCGTTCTCTGCTCTCTGCTGCTTGTTGCTGCATTCGTTCTCTGTCTTCAGCAGACAGAGTTGGTAAGTTGTTCATCCTTCCTCCTTTACAATCACTTCGTAACAAGTGGGGTGGTTGCAACGGTATTGATCCCATTTGTCTATAAATTCAATATCTGTACAAACGCCACTATTACAGTTCTCAGACATAACCACAAACATACCATAGTCTTCTGCTGGAATCAAGTACCAATGGCAGTCGTCGTCTTGTACAAACCGTTTAGTGTTCATGGCTGTAAATCCCTCTTCATAATATCTAATGTTTGTTTGTGCCGTTCACAAAAGCTGTAAGTAGTGTAAGCCTCTTCCTCCCCGCAAAGTTCACAAGGAGCTTCCCACTCTCCTACACTTTGATAGAGTTGAGCAAGAGTAGATCGAGCTTTGCTTATTAGTTTCTGGTGTTTCTTCTCTTGTATACCCGGATGATCAACAAGCAGTACGCTAATCATCTCTTGGATTGAATGTATCCGGTCTAGTGCCTCGTGTTGATACCAAATTGATTGTGTCATTTGTACTTCACTCCTGCTTTGTCAAGGACTTGTCGCATATTATCCGGATGGATTACTTCGTAAAACTGACCGGAAAACTCATCAAAGTATTCATCAACTAGCAACTCCAAACATAACAACTCACGAGAACATTTAAACGCCTCGTAAGAGTGTGCCCTATACATCATAGCTGATTGTTCACCATTCTGGGCATCCCTCCATGTGTTTGGAAACCTGTTCTTAAACCACTCCTCAAACTCAGTCTGTACAAACTTCTTAAACATTAAATTCCTCCGTCAGTATCTCTTCACAATTACTAAAGCGACTGTAGCAATTTAACCGTCCTACATCAACATATGCCTCACCCCATGAGTAGAAATCCCTCTCTCTTACAGTCTCAGGAATCTCGAATATTTCTCCTGTAGATTGACACCTGAAGCGTTTCCCAACCCACTCACACTTGAATTTATACTGGTGCTTCCATGTGTGTTTGCTTTCATCGAGAGGAAACCCCCACAGACTCTGTAGTTGGTACTCATACTCCTCAATTGCATCATGTACGGACTGATTAAACACACCAAGATTAGCCCGAGACATCAAATCGTGTAATCGTTCGTGAATACGATCAATCTCAACTCGTTCTTCTTGGCTAATACCCAATTCGTCAGCTAGTTGTTTGTTGTGCATTCAATCCTCCCACACAACATCGTAACTGTAAAGTATTTCAGACAGCTTATAGACAGACCAACCTTCCCACCCTCTACCTACAATTTCAAAAAATACACCATCTTTGTTCATTGCTAACATACCCCTCGGTTTGTATTCTGTACCCGCCTTTGATTGGTCACGGTAGTCTTTTGGTAAAACACCTTAAACTTTTTACGCATTCTTAACAGCCTCCTCAAGAGCTTCTCCGAAACTACAACCTCCATCATAGTATTTCAGGAGGAACTCACGTCAAGGAATCTCCTTTTTAAGATTAAAGAACATTGTGACTGTGTTTCCACACCCGTCGTTTGCGTTTGGTACAACTAAATATCCGTCCCACTCTTCTGTACCGTGATAGTATTCTACAGAATATGTTTCCCCGTCGCGATCATCTAGGTCTTCTACACAGTTGCCCGTATTCCAACGGATTTCATTTTGCGTCCTGAACCAAAAGTGGTCAATCACCTCAACATTCATTTCCACAGGACATGATTCAATCACCTCTTTCAGTTTAGCTACACTCATTCTCGTCCTCCTTATAAACGCAATCGGGGTGGTGGGCTGTCCAAGAACAGTTGTTATCACAAAACTCATCTTCTGGGTAGATCAGTTTATAGTCTTCACCATCATCTTTCTTCTCCAACACTTTGACATTTGGTGTTGCTTCATGGTCAACTTTCATAGATTCTCTCCTTGATAGTGTCTAGTGTACAACTGGGAACACGATACCCCATCTCCTTCAACTCCAGCAAAGTGAAGTACATCTCTTCGTGTGTACCAGAGAACGTCTTCCCATCACAGGGGAGGTTGATTGGTACATATTTAGCTTGTACATCATAGAAGTTTTTATGAGCCTCATAAGTAAGTTCAAACTGTTCCAGCGAAGAATAATCAATCGGAGGAGGTGGCATAGTTAGACGTTGCTCATTTACATGAACCACCACCATGTCATCAAGCCCATCTGCTTCATAGGCATAAACATCACTCTCATAACCCCATCGTGCGTAAGACATTACGTCCTCCTATCAAAACTCTACATTTTGGTCTGCAACAGCAATTACATTCTGAATACCGAGATCATTCCACATACGAACAACACTAGGACGATCATCAATCACTGCCACCACGTTCCAGTTTTCAGCGATATGGTCCCAGAAAATTTCTTCTTTCACAACAGTGTCTTTACGAAAATCATCTGGTTGCCGCATGAATAAAGCATCGAAGGAGACCCCGTTTCTGGTTAACCAGTGTTCAGTTTCATCATAACAAATCCCATCTCGTCCGCTGACGATGATAATTTGATAACCAGACCAATTCAAACCGTCAACCATATCCGCAACAACCTCACTCAGACCATCTTCCCCAACACGCTCCCAATCGAAAGGACTACGACTTGACATTGCTGCTAGAGTACCATCTACATCCACGATAACAGCTTTTGGTTGTGATGTATCAGGAGTGTACGTTCTACGACCAACAAAGTCAAGCCATTGCTTCCACTGTTTGTAAATAACATCCCGTCCCACACCGTTAGGACGTGCTGTGTCACGCTTCCAAGCCTCTTCCAAGGTTACAGGAAACGGCATCACTTCTACAGAGTAACCAAGGTCTTTTAGAAACTCCACCCACTTATTACGAGTCTTGGAGTTCAGGTTGGTGTCTGAGATAATTACATTCTTTCCGTCTTCAGCAGCAGACAAAACAATAACCTCTTGTTCTGAAGTAACATCGTTCTCACGCTTTTTAGTGAACTTGTAAGTGCTCCAGTCTGCCCCCGGACAAACCACATTAAAACGAATCCAATCCCTATTTGCTTCAACCCAACCTTGCTGGACAAGTTCTTGTGCATAAGTGGACTTACCTGATGCGCTAATGCCAACAGTAATAATTGCTTTCAATTGATTGTCTCCTCATCAACAGCTTCACAAATCCCCTCCATCACACGGAAGGCGTAAGATTTACTCTTGTAGAATGTTGGTGTTGTCTTACCATCATCCACTCTAACAATGATCCCCTCACTCACTTGGCTTGGGGAAATATAATCTTCAGTCAGTACGTCTGGGCGTTCTGTGAGATTTTCAACTAGGTTACGAAGTGCTTCTACATCTCCATCATACACCACTTGCGGGTGTACTTCAACAGTACACAAAATATCTCGTTGATTACACCACTCCTCCATTTGTTTTTGGGTCATATCTACGTTCTTACCAGCATGGTTTAGGTAAGTGATGCGGTATACATGGAAACGA
>Ga0194136_1000109_pt1 | contig 49239 bp, 47 predicted proteins | sample TARM_MetaG_T3A_1_FD_134023 | JGI IMG/M metagenome (GOLD analysis project Ga0194136, IMG submission 134023) | Freshwater microbial communities from Pennsylvania, USA, analyzing microbe dynamics in response to fracking - TARM_MetaG_T3A_14 (version 2) | ecosystem: Environmental > Aquatic >...
CATAATTTTGGGTTCTTTTCTTTTATTATTTTCGTCACCCAGTGGGTGACAGTTGATATTGTATCAAATCATTGAATTTCAATGGTTTGAAGAGAAACAATCTAAATTGCTGAATAATCCAGGATAAATATTTTGTAAGGACTAAATCTACATTTTTCGATTTAATCTTGTAACAAAGTGGTCCTAACCAGAATGGATTTGGTTGGAATCCGATGTATCCAATTCCACCTTGCCCTCTTGATGGAGTAGTAACAGTATCTCCAGGAGAGTTATAAGAGTTTGAATAACCAGAATTCGAAGTTCCAGCGTTTATATACTCATATTCTGTTTCATGTTCAAAAATTACAGAAGGTTTACTACCCACTGAAATATCTGCTATTTCTCCAAGATCAAAGGTTCTATACACTTCTTTTTTTGGTAATAACTGTTTCTGATAATACTCATACTGCTTTTTCCGAGCTGAAAGCTCCGCTGAAAGCTCCGTGAAATTATCTAGTATTCTTACTATCTCTTCTTGGATAGCTAATGGTGGGATTGGAATAAGAATGTCATTTAGTTTATTGGGACTAACTTCGATTACTTTTGTACCATTTGCAATTTTAACTTTTTGAGTAAAAAACATGCTTGAATGAAAATAGTAGGTTAGGTATTTAGGATTTTGGTTATGCTTAATTATAGCCGTATGACCACTTATGGCGATATCATCTGAACCAAGCCATGCAACACACTTACAAACATCGACAACATTCTCACTAGTGACAGCCATGACTATATCATTCTGTGAGGCGAATCTTGATTTGCTTGCGGCTTCATCTGTTATAAAGGAGATTGTTGTGTTAGCAAATAGTCCATACCTGGTGTATATCTGGCCGTAATGAATACAAGGAGTACCGACTTCAGCGAAATCCTTTTTTTGGAAGTTTCCACCTCTAGAAATACTTGCAAAATCGCCTAGCTTTCTATACTCAACTCCATTTGGATAAAGCTCTGCAATTAATTCATCGATTCTGCCCATTAGCCCACCTCAATTTCCTCAATAATTTTAGCAATCTCATCTCTCAAAATCTGTTCAAGACCCACGATTTCTTCAATCTCGGCATTAAGCTTTTCGATATCAATTACTTCCCTCAAATCTTCCTGCTCAACATAGGTTGAAACAGATAGATTGTAGTCCTGAGCTGCGATTTCATCATTGGGAACAAGCCTAGAGAAATGATCTGTATCTACTCTATTCTTATATTCTTCAATAATGGCATCCATGTTCTTCTGAGTGAGCTTATTGCTGTTGGTCACCTTCACAAATTCATTGGATGCATCAATAAATAGAGTGCTGTTCTCTTTCTTGGACTTTTTCAGCACCATGATGCAGGTAGCGATACTTGTGCCAAAGAAAAGATTGCTTGGCAGCTGGATGATGCAATCCACATAGTTGTTGTCGATGAGGTATTTCCTGATCTTCTGCTCGGCTCCGCCACGATACATGACTCCTGGGAAGCAGACGATGGCTGCAGTACCATTGGTAGCAAGCCATGAAAGCGAGTGCATGATAAATGCAAGGTCTGCTTTCGACTTTGGAGGAAGCACACCAGCCGGAGAAAATCTTGGGTCATTGATGAGCAGTGGGTTAGCATCTCCTTCCCATTTGATGGAATAGGGAGGATTGGAAACGATTGCTTCAAAAGGCTCATCATCCCAATGCATTGGATCCGTTAAAGTATCTCCATTGCCGATATCGAACTTGTCATAGTCAATGTCATGTAGGAACATGTTGATTCTGCAAAGGTTATATGTGGTGATGTTGATTTCCTGGCCAAAGAAACCTTGTCTCACATTTTCTTTTCCTAGAATCTTGGCGAAGTTCAGAAGGAGGGAACCTGATCCACAAGCAGGATCATAGACTTTGTTGACTTCTGTCTTTCCAACCAGCGTGATTCTAGTCAGAAGCTCGCTGACTTCTTGAGGAGTATAGTATTCTCCACCGCTCTTTCCTGCATTGGAAGCATACATACCCATGAGGAATTCATAGGCATCACCGAAAGCATCAATGGTATTGTCCTGATAATCGCCAAGCTTCATTTCTCCAACACCGTTGAGAAGCTTTACGAGCTTCTCATTACGCTTGGCAACAGTACCGCCAAGCTTATTGCTGTTTACATCGATATCGTCAAAGAGTCCTTTGAAATTCTCTTCACTAGGACCACCTTGAGCGGATGCTTCAATATTACTAAAGATCCTCTCCAGTGTCTCATTGAGATTCTCATCACTGGCAGCTCTTTCCTTCACATTCTGGAATAGCTCACTTGGCAGAATATAGAACCCTCTGGTCTGAACTAAGTCTAATCTAGCTTCTTCAGCATCAGCATCAGAAATCTTTGCGTAGTCAAATTTCAGGTTTCCGGTTTCGTGTTCTCCACGGTTGATATACCCTGTAAGATTTTCAGAGATATACCTATAAAACAGCATGCCTAAAACATACTGCTTGAAGTCCCAACCATCTACACTACCTCTGAGATCATTGGCCATACCCCATATGGTGCGGTGGAGTTCTGTACGCTCTATTTCTTTTCTGTTGTCAGTCATTGTTTACTTCCTCTCTTTCCCCGATTGATTATGTTAATAGTCCTTGAAGTGCTGATTTAGATCGCTTTTCTAGGATTTTGTCTCAAAAAATATCGAAAGATTCCAGATATTACTAAGATATGGAACCATCAAAATCGCCATAACCTCATTATAGCAAGAAAAATACGAATAATGAAATGAATGAATGATAATCACTGCTTATAAAAAGTGATAATTCTGAAAGTAATTTATACGCAAGAAGATAGGTGAATGTAGTCGTCAAATTCAATAAACCCTAGTGGATTACATCACTGAAAACGGATAGCGATTAAATCAAAAATATTTTTCTTTATAAAGACCTTCCTTGAATCAGCCATAATCAATAGAACGAAGTAATCCACAGCAAAGATTGCCAGTATAATAGAATCCGCTTTGAGCAACGAACTTTCTGCAGAGATTCTCTCGCTTAAATCAAAAAGTGTTATAGATACGGTTAGTATTGCTAATATAGCAAGTGATACCTCGTATAACAATTTTAGCTTTTTATTCCCCATTGTTGTCACCTCTTAGAACTATTTTCAATCAAAAAAGATAATTATAGTCGCAAATAGTATATTTACAAGTATAATATAAGAAAATAGCAAATGATAGGGGGATACAAATGGCATTTAATCGAAAGGTTAATAAACCACGAGTTAAAAAACCGATTTACAAGAAGTGGTGGGTTTGGTTATTAGTTGTATTTTTCGCTATTGGAGCACTGGGTAGCGGTGATGAAACGGATCAAGCTGCTGACACACAGGGATCAGGAGTTATTGCTGAAGGTGAAATGATAACAAATGAGGAGGATGGAACAAAACCTGAAGATCATAATCAAGAAGATGCTAATAATTCCGAAGATGAGTTAAATCCTGATGAAGATGAGGATATTCCAGCACTAGAAGAACAGCCAGAAGATATTGAAGAAAATGGTACAGGTGTCTTGCCAACAGTACCCGTAATACCTGAAACTAGTCTATCTAAGGACTTAGTAGTTCATTATTTGATGTCGGGCAAGCTGATTCCATGTTTATTGAGTTTCCAAATGGGGAGACAATGTTAATAGATGCTGGTGAAAGTAGAAATGGCAGCCAAATAGTGTCGTATATTAGGAATCTTGGTTATTCAAAAATAAATTATGTTGTTGCGACTCATCCACATGCAGATCATATTGGGGGGATGACAACAGTAATCAATAGCCTCCCGATTGATAATTTTTATATGCCTAATAAAGAGCATACAACAAAAACTTTTGAGCATTTGATTGATGCACTAACCTCAAAGAATGTTGATACTTATATTGCAAAAGCTGGAGTGGATATGATAAATATTCAAGGACTTTCAGCGACAATCTTATCTCCAATATCAACTTATGGAAGTAATCTTAATGATTGGTCTGCAGTAGTAATGGTGAAGTTTAAGGACACGTCGTTCTTGTTCATGGGTGACGCTGAAGGTAGAGTTGAGGGGCAATTGAGCAATGTAAATGCTGATGTCTTAAAAGTTGGACATCATGGCTCTGATACATCTTCAAGTATGTCGTTTTTAAATAAAGTGAAACCAAAGCATTCTATCATCACAGTGGGAACAGGGAATACATATGGGCATCCAACACAAAGTACTCTAGATAATCTCGCGTCTATAGGTTCTAAGGTTTACAGAACAGATTTACAAGGTGCGATTATTGTGAGATCCGATGGGAAAAACATTACTGTGGATAAGGAACCGGTGGGCAGTGTAGCTATAAATCCAATACCAACGCCGAGTCCGAAGCCTCAGCCTACACCTACCCCAGCCCCAACGCCTATTCCTCAGCCAGAGCCAGCACCGTCTACAACTCCAGCGCCTAGTACAGTTTCAGAAGAACCCGTTGTAGGTAGTATTGTCTATATTACTGATACTGGTACAAAGTATCACAATGGAGGCTGTAGACATGTGAATAAGAGTAAGATTGAGATATTACTTTCTGAAGCAAAGAGTCAAGGATATGAGCCTTGTGGGGTTTGCAAGCCATAATTTAATTTAGGAGGGATTTGAATGCTAATTACTATTGATCGATTTGAAGGAAGCTTAGCCATTTGCGAAATGGAAGATGGTGGTTTTTTAGGATTGCCAAAAGGGTTTTTACCTGAGGGAGCTAGAGAGGGATCTATACTGAGGATTGAGTTGGATGTAGAAGGTGAAGAAAAAGACAGAGAGAGAATTAGAAAGAAAATGAGTAATTTATTTAAAGAATAATAGGATTTATTAAACTTAAGAAGTGATGCACGAAAAAGAGTATGATGTTCGAATATAGAAAGTTTTTCTCTTGAAGTGAATAGAAATGTTACCATCTCGCATAATCATTTGTGAGGTGATAAAAATGTATAAATTCAAGTGCAAATGTGGGTGGCATGAAATTTTATTTGTTTATTCAATGCATATTGAAGGGACTTTAACATTCAGAAAATACGTTGGTGTGTGTAGTAAGTGTTCAATGAAAATCGATACTATGGACATTCATCAAGAAGATTTAGTTGAGCAAGAATATCTTTGCTGAACATTTTACCATCAGTATTTTGTTGTAAAGAAAGCTGTGATGAAGACGAAGGAAGCAACCAAGGAAAACGGAGACCGCAAGATTGGGGTTATTTGGCATACTCAAGGTTCAGGGAAGAGCTATTCCATGGTGTTCTATACAGCAGGGTTGGTACGGGAACTGAATAATCCAACCATTGTTGTCATCACAGATAGAAATGATTTGGATGATCAGCTCTTTACGACCTTTGCTAAGTCCAAGGATATTCTAAGACAAACGCCCAAGCAGGCGCATGTTAGAAAGCTCTCTGACAGCAAGAGTACATCTTATAGCAATGGAAACAGTACAGAGGTCAACGGACTCTACGATTTACTGAACGACCGAGAATCCGGTGGGATTATTTTTACTACCATTCAGAAGTTCAAGCCAGAAGAAGGAGATATGTCAGTCCTTACAGACCGGAAGAATGTCATCATCATAGCAGATGAAGCCCATAGAAGTCAGTATGGTCTAGAAGCGAAGATGGATAGCAAATCTGGACAAGTGACTTATGGCTATGCAAAGCATCTAAGAGATGCACTACCAAATGCTTCCTTCATTGGGTTCACAGGAACACCAATTGATTTAGAAGACCGTTCTACCGTAGCGGTCTTTGGTCATACCATCGATACCTATGATATGACACAAGCGGTAGAAGATGAAGCTACAGTTCGAATCTACTATGAGAACCGAATCATTAAACTGGATACTGATGAAGATGAACTACAGAATATTGATGAAGAGTTTGAAGAGATTACCGAGGGTCAGGAAGACTACGAAAGAGATCGGAATAAAGCCAAGTGGTCCAGAATGGAATCTATAGTAGGTGCTCCTAACCGAATCAAGAAACTGGCGGAAGACATTGTGAATCATTTTGAGACCAAAGAAAAAACCATAGAGGGAAAAGTAATGATTGTCTGTATGAGTAGAAGAATCTGTGTTGAACTCTATGATGAAATTACAAAACTGAGACCAGAGTGGCATAGTGACGACGTAGACAGTGGAAAGATCAAGGTTGTCATGACAGGAAGTGCTGCTGATAATGAGAAGCTACAAAAACATATTGGCGGAAAGCAACGAAGAGATCTTCTAGCGAAGAGAATGAAAGATAACTCTGATGAACTGAAGATTGTTATTGTACGTGATATGTGGCTTACTGGATTTGACGTGCCTTCAATGCATACCATGTACATCGATAAGCCTATGAAAGGACACTCCCTCATGCAGGCCATTGCAAGAGTAAATAGAGTGTTTAGAGAAAAATCCGGTGGAGTTGTGGTGGACTATATCGGGATACTTGAGAGTCTTAAGAATGCGCTCAATCAGTATACCAGTAAAGATCGAAAGAATACTGGCGTTGATACAGATGTAGCGATTGCCGTTATGATGGAGAAACTGGAAATCCTTAGAGATATGATGCATGGATATGACTTCTTCAAATACATGGGCACATCCCAAGTAGAGCGAGTAAGAGCTATTGTCGGTGGTATGGACTTCATCCTAGGTAAACCAGAGTCTGAACAGAAAGAGTTTAAGAGAGTTGCATTGGAACTAGGAAAAGCCCATGCACTATGTGCAGCTACAGATAAAGGAAAAGCAAAAGCTCTCGAAGTCAGCTACTTTAAAGCGGTAAAGGCAAGTCTTGCAAAACTATCTGAAAAACAAAGACCAGCGCTTTCTAAACAGGAAGTGGAAGCAAGAGTACATCAGATGCTGGAAAGATCCATTATTTCTGAAGATATTATTGATGTATTTGATACCTTAGGAGTAAAACGACCTGAAATCTCTATCTTATCAGAAGAATTCCTAAAGGAAGTTCAAGAGATGAAGCATAAGAATTTAGCCATGGAGATGCTGAAGAAGCTTCTAGAAGGGAATCTGAAAGCATTGGAGAAGCACAACTTAGTAAAGGCTGAAAAGTTCTCTGAGCGACTACAGAAAGCACTCAATCAGTATCGGAACCAGGCTCTTACTAATGCGGAAGTTATAGAAGAACTTATTCGCATGGCTCATGATATCAAGAAAATGAGAGAAGAACATGAAGCTATGGGATTAAGTGAAGATGAGATTGCTTTCTATGATGCACTCACAGCAGATGATATCGTTAAAGAAATGATGGAAGATGAAACACTGAAGAAAATCGCTCATGAACTGACATTAGCCATCCGTAACAATATTACCATTGACTGGAGTATACGTAAGAGTGCAAGAGCCAGTATGAGGAGGGTCATTAAAAGGCTACTGAAGAAGTACGATTACCCACCAGAGCAGGCAAAGCAAGCCTTACTTATTGTGATGAGACAGGCAGAAAAGATGGCAGGGAATGTATATGAAGAAGTTAGTTGGGACAATAATAATGAGAGCTCAGAAAAGGAAGGGATAAGTTAATGGCTGATATTAAGTTTGAATTCAAAGAAACCTTTGGAGTACTTTCAGAAAGCCCCAAAGGATGGACTAAGGAAATGAATTTGATTAGTTGGAATGATAGAGAACCGAAATATGATATACGTGAATGGTCACCAGAACATGAGAAGATGGGTAAAGGAGTTACACTAAGTCTGGAAGAAGTAAAGGAACTTAAGGGGCTACTGAATTCAATAGATATTTAAATTGTATAAATATAAACTTAGATCTTAAAAACTAAGACTATTAAGTAAAATGAAATGGGGGATAAATATGTCAGAGAAATATTGTTCAATCGAGTTTTTACAACTGTTAAGAAATAAGTACAGTGAATATCTAAAACCTGAGATTGTTGAAGTACACCTTAATCAAAATGAAGATGAAGTATTACTTGATATTGTCGAGCTCAAGATGCTTGAAAATGGGTTGAAGAAATATACTACAACAAGGATTAACACTGATTTCATTACCGATTTTGATGATACTATGGATGAGCCGCTTTTGTTTCTAAATCCTAGTGATGAGATAGAAGTGAACGTTATTAAGTTTGTTGAAGAGCTCGATCCATATTCTATATCAGCTACTACAGATCTTTTCCATGATGAGGCATGTAACTTGATTAAATCATTACAATAGCAATCGTACTGAAAGTAACAATTTTTGAAATGCTGTTAAACGATATTGAAAGATCTCATAAACAATACAAATGAACATAAATTAAGACAAAGCTTAGGGGGGGGTTGAATTGGAAGAAATTGTATTTTACAGGGGTAAGCATAAAACCGTAGCCACAATTGATGCGATGAAAAAAGAGATCGCACAATGTCTTCAAATTGAGAATCTAAATTTTCTTATTGGCTCGGGTTGTTCGAGCCATGTTGTTGATGGCGAAGAGAAATCAGTTCCAACAATGTTGACGCTTGCTAAACGTTTTTTTAAATCAAATAGTGACTTTTCAGTGCAAGGAGAAAAGTTGCAGCATCATTTTGAAGATAATCTTGAAAGTATGCTTGACTACATGATTTCTGTTCGTTCAGTCAATCATGTTAGTGAGATTGACCGTGAGATAGATGCCAAAATTAAATTGGTTCAAGAATTTATTCGAGATCAAATTGTTGAGGGTATGAAATGTGAAGAAACTAACGACATATACAAAGAGTTCTATCTTAAGATTTTAAGGAAAAATAGACGTAGTCCAATTAATATTTTCACTACTAATTATGATTTATATACAGAGCGAGCACTCGATGAACTAGGATTCTTTTATAATAATGGTTTTACTGGAACATATGAACGCAAGTTTAATCCCATTTCATACAACTATGCTTTTGTGGAAAATATGAACTTAAATAGTGATGTATGGGATCGGATCTCTAATTTTTATAATTTGTATAAAATCCATGGATCAATTAATTGGGTTAATAAAGATTCAGTTGTAATCGAAAAACCAGTTGAGAACATCACGGACGAAACAGTTATGATTTACCCAACACCTCTGAAAGATCGAACAACACTTATGACTCCATATTCTGATTTAATGAGAAACATGCAACAATGTCTTATGAAAAACAATAGCATCTTAATAACATTGGGATATAGCTTTTCTGATGATCATATTAATAGGATAATTTTAAATATGTTATCAGTACCTAGTTTTCGATTGGTTATACTAGGGAGTGGAGAAAATATTCAAAAATTAATTTCAGTTAACGATAGTAGAATATGGATCATTAATTCTAACGATAAAATTCATTATTATGATAACTTTGTTAAAAAATTGCTACCTGATATGCAAGATGATATAAAAGAACATGTTGAACTGAAGGAGAAATTCAGAGTAATTGAGTCAGTCATAAAGGGAGATAGTTGATATGACAAATCGTAATATTGGCCGAGTTGTTACTATCAGCAGCAAGTGGATTGTCGCGGAGTTGTATCCTGATATTGGTAACTATGTGAACACTGTAGATGGCATTAGATTTGTTGGTGAGATAGGCTCCTACGTTTCGATCGAAGAAACAGATCGTAAAATTATTGCTGAGATTATTTCAATAGATGAGAAGAAATTCATTGGCGTTGAAAAAATGAGTAAGCCTAATAGTAATAGGCTGGTAAACTTGAATCTTATTGGTGAGATATCAGGAGATGAATTTGAATTTGGTGTTTCAAAAATGCCTTTTATCTTTTCAGAGATAAGTATTATTACAGAGTCTGATCTTAGGAAGATGCTGGAGATTGGTAATCATGAAGTTGTCATTGATGAAGAGAATAACCTTACGAGGGCTACTTCATTAACATTGGGATCTTCCGTAATATTCCCGGATTACGATGTAAAGATTAATATAGATAAGTTTTTTGGGTTTCACTTTTCAGTATTTGGAAACACAGGGGCAGGTAAATCAAATACTGTTGCAAGAATAATTCAGAATATTTTTCAAAAACAAAGAAATTCTGCTTTTGGAGCCAAGTTTATAATAATTGATTCGAATGGCGAGTATGAATCCTCAATATGCGAGTTGAACAGTAATAATCCTGACATTAAAATTAATTGCCTCACAACAGATGTTGAGAGTAGTAGAGGGAAATATCTTGAGTTGCCTGTATGGGCATTAAGTGCCGATGATTGGGCAGTTCTATTAAATGCTTCTGAAAAAACGCAGATACCCATTATTAAAAGAGCTATTGAAATAGCCAGAATTTTTAATGATCCTGAGAATAAAGACAATACTCTAAAAAATCATATACTTGCTTCGACAGTAATGGGGGTTCTCAACAGCTCAGATTCATCACCCTCTAAGAGCGATAAACTAAAATCAATAATAAATACTTTTTCAACATCGGAGTTTAATTTGGATACAATTATTACCACAGACAATAAAAGTATTCGAGAGTTACTATTTGTTGATTTTGGAAAGCTTAAGGATATTGAGAGCGTTCAACAATTCTGTAAAGAAATGATTGTTGATAATGTTGGCGAAATTCTGTCAAAATCAAAAAGTGTTATTTATGACATTAATGAGTTTAGTAAAGCAGTCAATTTTGCAGTTTTGTATGAGGGAAGTATTAGTTCTCAAAGAATACAGGAATATACAGCAACTCTTACAACTAGGCTACAATCATTGATTGATAGTGATCAAGGCAGAATACTAACGAAGACTCAACATACTAGTATTGAAGATTATGTAAAAAGTATTCTGGGAAGAAATCAGATAGTGAATATTGATATTAGTAACCTAGATGATTCTTCAAGCGAAGTAGTAGTAAAAGTTATTACAAAACTAATTTTAGATTTTCTGAAGAAGATGATTAGGAAAGCTGATATGCCTATAAATTTAATCATTGAAGAAGCTCATAGGTTTGTACGGAATGAGAGTCACTCTGGAGCATTGAACTATAATATTTTTGAAAGAGTAGCTAAAGAAGGAAGAAAATATGGTCTACTTCTTGGAATTTCATCACAGCGACCAAGTGAGTTGTCAAAGACGGTAGTTTCGCAGTGTAGTAATTTTATTATTCATCGAGTTCAAAATCCTGATGATCTTAGTTATATTTCTAGAATGGTCCCATATATTAGTGAAGGGATTATTAATCGGCTTACATATTTACAAACAGGGAATGCATTAATATTTGGTAGTGCAATTAATCTACCCACCCTTGCAAAATTTGAACGAGCTAATCCACCTACAGATAGCCATAATGCTAAAATATCGGAGAAATGGTATGTTCCAGTGAGTGCAACGCAATAAACTCTTTCTGAAAACCTGATTAGGTCATAATTATTTAGGATTTACTAGTAAGTATTCTGATGGTCTGAAATTAAATGAGGGTATTTCGGGGTGCCGTATTGAGGTGAATATATGTCATTAAACAATAAAAATCTATATCATTTTACTTCTGTGGATAAGTTATTAAACTATATTTTAAAATATAATCGATTAAAGTTTAATAACTTATATAACATGAATGATCCTAAGGAAGCAAGTAGTTGGCCTTTTAAATTCTATGATGAAGTAACTGATACTAGTTATCTTAGAATAAACTCAAGTATTTTTGAAGAAATCGACAGGTATGTTAAATTAAATTGGCTAATCACTTGTTTTAAAAAGGAACCGCATATCACTTATGATACAGATATTAATGAATTAGATCGTGCTTATTTTGATATGCGAATGTGGGATCAATATGGGGATAAACACAAAGGGATATGTATCATTTTTGACCATAAAAAAATAATGAATAGTCTTTCTAACTTGAGCGAGTTTAATGTATTTCATGGAAGTGTAACGTATTCGAATAATTACTTCAACAAAATGGAAGATCCTTTTGCGGTATCATTTCATCAGATTAGTCTTCATGGACTGAATGAGATAATGAAAAATCAAACAATGAAGTATTATCATAACTTTTTTTTTACTAAATCCCTCTCGTGGAGAGATGAGGATGAGTATCGTATTGCGCTTCATTCTAAAGAAAAGGAAGTAGAGTATTACTTACATGATTTTAAAGATGCAATTACTGGCATTATCCTTGGGTACCAAGTTAGTGAAGAAACCCAAAAGGTCATTTTTGAGTTATTTGGTGACAAGCTTAATATTTATCGAATTTTGAGCAATAATTGGCATAATGAAATTGTGAAAATAGATAACGAAAACAACAAAGCAATTTCACTTAATGGCATTTATTTTAGTACTGTGATTCCTGCAAGTTACTTTGTTTTAAAAGCTCAAAACTTACAAGGTGATCCCAAATTGGTATTGATCAACTCTTCGGGAGAAGTCAAGATACTTGAGTGAGATTAGCATTTTTTGCGATTTAACTAACTTATAAGATGATCTTGAGTTATCACCTGAATAATCTAGGTTGAAAAGTAATAACCGCACTTATTTATGGTACGGTTCACCGTACCATATCCTAAATGCCCTATAAAGCTGCTCCAACATGCAGACAATGGAAAGATCATCACTTAGATCAAGGGTAGTAAGACTTAAGGAGTCATCACAATCCGTCTTCATATTAAGAAGAAAAGCAACTTTAGAATGACCTTGTAGCGTAAGGCTCTGAAGCTTTTTAGAGAAGGAAACAGAGTCTAGAGACTGTCCTTTGTGATGTACGCTAAAGGTGTAGTAGGAAGAAAGAAGAGGCAGAAGCTCCTGAGAGCTGTTTACTTCCTGAAGGGTGAGGCTGCAGTAGCGCTGTAATCTTTTACTGTACTCTTTTATAGCGTCTACATAATAGGGGGAAATCTCGTTTTTTTTATAGGCAACAAGTATGGATACCAAGGGAACACCTCCTGTGTGTAAAAGGGAGTTCTGAAATGCCATCGTTGTGTATAGAGAAAAGTAAGACCATAGACTGAAGGCTTTCGCCTTGGTGTCTATGGTCTTTTCTTGCGCAAGACGTCAGTGACAAAGATCTTCTAAGAATGCTATAGGAAGTTCTTATAGAGTGCTTCATCAGCTACTAAATCCAGCTCGCCAATGAACTCCTTATGGCCTTCTTTGCCACAGAAGTTGGCCTTGAAAGTATACAGTCCATCCGTGGCGTCAAAACCATAAATACCACCAAAATCGTACTCATGTACCCCTTGGGAGAGGGCATACATAATGGCTTCATAGTTGGTTTGGATGCTGGAATTATAGTTCCTTTTGCTATTGGAACTGGCCGCATAAATGTAGAAAGCTTTGCGATTATAGATCACAACGATACAAGTAGAGAGAACCTCTTCCTCATCATAGGTTTCAAAAATATGGGCGTTGTCATAGGCATGAAGTAGACGCTCAAAGTAATCATAAGGTCTATGGGTGATGCCTTGCCTTTTGGCCATTTCTTCAATGAGGGCATAAAAGCGATCTAGTGCATCCTTAAAGAGCACATCCTTAGCATGAACCCTTCTTGTCTTAAGACCAATTTTATAGGTCTTTCGGATCTTGGTCCGCTGCTTACTAGAGAAGGAAGCCATGACCTCTTCTTCGGTCTTGTCTTTAAGATCCAAAATCATGTTGTTCCGAGGATTGGTAAAGGTCTTTTCATGCTCTTGTTCAGCAGAGCGGAAGGTGTAGCCGCGTTCTCGATAACGGGCCACCAAGTCAGCATCGTAGAGCACCTCAGGGTCAAGCCTCAGCAAAAATCCATTGCGCGCCTTCATCACAGGGGCAGCCTCTTCAAGAAGTCTTGCCACCAGGTCTATGTCATAAAAGTCGCAGACAGGTCCCCTGGGGGCATACATGAAGGCATGGACACCATCATTTTTCACAGAAAGAATAGACAAGGCTGCAATGAGTTCGCCCTCATCATCGGTGAGATACACGTAGTCTCGATCCCAGTTGTTTTTCACCAGGCTCCACTTGGTAGACTGCATCATATGTCCGTAAGGACTGGTCTCAATAAAGGTCTCATATTTTCTCACAAGGTCTTGGTTTTGCAAATCTAAAACTGGCACAATAGGTCCTCACTTTCTTGATTTATAGAAATCAGACAATCGCTCATCATAGCGCTTGAAATACTTATTTAAGAGCATTTTTCGCCGAAGGGAAAGATCCTCAGCATAGAACAGCGTATTGCCAATGTTCTCCATGGAGATGAGTTCATCATAAAGGGCAGGCTGATAGGTCTTCACCAATCGGAAGAAGGTTTTGTCAAAGCAGTTGGTCCAAATGAAGGGGTCTGCCCCATACAAGGTCCCCTCCAGTGCTTTGCCAAAAACCAGGTCTTCCACAATGGGCACCGCAAGGTTTGCCCCAGCTAAGGTGGAAAAGAAACTGCTTCTGCCTTGTCTCATGTTGATCTCAAAGACTTTGAAAAGACCATCTTTATCATCCACTTTAAAATCAAAATTGGCAATGCCAGTAAATTCAATGGTCTCCAGGAATCTTTTGATGTCTTCATAGAGCTTTGTGACCCGAGGATCCTTCTGAGGACTCACAATGGCCACATAATTGCCTCTCATGTCCGGTTGGGGATCTTCAATGAGAATCCTCCCCAGGGACATGAGGCGAACCTTGCCCTTTTGGTCGGCATAGACGTTCATGACATATTCATTGGACACATCCCCAGCCACATACTCTTGGAGAATCATGTTGTGGCCATAGCCATGGCCATAAATATCCTTCAGGGCTTTCTTCAGGGCTGAGGCATCTTGAAGGATGTACGCTTTTTCTTTTCCTTCAAAGCTAAGATCAAAATAATCACTGCTTTCTGAAGGCTTCAAGACCAATGGGAAAGACAGATCCGTGGTAAACTCCTCATAGGTCTCCCGCTTTATTTCCAAAGCCTTAGGATAAGCCAGCTGATAGGTCTCACAGTATTCATAGAAGTTCATCTTGTCACTGAGAAGAAGCCCCAGTTCTGGCTTGGTATAAGGAATGATGTAGTAGTCTTGGAGCGCTGTATAATGGCTTAAAATGCGAAACACATACTGCTCACTGGCCGCAAAAAGAATAAGCTTCTTTTCCGGATGCTCCTTGGCATACTGAATCAGCGTATGCACCATGACCGCATCTTGTGTAAACCCCTCCACCTCTGTGACATCACAGATTTTGGAGTGGTCTACCATGAGTAGCTTCTTATTGCCAAAAATTTTGCTCACAACGCCATAAGCCATATGAAAAGTACGAGCGACACCGTAGGCGTTTAGGTCTGTACCAATGATCACGGGTTGAAAATGGATCTCTAAATTCATCGTTTCTATTCCTCTCTCATCTGAGTTCGTTATACTGCAATGGGCCACCTCTACCAGGTGGCCAAAGGGCATGAAGTCCATATTATTATAGCACTCCTGTAGCGTCCCAACAATGGAGAGCAAGGAGAAGCTCTTAAGGAAGAAGGATGGATAGAAGAAGGACGCTATCTTGGAAAATGAAACCGGGAAAAGACCTCGTCTATGGAGGCGTTTAGGGCCTCATAGCTGGGCATGGGCAGCAAGGAGTCCTGTAGATGATACTGGTCTTTTAACCGTAGAATGCGATATACACTCTCGTCTATACGCGCCTCTTTGAGATTTCCAGAAGCCACCTCTTGAAGGAGCGCTTCTAGGACCAGTTTTGTGCTGCCCTCATCCTTGGCTAACAAAAGCAAGTCCGCCCCAGCATAGAAAGACTTTAAGGAAGCCTCCACCAGCCCATAGGAATTGGTGATGGCGGCCATGGCCAAGTCATCGGTGAGGATGACCCCGTCATAACCTAAGGTTTCCCGAAGAAGTGTTGTCATGACCTTCTCTGATAAGGAAGAAGGGTAGAGGTCATCGATGGACGCCATAAAGAGATGGGCCACCATGATCATCTCGGCATCCTTTCTGATGGCTTCTACGAAGGGTACCAGTTCTAACGCAAGGAGTTCATCCAAAGACTTGGCTACATGGGGGAGCGCCACGTGGGAATCCACACTGGTATCCCCATGGCCAGGGAAATGCTTCACTGAAGGAATAACCTGGGCCTCTCGAAGCCCCTCTAACACTGCAAGGCCATGAAGGATCACGGCTTCTTTGGTCCTGCCATAGGCCCGGTCTCCAATGACGGGGTTTTGCTCGTTGCTATGGATGTCTAGGACGGGGGCAAAATTTACGTTAAAGCCCAAAGAGGTGATGAGATCCCCCAGAAGCTTCCCATAAGCCCTGGAGAAGTCTTCTTGATCAAAGGTCCCCACAGAAAGACTGGAGGGGAGTCTTCTTGAGAGACCAGGGAACTTGGCCACACGGCCTCCTTCCTGGTCTATGGCTAAAAATAGTGGGATGTCATAGGGCTTGTTTTCAGCCTTTAGGGCATTCAAGGTATCCAAAGCCACATCTGGCGACGGGAGATTATGTCCATTGAGGATGAATCCACCAAGATGGTGGGTGGTCGCAAGGGCTAAGGTTTCTTCGGTGATCCCTTGGCCTCCTAGGCCAGAAATCACCAGTTGACCTACTTTTTCTTCTATGGTCATGGTGGAGAGTTGCTTAAGAATTCTTTTGTCCGCCCTTTCTTGATCCAGCTGGGCTTTGGTGGTGAAGGTGATGGATGAAACCATGGTGGAGTCCTCCTTATGGGGATGAAAGAGAAGAAGTTTGTCTTCTTGTAAAGGGAGAGCCAAAAGGCCCTGGTCCGTGACAAAAAAACCAGGATCCTTTTCTGGAAAATCCTTTGCTAAAACATCTAAGGAAAGGCCTGGCACAGGATCTTCATAGGAAATGGAGAGAACTTTGCCATTTTGTACCAGGTAGGTTCTTTGGGGATGGCTTAAGAGCACCAGTGCCCGAAGATTTCTCCAAGGCTCTGCTAATGGTTTTTCCAGGCTATAGTCTGACGGGGCAAGGCCTTCTAGGAGAACTTTTGTGGGAATCCCCAGGGTGTCCTTGGAGACTTCTTCCATGAAGGAAGCCAAGGCCTCTAAAGAGGCATGTTCCACGTCCTTCAAATCTCTTTCAGGAAGTTCCTTAGCCCCAGGAGGAGTTTTCTTTTCTTGGATACATCCAGTGACAAGAAGAAGTAGTAGGAAAAGGAAACAGAGGGCATAAAAAGGGCTTTTTAAGATCTTCATGGCAACCTCCCAGGTTCTTTTGTTCATTATAATTCAAGGGAACGGCTCTGGAAAGGGAAGAAATTAATTGCATCCAATTGAAAAGAGGAAGCTTTTCGCTTATAGTTAGAGTATGGAAAAAAAGAAAAAGCGTTATGGCGAAGTACATGACCTGAATTTAAAGCTACTGATTTCACTTAGTCGAAGCCTGAACATGGTGCACAAAGACACCATGAAGAACGTCAAAGATTTTGGGCTGACGCCCTCTCAATTTATGGTATTGGAGGTTTTGTATCACAAAGGAGACATGAGGGTCTGTGAAATTACAGAGAAGGTTTTAACCAGCGCAGGGAACATGACCGTAGTCATAGGGAATTTACTAAAAGAAGCTTACATCACGAAAAAGGCTACTCCTGGAGACCGCAGGTCTTACCAGGTGTCCTTAACAGACAAAGGAAAAGAAACCATGGAGAAGATGTTTCCCAAACACCTCTCGGTCATGGAAGAATCCATGGGAGGGCTCACGGCAGAGGAAAAAGAAACCCTCATTGCTCTTCTTAGAAAATTGCAAAGGCATGAAGCATGATGAAAGTAAAGAAATATGTGGGGTATCGAACCCTGAAAACAGCCATAGGTGCCACTGTAGCCATCTTCATTGCTCAGTACTTAGGGCTGGCCTATGCGGTATCCGCGGGGGTCATTACGGTACTTAGCGTCCAAAGCACCAAACGAAAATCCATTGAAATGGCCCTAAGAAGGCTGGGGTCTACCACCCTAGCGCTCTTTGTGGCCGTAGTAGTGTTCCTCCTCTTAGGCTATTCTCCCTGGAGCTTTGGCCTATACCTCTTCCTCTTCATTCCCACGGCGGCAGCCTTAAAGCTCCACGATGGCATTGTTCCCAGCACCGTCCTTGTGACCCACCTGCTCATTGAAGAATCCGTGGCTCTTTCTTGGATCCTCAATGAGTATGGGTTACTTATTGTGGGGGCAGGGGTTGCCCTGATTTTAAACATGTATATGCCCAGTGTAGAAAAAGACATTAAGGAGACTCAAAGAAAAGTAGAGAGGCTCTACAAAGACATCCTCTTGAGTTTTACTAGGAACATTGAGACCCAAAGAGAAGAGGAAGAAACTGCAGTGCTTTTTGTGAAGCTAGATGAAGCCCTGAAAGAAGGTATGGATATGGCCCAAAGGTTGTCCTCCAATTATCTCACAGAAAGCTTTGTCTATTATGTACGTTATATGGAAATGCGAAAGAAACAGTACGAAGTGCTGCTCCTTATGCGGGACCATTTAAACCATGTGGACAAATACTATGAGCAAAGCAAACTGGTGGCTTCTTTAACAGAACTTGTGCATCATCAGTTCCATGAGCTCAACACGGCCAAAGAGCTCATGGAAGACCTCAAAGGATACTTAGAGATCTTTCGTGCCCAAGAGCTCCCCAAAACCAGAGAGGAGTTTGAACACCGCTCCAGCCTTTATCAGTATGTGAGAGATCTCCAAGGATTACTAGAAATCAAGAAAGTCTTTTCAGAGACCTTAACGGAATATGACCGAAAGACCTTTTGGAAAGGTGAAGAAAGAATAGAGCCCTAAACTGGGGCTTGGTTCTTTCTTTTTTTGTCTTCTAAATAGAAGAACATGTTCTTTTTTACAAGTTTTTTCAGAGCTAAAAAGCCCAGGAGAAACCTTTGCCTTGGAGGTATGGAGACAATCTTGGCTGAATAAAGAAGCTTCAAGAAAACTTCAAGAGCTTCTGGAAAGCTTTAGAAGTAAAGGGTCGAGAAGACCCAGGAGCCAAGGCCTAAAGAAATGAAAAACAAAGGGAAAAGAGAAGGCGCTGAGATTCTTTATAAGTAAAATCCTCCTGGGAAGATGAGCAAGAAATGGCATTGTAAATCATTACACACCTCCCTATACTGAAGGTATCTAGTCTATAGGATGCATTCCGTGGCGTATAGAAGGAAAGAAAAAACCGAAGGATGCAGAGGACGTAAAAATTTCATGGCAGCCCTCACGGGCTTTCTTTGTGGAAATGCGTAGAAGAAAAGGAGAATTTCGTGATGAAAAGAGTTGTAACCCTTGGCGAAATTATGCTTAGACTGTCTACACCAGGCTTTTTAGAGATTTGTACAGGCGGACACCTTTGATGTTTGCTATGGCGGAGGAGAAGCCAACTGCTGTGTATCCTTGGCCAACTACGGATTGGCCACCAGATTCATTTCCAAGGTGCCATCAATGCCTTAAGAAGATATGGGGTGGATACGACCTTCATAGCCAGAGGTGGAGAACGATTGGGGATCTATTTCTTAGAGTCTGGGGCTTCCCAAAGACCTTATAAGGTGATCTATGATAGAGCCCATGCATCCATTGCAGAGGCGAAAAAAGAAGAGTTCCACTTTGAAGAGATTTTCAAAGATGCGGATTGGTTTCATTTCACCGGCATTACCCCGGCCTTGAGTGAGGAAGCAGCAGAGCTGACCTTGGCAGCGGTGAAAGAAGCCAAAAAGAGAAACATCACCGTATCCGTGGATTTAAACTACAGGAAAAAATTGTGGAGCCAAGAAAAAGCCAAGGAAGTCATGACCACCCTGGTCAAAGGAGATATGGAGGGGTTCCCCTATGAAAGCCAAGTGGAGGTGTTCATGGGCCTTAGAGAACCCGTGGATCGTTAAAACCCAGGGAATGTATAAAGAGAAGGAGAACTAGCATATGGAAGCATTTATCAAAACCTTACAAGGACTAAAGATTGTCCCCGTGATCAAAGTCAATGACGCTAAAAATGCCTTTGCTTTAGGAGAGGCTCTGGTGAGAGGAGGTCTTCCTGTGGCAGAGATCACTTTTCGCACCGAGGCAGCGGAAGCCTCCATCAAAGAAATGAGAAAGATTCCAGGGCTCTTGGTGGGGGCAGGAACCATCACCTCTGTGGCCCAAGCAAAAGTGGCCTTGGCCGCTGGGGCGCAGTTTCTCGTAACCCCTGGCTTTTCAGAGGCCGTCACGGCCTTTGCCAAGGAACAGGGCATCCCCATTTTTCCAGGGATCTGTACCCCCAGTGAACTCATGAGCCCATTGGCCTTTGATTTGCCCGTGGTGAAGTTTTTCCCGCAGAGAACTACGGGGGATTAAAGACCATTGGCGCTTTGGCTAGCCCTTTCCCCAAGATGCTCTTCATGCCCACGGGAGGCATCCATCCTGGGAATATCAGAGAATACCTCAGCCACCCCAACATCATTGCTTGTGGCGGGAGCTGGATGGTGAAAGAAGCCCTCATCGATGAGGGGAAATTTGACGAGATTGAGGCCATGGTGAAAGAGGCCAAAGCCTTGGTGGAAGATTTATAGGAAGAAAAGAAAACATCCCTTCCCAGAGCGTCCTTAGGAAAAGGATCTTTGGGGAGGGATGTTTCACGTGTTCTGGTAGAAGTATTTTCTAAGACTCAAGAGGCTTATTTTTGGTGATTTCGAATGATCTTTTTGGCTTCGAGATAATACAAAAGCTCCTCTTGGTCCTTTAGGGGCCATAGGGGAAAGTCTTTCAAGAGCGTATCCAACGCTTCTTTGTGCTGGCCTTCTCGAAGGATTAAATCTTCTTCTCGTTCTTTAAATAGCGTATACACCGAAAGGTTTAGGGCCTTACAAAGACTGGTTAAGGTGTCCAAGGGCGGCTGACTTTTGCCATGTTCAATGTCACTGATGTAAGAAATGGAGAGGTTGGTCTTTTTTGAAACATCTTTCAGAGTGAGATGCTGTCTGGTCCTAGCTGCTTTTAATTGTTCGCCTATGTTCATAATTCACTCCTTAAATTCCGTAAATATTTGTATTCCTTCTTCATTTTACAATGAAAAAGGTGAAAAGAGAAAGTATAGAAAGATGTTTCGACGAAGACGTAAAATAGATTGCGCTATTACGTTTATAGCGTATAATATATCTTATAGGAGGTGATTTTTTGGTCACCATAGGAGATAATATCCGGACATACCGTAAAAAGAAACAATTCACACAAAAAGAGTTAGGAGAACTTATAGGCATATCTAACACCTATCTATCCGACATGGAAATTGGGCGCACCAATCCGTCCATCAAGACATTAAAAAAGATCGCCAAGGGCTTAGACATCCATTATATGGAACTACTGAGAGATACAGAATGAGTAATGAAGCTGGTTTAAGTGGAATGAAAAGCATGGGACATCCCGTGCTTCTTTTTTGTGAATGCTAGAGAATAAATAGTAGAGGCACACTTGTGTATCTTCTAAAAGTATCCTAGAATAGTTAAATAGTTCTACAGATTAAACCGCGTGAGGTGGATATGAGTATACGTGTTTTGTTAGATACATTGATGGTGCTTTTTGGCATCATAGCCATCGGTTATGTTGTAACCAAAAGAGGTTGGATGAATCCCAAGGTGAATCCGAAGATTTCAGAGTTGATCATTAAGTTAATATTGCCAGCTTTAATATTTGGTTCGGTTTTTACAGAAGAGACCAGTTTGAATCAGCGTGAAGTGCTAGAGATTCTCTTATGGGGGTTTCTCCTCTACTTTGTGCTTTTCAGTATTTCTTTTGTTGTCATCTATATACTAAAACCTAAGGAAAAGGAATCGGGTATTTATCAGATTTTACTGATTTATGCCAACACTGGGTTTATGGGATATCCTTTATTTGGCGCTCTTTTTGGACCTGAAGCTATTTTTTATGCTGCGGTGATGCATCTACCTTACAATATTTTCTTTTTTACTTTAGGAGTATACATTATAAGAAAGAGTATGAAGGCTGATAAAAAAGATGAAAACATTTGGAAAAGCATTTTTAGTCCAGGTACTATAGCTTCGCTACTGGCCATCTTCTTTTTCGTGTTCAATCTTACTTTGCCGAGTCCGATGGTTAGTGTGATTAAAACCATTGGGCAAGCTACCACGCCTCTGGCGCTCCTTATTATTGGGTCTTCGTTAACAGTGGTGCCCATCCAGTCGTTATTTGGAAACAGAAAGCTGTATGTTTTTTCCTTTCTCAAACTCCTGGCCCTTCCAATTTTCATCAGTATCTTGGTCAGACCCTTCCCCTTCACTGAGATGATTCGTCTAATGATCATTTTATCCACAGCATTGCCATCGGGATCTTTGGTGGTGATGATGGCCTCTCAATTTGGTGAAGATACGGAACTGGCTTCTTCTGCAGTGTTTTTAACCACAGTCTTGTCTGTGTTGACCATGCCCTTCATCGCGGCGCTAATCTTATAAAAGTTAGAGATTTTTGAAAACAGATAAACTCTCATCAAAGAGGTCTTAGACCCTTCTCCACATGGAGGAGAAGGGTCTAAGACCTCTTTTTTAAATATCTTGTATAAACTATGAAAATCTGTAAAAAGCACTTCCTAGATCCATTGCTTGACTTCTTATGAGCAACAATTTCATAAGTTGTATGACAAGTTAGAGTGAGAATTGACTTCATTAATCTTAATATTGGCAAAAAGTTAACGATTTTACCAGATAATTCTCTATAGAAATCCCAAAAAATGTTATTGACTTTCATGTAATCGTTTATTACAATGCAGATATAAGTCATAAGATGTCTGATAAGTTATGGTATCTTTGAAAAAAGAATAGGAGGATGCCGGATGGAAAAAAAGCATGTGGCTAGCGAGCAAGTATTCAATTACATTGAGGATAAAATCTATTCGCAAGAATGGATACCAGGTATGAAGATTGCTTCAGAAAATCAATTAAGTGCAGAACTAGGCATCAGCAGAATGTCTGTGCGAGAAGCCATTGAGAAAATGGTTGCGCTGAATGTGTTAACAAAAAAACAAGGAGAGGGAACTTTTGTAAATGATCTAACACCAGGCATCTATTTGAATAAGCTCATCCCATTGGTTATCTTAAATCCAGACAACTTGTTGGAAGTTTTGGAGTTCAGATTGGTCATGGAACCTGAAAGTGCAAGGCTATGTGCAGAAAGGTGTGATGAGGAAACCATTAAGATTCTTGAAGAATGTCATGAAGTGATGGAAGCCCATAACAATACATCGGATGAATTTGCTAAAGCTGATTATCGTCTCCATATGGAGATTGCCAAGGGATCAAAGAATTCACTGATCATCAAAGTAAACAGTGTGTTGACCAATATTTGGGAGCATCAGCAAAAGGAACTTAACAAGCACTTGGGGCCTAGAAGAGGGGTTATAGAACATAAGCCTATCATTGATGCTATTAAAGCGGGAGACGGGGAACTGGCTGCCCTTTATATGAAGAGGCATGTGATGAGAACCTATCTGGAGATTAAGAGCATTGTCCAAAATGAACAACTGTAACGATTATTTTTCTGCTTTGCAGAATAAATATAAAAAAATTAGGGGGAAATACAATGAAAAAATCAAAAATGATGGTAGCTCTAGCGTTGGCATCTATGATGCTCATTACAGCATGTAGCACAGGAGGAGCTTCGTCACCAGATCCAGCTCCTAATACACCGGGGACAGAAACACCAGCGCCTAGTGATGAAAAGTTCGTCATTCGTGCAGGTATTGGTCTTAACGATCAACATCCTCAGTTTAAAGGGCTTGAAGTGATGAAGGAATATGTGGAAAGAGAAAGCAATGGCAGAATTGAAATGCAACTTTTCCACAGCTCTCAGCTAGGTGATGATATTCAAATGATGGAAGCGCTTCAACTTGGCAGCCAAGAAGTAACTTGTCCTTCTACAGCACCTATTACATCCATTGACAGAAGATTCATGATCTTCGATTTGCCTTTCCTGTTCCCAACAGAAGAAGTGGCATCGGATCTACTAGATGGTGACCTAGGACAAGAGTTGTTAGATGGTCTTGCAGATCATGGTCTCATCGGGCTTGCCTACTGGGAAAATGGATACAGACATTTGACTAATGATGTGCGTGAAGTTCGTACACCAGCGGATATGAATGGATTAAAAATCAGAACCATGGAAAATGAAGTGCACTTAGACTTCTTTAGAGCACTGGGCGCAAACCCAACCCCAATGCCTTTTGGTGAACTTTTCACAGCGATGCAGACAGGGGTTGTAGACGGACAAGAGAATCCAGTGCCAACCATTGCTCTTCAAAACTATCCAGAAGTTCAAGATTATACGACCCTTACAGGTCATGTATACAGCCCCTTCGTTCTACTGATGAGTAAGATTTTCTGGGATAAGCTTCCAGCAGATCTTCAAAAAGTGGTAGAAGAAGGTGCAATCATCGCCAGAGATGAGCAAAGAAAAATCAACCGTGAATACACAGAAGAACTCAAGGATGAACTAAGGAATGCGGGGATGACTGTTACTGAATTGACCACAGAAGAGCTAAAGGCGTTCCAGGATGCCACCATGCCAACAATTGAAAAGTTTAAGGGGCAAATTGGTGAAGACTACGTGAATCAAGTTCTTGAAGAAATTCAAAAATTAAGCGGAAACTAACCTGACCCAATATTATATAGCAATTGCAAAAAGGAGTTGTAATGACTCCTTTTTGCTCAAATTAAGGAGGAATTCTTTTCATGGAAAAACTACTTCTTGTCCCAAAAACATTGGGAAAGCTAAATCTTTTGATTATGAAAGTGGTTCAGCTGGCCATAGCATTGATCATGGGCACCCTTGTGGTCATAGTGTTTTATTCAGTTTTAAGCCGAATACTACTCAATGCTTCTATTGCTTGGGCAGAAGAGCTTTCTAGAATCCTATTTATATGGTTGGTGTTCATGGGGGCGGTCTTAGGCCTTCATAGCAAAGGACACTTAGGTTTAACGATCCTAATTGATCGAATCAGTCCAAAGAAACAACTGTTTTTTGACATCGTTGCATGGGCTTTGGTGATTTTTGTCACCTATGCCATGATCACAGGTGGTATTCGTATTGTGGATGTGGTAAAAAATTCCAGAACACCAGCTTTAGGTCTCCCTGGCTCCTTAAAGTATCAGGCGGTGCTGGTGGCTGGATATCTGATGATCTTAACTTCTTTAGAACATTTATTATCTGCGCTCATGAATTTTTATAATGGGCTTAAAGGAAAGAAAGAGGAGGAAAAGAACTAATGGATATGTTGTATATTTTTTTAGTGGCACTTTTTGGATTTCTTCTCATAGGGAGTCCTGTAGCCTTTAGTTTAGGACTTGCAGCACTGATTATGATGAACATCCAAGGTTTTGCCAATGATGTGTTGGTCCAAAAGATGGTAGGAGGTATTGACAGCTTCCCTTTACTTGCTGTGCCGTTTTTTATGCTAGCGGGAGAAATTATGAACACCGGAGGCATAGCCAAACGAATCATCAATTTTTCCAATGCTCTTGTGGGACACATTACAGGAGGACTAGGTCTTGTGAACATTGTAGCCAGTATGTTCTTTGGAGGAATTTCAGGTTCTTCTGTAGCGGATACTGCCGCCATTGGTGGCCTTTTGATTCCGGCCATGAAAGATGATGGATACGATGCAGATTTTTCTGCCGCAGTGACGGCTTCTTCATCCACCATGGGCATTGTCATTCCACCCAGTATCCCCATGATTTTGTTTGGTCTCATGAGTGGGGTTTCTGTAGTAAGAATGTTCATGGGTGGAATCATTCCAGGTATTCTCATTGGGCTATCCCTTTTGATTCTTACTTATTTGATTTCTAAGAAAAAGAAGTATCCTAAAGGAGACTCGTTCTCTTTTAAAAATGTTCTGAAAACTGGCAGAGAAGCCATTTGGGCAGTGTTCTTACCCATCATTATCATCGGAGGAATCGTTTCTGGTAAGTTTACGCCTACAGAATCTGCAGTCATTGCCGTGGTTTATGCGCTGGTGGTCTCCTTAGTCATTTACAGAGAAATGACGGTGAAGGATCTACCAAGAATTCTAGTGGAAACGGGTAAAACCACAGGCATCGTCATGTTTGTAGCAGGATCAGCCATGGTGGTTGCTTGGCTACTAACCGTGGTGCAGATTCCACAGAGTATTGCTGCAACCATTTTAGGCATCACAAGAAATCCCTTCCTTGTGCTCCTTATTGTGAATTTCTTCCTACTCTTAGTGGGAATGGTCATGGACTTGACACCTGCTTTACTAATCCTCGCACCTGTTTTACTGCCAGTAGCTATACAAGTTGGCATAGATCCCATCTTCTTTGGGGTCATGATGATCATCAATCTAGGCATCGGTTTGGTGACCCCTCCGGTGGGCACCATCCTCTATATTGCTTGTGGCATTGCCAAAATCAATCTAGAGAGCATTTCCAAAGCCATGATGCCCTTCTTGCTTACACAGATAGCGGTGCTTATTTTGATTATAATCTTCCCACAATTGGTGCTCTGGATTCCAAGTCTCATGTAACAAAACAGAATGATTTGCTGAAGATGTAAGGCAGGAGGGAGGACTCCTTGTATTCCATCTTTCTATTAGGAGGAAAAAGATGAAATTAAAAAGTCAAATGATGAGAGGGGTAGCCGTCGAAATGGACGCCTTGAAGATGGGAATGGGTTGGAGTGCTAATGATTTGTCTAAAATGCAAATCATCATTGAATCCACCTATGGAGATAGTCATCCAGGGTCTGTTCATTTAAATCGTTTGGTTCATGCCTCAGAAGATGAACTCCATAAATTGGGTGCAAAACCCGCAAAGTACTTCGTCACAGATATCTGTGATGGCATTGCTCAGGGACATGATGGGATGAACTACTCCCTACTCTCCCGGGAAATGATTTGTAATATGATTGAAATTCACGCCACCGCCACACCTTTTGATGGAGGACTCTTCATCAGTAGTTGCGATAAAGGAGTGCCGGCTCATCTAAAGGCCATTGCTAGGCTAAATATGCCATCCATCATGGTTTCAGGAGGCATCATGAAAGCTGGGCCAGATATGCTGACTTTAGAGCAAATTGGTACTTACTCAGCGCTTCTTAAAACCGGGAAGATTTCAGAAGAGCTCTTTATAGAAAAGCAACACAATGCTTGCCCCACCTGTGGGGCCTGTGCCTTCATGGGTACAGCAGCTACAATGCAGGTCATGAGTGAAGCTTTAGGTTTGGCTCTTCCAGGAACCTCCTTGATGGCGGCCATCAGTGGAGAAATGGAGGAAGTAGCCAAGCGTGCAGGAAGGCAGCTGGTTGAGCTGGTGAAAAGAGACATTAAGCCATCTGATATTCTGACGAGAAAATCCTTTGAAAATGCTATTATGATCCATGCTGCCATCGCAGGATCCACCAACAGCATGCTGCATATCCCCGCCATTGCTCATGAAATCGGCATCGAGTTAGATGGAAACCTTTTTGATGAAATTCATAGAAAAATTCCTTACCTTGTGAATGTTCGACCCAGTGGTGACTTTCCAGCAGAATATTTTTGGTATGCAGGAGGTGTTCCACAGGTCATGAGAGAAATAAAAGATCATTTGCATCTAGACGTCATGACCGTCACGGGAAAAACTCTTGGGGAAAATCTAATAGATTTAGAAGAACAAGGCTTTTTCACAGAGATGGAAAAGAAGCTGAATAAACTAGGTTATCAAAGAAGTGAAGTCATCAGGCCATACAAAGATCCCATTCAAAAAGAAGGGGCGGTGGCGGTGCTCTACGGCAATCTAGCACCAGAAGGAGCCGTGGTGAAACACTCTGCCTTACCCAAGGCTATGAAAGAAGTAGTATTAAATGCAAGACCCTTCAATAGTGAAGAAGAGGCCCTAGAAGCGGTGCTCACAAGAAAGGTTTCACCAGGAGATGCAGTATTTATTCGCTATGAAGGTCCTAAGGGGACAGGGATGCCAGAGATGTTTTATACCACAGAAGCCATTGCGGCAGATGAAGAACTCAGTGCCACTACGGCCCTCATAACAGATGGAAGATTCTCTGGTGCCACGAGAGGCCCAGCCATCGGACATGTTTCTCCAGAGGCTTGCGATGGTGGCCCCATAGCACTGGTTGAAGAAGGAGACCTCATTGAGATTTGCATCAAAGAGCGACGGTTGAATATTGTAGGGGTACACGGAAAAATAGTGTCTGAAGAAGAGATGGAAAAAATCCTACTAAATAGAAAAGAAGCATGGGCATTGCCACCCATGAAAAAAAAGACGGGCATTTTAGCCACCTACAGCAGGCTTGCCGTCTCCCCTATGAAAGGTGCATACATGGAGTAACACTAAAGTGATCAGGTAAGGAGCATACGTATGAAAATCACAAAAGTCAAGCTATATCAAGTGCCACCCAGGTGGTTATTTTTAAAAATTGAAACCGATGAAGGGATCGTAGGATGGGGAGAACCTGTCATTGAGGGCCGTGCAAAGACCGTGAAAGCTGCCGTGGAAGAGTTGTCTTCCTACATCATTGGCAAGGATCCCATGAATATTGAAGACTTATGGCAAGTCCTTTATCGAGGGGGATTCTATCGAGGTGGTCCCATTTTAATGAGTGCCCTAGCTGGCATAGACCAAGCGTTATGGGACATTAAAGGGAAGTATTTTAATGCCCCAGTGTACCAGCTTCTTGGAGGAGCGGTTAGAGAGAAAGTCAAAGTGTATTCTTGGATTGGTGGAGACAGACCCAGCGATGTGGCGGCAGCGGCCAAAGAGAAGATGGATCAGGGGTTCACCGCTATTAAGATGAATGGTACAGAAGAGCTTCAATATATTGATTCCTATGATAAGGTGGATGCGCTTTTAGAGCGAGTGGATACCATAAGCAAGACTGTGGGGAAGAACTTTGGCATCGGGATAGATTTTCATGGACGTGTTCATAAGCCCATGGCCAAAATTCTCATGAAGGAACTAGAACCGTATCGATTGATGTTCATTGAGGAGCCAGTTCTAGATGAGAACCTAGAAGCACTGAAAGAGCTGGCAAATTATAGCTCCACGCCCATTGCCACAGGAGAGAGAATGTATTCTAGATGGGATTTTAAGAATCTTTTGTCCTCTGGATACATTGATATTCTTCAACCAGATCTATCTCACGCAGGGGGCATCACTGAATGCAGAAAAATTGCCACCATGGCTGAAGCCTATGATGTGGCCATTGCACCCCATTGTCCGTTAGGGCCCATTGCGTTAGCCTCTTGTTTACAGCTAGATGCCGTCAGTCACAATGCCTTTATACAAGAACAAAGCTTAGGCATTCACTACAATAAGGGCAATGATATTTTAGACTATCTAAAAGACCCAACGGTGTTCCACTACGAAAATGGCTTTGTGAAGATCCCAGTGGGACCAGGACTTGGGGTAGAGGTAGATGAAGAAAAAGTCCTAGAAGCCTCTAAGAGAAGTCATGATTGGAAAAATCCAGTGTGGCGTCATGAAGATGGTAGCGTGGCAGAATGGTAGAAGGTTTTAGGAGGAAGAAACATGAGAAGTCAAGATATTCTTCAGGGGCCGGAATGGGCCAATGTTCGGGCTCTTTATAAAGCCAGCGGCTTTACGGATGGCGCGCTAAAGAAACCACTCATTGCTGTGGTGAACTCTTTTAACTCCATTTGTCCAGGACATGTGAATTTACAGCAGCTAACAAATAAAGTCAAAGAAGGCATTTTATCTGCAGGAGGTACCCCATTAGATTTTGGTACCATTGGGGCTTGTGATGGCATCGCCATGGGCCATAAGGGCATGAAGTATGTGTTGCCCACAAGGGAGATGATTGCCAATGATATTGAAGCTATGGTGGAAGCCCACAGGTTAGATGGAGTGGTCCTTTTAGGTTCTTGTGACAAAATCATCCCAGGGATGATTTTAGGAGCACTACGTGTAAATTTACCTACGGTGTTTGTCAATGGAGGGCCTGCACTACCTGGTCGCATGACAAAGAATAATCCATATGGGGGCGAGTACATTGATCATTCTATCATTCAGCAGTCTGAAGGAGCTCTAAAAGCTGGAGAAATCTCCGAAAAAGAATTTGCGTGGATTGAAAATCATGCTGTGCCTACCATTGGGTCTTGTGCCATGCTAGGTACGGCCAACACCATGGCTTGCTTAGCGGAGACCATGGGACTGGCTTTACCAGGAACCGCCACCATCCCTGCGGTTTATTCCAGGAGGGTGCAGGTGGCCTTTGAAGTGGGAGAAAAAATCATGGACCTTGTGAAGAGGAATGTGGTGGCTAAAGATTTAGTTACCAAAGAGGCCATCGAAAATGCCATTAAGGTCAATGCAGCCATCGGAGGGTCCACCAACGCTGTTCTTCATTTACTGGCCATTGCAAGAGAGGCGGAGGTTGCCCTGGATGTTTTTCATCTTGGTAGACTGAGTAGCGAAATTCCCCACTTGGTGCCCATGATTCCAGCTGGTTCAGCCACGTTATTAGATTTTCATGAAGCTGGAGGCGTGCCTCAAGTGATGAAAGCTCTGGAAACCAAGCTACATATGGGAGCGCTTACCGTCCTTGGAAAAACTTGGAAAGAAGTGTTACAAGAAGAAGATTTAGAGAAAACCGCCTTGATTCATAGTTTGGAGCATCCGGTACATGAGCGGGGAGGTATTGCGGTTCTTTCAGGAAACCTTGCTCCAGAGGGCGCAGTGACCAAGCCTTCGGCCATTCCGGAAGAAGCTCTCTACTTTGCAGGGCCAGCTAGGGTATATGAAAGTGAAGAAGAAGCCCTTTTGGGTATTCGAGATCGAGAGATTGTGCCAGGGGATGTGGTGGTGATTCGAAATGAAGGACCCAAGGGTGGACCTGGTATGCCAGAAATGTATAAAGCCATGAAGCTACTGGTGGGAATGAATCTAGGAGATAAGGTTTGTTTAGTCACAGATGGGAGATTCTCTGGATCCAACAATGGATGTTTTGTGGGGCATATTTGCCCTGAAGCCTCAGATGGAGGCCCCATTGCCTATATAGAAAATGGAGATGTCCTTGTGGTAGATATCAAAGCAAATAAGATAGAGGCCCCTCATGTGGATTTTGAAAGAAGAAAAATAGAAAAGACACTGCCGGAGCAAACAAAGGCATCGGGCTCACTATATCAATACCGTAAAAATGTGCTTTCTGCCTCAGAAGGTGCTTGGATCCCTTCAAAATAGAAGGGGAATCTTTAAAGAGAGCGAGGAAAGCTTCTTTAGGTTCTATAAAGGAAAGGAATGAACAGTTTGAATATACTTGTTTTAGAATCGAGCACCACTTCAGCCAAAGGGATGCTCTTTGACACAGAGACCGGAAAATACGTCATGGAATCCCTGCCTTTTACCTTGGATGAAGATTCCTCTTTACAAAATGCAGAGACGGTCTATCAGCAAACCATGGCTGTTGGTAGAAAAATAGCCACGGGCAAAAAAGTAGACATCATCGTTTTAAGTGGTGCTTGGCATAGTGTGATGCTTACAGACGAAAAGAGAACGCCACTGACACAGGTCTACGTCTGGTCTAATACAGAAGCATCCCCTCTTTGTAAAATCTTGAGAAAAGACCAGGAGTTTACAAACTGGTATTATCAGCGGACGGGTTGTATGGTTAGTGCCATTTATCCATCCTTTAAGCTGTTGATGATGAAAGAACGAGGGATGGATTTAACGGACAAATACATTATGGGTCAGGGCACCTATAATACTTATAAGCTCACAGGAGAACATGTGGTGATGGATTCCATGCTATCCGGCAGTGGGCTCATGAACACTCACCAGGTGGATTATGATGAGGAGGTTTTGGCCTATATCGGTCTTAGAAGAGAGCAGTTGGGTAGGATCGTCACTTATAAAGATACCTTTCCTTTGGTGAGAGAGGCAGCGGTGATGCTGGGTCTTCAGCCAGGGATTCCAGTGATCCCAGCAGGAGCCGATGGGGGCTTTAACCAAGTGGGAGCCAAGGCCGTTGAACCAGGAATTATGACTTTTTCAGTGGGCACCAGTGGCGCTATCCGATTGTCCACAGATCAACCCATAATTCCTGAAAAACCAAGCACCTGGTGCTATCGATCCCCGAAGAACTGGCTCAGCGGGGCAGCCACCTCAGGGGCTACCAATTGCGTAGATTGGTTTAAAAAGAAAATGTTTGAGCCTGGCACCACCTATGAAGAGATTGAAGCAGGATACTGTGGACGAGAAGAGCTGCCGATTTTCCTACCGTTCCTTTTTGGAGAGAGAAGTCCGGGATGGGATGATGGTCGATTTGGTGGATTCTTAGATGTGAAACCAGACCACACAAGATTTGATCTGTATCAATCGGTCTTGGAAGGGGTGTTGTTTAACCTGTACCAGTGCTATGAAGTGATTTCAAAAATCAATGGAGTACCAAAGAAAGTGATGCTTTCTGGGGGTATTCTTCATTCGGCCCATTGGACGAAGCTGTGTGTGGATCTGTTTAATATTCCTATGACCGTAAGTAGAATAGAACACAGTTCTCTTATGGGGGGTGTATACCTAGGTGCAGAGATTTTAAAGGTCCCCGTCCATGAAGAAAAAAATCAGGATCTTTGTGATCGCCGTATCGATCCTGATGAAAAGGCCCATGAAAAGCTCATGAAGAGATATGCACGATATCGGGCACTGTATAATGCTACAGCCATGGAGGTGAAGACCATTGATGATGATATATTATGATTCTGGAACCACCAATACAAGGATCTATCTATTAAGAGATCTAGAAGTGGTGGATCAATCCTTTATCCCTGTGGGGACAAAGGATTCAGCCATCACTGGAGATAGAATGGTACTCTTAAAGGCTCTAAAAGAAGGATATGATGGGCTGCTTATCCGAAATAATCTAAAGGATGAGGATGTGAAAGATGTGTACCTTTCAGGAATGATAACCAATCCCTTTGGTATCATCGAAGTGCCGCATTTAGAGACGCCAATAGATAAAAGAAGGCTCTCAGAGGGCATCTATGAGCATGAAGAGTCTCTACATTTTCATCGGACTCTAAAGCTCATTCCCGGGGCTAAAACTAAAGCTCCAGAAGAAGGGATCACCTTGGACAATGTGTCTACCATGGGGAATACCCGGGGGGAAGAAATTGAGGTTTTTGGCCTTCTTCATCTGGGTTTGTTAAAAGAAAACCAAACTCAGGTGATGATCTCTCCAGGTTCCCACACCCACATGATGCTGGTACGTCATGGGGTCATTGAGGATATTTCCTCTCATTTTACAGGAGAGCTTCATCATGCCCTCATAAAGGAAACCATATTAGGAGGCGAAATTGCAAAGCACTTAGGAAAATATGAGAAAAAACAAGTGGAACAAGGCTTGGCCCTTTTAGAGAAAGAGGGCATCTCAAGAGCTCTTTATGTGGTGCATTCCACCAAAGTTTTCGGGGTCGCGTCTGACGAAGTCCGCCAAATGTTACTAACCGGGATTATCACAGGGAGTGCTGTGCTTCATTTGAAAGAGAAAATAAAGGCCAGTTGGAAATCGGTGGATGAAATACTTCTGATTGGAGAAGGTGCTTACATTGATACTTATGAAATGCTCCTGAAAAAAGTCTTGCCAGAGGTTCGTGTAAGGCGTGTTTTCACAAAAACTCATACAAATTTTGCATTAGAAGGATTGAAAAAGTTACTGACACAAATAGAAAGGGGAAGTACATTATGAACAATACCATGGAGAGAATCCTAAAAGAAAAAATTGTGGCCATCATTCGAGGAATTCATTCAGAGTACATCATCGATACAGTACAAGCACTGGTGGATGGAGGCATTCGTTGTGTGGAGGTTACCTTTAATGCCAAGAGTGCAGAAGCCTCTTTGGATACGTTGGTCTCCATTAGAAAGATTAAAGAGTACTTTGGTGAAGAGGTTTCAGTGGGGGCAGGGACAGTGCTGACAGTAAAAAATGTAGTGGATGCCTATGAAGCGGGAGCCGAGTTTATGATTTCTCCCAACACCAATGAAGAAGTCATCAAGAAGAGTAAAGAGCTTGGTGTGGTGTCCATTCCAGGGGCTGTAACTCCAACAGAAATCATCACGGCCTATGAAATGGGTGCAGACATTGTGAAGCTCTTCCCAGCGGCAACCCTAGGCCTTGGTTATATTAAAGCCATCACAGGACCCATTAATCATATCCCACTAACCGCTGTAGGAGGTGTCCATGCGGACAATGCACAAGACTTCCTAGATGCAGGGTGTGCAGGAGTCAGTGTGGGAGGGAATCTCGTGAATAAAAAACTCATAGAAGCTGGGCGATTTGAAGAAATCACCGCTTTGGCAAAAGCCTATCAGTTGATATAGGAGGAAGTAGCATGAAAAAGGTTATGATTACCTCACGTTCCTTTGGCAGTGTCAGTAGAGAACCTATAGAGGTGCTAGAAAAAGCTGGCTTGGAGATTACACACCTTGGAGATGCCTTCAATCAAGAAGTCTTTGAGGAAAAAATCAAAGACTATGATGCCCTAATCATTGGTGCACATCCCTTTCCAAGGGCTGTGATGCAGAAGTGTACACATCTAAAAATCATCGCCAAACATGGGGCGGGGCTTGACAATATTGATCTGAATGCAGCAAGGGATTTGGGCATCACTGTGACCAATGTGCCAGCTATGAATGCTAATGCCGTGGCAGACTTAGCCTTTGGCCATATGCTGAATCTGGCTAGAGGGATCAGCATTTGCAACAATTTGGTAAAAGAAGGACACTGGAAAACTTTCATCGGTGTGGATGTCTATGGGAAGACGTTAGGACTTTTAGGTTTTGGGGCCATTGCCAAGAATGTAGCTAGACGAGCCCGAGGGTTTTCCATGAAGGTTTTGACCTATGATCCTTTTGTCCAAGAAGTGCCTGAAGAATTTAAAGGGTTTGTGGAACTGGTGGATTTAGAAACCATCCTAGAGGGTAGTGATTTCTTAAGCATTCATGTGCCATTGACCAAAGAGACAAGAAATCTATTAAATTATGAGCATTTATCCACTATGAAAACAGAAGCTTTCTTGATCAATACAGGAAGAGGAGGCATAGTGGAAGAAGGAGATTTATTTCGGATTCTCCAAGAAGGAAAGCTACAGGGGGCAGCACTAGATGTATTAGACATAGAGCCGGTTAAAAAAGATCACCCACTGATGTCTTTAGAAAATGTGATTATTACCCCGCACATTGGGATGTATTCTAAGGAGGCCATCAATGCAGTGAGTGTAGCCTGTGCAGAAAATGTGGCTAATCAAAGCCAGCATAAAGACTTAAAATTTGTCGTAGTGTAGAACTGAAGAAAAGTGAGGAGAAGTGATGTGTAGATGAAAAGAGTGGTTACCTTAGGGGAGATTATGCTAAGACTTTCCACCAATGGATTTCAACGATTTGTTCAGGCAGATCAGTTTGATGTGTGCTATGGGGGTGGAGAAGCCAACTGCTGTGTGTCTTTGGCTAACTATGGATTGGCCACCCGATTCATTTCCAAGGTGCCAAACCAAGAGATTGGTCAAAGCGCCATCAATGCCTTAAGAAGATATGGAGTGGATACTTCCTTCATGGCCAGAGGTGGAGAACGATTGGGGATCTATTTCTTAGAGTCTGGGGCTTCCCAAAGACCCTCTAAGGTCATCTATGATAGAGCCCATGCATCCATTGCAGAGGCGAAAAAAGAAGAATTCGACTTTGAAGAGATTTTTAAAGATACGGATTGGTTTCATTTCACCGGCATTACCCCGGCCTTGAGTGACGAGGCAGCAGAACTGACCTTGGCTGCGGTGAAAGAAGCCAAACAGAGAAACATCACCGTATCCGTGGATTTAAACTACAGGAAAAAATTGTGGAGCCAAGAAAAAGCTAAGGAAGTCATGACTACCCTCATGGCCTATGTGGATGTGTGCATTGGCAACGAAGAAGATGCAGAGAATGTCTTTGGCATTAAAGCGGAAGGCACAGACATCCATAAGGGAGAGATTGCCCATGGGGCCTACGAAGAAGTGGCCAAAAAGATCATGGAGAGATTCCCGGTGAAGCTGGTGGCTTCCACTTTAAGAGAAAGCTACTCTGCTTCAGACAATGGCTGGTCTGCCATTTTGTATGATGGAGAGAAATCTTACTTATCCAAGAAGTATGATTTGCGTATCGTAGACCGGGTAGGTGGTGGAGATTCCTTCGCATCAGGACTCATTTATGGACTGGTGACAGATCTGCCCAAGGAAGAAGCGCTGAACTTTGCTGTGGCAGCATCGGCTCTAAAGCATACCATCCCAGGAGACACCAACCATGTATCCGTGGAAGAGGTTCGTGCCCTCATGGCAGGAGACGGTTCTGGAAGGGTACAGAGGTAGCAGAATGGATGTGATAACCTTCGGCGAAACCATGGTGATCTTCAACCCAGAGACCCAAGGGCCCTTGCGCTATGTGGGCACTTTTACCAAATCCATCGGCGGCGCAGAGTCTAACGTAGCCATAGCCTTGGCTAGGCTGGGTCATCAAGTGGGCTGGTTTTCAAAACTAGGAGAAGATGAGTTTGGCCGCTATATCAAATCCACAATCATGGGAGAAGAAGTGGATGTGTCCCGGGTGAAGACCCATGACAAAGCGCCCACGGGCATTCTTTTTAAAGAACGTTTTTCCACGGTGAATCCTCATGTGTTTTATTATCGACAAGGCTCCGCAGCCAGTAAGTTTCTGGTGGAAGATGTGGATGTGGACTATATCAAAAAGGCCAAGATTCTTCATGTGACGGGGATTTCCTTAGCCATTTCCCAAGAGATGCGAGAGGCCACTTTCTATGCGGTAAAGGAAGCGAAAAAAGCTGGGGTGAAGATTTCCTTTGATCCCAACATTCGGCTAAAGCTCTGGTCCAAAGAAGAAGCCAAAGAAGAAATCCTCAAGATGGTGCAGCTCACAGACTATCTCTTCCCAGGGGAAGAAGAAGCAGCCCTTTTACTGGGGGAAGAGGACCCAGAAGCAATCTGTAGCGCTTTTCAAGCCATGGGGGTTTCCGTGGTGGCCTTAAAGCTAGGGAAAGAAGGTTGTTATGTCAAAGGGCAACAGGAAGAAGGGTATGTTAAAGGTTATGTTGTTTCACACCCTGTGGATACCGTTGGCGCAGGAGACGGCTTTGCGGCCGGGTTTTTATCAGGGTATCTAGAGAATGAATCTTTAGTGGAATGTGCCAAACGAGCCAATGCGGTGGGGGCTATGGCCACCCTTGTGAAGGGAGATATGGAAGGCTTTCCTTATCGGACGCAAGTGGAGGTCTTCACGGGCTTAAAAGAAGGTTTAGACCGCTAACGTTTTGAGGAAAAAGGAAAGATTTTGAAAACAGATAACAAAAGGAGTAAAGAAGTATGCAAGAATTCATTGAAAAGCTACGAAATTTAAAAATTGTACCAGTAATCAAGGTAAATGATGCGAAAAATGCCTATGGATTAGGTCAAGCGTTGATGAAGGGGGGCTTACCTGTAGCAGAAATCACCTTTCGTTCTGATGCAGCAGAAGACTCCATTAAAGAAATGAAAAAGATCTCAGGACTGTTGGTGGGTGCGGGTACAATCACCAGTGTGGCCCAAGCGAAAGTTGCTATGGAAGCAGGAGCAGAGTTTCTTGTGACTGCTGGGTTTTCGAAGCCTGTAACAGAATTTGCCCTAAGCCATAGTCTCCCCATTTTTCCAGGGGTATGTACCCCAACAGAAATCATGAGTATTCTAGAATATGGGCTACCGGTGGCGAAATTTTTCCCAGCTGAAAATTATGGAGGATTAAAGACCATTGGCGCTTTGGCTGGCCCCTTCCCCAAGATGCTGTTCATGCCTACAGGTGGTATTCATCCTGGGAATATTAGAGAATACCTTAGCCACCCCAACATCATTGCCTGTGGCGGGAGCTGGATGGTGAAAGAAGCCCTCATCGATGAGGGGAAATTTGACGAGATTGAAGCTATGGTTGTGGAAGCGGTAGCTTTGGTGAAGGATTTATAAAAGTATCATAGTAATGGAAGAGCGCTTTTTTCGAAGGATCAAGAAAACAGGATTGTTTTTTGGATGTTTGAAAAAAGCTTTTCTTTTAAAGAGTGGTTTTTCGTCATTTTGAATGCCTAGAAAAACTTGCATTGAAAAAATTCTGAAAAACCGAGATAATGAAGGTAGTATTACCTTGGATAAAATGAAATGAAGACAAACCGAAGGAGGAAAGAACATGTTAGGAGATATTGGTGTCTATGGATTTCGTGTCATGGGAGAAAACCTGGCGAGAAATATGGAATCAAAAGGATATACGGTGACCATTGGCAATAGAAGCACAGAGGTCATTGAAAGCTTTATGAAAGGAAAAGGGAAGGAGGGGCAATTTATTCCTGCTTATTCCTTAGAAGAGTTTACAAAAAAGCTGAAAACCCCAAGAAAGATCATGCTTATGATCAAGGCAGGGGAAACGGTGGACTTAACCATGGAGAGTTTTCTGCCTTTCTTAGAGGAAGGAGATATCCTCATTGATGGGGGAAACAGCAACTATGAAGATACGGAGCGCCGGGTGGCTTACTTAAAAGAAAAGGGCATTCGCTTTGTGGGCTCAGGTGTTTCCGGCGGAGAGCTGGGTGCTCTTTATGGACCTTCCATGATGCCTGGAGGCGACAAAGAAGCTTGGGATGAAATTAAAGAGATCTTCATGGCAGTAGCAGCCAAGGCAGGGAAAAATCAAGATGAACCTTGTACCACTTGGATCGGCAATGGGGGCTCTGGTCATTATGTGAAGACCATCCACAACGGCATTGAGTATGGAGACATGCAGCTGATCTCCGAGATCTATGCCCTCATGAGAGATGTCCTTGGCCTGTCCAATGAAGAAATGAGAGGGGCTTTTTCCTCTTGGAATAAAGGACGACTAGAAAGCTATCTTATTGAGATCACCGAAGACATCTTGGGAGAAAAAGACGAAGAAGGAAAATACATTGTGGATTATGTTCTGGATAAAGCCATGCAAAAGGGTACTGGAAAATGGACCGTCATTTCCGCCTTAGAGCAAGGGGAGCCTGTGTCGCTCATCACCGAAGCGGTGTATGCCAGAGTTCTTTCTTCCATGAAGGAAGAGCGGGTCAAGGCGGCGAAGCTCCTAAAGAGAAAGCAGGGGACAGGAAATAAAGAAGAGGTCCTGCCACAGCTTGAAAAAGCCCTCTATGCGGCCAAAATAATTTCCTATGCCCAAGGGTTTTCCTTGCTGAAAAGCGCCTCTGATAGCTATCAGTGGGAACTGAACCTGGGAGCCATTGCCTCCATTTGGCGTGGTGGCTGCATCATTCGCTCCGCCTTCTTAGACGACATCAAAAAAGCCTATGATGAAGACAAAACACTGAAGAACCTCATGGTGGCACCACACTTCCACCAAGTGTTAAAAGAAGCGGTGGAAGGCTTACGAGAAGCGCTGGTCTTAGGGATCCAACATGGGGTGGCCATGCCCGCTTTAAGTGCAGCCTTGTCTTACTATGATGGCTATCACACAGAGCATCTGCCAGCCAATCTATTGCAAGCCCAAAGAGACTATTTTGGGGCCCATATGTTTGAGAGAACAGATAAAGCCCCAGGAGAATTCTTCCATCACAACTGGAGTGGTGAAGGTGGGGATACCGCTTCCACCATTTATAAGGTATAATGGTGATATCGTTGCAATAAGGGCATGGCGTATCGCCTAGGCCCTGTGTATAGTAAGAGGTTTCTTAGGTAGAGACCAAGAGACTTACTTCCTTGACCGAATAGAAATGCTGAAGGAGTTAACCCCATGGAGCAGAAAAAAAGAATAGGCATCCCACTGATGGTGTTTACCCTTGTGATTACCATTTTCCTCTTCACAGCCTACATTGAGTTCCAGCGAACCTATGAAGGTCATGTGGAGGAAACAGAAGAAAAAGTGGCCACCATCACCGCCAATCTAGAAGGGCTCATCGCCTCTCGAATGATTGCCGTCAGTGGACTCAAAGCGCATATTGAAATCAATGAAAATTTTACCCAAGAAGATTACGCCTATTTTGCAGAGGGCATTTATGGCACCCAAGGCAATGTGATCCAAGGATTTACCTTCATCACCGATACCACCATCTCCCATGTGTATCCCTATGAGGTATCCAAAAGTGCCATTGGCGTGGATTTGGCCACAGAAGAGAGCCAAGGGAAATGGGTACAGTATGTGAAAGAAAACTTGGTGCCTGTGATCAATGCCCCTGTGAACCTGGTCCAAGGAGGGGTGGGCATTGTGGTGCGTCAGCCCATTCTCATTAGAGGGGACTATTATGGCCAGGTTTCTATAGTTTTCAATTATGAAGAAACCCTTGGGGCTAGTGGACTCCTGGATTTTTCTGAAAATCATCAAGTGACGTTAAAGCATTTTGATCCGTTGCATCAAAGAAATGAAATCATTTGGTCCAACGTCCATGCAGGAGAGCACTTTTCTCCAGAGGGCACCTTGGAAGGAAGGGTGGATCTATTGGGGACATCCTTATCCCTTTTGGCCATCCCTCAAGGTGGTTTTCGAGGAGACTCTGTCCTCTTTTATTTGGTCCTGAGCATTGGGTTTTTGGTGTCTTCCATGGCCAGTTTTGCATCCTATAACATCTTAAAGACCACGGGCGCTTTAAAAGTCTCGGAGAAAGAGCTTTTGGAGAACAACACAGAATTAGAAGCGTTGATCCAGCAGCTCAGAGCCAACGAAGAAGAGCTCTTTAGCCAGTATGAAGAAATCACGGAGCAAAGAAATCACATCCGCTTTTTGGCTGATAGTGATTACCTGACCAATCTCTACAATAGGCGTCGCTTTGCCGACGACATGGCAAAAAGAATTAGAGACCGTAAAGAAGGGACCGTGCTCCTTTTTGACATCGACAACTTCAAAAACATCAACGATTCCCAAGGACATAGCTATGGAGATCAGGTGCTCATCCACATCAGCCAAGTGCTTCTACAGCGCATGGCTAAGCATGTGGGGGTGTACCGATCTGGTGGAGATGAATTTGTGCTCCATTTGCCAGACATCGTGAAAGAGGAAGAGATCCAAGTCTACGTGGAAGAGCTCTTCGCCGCCATTAAAGAGAATAATAAAATAGATCAAATCCAAAACCTCATCACCATCAGTGTGGGCATTGCCAAGTATCCAGAGGATTCTTTGAGTGCAGAGGATTTGCTCATGAAGGCAGACATTGCCATGTATCAAGCCAAAAAAGATGGCAAGAATCGGTATTGCTATTTCACCAAAGATCTAAACTCCAATTTTGATCAATACGTACGCATTGAGCGTGCCTTGCAAAAGGCTTTGGAAGAAGAAGATTTTCAAGTGGTCTATCAACCTTTGATGGATGCCTCTGGGGAGATTGCCTCCTTTGAAGCGCTCCTACGCATGGGTGATCGCAGCTTATCTCCCTTAGAGTTTATCCCTGTGGCAGAGAACTCTGGTCTCATGGTGCCCATCGGGCGATATGTTCTCCATGAGGTGGCCAGGCAGCTTTCAGTGTGGAAAGGGCAGAACCTAGAGGTGAAACCTGTGGCGGTGAATATTTCCGCAAGACAAGTCTACGAAGGCAATCTTTTGGAGACGGTGGTGGAGGCTCTGAAGAAATATCACCTGGACCCCTCTTTGCTGGAGATTGAAATCACCGAAAGCATCCTCATTGAGAATTCCACCTTTGCCATTGAAGAACTGGGGGCCCTAAGAAAAATGGGCATCGCCATTTCCTTAGATGATTTTGGTACAGGGTATTCCTCCTTAAGCTACTTGACCTATATGCCTGTGGACAAGGTGAAAATTGACAAGACCTTAAAAGATCGGTTCTTGTTCCTGGAAAATGAAGAAGTGATGCGGGGCATGATCTCCCTTTGCCATGGTCTAAAGCTCGGCGTAGTCACCGAAGGAGTAGAAACTTTAGAAGAAGTAGAGAAGCTGCGATCCTTTGGCTCGGACTATCTCCAAGGGTACTATTTCCACAAGCCAAAGCCTGCAGAGGAAATTAGATCTTTGCTAAAACCTAAAGACTGAAGCACGTTAGCTTATAGATCCTCTTAGAAAAAAAGATGCCTCTTCCACTGGAAGGTGCATCTTTTTTTGGGGATATTTTAGCCCTATAGGGTGCGGGCTACTCCTGAAAAACAATGGACACAGGTTCTGGACTATAGAGGTCATTTCTTAAGAAATGTAGTTTTCCAGAGTCCTTCTGGATTTTAAAGAGGGCCAGGTTGTGGCTGTTCATATGGGCCACCAGTAAGAAGGCGCCATCTGGGGTGATGTTGAAGTCTCTGGGATGGGCACCCTTGGCGTCATAGGTGTCGATGAAAGATAGGTGATGATTGGTTCGTACTTCAAAGGCTGTGAGGCTATCATGGCCTCGGTTGGAGACATAGAGAAACTTTTCATCCGGGGTAAAGCGGATGGCTGCACCAGTATTCTCCCCGTGGAAGTCTTCTGGGAGGGTAGAGACCACTTGTTTCAAGTGATAAGACCCTTCAGACTTCTTCAGCACAAAAATTTCTGAGGTGAGCTCTGAAAAGATATAGACAAAGGGAGAGGTTTTAGAAAAGAGCAGATGCCTGGGGCCGGTGCCCATGGGTAAAAGGATGCTGCCTTTTCTTATGAGCTTCTCTTCTTTCACGTGGTAAATATACACCTGATCACTGCCCAAATCGCACACCAAGATGTCCTCATCATGGGGACTCTTCATGGCAAAGTGGATATGAGAGGCCTCTTGTCGATCCTCTCTGGGTCCAGAGCCTTCATGGGCAATGGAGTCTAGGCGTTTCTCCACATGGCCCTCTTGTAAGCGATAAAGATCTACCTTGCCATGATGATAATTAGATGCCAAAAGGTAGGTGGAAAAAACCGACACGTGACAAGGGGTGGCTTCCTTTTCCACAAGTACTTCTTGCCTCTTCTCTGTGTCCAGGTCCAGGGAAAAGACGCCGTGATGGTCCCCTTTTCTCATGGATCCGTAGAGGATCTTCTTCTGGCCATCCATGGCCAAATAGGTGGGGTCTTCCATCTCTTGAAAATCCTCCAGTAGGTAGCCTTCTGGGTGAAAACGAAAGCGGCGAAGACCGGTGCTTTTTTTACGGGTATAGGATCCGATGTATCCTTTATATTCCTTCATAGCGATATACCTCCCAGGGGTGTTTTTATATTCTTCTATTACCACTAATCATACCAAAAAAAAACCTGAAGAGCACGGCCATTTTGTTAACCTTTAGTCATTTTCCCTGGAGGATCATGGTCTATAATCAAGAAAGATAGAAAAGAATACAGGATGGATATTGTATTCTTTTGTGAAATGGTGTTAACTATTCCTAAGATGCAGTAGAAGAAAGAGAGTTGGAGGATCCCATGGAAGAACATAGATATCATAGACCCGAGAGTTATCGACGGGACATAAGAAGAAGAAATAGAAGACGAAAAAAGCTGTTTTTTGGCAGCGTATTTTTGCTTCTCCTCTTGGCGGTGGGGGGATTTTTCCTAAGAGACTGGCTAAGGGATGAAAAATCGCCGGTGGTGAAGGAAGAGCCAGGACAGGTGGACCCGCCTGTGGTGGAGGCCCCAGAGGAGGAAGAGGTGCCAGAACTTCCGGAGGTAAAACCCTTTGTGAGAAGCCAAGGAGCCGTGAAGATCAGCAAAGTGGCGGCCAGGAAAGGAGAAATGGATTTTACAGCCTTAAAACCAGGGACCAACCATTCCTATGAAGCCTCGGCCTATGCCTATGATACAGCGGATGTGAAGGCTTGGATGCGCGGGGAAAAACCCTTTGAAGAAGAACAAAAAATTGTTTTTTTGACCTTTGATGATGGCCCGGTGTATAACACCACCTTGGTCATGGAGGTATTAAAAAGAAGAGAAGTGCCTGGCACCTTCTTCCTTCTAGGGAGACACTTAGACCTGTATCAAGACAAAAGTATCCTTCACCGATACATTGAAGAAGGCCACAGCATTGCGGTCCATAGCTACAGCCACGATTATGGTTATATGTATCCTGGAAGATCTGCAAGGGCTGACCGCGTGGTGGAAGAGTATGATAAAACCCTACAGTTGATGAAAGAAACCTTGGGAGAGGACTTTGAGTCTAAGGTGTTTCGGTTCCCAGGGGGCGCCATGAGCTGGAACAATATTCCTGCAGCCCAAGAAGCGTTATTAGCACTTGGGGTGGTGGACATCGACTGGAATTCTTCGTCTGGAGACTCAGAGCCTGCGCATCGTAGGCCAGCCACCACCCAGGCCATGGGACGTTTTGCCATGGAGACCTACAAGCAATATGGCGCTCAAGGGGTGGCGGTGATCCTTATGCATGATGCCCAAGGGGTCACAGCAGAGTACCTGGACACCATCATTGATGAATTCCAAGCAGCGGGCTTTAAGTTTGGGGTGCTGAAATAGACAAAACCCCCAAGAAATGCTTTACAAAAATTCCCAAAGATCTTTAGGCTCAAAGAAAATCCTTTTTAGGAAAGGCATTGCTTATTGTGAATTTTAGTGTTATAATACATCAGTGGTTTAGGATAGTACATAATTTTAGTAGATTTTCGTTTATCAACACCTTGCAGCACACAAACTGCGAGGTTTTTTTATGGAATTTGTCACGTTTTTAAAATGAAAAAGAAAGAGGTATTTATGGAAGACATTAAATTTTTAGAGTTGGCATTGAGTGAGGATGTTCAGAAGGGCATCGCGGCCATGGGTTATGAAACCCCTTCAGACATTCAAAGAGAAGTCATTCCGGTGATTTTGGAAGGTAAAGATGCCATTGGTCAAGCGCAAACAGGAACAGGAAAGACCCTGGCCTTCGCAGCACCCATGCTCAGCATGATGCAAAAGAAGGGCTCTGTTAGTGCCATCATTTTGGCCCCCACAAGAGAACTGGCCATGCAGGTCAGTGAAGAAATCGAGCGTATTGCAAAGTTCACAGGATTTAAGCATTTGGCCGTTTATGGTGGATCCAGCATTGACACACAAATCCGTGCCCTAAAGAGAGGCGTAGACATCGTGGTGGGTACCCCAGGAAGAGTCATCGACCTCATGGAGCGTCGGGTACTGAAGCTTGGGGAAGTGGATTTCCTGGTCTTAGATGAAGCAGATGAAATGCTCAACATGGGCTTTGTGGAAGACATTGAAAAGATCATGGCGGGTACCAGCAGCGACAAGCAAACCATGCTGTTTTCTGCCACCATGCCAGAGGAGTATAAGAGACTGTCCAAGAAGTACATGAGAGAAGACCGGGTACACATCAAGGTGGCTGTAAAGTCCATGACCGTATCCACCGTTTCTCAGTATTACTATGAAGTGCGGGAACAAGTGCGTTTTGAGACCCTTTGTAGAATCATGGATACAGAAGATATGGAATCTGTACTGGTGTTTTGCAGAACCAAGCGTGGGGTAGATGAACTGGTGTCCAATCTCATCGACCGTGGCTACAATGCTGCAGGTATGCATGGAGACATGACCCAGAACATTCGTATTTCAACCTTGAAGAAATTTAAGGAAAGAAAGCTGAAGTTCCTAGTGGCTACAGACGTTGCAGCCAGAGGTATTGACATCGACAACCTGTCCCATGTGGTGAACTATGACCTGCCTCAAGATATTGAGTCTTATGTGCATAGAATCGGCCGTACAGGGCGTGCCAAAAGAGAAGGGATTGCCTACTCCTTGGTCAGTGGCAGAGAGTTTGGCTTCTTAAGACAGATTGAGAAAGTCACCAAAACCAAGATTGTCAAGAAAGACATCCCCACCGTGGATGATATTTTCAAGGCGAAGAATGATCGTTTCAAGGAAAAGATTGTCAAAGAACTTTCTGAAAAGGGTTATCAACGTTTTTACCCCATCATCGAAGAAATGAAGGAAACCTTCAGCGTAGAAGATGTGGCCGCTGCCTTGATGCAGATGTTATACAAAGATGAGCTGTCCTTTGACTATAAGGTCAATGAGCTCACAGCGCCCAAGAAGTTTGTGCGACTCTTTGTCACCGTGGGCTCCATGGATAAGTTGACCCCCAAGAAGTTCATTGACTTCGTGGTCCAAAATACAAGCCTTAAGGCTGATGCCATTGGCAATGTAGATGTGATGACCAAGTTTAGCTTCGTGGATGTGGTCATGGGTGCAGAGCGTGAGATCGTGGAAAAACTCAATGGCAAGAAGCTGTCCGGCAGAAAAGCCAAGTTTGAAGTAGCCGCTCAAAAGCGTCGTAGATAAGCACAGTATATAGAGAAAGAATCTAGTAGAGACCAAGAAGGATGCACCATAAAAGAGCATCCAGCAAGGGTCCCAGGTTCTTTCTTTTTTTATCACGAGATGAAAACTTTAAGGGTGCTACAAAAAATAACTCATGGCTTAGCATACAAGTGATACCGGGTTGAAATGGAGTACTTATACCAAATATTAATGAATTATTTACCTGTTCTAAATTGACAATGCCTGGCATTAGATTCACAATAACTGTATAGGCGTCAAATACCCAGATGGCTTTTCTGGAGCAATCTGGGTATTTGACCTATGAAGTAAAGGTTTACGTGAACATTTTGAGGAGGTTAACATGAAAAAAGTAATCAACAATCCAAACAATGTCGTCGATGAACTACTCTTAGGGATGGTCTATGCCCATCCAGATCATGTGAGAAAATTAGACGGGTTTGAAGTACTGGTACGAAAGAATGCACCAGTGGAAAACAAGGTAGCTCTAGTCAGTGGTGGAGGCTCTGGACATGAACCTTCCCATGGAGGCTTTGTGGGCAAAGGGATGCTAGATGGCGCTGTAGCCGGTGCTGTGTTTACGTCTCCTACCCCAGACCAAGTGTTTGAAGCTGTAAAGGCAACCACAGGCCCCAAAGGATGTCTACTCATCGTGAAGAACTACACAGGAGACATCATGAACTTTGAAATGGCCAAGGAAATGGCAGAAGCAGAAGATCTTCCAGTGGACTATGTGGTGGTCAACGATGACGTGGCTGTGGAAGACTCCACCTGGACCACGGGTAGACGTGGCATCGCCGGTACCGTTCTGGTGCATAAGATTGCAGGGGCCAAAGCAGAAATGGGCGCAGAACTTCCTGAAGTGAAGGCCGTGGCTGAAAAGGTCATCAAAAATGTACGCTCCATGGGCCTTGCGTTAACCCCATGTATCGTTCCTGCAGCAGGAGAACCTAACTTTACCTTGGCAGAAAATGAAATGGAAGTGGGCATGGGCATTCATGGTGAGCCAGGAACCCATAGAGAGTCCTTAAAACCTGCCGATGAAATGGTAGACCACTTGGTGGATAAGATTTTAAAAGACATCGATTATACAGGTAGTGAAGTGGTGGTCCTCATCAATGGACTTTCCTCCACACCGCTGATGGAACTATACATTGTCAATAAGAGAGTCCATGAGATCCTCAAAGAGAAGGGCATCACCGTATACAAATCCATGGTAGGTGAGTATATGACATCCCTGGAGATGGCTGGTTTCTCTGTGACCTTATTAAAACTAGATGCAGAGCTCAAAGAACTCTTTGATGCCCCAGCGGACACCCCAGCATTGAAATCCCTGTAACAGACGAAGGAGGTAGACTTTATGGCAAATGCACAAAAGGTGAAAGAGGTGATTCTTTCCATCAGTGCCATCATTGAAGAAAAGAAATTGTTTTTGACGCAGCTGGACGCTGCCATTGGCGATGGAGACCATGGACTGAATATGGCCAAAGGATTTGGCGCCGCCAAAGAAAAGCTGGAAGCAGCGGACTTTGAAACGCCGCAAGATGTCTTAAAGGCTGTGGGCATGGCATTGATCTCCAAAGTAGGCGGTGCAGCAGGGCCCCTTTATGGCACAGCCTTCCTCAATGCAGGAAAAGCCGTGGCGGGGAAAGAAACCTTGAGCCTAGCAGATTTTGAAGCCATGGTTCAAGGTGCTTTAGAAGGCGTCAAACAACGAGGGAAGGCCACCAAAGGAGAGAAGACCATGGTAGATGCCATAGAACCTGCCTTGGAAGCCTTACGAGAAGCCATCGCCAAAGGTGCCTCCACTAGAGCAGCCATGGATGAAGCCGTGGCCGCAGCAGAAAAAGGCGTAGCCTACACCAAGACCATTGCCGCCACCAAAGGACGCGCCTCCTATCTTGGAGACCGCTCCATTGGTCATGAAGATCCAGGGGCCATGTCCTCCTATGTGATCTTGAAGACCATTGCGGAAGCTTTCTAGAGGGAAGGACAATAAAAAAGCATAGAAAAATAAGGCGTAGCATTAGAAAGAGGGTATGGAAAAACTCCTCTTCGGATGCTACGCTTGCTTTTTTTGTGGACCAGGAGGATCCTTTAGGGGTATTTTTTCGAAGAAAAGCTTTGGGCCAGGTTTAAGCCTAGGACTCCCAAGAGAAGGAAGAAGCTGCCCAAAATCTGGTGCCAAGAGAGGGTCTCTTGAAGGAAAAGTACCCCGGCCAGGATGGAGAGAAAGGTGGCCAGATAGTTGAAGATGCTCATGCGTGAGGCTGGGAGATACAAAAGGGCATAGTTGGTTAGCAGGCTAGACAAAAGGGTCGCAGGGATGGCGAGAAAGATCAGGGCCATGGCAAAGGAGGGTGTTTGCCATGGTGAAAAATAGCTAGAGAGGATACCTTTTGTGAGGAGAGAGTAAAGATGAAGGCCGTTAAACACCAAAAATCCCATGAGTAGAGCCATATAGGTGATTTTTTGAAAGCCATAGTCTTTGGCGAATTTCCTCACGAGGATGTAGTTGCCTGCAGAGGATATGCTAGAGAGAAAGAGAAGTCCCACTCCTAGGAGGGTGGCATCTTTCAGGGTGGCCCCTTCCGAAAAAGCGATGAGGAGGATCCCAAAGAAAGACACCAGGACAAAGCCCTTTTGTAGAAGGGTGGTGCGTTCTTTCAAAAAGATGCTGGCAAAAACCATGGTGAGTACGGGAATGATGGCTTGCAAGATGGCCGATAGGGCACTGTCTACTCTGGAGAGGCCTAGGATTTGGAAGGAAAAGAAACCCAAGGGATAAAAAAGGGTCATGGGCAAAAGTTTTTTCATCTCGCCCAAGGATAAGGTCCAAGGTAGCACCTTGCATAGGCGCAAAAGGGTCATGGCAAGAAAAGCTAGGGTAAACCGATGGGCCAAGATGGCAAAAGGGAGGGCAGTTCTTAGGGCTACTTTGTTTCCCGAAAAGGAAAAGCCAATGATGAAAGCCATGGATAGGGCGGCTAAAACGCCTTTGGTTGAATCACGCATAGAGACCTCCCATAAGAATGTATACTTCTCTTTCAGTATACCTGTCCTTTGGCAAGATATGAAGTTTGTGTCAAAGTTTTAGAAGAAGAGCCCTAGGCTTCCCTGGATATGTTAAACTAATGAAAAACTTTCATGAGGTGAGGAAGATGATTTTAAACTGCATGCCTAGAAGCA